>Ga0213920_1000335_pt1 | contig 40013 bp, 69 predicted proteins | sample McNCre1117MG_FD_161054 | JGI IMG/M metagenome (GOLD analysis project Ga0213920, IMG submission 161054) | Freshwater microbial communities from McNutts Creek, Athens, Georgia, United States - 11-17 MG | ecosystem: Environmental > Aquatic > Freshwater > Creek | place: USA: Georgia | collected...
CTCCCGACCGCATCTGCACCTTTTTAGTTCTTAATCGGCGCGTTTTGCGTCCTCGGTGCGTCGATTTGAACACGAAGGCACTACAAATTGAGCGAATCGAACGCATCGAGGCATCGAAAACGGGTCAATTAGGTGCGATTAGGTCACAAATCGAAAACGTGAAAACGCCCAATTTGCCATAATTGAGCGAATTAGTATTCGATTTGGGGGCGACGCGCAGGGATGCCCGAGGCGATGCGGCCTCGATGGGGGTGGGATGGGGTTCGGGCGCAGGGAATAGGCGCAGGGCGCGGCCTAGGGGCGCAGGGCGAGGCGGTGGGAGTGGGCTATTCGCCGAGAACTATGCGCCGATAATCGCTCGCCCCGTATTCAATGGGGCCGTGTTCGGTATAGCGCAGGAAAACGCCTCGACGTTCGATTGAGGTTTTCAGCGAGTGACACGGGGCGCAGAGTGAGGCGAATAAATTTCGGTGGAATGATTCGCCCCCAATGACGGCCCACGGGAAAACGTGGTCAACGTGGGCGGCCTGCGTAATGATGCCCTCAGATTTGCACCGTTCGCATAATGGGGCGCGGGATAGCTGCGCGGCCCTTATCTGCGCCCACGCCCTCGATTTGTAGGCCGCATTATGGGAATGGCGCTCAATACTAATTTTCCTGCGCCCCCCGTGGGCCTCGCAGTAAGCTGACCCCTCGACCCTCGCATCGGCGCAGCGCAGCGCCTCGCATTTGTTGTTTTTTGGTAACGTGGGCATCTTTTTTTATCCTATTAGGGTTTGTCCTAGGTTGAGAATGCTCAACTATGCGTTATTATTCTTTTCAGGTTGACGCGATGGGCGTTGACCAAATCGTAAAAAAGGGGTTTTTTATGTCGCAAATTTTCGCTTATGTCGCTTCGCTCTGCGTGGTTCTATTGTTCGCAGGGTTCATTCTCTCAATCGCCGAATCCAAATAAGGGGCTAATGATGAAAAACCAAATCCTCGACATCTTCGCGGCCCTCGTCGTCGCCTCCGCTCTCATTGTAGGTGCTCTCGCCTATTTCGACATTCTCACCAAATAAGGGGCCACTAATGAAAAAAGAAATTAACGTCTATCAATTCCGCGACGAATTCCGCGCCCATGGGCGAGGCGAACAATTCTCATATGAGGCGCTCGGATGGCTTTTCGCGTGGTTCGAGGACTATGCGGAATCGACGGGGGTTGAGGTTGACCTCGATGTCGTCGCGATTTGCTGCGACTTTTCCGAGGATTCGTTCGAGGATGTCGCCGAGAACTATTCCATCGACCTCAGCGAATGCGAGGACGACGACGAAAAACGCGAAGCCGTTCTCGAATTCCTGAATGACCATTCCATCGTGGTCGGTCACGATGATGATTCCGTGGTTTATCAAATTTTTTAAGGGGTTAAAAATGAAATTTCCCGTTCTATCAATCGAGGCGTGGGCCGAGGGCGAATCTTCGTGGGTCTGGAATTCGTGGCATCGGGTCGGGTGGGTCGAGATTCCCGACTTTGCAAAATTCCCGAATGAGTCGGCCCTCGACCTGCTTTTCGCTGAGGGTTATCTCACAAAAACGGAGGGGGGCGAAGTCGAGGACGATGGCCACAATTTGGTCATCCTCGACGAATCGACGCGCGAACCACTATTCGCGATTGAATACGGAAACCACATTTTTTAAGGGGTTAAAAATGCGAGTCATTGAGAAAACAATTTATACGTTCGACGAATTGAGCGATTCAGCAAAAGAAAACGCGCGGGAATGGATGAGGGTCGGGCTTGAATACCCGTGGTTCAATGAGGCGCGGGATTCGCTTCGCGCGTTCTGCGACGAATTTGGGATTCGCGTTCTCGATTATTCCCTCGGAGATTATCGAGGATTCGTGAAAACTGATGCCTCCGCCTCAAATTTCAGGGGACGCAAATTGTCCCAATTCGACCGCGAAGTGATGCCGACCGGATTTTGCTTTGATTGTTCGCTGCGATATACGTTCGCGGACGAATGGAAAAAAACGGGGGACGCGCTCGAATCGTTCAAAAATGCCCTCGAATCGTTGGTTTGCGAGGTTGAGCGGGACGTTGATTTTTATTTCTCGGACGAATCAATTGACGAATCCATAATCGCGAACGGTCACGAATTCGACGAACACGGGGGCGCAGAATGAAAAACCTCGAACACCTCGAAAACCTCCGCGCCCTCGAACGATGGACGATGCCCGATTCGTATTTCGGCGAGGAATGGCCCGAATACTTCGTTTTTTTGTCTCAATGCCGAGATTCCGATGCGTTGACCCGTTCTAATTTTGAATGCGGCCTCCGCGCCCTAGGGGGTGAGTCCGATTCCGTTCTAGTCGTTCGCGAACGTCATTGGGCGGTCGGGTGGGTCGAATGGATAGCTATTCACGAAGCGAACGTCGAGGCGATTCTCTCCGCCGATGAGATGTCCTGCGCGTTGAGCGATTATCCCGTCCTCGATGAGTCGCATTTTTCCGAATTGGAATGGGCCGAGGCCGAACAATATTGGGAATCGCTGCGACTGCGCGAACGGGTCGAACTATGCGCCGAGGCGGGGGTTTCCATCTTCGCAGCGAGGCGGGACTACATTCCGAGCGATGACTCGGGTTTTATTTACGAACGCTGCGCGGGGGTCTAAAAATGCAAAAAACCGACATTCAAAATTTCATTCGTTCGGGTGGGTGGGCGTGGCCGGGGGGTTATCCCTGCGCCCTACTAATGAGGGATGGCGAGGTCATCGACGCGCAGGCCGCGCGGGAGAATTACAAATTGATTCGCAGGGAATCGGGGCGCGAATGGACTCCCGAGGCCGTTTTCGTTCATTGGGAGGGCGATTCCCTAATCTGCGCCCATTCGGGTCGAATCATCGAATCAGCCTATGGGGGCGACGATGAAAATTGAGATTCGATTTGAACAAATCAACGGGGCCGACCGTCCCGTCCTATTTTTTCCCGATGAACTAGAACGGGACAAATCAATCGGCGCATATTCCGAGGCCGAGGGCCACGTTTCAGCGTCCCGCGCTTATATGAGGGGCTGCAAAAAACCCGAGTCACCCACCGAACGCGCGGAGGCGTGGGCCGTTCTAGAACGATATTCGAGGTTTGCCAAATCCCACGAATGAACGTCTAAAAATCTGAGGTTTCCCGCTAATCCATAAAAAGCGAATAGACCTAGGGGTCGATTGAGAGTCAAATCTCGGTCGGCCCCTAGGTTTTTTCGTTTTCGGTTTCCGTTTTTGGCCCTTATGGGTCGGGAATGCGCTCGCCCCTAGGGGATGGGCCGACTAATTCGCAGCGATTCAGCCCCGTTTTCAGCGTTTCCCGTTCTATTCAGGCGCAGGGCGCAGGGATGGGCGAATCGGTCGGGATTGACTGATTTTCGGGTTTTCGGTTCTAATCGGGGCCGATTTTGAGGGGATGGAAAAACGGCCTAGAACAGCCTCGGGGGGTTGAGATATATCAACCCATTAGGACGGGTTTATCTCACCTTATTCGCCCGATTTGACCCATTCCCGAGGATGTCGGGTCGGGATTGTGGGCGTTCTAGGCGCTTGGGGTGAGTGAATAATTCCCCTATTCCCGACACGGACATTGGGTTAAATCGCCCTATATCCGACTCGGAAATAGGGTTGATGGTGGTTATTTTTACGACCCCCCACCCTAGATTTTTAAAAAAAAATTTTGGGTCGGCTTTTTTATTTTGGAAACCGTTTTTCCAGAATCAGCGGCTCAGATTTCTTTTTGTCATCACTCTCTCCCTTGTATCCATTTGCGTAAGCCGCGCGAGCCACTGACAATGCTTTGGCCTTTGATGGGAATGGGCCTTTGCTTCCCCACATCCATCCGGCTTTTGTGTGACGTAATGGCATGATTATTTGAGGAAGCGGAGCTTATACAAGGTTGAGTCGATCAGTTGAGCGATCTCATCGGTGATGTTTTGCAGTTCAGAATCCTGTGGAAACTGTGGTGCTTTACGCAATGTCGCCACTTCATCTTTCAGGTAGTTCATGTAATCAATAGGATTGCTTGGCAAAGCATAGTCAGCCTTGTAGTCAGTCAGCAAACCATATTTACCTTGGAACGCCTCAACAAAGTCGTCAACATGATCGCCTATTTCGGTGTAAAAATTTTCCAACGCTTTATGGGCGGCGTAGCTGGTCGTTGACAGGTGGAGGATGTGAGCATTGGTCACGCTATGCAACAGGCACATAACGAATGTCATCACAGGGTCAGCACCCTTGTGCTGCGCCTCAATGCTGGCTGTATATTTCTTCATTCCAGATTTCCTCATAGAGTGGGTCAAATGGGACTGGCACTTCGCTTGGCCATTGTCCCGACATAACCAATTTTCTCACGGTTCGGTAATGTGCCACAACCCACAGCTTCATCCGTTGTTCACGGCTTAACAGGTGGCCTTGGTCAATGGCGTGGTGACAAGTTGGGCAGAGTGCTGCAATGTGATTGTCGTCAGCCTTGATTGACCGGCCTTTGCCTCCACCCCAATTGGAATGAGCCGCCTGCACCCCGTAGTCTGCGCCACAGGATTGACAGGACAGCCCCCTCACTGCTTTCAACAGCTTGGGGCTACGGACGTATTCGTGTTTTGGAAGCATCATGCTTCACCTCTTGCTCTGATTGCTTCGGCGCAGTTGCTTGCCCCAAGTTCTTTGCCTGTCATGTAAAGAATTGGCTCCTCACTTCTGTCGTCTGCCATTGCAGTGTGATAACCATTGGCGCGTTCAGATATGCCATCACACACCTTTGCACACGCCTCACGCTCTTTAGCTGCACCAAACGCAGCGGCCACACCAAACAATCGAATGGCTGCCGTTTCATCGCAAGCGTTATGGAATTGATCGCCAACGCGAAAGCCTGCTTGTCGAACAATGCTTATGATTTCATCTTGTGTCATGGTTTACTCAATGTGCGTCACATACTTACCATGCGACTTTAGGTAGTTACGGGTCTTCTCGATCATCTGCTGGTACTTTGCCCTTGAGACACTGGTTCTTTGTAGGTCATGGTATTCCATGATGTCGGCCAGAGCTTTCAGACCTTCGCCAGACAATCCCATTCGCTTTGTGGCTTGGTATCGTTTGGCAGCGCGGTGCAAGGCATCATTGGCAATTTCACAATGCTCCAAGACTTCCGGCCCAATACCGTTTCTGCCCATTGTTTCAGCAATGTTCATCATGTCCACAAGGATTTGCCATTCCTGAACACCAGCCTCGCCTGTTTTCATGGCTTCCAATGAACGGACTTCACCAACCCGAAGCTCATTCAGTGAGCCTGAGTCAGTGATACAAGCGCCAGCAATGGCATGAGCAATTGGGTTGATTTCTGTTGACCACACACGGCGGCGGCAGCGTTTACGCATTGTTCTTTTCCTTGAGTTTGGCTTCGACTGCGTCAACAACGTCTTCATAGCTCATAACAAGACCGCTTTTACTAAAAAGACAATCTTCTTTTTCACCATCCGTCAGCCCAACCCATGTGCGTTGTTGTGGTGTGGTGTAGAGCTTGTCGCCCATTTTTGCAATATACCCATCAGTCCATTGAAGTATTGGGTAATTACCGTATGGTGATTGAACAAACCCACCCACAGGCTCACCCTGCTCTTGCTTGGCTAGTGCTTCTTCTAGGTCACAAAATGCGTAAAAGCATTTACGCAAATCAGACACGGAAATCTGGCAGTGGATGTTTGCTTCCGTAATGCCGCCTTCATGCCGCGCTTCTACTTCTCTAAACATTCGCTTAAATGGCTCCAACGCCTCAAGCGCCAGCTTCATTGCTTCTTTACTCATAGCTTTATGCACTCCATGCCTTCCCATTTGCACACGGGATTTTCTTTGCACATGATGACAAACCCTTCAATTTCTTCATCGCCGCCAACGCTTTGGATTTCGTAACCATAGTCGCCAATTTGAATAACAACAGGAGCATTTGGATTAATCATGTCGTCAATGTTTCTGTCTTTTTGTGTGAGCCATACGTTTTCCGTATCAATCATGGCTTGCATAACGTCAATCATTGTTTGAGATTTGATTTTCATAAAGGGCTTTCTGGCAGTTGTGCGCGTTGCGCTTGGTTGTACGCTTGTTCTTGGGCTTTTGTCCACGGGATTGGTGGATAGGGTGGGAATGGCCAGTTCATGTTTACCTTAACGAGTTAATTTGCAAGCAATTAAAACGCTACAAGTTCCAGCCATTGCACTGAAATACGCATAAGCGCCTCTGGATAAATCCCACATAATTTCGCTATATTGATGGTTAAACCAAAACCAAAAAGTAAGGTCAACAACACCTAGCAGAGCGGGCAAAAAACAACCCAATCCAATTAAAAATAAAACTACATTCATATCTTGTCCTTTCTTGTTTAACTCATTCCGAGTTGAGATAACTATACCATAGTTATTGCCAGTCAGGTTCTTTGATGTCGATTCCGTTGGTTGCAGACCACATCAAGAGCCATTCGATGAACTCAGCGCCCTCGGCTTTGGTGAACTTTCGGCTTTGGATTCCAAGTTGAATGACATCCCCTCCATCCAATGAAGCGACCAAATCTCCTCGGTTACGGCCAGAATCTTTTGCCCATTGGTCAATGAGAAGACGTTTCCACGCTTCAACGTCCCATTTCGAGCCAACGTGTTCTGCCTGCTTCGCAATCTGACCAATGATGGCGTGGAACTTTTTGTTTTGGGGGTCGCTGCGATGCTCCTCAGTGATCTCCAATATGACTTTCTTGCCGCCATAGATTGATTCCTTCACAATGTTCCACACCGCCAACATGGTGGCGTGGGCTTGTTTTTCTTCGTAGAGCTTGTACTTCACAGGCGTTCCGCAGCGCACTCAGCGTAGCCAGAGATGTCATGCCAATGGTCATGGTAGTCTGGATTGCCATTCAGTACACGCGCAATTTTGTGAGCAATCATCTCCAACGCTTCAATCTGGTCTGGAGCCAGCTCAAGCAGGCCATGCTCACGCATCACGGCTTTGAGTTGTTGACTGATAACCGCATGGGTTGCGAAATTGCCGTGTGTCTTTTGACGGGCTTTGAGAGTCTTCTGTATTGTCATGCTATCTCCACAATAAGTTTACGGGTTGATTTATCGCCAAATTGACGATGGATTTCGATGGGTTGGAAGAACTTGTCATTCACCATCAAGGCATCTGACAGTCCATCCAACGCACCTTTCGCTGCCGCTAGGCAGTTATCAGCATCACGCATCCGTTTGTCGGGCATGATGAATGTCAGCTTGAGGCGAATGTCTTTGCCGTCATGCTTCCAATCTTTGATCTGGTGTTTTGCAAGGAAGGTTGAGTTGTCGCGGTAGTCACTGCGGACTTGGTACAGCTTGGCCCAATGCGTTCCTTTTGCGCGGTTTGGGAATAGTTCGGCAGGAGGGAAATCGAGTTCAATTCGCATTCTTTGCTTTCTTCTGTTGTTCAGTCATGCGCCGCCTCAAATCCAAAGTAGCGGACTCGCCTCTGATTTTTACCATTACCGTTAAGTGGTCTTGCCACCAGTTTGCAGCACCAGTCGCACCAATCGTCCGGGCTTTTTCCTTGTAGCGTTTTATCCACTCTCGGGCTTCGCAGTCCCTCATGTGTTCGATTTCCTCTGCGCTGATTCCCCCCTTGTAATTCTTTGGGCGCTCCAGTGGTGGCCCAAACAGTCTTGGGGCTTCCTTGGGTTTTCGTTTCGTTGCCAATCATTCCTCCCTCGCTTTCAGCATTGCGTCTGCCATCTTGTAACACCACGCAGCCGCCTCATTGCAAACTTCATCGCTGGTGTCGTAGAAGGTGGCTGCAATAGGCATAGCCTTGGCAGCAAAGTAGTCGCGTAATGTCATGCCATTAAAGTCACAACTATCTTGAACCCATTTACCTTCATGGTTCCAACCGCTAGGTGTTGGAAATGCTGGCCCACCTGTGTTTTTCATACCTTCATCCCCTTTGTCAATTCAGCCATCTTTGCCTTGATGTCGGCAGGCATTGGCACAGCCTTCTTTCGGTCTTCCTCGATCTTGCGCAGTGCAGCGTCTTGGTTTGGCGGAGTGGGTGTAGTGACATGCGCTACATCAAACTTGTTGGCCACCTTGTCGTGGATTTCAAAAACATCCTGCCAGCCAGAAGTGATTGACTTCTCCAAGACCTTTTTGACATCCTGCCCATTCGCCTTGAACTTCGTGAGTTTGTCGATCAAGAGCTTGATGGCGTACTCGGTTGGCGGTTTCTTGATTTTCTTGCGCATCGCCAAATACGCTTCCCAAGTCTCCAAAGGAATCCAATCTGGCAAAACAACGGGAGCGACAGCGACCTTCTCTTTTATTTGTTTCTTGTTTATTGTTTCTTGTTTATTGTTTGGTTGAACGTCCGTTGGAACGTCCGTTGAACGTCCGTTAGACCTGCGTTCAGCGGATGCTTTACCCGCGCGTGACGCTTGTTCAATTTTGGAATGGTAATGAGCAATTTCCTTGTCTGCTCTGCTGTTGACGTACCCCTCATCGGTCTTTTCAAAGAACTCATTGAGGACATCACGAACAATTGATGCGTCATCTCTCATGCCAATCTGCTTGGCAACGAGCGTTGCATCGCCGTTCAACGGGCGTTCATGGAGGTAGTAGAGGTCAAGAATCCTGCGATATGCCAAGTCTTCCAGCAAATCGAGATGCCGAGTGTGACTGGCGTAATCGCCAATGTTGAATTGGTAGTAGTGCATACCCGCCTTCGTGCGCCCCTTGAGAAAGAAACAATCGGCAGGAGAAGGGGGTAACTCTTTTCGGTCGGGGAGCAAATCCCAACCTAGCCGCTGTTTCAAAAACTATATCACACTTCTTTGACGAAGATGCCTTCCTCGTTCATGTATCCCTTGCGGTCTTTGATTTCGCCATAGGCAACAGCCAAACATTCGACCAAATCAATGTCCAGAAGGGCGCAAATATTGATGAGGCATACCACGGTATCACCCACGCCATCAATGGCCAATGCAAGGTCGTTTTCCATGATTGCATCGCGCAGTTCTTCCATCTCCTCCATGCCCTTTTTCCATTGGGCAATAGGGGTGCTGTTCGGAATAATCTTACGAGCTTCCGACCACTGGATGACTTTCATTTCTAATTCCGAGTAACTCATTTTTTCTCCTGTAAAAAATCATCGCAGACACGCTTCCAGCCCCATACTCCCATGTGAACTTGAGAATATGTTTTTGGTTCGTAAAAACGTGGTTTGTGTTTCAAATCGCAAGCATAGAACGGCTTTTCATCTTTGAAAGAGAAATGTTTGCATTCATCGCACCAGCTTGCTGGCTTGCTCATTTCTTTTCCTCTGTCACGAACCATTCGGGTTTAATGTATCGTAATTCATACTCTCGACCCTTTGGGATGTCTTCACCCCAATGGGACACAGCTCCCTTTGTGATACCGAGAATCTTGGCGAGTTTGATGGCACTGCCAGCCAACTTGATTGCATCTTCTTTTTTCATGCCTTGGATTATAGTTGATTTCTCTATACCAGTATAGACCCTTCAACTTAGTCGGGATTACTTTACTCGACTGTTTAGTTGTGTATACTATGCTTGTCCGATAGGGACGACAACATAGGAAACAACATGAGAATCAGTAAATGGGATAAACAAGCAATCGTAAAAGCGGTCATGGCCGATGTACCAATGCCGGACAAAAAGAAACGCAAAGAAGAACTGCAAGCCGCTGTCGTCAAGGCAATGTCACCCGAGTCGCGCAAACTATACAAAAATCACCCCAAGGCGTTGCGAACATATTGCATTGGTGAGTTAATTTATGACGGCACATGGGGTTCACGCGACATTATTGTTGGCGATGTAGATGAAGACACCATCAAAGAGTTGAAAAATAAATATCAACTCGAAGACGACAAAATTTCCGATGCGCGTTACGCCCTAAAAAGCGCAATCGAAGCGTGTACTACGCTGAAACAATTGAACGACCGTTTGCCAGAGTTCAAAAAATATTTTCCAACACAAGAAAAACCTGTTGCCAACTTACCAGCATTGGCTAACGTGGTTGCTGACTTGACAAAATTGGGATGGCCCAAGAAATGAAAAATCTAACCAGCAGCTTCATTCATTACCTCGATGAATGGTCAACAGAAACACACCCTGACGTTTTGGTGAACTACGAGTTTTCAAAAGGCGACAAGTCGGTTGGTGAACAAGACCAGTTTGAAATTAGCGTAATCCGTGATAAAAAAGATATTTGGGATTTGCTTACTCCTTCTGAGCAGGATGAGATTGAGCAATACTGTGAACTTGACATGAAACGAGTCATAGAAGAATGGAACCAGCCATGAACCACACTACCCGTATGTTTCCGCGCACAATGGACGATGCGTTTCCCAACACAGTCCAGCATAACGCAATGCTTGAGCGAGCCATCTGGTTTGAGCCACATCAACCTAAAGAGATTGGTTATCAGTTCTGGGGTTACGTTGCTCTTTCTTTCTTTGCTGGCTATCTTGTCTTCAAGATTTGGGGGTAATATGGATGCCCAGATTTTGTTAGACAACGCGAGAATTGCATCTCAAAACCATTCAGGTGACTCGCGCGACAGACTTGCATTCAGGGTTGGATACCTTGAACAAACAATCAAACAGCTTGTGAATTTGCTTTCAGATACCGAAGAAATAATGTACCGACAACGCGCATTGATTGAGCAGATGAAAAAAGGTCATTCCGCAGACCTGTAATTGCGGTTTTTAAACGAAAGAAGAAAATGGGATTTATTGCAAAAAACAATGGTGGAGGCGACTTCAAACGCATTCCGCCCGGCTCGTACATTGCTCGCTGCTACCTTTTGGTGGATATGGGTGAGCAGTTGTCAGATGGCAAATATGGCCAAACCATACAACACAAAATCCGTTTGGGTTGGGAAGTGTTTGGAGAAGACGAAACAGGCGAGCCATTGACGGTTGAATACGAAGGCGTACAGCGTCAAATGACGATTGGTAAGACCTACACCCTATCCCTGAGTGAAAAAGCCGGTCTACGCAAGGATTTGACATCTTGGCGCGGTCGTGATTTCACAGCCGAGGAGTTGGAAGGTTTCGACATCACGAACATTCTGAATGTTTACTGTATGTTGAACATCACCACCAGCGAAAAAGACGGCAAGACTTACACCAATATTTCTGCCATCACTCCATTGCCATCGGCTTTGAAGAATGCCAAGCCAGCTCCAGACCATGAGCCAGTTATGTTCAACCTCGATGAACCAGATTGGCAAGTGTTTGAGGCTTTGCCTGAATGGTTGTCTGACACCATCAAAAAGTCCCCACAGTACGCAGAGCTGGCTGCAATGCCGCGCGAAGGGTTCTAAATGACATCCCTCTATCAGCTCACACATGAGTTTCGCAATCAACTCGACGACCTGTTCGACGAGGATGGCGTAGCCAAACCTGAGTTTGAGGAGTTCCGTGTTCAGCTTGGCAGCAAGATCACACAGGTTGCCGCCTATGTGCTGAACACTGAGCTAGAGGCAGAACAAGCCAGCATCGCCATCAAGCGTATCAAGGCTCTCCAATCATCAAGGGAAAACAAGGCCAAGCGGCTGCGTGAGTACCTTGCTGACAACATGAAAATCTCTGGCATCACTGAAATTAAAGCCGATGATGGCTCCTTTGAGGTGAAGCTGTATGTTGACCGAGACACTTCGGTTGAGATTCAGGAGGGGGCAACCTTTCCACCCGAGCTTTGCAGCGACCCAAAACCACCAGAGCCAAGCAAAACCAAGATCAAAAATGCGATCTTGGCTGGCGAAGCTATTGGCGGCGCACAGATTGTTCGCAAAGACCGTTTAACCATCAAATAGGACATCACATGAAAAAACTCATTGCTATCGCTCTCTTGGTCGCCTCCGGTGTGGCCGCTGCCTCTTGCCCTGCTTATGCTCCATATCGCTGTGTCGTTCTTATGAACGGCAAGCAAATGTGCGGCTGTGGGATGTAATCATGGCAACACAACGCATCTACCTCGTAGGCACTCCAAGCGGTGACATTCGTTTGGTCAAAGCAAGTGTTCGCTCACAGGCTTTGTCTCATGTTGCAAACTCTATGCTAACTCTCCGTGTGGCAACACAGGACGATTTGGTTGAGGCAATCAGCAAAGGATGTTCGGTCGAGAACGCAAAGTCTCCAGACCAGATGGATTTGCTCGAAGAAACTAAGTAAGTTTCGAGGGGAAAGCGGATTCTGCAACGTACATCAAACGGCCTTTGGCCTACGGGGGTTAAAAAGTGGATTGGCCTCCCGCCCAACGCAGTGCAGCGAGTACCCTCACCCATAAAACAGGACAAGATATGACACAACATGAATTTGATGACTGGATTGCGGAAAACCCGCAGATATTTAAAGCATTCTGTGATGAAGCAATCAAAGCTGCATTAAAAGGTTTCAAGCATTACTCAGCAAGGACAATCATTGAGTTTTTGCGCCACCACACAAACTTGCGCGAAGCCTCCGGAGGGTTCAAGATCAACAACGATGCCGTCCCATACATGGCTCGTTTGTTTAAAGAAAACCACCCTCATTTGGGCAACTTTTTTGAGTACCGGAGCAAAGCAAAATGATCGACATAACTGACACCCACATTTTGTTTGGAATGATTTTTTTTGCTGTTGTTGTAGATTGGATTTTCTGGTGATTAACGCATTTCATCCCGCATACGTTCAGACGTATATGCCTCAATTTCTGTCAACAATACGGAAAGAGGCCGAACAAAAAGCCAACGGCCAACGATCAGGATCATTGGCTCGATCACGACAGCCCTCAATCGAGGTGACTGAATTCCATGTTTATTCAAAGGCAGGAATGCCAAAGGTGAAAAAATGAGTGACGGAGGAAAAGGCAGCGCACCGCGCCCATTCAGTGTTGGCCATGACACATTTGCAAAACAATTTGAGGCAATCTTTGGAAAGAAAAATGAAAACAGTCCTAGCACCGAACGCACCGTGGCCGAATCCGGAGGTCAAACTGGAGAAGAAAGCCTCGGGTTGGAGGAAAAGGGGAGCAAAGATAAAATTTAGTCCAGAACTAGATTACTTTGCCGAAACCCGTGAACAAATCCAATCCATCAAAAACGCCAAAAAACCTAGAGCGCGTGATGTCACTACGGGGCGATTCAAGGGTGATAACAGGCTATCAGGGTAGAGATCAGAACCTTGCAAAAGTCACAAGACAAGTCCTGTGGCATTGCAAGGTCTGCGATCAATATTTTGAGACATTAGGCGAAGCAAAGGAGCATTCAATTGGAAAACGTCATTAACTTAATCTGTTTCATGTTCGTAATCGTCGTCTGCTTTTTGATTTCGTTTATCTTCGCGCTCAAGTTTCTTTCTCGATAGAAGTCTCAAAAAGCTGGCGCTCGGCAGTGCGACGAAGCACAAGGCCACGCAGCTCTTTCCCGCCAGCCTTTGTCCAACTCATAAACGCTTCGGCGGCGGCCTCCCACTCCTCTCTACCAATCTTCATCCGAATAGTAGACCGTTGAAAATTCCCCAATCCGACATTGAAGGAAAATGCAACGCAAGCGTCGAAAGCACCCTGACGACCAGCCAGATTGGGAGCAAGTCTAAGAACACCAGATTCAAAAGATCGGATGTCTTTTCGGAATATCTCTTTGAGTTCATCTTTGCTCCATACTCTGTTGTCTTCTGGTTTTAAGGGGTACTCGGGTCTGAGCATCCCTGTGTAACCTTCTTTGCGAACAATGGGGTATTTGATCTGATCTTGGTAGATCACATGGCCCCACCCAATCGTCCACATCGAGGCGCTGCACTGGTAGGGCTTGTCACGATAGCCCTCAAACTTGTGCATCAGCTCAACACCTTTGTCGCTGGTAATCATTTCTTGGAGTTCCCGCGAGAACCGAACCAGTAACCAATGATGCCGCCCAACATGGCCATCTCATCGTCGCTGAAAATCTCATTGCCAATACGGATGAGATCGTCAACGCTCTTAATCATCTCTGGGTGCGTCCACACATAGTAACCAAGGCCGCAGTTGATGAACAGAAGTTCTAAAACGAATAGGTAGGTCACGATGGGGCGCACAGTGCCAACAAAGGTCGATACCCACGGCGCAGCCTTCTCCAGTACCTTTGCCTCATGCAAATAAGCTGCCTGAGTCATGGCGGCATCGGCCTGAATAGAGACTTGATCGGTACGCAGTTCCTCGACTTTAGCTTGAGCAGCAAAGCCAGCCGCAGCCAATTGCAACTCGCGCTCAGTCTGGATACGAGCCAGTTCAGCTTCGTGCTTTTGATCGTTTCGGTTTTGAAACAGGTCAATCAGTTTTGGGAACATGGACAGCAGCAGGCCGCCAAGTGTTGAGAATAAAGATAGCATCATTCGCCTTTCGGTAGTTCGGGTTGTTCAAACTGTTCTATCTTTTTCTGTAACTGCTTTTCCAATTCGGCCATGCGTTTGTCGCGCCTGTCCATTTCAATGAACATCTTGGTCAAAATGGGTGTCACGATCAGCACAATTGCCAATATCAGGCAGGCCAATCCAACAATCAATCTGTAAATGAGTTTATCCATACGGCCCACAGCTCCAGAACGAACAGCAACGTAAGGAATACTGCCATTGCTAGTTCTACCCTTTCCAGATGCTCCTCCTCGCGTAGCCATGAATCTTGCTGCTTTCTGATACGTTCGCGCTCACGACGAGCCGCTTGCTTCTCTTTAGCATTTTCGTATATTGCATTAAAGTTGTCCCACAATGGCCCAAGTTGGGGCGGAACATGAGCGCCGCGCATCATGCCACTGAGCTTCATATACGCACCGTCAAGCTCATGCCTGATCTGAGACAAAATCAGGATGTCCCGAGGGTCTGGCCTATCCATAGCGTAGACCTCCTCAGATTTCGTGTCGTATAGCTCCGACAGTTCGCGGTGATGGTGGTAAAAGTCACCAATGTGCGTCACAAACTGCTGGACGATTTCAGCCTCGGTTGGAATGTGCTTGATGAACACTTCCTTGGGCTTGGGTTTGACAGGCTCACTAGGTGAGCTTGTTGTGACTGCTGGCTGCTCAACCTTTGGCGCGGGTTTCCCAAATAGCCCACGAACAATGCTCCAAATGCCCTTGACCTCTTTTACGATGGCTTGGGCATCTTCCGCTGCTTTCTTTATTTTTTGTACCTGTACCTTGCCGTCTGACAAGGCTTCGCAACAGTATTGGATGCCGCTGAAAGCACCCTGCATTGCTTTAATAGCTAACCCGATAGAGATTGGGTCAAGCACATCACTCGTCTTTTATTTCTTTAATGATCTGCCAAGTTTTGTGGCCAATCATCAGAACGGTGTAAATCAAAGTTGCCCAAAGAACCAGCTCACTTACCTGAACACCGGCAACGGTTGCTAGAGATACCGTTGCTGGAGGCGCTACCTTTGCCACCACTGCTGTCACCGTTTCTGTTGAATGATCTGCTGCCATGCTTTACCCCGAAAATGTTGGGCAAAGTATATCAAAGGTGCTTTAAAACAACATCTGGCTTTACAAATCTATCAGCGTCAAATTCATAGGCTTCCCACCAAAGAAACTGATTGGGAGCCAGATATTCGCGGCCTTTTAAAAGGTTCACGTTCTCTGGATGGCCATAGATCAACGGGTCTGAAATCCCCCACAAGACAATCCCCGGTTTGCCCTCAGACCATGCCAAATGCTGAAAGAAGCTATCGCAGCCAATCCATGTTCGGCAGGCTTGAAGCAGCATTTTTAGGTCGTCTAATGATAAATTTTGACGAAAATCTGTGCAAATTTGCGTTTCACCAGTGATTCCGACCTGTATTACAGGCTCATCAATCATGGACAAAAGCTCTTTCCAATACGGATAATTCTTTGGGTTTTCCTTGCCGTTGGTCAGCTTTTTGGAGTACGGTGAAATCAGAATCACAGGTACATCCTTTCAAACGCCTTCTCAATGCTCTCAGTCCATTTCCATGCGTCCATCTTCTTGTAGATGTTCCACTGGTCGATGTCACCAAATAGCGACTGAGCTTCGGCAATAGATCGGCCCGGCACAACCTCTGGATAGCAAGTAAATACTATAGGGTTTTTGATCTTAGGCAGAATCTTAGAAAACACAATGTGATCGCCTAACCCGCAGTTCAACACAACAATGGTCTTGTCTTTGTGTTCCACAAAGTTGCGGAAGATGCGCTCGTCATGCTCATACATTTCTTGGCCAACTTCACTACGGATTCCACCCGTGGGGCTTTTGAGATGCCATGTCATAGCATCAGGCACAACAAACAAATCGTAGCCTTTTTTGTGCAAACCATAGGTAAAAAGCGTTTCCTCTCGATGAGCCACACGCGATAAGCCAAGATTGAAGTCATGTACGCCAGCACGATACAGAAATGAGCAATATAAATGCTCAACCATTTTTACTTCATCAATCAAGCCCCATTGAATATTTGGCTCTGAGTAAATATTTTTAATCAGCCCAGATGAACCAAGACATTCTGGCTTGTGAGGCGGGTTCATAACCGTACCGCCAACAGCTCCAACATTTCCAAGGGCGTATGCGGAAAGCGTATCTAGAACATTTGGTTCTGGGATTGCATCATCATCAACGCGCCACACCCAATCAAACCCCCATGTGTTTGCCATTTGGTGAATGTGGTGCTGACCTTTCTTGGGGGCGTAGACCCATTCCCAATCTAAGCCCTTGCAGTGCATGACGTAGAACAGGTTTTGATACAGCGGCTCGTTCCGCATATCTTGCGGCTCGTCGTTGTCATCAAAGATGATGAGTTTGTCAGGCAGTCTGGACTGATTCAGAATTGCTTGAATCACCAACGGCAGAGTGGTGAAGTAGCGGCCACGGGTCGCTACCGAACAAAGAATCTTGCTCATTGGTCAAACCTGCACAGCATCAGATTGAACTTGTTTGCATCACTGACAGGAATCATCTGCTCAGTCAGATAGCCATGCTCAGAAACGTATGCGAACTGTGCGCCGGGAAAGTTCTGCTCAGTCAGCCCGTGTAGTTTGTGATGCTCACCCCAAAAACCAACAGGTTCGTTGTGAGGGACGCTAATCAGAAGACGATGGCAATTTTTCTTGAGTTTCTCGACGACTTCAAGACCATTGTGTAAATGCTCGATTACCTCAAAAGCAATGATGGTGTCTTGATTGCTTATGTTGTGATGGTTAATGTCAAGACATTTAAAGAATCGGTTTAAGCCCCATCCCTGTTCGTGGGCAACATCAATGATGATTGGGTCGTAATCCAGACCAAAATACTCAATGGAGTTTGGCAGGAATTGACTTCCGTATCCTGTCGAGCAACCAACCTCTAAAACTCGCTCGCCCAACAGATGATGATTGGCCCAAAGGTATCGAGTTGTCTCACGCGCATGAACAGGGTCGCCCTTTAAGAACACCGCCCTTTCATAGTTGTTGGTCAATCTCCAACGATACCAATCGGGGTGATGTTCTTTGGCGAGCTTTAGGGCATGAATCTCAAGGATTTTTTCCCATTGCGTGTTGATGTCGAGTCCGTATAGTGTCTTGTTTTGTGTCATGTCTTATTCCAGTTTCTTCTCCAGCTCAAGCACTCGCTCTGCCAACTCAATGGCAATCACAAGAGCCGCTGGCCCATAGTTTACCGACAAAAAGCCGTTCTCGTTTTCAAGCACTGCCTCTGCCAAGGCTAAAAGCATTGACTGAGCAGATACACCAACGTGCTTGCCTTCAACGTCCACGCGCTCATAGATACCGCGCTTGACTTGAACGACTCGCTCCAACAATCCGTCAGGCAGCTCTGTCCAATTCTTTTTCAATCGGTCATCAGATGAGCCAGTCACCGTTACGGCTGTCAATGCTCCTGTTGACGGCAGGAATGAAACAGGGCTTGTTGTCGAAACAATTGGAGTTTGGTTTGAGCCAGATGCGGCAACACCAACAATGTATTGAGTTGTTGCTGCGGTACTTGCCGTTGCGTTGATTGCAGTTGATGGGCCAGCTCCGCCAGCGGCTCCAGAATATCCAGAATAGCCTGAATATCCGCTAGTTCCAGTTGAGCCATTGGCTCCGCTATAACCACTGAAACCGGATGTTCCTGTTGCGCCTGTTGCTCCCGAATAGCCACTGAAACCTGACGTTCCAGTTGCACCTGTTGCACCAGAATAGCCGCTGAAACCAGATGCTCCAGTTGCTCCTGTAGCTCCAGAATAACCAGAGAAGCCGCTTGTGCCGTTTGTTCCGTTTGTGCCAGAGTATCCAGAGAAGCCAGATGCACCAGTTGCGCCTGTAGCCCCCGAGTAACCAGAGAAACCGCTGGCTCCAGTTGCCCCGTTTGTGCCTGAATATCCACTGAATCCAGAGATGCCAGACCAACCAGAAATTCCAGAATATCCAGAGAAGCCACTTGCGCCGTTTGAACCTGTTACACCAGAGTAGCCACTGATACCTGAGAAGCCAGAGTATCCAGAGATTCCACTGAAACCAGAGATTCCGCTGAATCCAGAAGCACCAGAGAAACCACTGTAGCCTGATTGGGTATACATCACCTGAGTTGCGGTCACAATGACGGAAGGACTGCGTGGACTGACTGGTGATGTACCCGCTGCCAATGTGTCCATTTGCACTTGAGTGCTGTCAGCGGCCCAGTACAACTGCAAATAGTCACCAGCCGCAAGGGTCAAAACATAGTTGACACTTGGAACCAAAGCGCCGTTTGTGCCGCCATGTTTGTTTGGAACGCTGAATGTGCTGTTTGAATCTACAACGTCAGTTCCATTTTTACGCAGCCAAACTTGAGCATCGTGAATCTGAGTGTCGGTGTTGATTAACTGAGCAGTCCAAGTGACGCTGTATGTTCCAGCATTGGCAAACGTGATTTGATTGCCGCCAACAATGCTTACACCATTGGCTTCATCGGTGATGCCAATGTTGATTGGTTGCGCCGTTGTCGTGTTTGGCAAAGTCTGATTGGTCGCATCTTGGAAAGCGCCATAAAAGCCTTGAGCGCCACCGCCGCCGTTCTGACCGCTAAAGCCAGAGAAGCCGGATGTTCCGCTGAATCCTGAGATTCCTGAGAAACCAGAGATGCCGCTGTAGCCACTGAACCCAGAAATGCCAGAGAAGCCACTGATACCGGAATACCCAGACCACCCGCTTACACCGGAGCCAGAGAAACCCGAGATGCCGGAGAAGCCGGAGTAGCCAGAGATTCCAGAGTAACCGGAGATACCTGAAAAACCAGAGATGCCCGAGTAACCGCTGAAACCGGAGATGCCGGAAAAACCAGAGATGCCAGACCATCCAGAGGTTCCACTAAAACCCGAGATGCCTGAATATCCCGAGTAACCACTGATACCAGAAAAGCCAGAAATGCCCGAGAAACCAGAATATCCAGAAATTCCAGAGTACCCAGAGATGCCTGAGAAGCCAGAGATGCCTGAGTAACCGCTAAAACCGGAGATGCCAGAGAAACCAGACTCGCCAGACCACCCTGAAATTCCGCTGAATCCAGAAATGCCTGACGCTCCTGAATATCCGCTAATACCCGAAAATCCGCTGATACCAGACCAGCCAGAAGCGCCACTGATACCAGACCAACCAGAGATACCAGAGAAGCCGCTTGCGCCGCTGATACCCGACCATCCAGACGTTCCAGAGAACCCGCTGATACCAGAGTAGCCTGAGTAGCCGGAGATGCCTGAAAAGCCCGATGCGCCACTCCAGCCAGAAATTCCAGAGAATCCGCTGAACCCAGAAATACCCGAATATCCGGAAAAGCCTGAATAGCCACTTATGCCAGACGAGCCAGATGCGCCTACGCCGCTGTAACCGCTGTACCCAGAATAGCCGGAGAAGCCGCTTGCACCATACAAACCACGGTCAACTTTGATCGTGTTGTTTGGCGGAGTAGTGATATTGATGTTCTGACGCGCTGGCGGCTGAACAACAATCTCGACATTGTTTTGATTAACAACCTTGACTGAAATATCTGCCATGATTCTTACTCCACAACGATGCCGTCAGAGCGAACCAAGAAAAGCAAGAAGATAATGTAGTCATTAGCTGGATTGGAGCCAGCGGTAGGGAAACTGATTTTGATGCGACCAGAAAAGCCTACGCAGTCTTGTGCATTGATGTCCAACTCTGGGTCTGAATCAATCAAACCCCATGCCGAGTCATCAATCACTAATGTGAACAGGCCAGCGGCATTGGAACGATTGGTGATTGTCAATGAGACTGGTGATGGTGTCGGAGAATAATTGGCAATGTCAAACGACAAACCGTTGCGCGTGTCTTGAATGTTTGAAATTGCTCGACGAATTATTTGCGCGTCAATCGTTGCGCCAGTCAAGTCGAGGGGAGTCACATTGTCAGAGGCTTTGATTGCCAAGTTCCAATATGTTTGCTGTTCCCAAACGAGTTCACCAGCAATGATTGGGTTGTCGAAGCCGCTTACTTGCGTAAGGGTATTTTGATTAAAGATTGCCATTTCCGATTCCCTGATCTCAGGTTGTGACGCTCCCTATGCACTCACAGGGCTACGATTCTTGTATTGTCTCAGAGAACCAAAATTGCCTCAATACTTGCCTTCTGCAAACACATTCACAAACACAGTTCCATCTTCCAAGGCTTCAAGCTCGTGCCATTCATTTGCCACAAGGTTTACTGGTTTAGTGTCTTTGGTCATTGTGAGGGACTTGCCTTCTTTGGTGACTAAAACTGAACCGGCATGAACCATTGTTAAATGGGAATAAGCGTGTTGATGACGAGGCAACCCTTCACCTTTGTTTGGATGAAAAACATATAAAGACGCACCGTCATAAGTGACGGTGTGCTTCGCCTCTACGCGAATCGTCATAAGGTTTGAGCACCTTGAACAATCGGTTGATTTTCAGCGGCTTCTTGATATGTGTTAATAGGTTCAACATAGGCGGCAACAGCGCCCCATTGACCTGCTACGCACTCATCAAAAATTTGTTTCGAATAAGGCATAAAGTCGTTTGGGTCTGCGCAGAAAGGTGTCCATTCTTCAAAGCCAACGTGTTTAAAGTTGACTTCACACGCAATCACAGTGTTCGCCGCATTTGCCCATACTGGGTTCCGCACTGCAACGTAAAAATCAGGCGCAAAAGACTGAACAGCATTGAGCAATTCTTCTTTGTTGAAAGGTGTTTCCATGTTTTTCCTTAAATTTAATTACGCGTATCGTTGCCAATAAACAATATTCCAAACCCCATTTGGTGAAGAACCACAAATAGATGGGAACATCGTGACGTTAAACGGAGAAAGTGATTGCCATGAACCACTTAAAGTGGAATAAGAGATTGATCCGTTAGAACCAGTGTACCCTGCGGCATTACCAACGTAAATATACATTGCCGAGCTAGTCCCTACAGCGGAGCCGCTTCCGGGGAAGGCAAAAGATGTTTCACTACCATTAATGTGTGATCGCCCAATATATCCTGACGTAGTGCCTCGAAGCGTTCCTGAGGAAAATGAACCGCCAAAAGAACTGGTGCATGAAATCGAAAAGTTGTAACCGATGCTACTACCTGCGATAGTTGTTCCTTGTGCGTAACTATTAATACCGTTTTGCCCGCTTGCAGTTGGTGTGTTAACAAGGTAAATACCCGCAACGATTGAACCCAAGTTACCAAGAGTTGTTGGATTAACTGCTCCTGTTTGCCCGATGAAAGACGTTACGGGTTGAGTTGAAAGTGTGGTTGCATCACTAAATGTGATACCTGTTCCATTAAGACTTGAAGCCATTTATTTCTCCTTACGGCATTGAGGTGATAACACCAGTGGATGTGATTTGTGCAACAACTGCGCCATTGTATTTAATGACAAGATTTGAGCCAGATTGTTCGATTGAAAAATTGGTTGTTGTGAATGAGGTGGCAGCAGAGGCGGTTGCGGCATTGCCTGATATGTTGATAGGCCAAGTTCCAGTTGCGCCAGTTCCATCATCAGCAGGAACACCAAGGTTTCCACGGGCCGCAGAAGCAGTGCTTGCTCCTGTACCGCCATTGGCAACTGGAACAGCGTTTACTAATCCATCGGTCGCATCAAGTTGACCAGACGAATTAAGGTTGTTGGCTAGTTGTGAAAGGTTAAAAGCCTGAGTCATAGTTTTCCTTTAGGCAGCGCCTATTCTCGCAAAAGTTTGCTGATTGAGCAAGGTGATATTGTTGCTGAAAGGCGTAGTCAGCACCCAACTTGCAGCATAGGCGTTGTAATCATACGTCTTAGTCAACAAACAACCATTGGCATATACCTCCATCGACAGCGGGTTGCTGTTGAATGGATAAGTTGATTGACCAGAAACAGAATATGCAGGGTTGTTTGCAATGTTACTGGCTGGAACGGCAAGGTTGTTTGGAGTGAACTGAATGATTGTCAAACGACCAGTCAAAGGCGCTGGAAATCCATCAATTGCATTTGTTGTCGGATTGACGTTGTAATCAATCTCACTGATTTGCACACCGTTTACAAAGATGAATTCAAATCCATTTCTTACTTGATAAGTGGTCGGCAAGAAACTGGTGATTGCAGTCACATCTTGATCGTATCGAGTAAACGGAGCGTAGTCGGAGCCAGCGGCGCGATAACGATACAAAGTCAATCCAGCAGTTGCGCCAGAGATTGACGTTGTGAACGTAATGACTTTTGTTGTCTGGTTGACAGAGGCAACTGTGTATTGCGTTGGAGAACCTGTGTTTGCAAACGTGATCTTGTCGCCAGCCGCAATTTGGTTCCAAGGCAATCCAGCATACGTCACGGTGTTTGAGCCGTTTGAGGCAATCGTGATATTTAATGGCTCATAGTATTCGCTGGTGCTGTTGCCGCGCATATAAATGATGACGATTTTCTCGTTCACCACACAGGCAATGTTCATCACAACAGTAGAACTTGTTTCCGTGTACTCAGATGGGTCAAGCAACTCGCCATTACGGAATACTAAAACCCAACCGACAGTGTGTGTGATGCTGAAACTGGTTTGACCAGCCGTGGCATTGAACACATCTTCTGTGTAATAGAAGTTGTCAGCCTCAGAGAATCCAACCACACGGCCGTAAACGTCAACAGTCAAAGTTGCAGCATTGAAAGACTTGGTATAGACGCCAGCACCAAAGTTCAAGAAGTCATGCAAGTTGACCTTCATTGAACCGTCAGTATTGTTGGTAACAGCCAAGAATCCATCGTTCACGTTGTTGCCAGTTGCGCCAGCAATTGTGAGTTGACCAGTACGAACGTCCAAGTCAATGAAACTTTGATTTGTTCCAATTGGGTCTAGCAATGCAGACCATTGAGTTGAGTCATACACCGAAGTGTCACTTGGCACGAATGCGCCGCCCAAATTCAGGTAGCCAGCATTGCCTACGTTAAAGCTGAACTTTCGGTTCTGTCGGTTCGTGTAGAGCAAATAATTTGCAGAGCCAAACGATGTTGTTGCTTGATACCAAGTGTATAAAGCAGGATTCGTTCCGCCGTTTGCGGTTGTGTTGTTAAACAGTCCGTAGTAGGCTTTTCCGCGAGGACTGTAGCTGAATCCGCTTGTTCCATCTGCGTTGTCTGCATAAGCAATTGCCAGATAACGATTCGTGTATTGGAATGTTGTTGGCTTCCAATTGAACGAAGATGACGCTGGAGAATAAATGCTTGATGCAAGGTTGTTGACCATGCGAACAAAAAAGTACCAAGTTCCGTTTGGAATGTTGTAAAGATTCACAACGCCCATCACCGCGCCGGGCGTATATGGGTTTCCAGCGGGGTTCACGTCCGTTGTGCCAGCAAAGAACAACTGAGAGCTTGTTGGGTTTGAGTATGCGCTATACCAAACTTCCGCATACTGCGTAATGCCGTTTGAGCTGCAAGTTACCTGAACACCGAAGTAAGGTACGTTTGCAAAAGGCGCTGTAGCAGTAACAGATGGAGCATAGACAACACCAAAGAATGTTGGGTCGCCAATGCCTGTATTGTCAGCAGGAACAAACTGAGTCACATCGGCATCGCTGTAAACGGTTGCGTTGTATTCAGTCAGGTTCAACTGAGCCGTGATGTTGCCATCGCCGCCGTAAATTTCTGTGACTTTAATCACACGGAATGGCTTTGCTGTCCAACCATAGTTGGCATTGGTCACGGTAACAACGTCACCAGCCTCAAGCTGAATGCCGGAATAATTTGTCTGACACTGAATCTGCAAATCTTCTCGCGCAGCTTTCAGAAATCGGTTTGCCAAGAGTTGAACGCGAACATCATTGTTTACCAAGTTCAAATTGATGGACTGTTTGTTGACAGGCTCATTGTTGAACAGCAATGAAGGGTCAATCTGAGCCAAGTCGTATGTGACTGAGTTGAATGAATCCTTGACTGTTCCATCTGGATATTTACATTCAACAATGTTGTAGCTGTTGCTGACATCCATCGGGGTGACGCTAATGCTAGACACCATGTTGGAATCATTGATGTCCATTACAACGTCTGTCGAATTCTTCTGAATGACAACGCCCCATTCGCTCTTGATTTCGTTGTACTTCAACAGACAGTCGCAGCAAGCAGACATGATCTGCAAGTTCTGCATGATGGTCTGGGTTGTGTCAACCGTACCGTCAAATTTGAATCGAGATTGAGTTGCGGTTGAGCCGTTGTACTCATGGAAAGTGACGACCTCATTGCCATAGGCATTTAACGCAGTCAGGCTTGCTGTATTGATTTGAGCCAATGGAATCGCAGCGCCATAGCGAGTCGATGTCATGTAGTCAAGGAAACAATCGCCAATGTCTGTGCGAGAATTTGTCAATTGGAATCGAGTCTGAGAAAGTCCTGTCAGACTTGCAGTCTGGCTGTAAACCAACTTGACAATTGCAAAAGCGCAATTGCTCATCAGCTTGTCGCCATCCCATTGGTATGTCAGACCCGAAGACTGCATCACCTGAATGGCACTTAAAGATGTGTTTGTGCCGCTGTTTGAGCCATTGTTGTATGTGTAGAAAAACAGCTTTCCATCAACCGATGTATCAATAACTCCTGTTGATTCATCGAGCAAAGAAACAACGCGAGTGTGATCTGTGCCATCAAAGTTACACAGCTTGCCACCCCAATAAATATTTCCGAATGTGATTGTGTCTGGGGTTCCGCCTGATTCGGTGTTAGTCACTTCCGACAAGGCAATGACGTAATACAGATTTTGGTTGTCTTCTGTAATGCTCAAGTCAGTAATGATGCCACCAACATAAGCGGAGCCATACACCACAGGAAGTTTGTTGCTTCCAGCAGGAGGAACTTGGGCGCGAGAGCCGGGGTTTTGCTGACTTGGAAAAGTTCCGCCAAGTGATTGGCTATTTAATTGTTGACTAACAATTGCAGATGCAGTGATTACAGTAGCATAAGCAAGAGTTGTTGCAAGCGCACCTTCGCCAACATATTCAGCAAAAAATGGAACTATAGCTTCAGCCATGATTCACGCCCCATGTTGTATTGATTCGTTTCATCTGGTGTCTTTCAAAGTCTGCGTTCCCATAAGTGCTGAAATAGAAATCAGACACCTTTTCTTCATCCACCCATTGTCTCGCAATTTTGAAATACTCACGCAACAATTCGACCTTCACTCTGTCATTCCGGCCATGCCACATGGCTTCTTGAAGGGTAAAAACGTCTGGAATCCATAGGCATGGACATTTAACCGCCACAAGCAGCCCCGTCACATCCTCATCCACAAGCACAAAGCCTCTGCCTGCGTAAATCTGAGCCAGAACCTTGTCAATGTGTTCCATTGACCATTTACTCATGTCTGAGGATAAAGGGTGCTGGTAGGACTTGTGAAAGTGAACTAGAAGCTCTTTTATCTTGTCGTTGTCGTGTGGGTTGGCTAGTCGAATCATCAGCTATTTGGGCTTGCGCCTTTACCGAATGGATAGTTGATGGATTCTAAATACGGGACGCGAGCCATGCTGGTGTCACCGGGATTAAAGAATTGCCATGAATTGTCGTTGGTAAACCGTCCAGCCGTTCTGTTTTGCAGAATGAGCTGAATTGACGAGGCGCTGACCGTAATCACACCAAGGTATGTTTTATGGTCTTCGTCCCATGTTTCGCTGATCTGGAAACTGGTCACGTTGCCAGTGAAGAATTTATAGAGGCCACCTGTTCCACCAGAGGTAAGTAACTGGTCATCAGTATTGAAGAACCCATGCCACATCTCGATCTTGGAACCTTTGATGTTTTGGCCAAGCACCCAACCTAACAGGGCGGTATCAATACCCACCAGAGTCACAGTGGTTTCGTTGGCTGTACTCTTGATGTCTCGGGTCGCATCTCCAATGGCCACAAGCTGACTCAGGCCACTGAAAGGCTGCGAGTCAACCGCAGATACCGTAATAGCATAAGGAGCCGTAGAAAAGCGATATACACCAGATGCCGTTGTCACACGAACAAACTCAGCATGACGGATATTCGTCGTTCCATCAACAGGAGCAATCACGTTCATAGTACGGACTCCATTGCCTTAAAGATTCCTGACCACTGGATGTATGAATCATTGGTCATGGGAATCAATGTGTATGTAGGGTATTCCCTGAGAATCACAGGGAAAGTCACGCCAGTGTACGAAGTCCCACCAAGGCTAACCGTATTCCCAAATTCACCAATCACAGCCACCGTAGCCACGGTCACAGGCGCGAGCAAAGAGCGATGGACTGGAATGTTCACAGTCGTTCCAGAGCCGCGCAAAACGTCAGCCGTGGCAATGTAAGAGTAGCGTCCAACCTGACAGAAATCACCAGCCTTGACGATGTATTTTGTCGATGGGATTGAAGGCAAGGAGCCAAGCACCAATGTCTTGTTGGCGCTGGATGTTTGCCATCTGCAAGCCTCGATTTGAGGCTGAGTCATGTCGCCCTGATATTGGATGTAGTTCACCCAACCAGTCGATGAGAAGTTCAGGAATTGCTCCAGAGCTTTGTCAGGAATACGCAAGCTGTTCAGCAAAGCCCTGCTCTTGGAATAGAGCAGATAGTTCATTGGACGCATCTCAAAGATGAATGGCACAACAGTCAGCACCTCAGATGTTGTGATCTTCTGGTTCCGGCTGATTGATTGGCCAATGAATCGTTGGTCATTGATGCCAACTGACTCGCTGTTTTTCAGGATTTCTGTGAGAGCCATGATTACCTCGACGATGGAACAGAACGGCCTGCGCTCTGGTTGGCTGACCACACAGCCATCTTGTTCTTAGCCAAGAATTGAGTTGCAGACTGTGTGTCAATCGCGCTCATGCTGGCAATGTATGGGCCATTGTATTGAATGGTTGGGCCTACCTGCTGTTGCATAGAGCCAACTTGACCGTTTGGAATGATCGTTCCAGAGCCTTGAGGAATGAATATTTCTGGGCCTTGTTCGCCAACAAGATAAGGAGTGCCGCCAGTGATGGGGCCACCGTTTGCCTTGCCTGCTCCAAAATATTGAGAGACAGTCATGCCAGACATCTCACCATCAATCGCCACCTGACCGCCAGAGCCAGATGCGGCAGCGGCAAACCCAAACAGATTACCAAGACCTGTCGTCATCTTGACGGCCATTGCGCGAATCTGAATGTTGATGAGTTCATTGATGATGCCAGTTGCAAAATCTTTAAACGACAACTTTCCTGTCTGAACAAAGTTTTGCAAAGCTGTAGTCATGTTTGCATAAACAGCCTGATTTACCTCTTGCAACATCTTTAAAGTTTCAGCCTGCTTAATAAGAGCTTCTTGCTCTTTACCAAGCCATTCAGCACGTTGCTTGGCTTCATCCTTGTCGGATTGCTTCATGTCTTTTTGCTTGTCGATGTCAGCAAGTTTTTGCTGAACAGCAAGACGATTCAAAGCCAAGTCCAAATCTTCTTTGGATGTAAAGACGTTGGCTTTATAGATTTCAAGACGCTCGCGTTCTTTGTCAATTGCATCTTGTTCAGCTTTTTGAGAGTCGCGGAATTTATCTCTTGATGCCTTATAGAGATTTTCCTCGTCCATCAAGCCTTTGGCTTTGATCTGCTTGATCTGCTCTGCAAGTAATCGTTCACGCTCTAATGAATGACTGAATTTTTCGTCAGCATTGGCACGAGCTTGTTCCGCTTCTGCTTTAGCAATTTCAAATTCAACGCGCTTTCTGATCTGTGCAGTTTTCTCAAGACCAACGGATTCGGCTTCATATCTAGCCTCTGCAATCATTGTGGCGCGTTGGGCCGCTAATTGCCTGTCCTTTGAAGCGCCACCAGAGCCTTCATACGCATCAATCTTTGCCTTCTCTTTGGCGGCTTGAACTGAGGCTGCATCAGCATCGGCAGATTGCTTATTGAGCTTTTCCGCAAGAGCAAGATACTCCTGCATCTTTTGAATTGTGCGAATGTCACCAGAACCCCAAGCCTTTGTGTAGGCTTCGGCTTCTTTGGCGGCTTGTCGAATCTGGCTCGATAAATCATCTTTGCCAAGTTCTTTCGCAGTCTGCCAATACTCAGACATCGTATTGGTAACAGACTTCCACATCTTTTCAAGATAGCCAAGGCTTTCAGTCTGCTTGGCCAAGTTTTGAGACATCAAATCAGCGGTGTACCTTACAGCTTCTTGCTGACGGCCTTGTTGATTCAACTGCTCAATGTACTTGTATTGAGTCAGAGTCAAGAAGTGATATTGGTCATTCAGCTTTTTGGCAGAAGCGGCGCTTCCATCAAGCGATGGAATCAAATTCTTCGCAACAACATCTGACGATTCGCCCGTCAGTTTGGAGATGCGAGAAACAACTTCTGCAACGGCAGATAAAGACGTTTGAGTAAATTGTCCGCTTGCAACAAGCTCTTGCAATCCAGCCTTTGCATCACCAAGAGAAGTTCCAAACTTTGAGCTGATTGATTTTGCTGTCTCATCAAAACGCAACTTTGTCATTGCGGCATAGTTGCCAGTCAATGTCAAAGCATTCTGGAATAGCTTTTGTTCTTCATAGCCTTTGTAGAAGGCCAATCCAAGACCTCCAACAGCAGCAGCAACGCCAGTAATAGCAACGCCAACCGGCGTAATGGCAGCAGCAAGACCAGCAAACATTGGACGAAGACCGCCAAATTGGTCTTTCAACTGACCGCCTTGCTGCATCAAAACCATCAATGGATTCTGCCCACCCATCAAACTTGTCACAGTATCAGTCGTCTGATACATGATGGCCTGACGCTGGAAGTTTGTCAGACCCTTGCCGCCATTCATCATCTCAGCTTCGGAGGCGGCTTTGGCTGCTTGTGCAACTTTGTCATAGGCTGCGGCTTTGGCTTTCAGCGCGTTGACGATTACATCAGGTTGGTTTTTGTACTTGCCAAGTTCGATCTGTTGGTTGATTTTCTCAACCTCAGTCAGAGTCTTACCGTAGTTCTTTGTGGCGTACTCAAGACGCACAATTTCTTTGGCGGCATCTTCACTATCGCGCTTGATCTGAGCCTTGAATTGACCGAACTTTTGTTGAGCTTCGGTAATTTTGGTGACGAGTTCAGCAGAGTCCAGTCCTAGAACAATACCAAGTCGAGCGATGTTTTGTGATGCTGCCATGTCAAATCCTTCGTTTGGCTAACTTTGCGGCGTAATCCGGAATGCTGGTAGCCAGTTCAGATTTTAGTATGTTGATGATATTGTCGCGGTTACTTTCTAGAGAAACTCGCAAGTAAGGTTGAGGCGATGTTCTGGCGTTGCCAAACTCTTGAGACAATGAAACGGCACTCTTTTTTACAGACACAACGCCAATAACAGCATCGGTCTGAGAAACATACTCAGACTTCCTGTCCGCCGCAGTTGGGATGCGAGCATCCAACCTTGCTGTGTCTCTCAAATGGATTGGGCCAGTGTTATTTTCATCGTATGGCGCTCTAGCTTGAACGCTTGCCAATACAGGCTCCAAGGCTGATTTGACAGCCTTTGTCACCGTATTCCTCATCACCAAGTCGCCACGGAAGCCATTGGCAAGCTGGATGAGCTGGTCATTTAGCTCCTCAAACCCTTCGGCCTTAAAGATTTCGACGGTCATTTAATAGCCTCCGTAATGATTGATGGAACATTGGGAGCCAAGGCCAAGAAGGACATCAATTTCTTGCTGTTCTCAGCGGCCTTCTGTTCGTCCGAAAGCGGAGGAACAATGTAATCATGCGCGGATGGCAGAACGTGATTGATCGTGAACGGTGTAGAACCTTGCTTCAACTTGGAATTAAGATTGCCAGTCGTCAAGGTACTCAAGGCGAGAAGAACCGCCTTGTTCCCGATTAACCCGTCACTGAACATGATCTCGATGTTCTGCATCTCATTCGCTGGTATGTTGTCGGGACAACCACCATGCGCCCAAACATAAGCTCGGGCCTGCTGACGGTTATCCCTTATGAGTTTTTTCGAGTGTCCTTGTATCCCGGCTGAATGGCATCATTGATCTTGTCAATGATTTCCATCTGCACTGACAGCGGCCATTCTTCCTCAATCTCATCGTATGTGATGTCATCAAGAGTGCCGCTTACAGGAATCAAAAGTCGGATGTACTCAATCACTCGCTGTTCCATCATTAGAACAGCTTTTGCTAATTCAAGGGTAGATTTTCCGTCGATGATTACGTCATTCTCGGTAATGTCAACGCCAACTCGTTCGCTTGTGCGAAGGTCTTTCGTCATGGACTCAAAGCGAGCTTTTACCTTTTCTTCATCGACTTTTGCAATGCGCTCTTGCATTGCGTTCATCTCGGCGGTCAATGGAATACGAACTTTGAATTCATGTCCGCCGATTGAAAATGTTTTGGTACGAATCTGCGCGACTGCGCTTTCGTACTTCTTGCCAAAGGCAGAAGACAACTTGCTCATAAGAATCCTATCGTGTGGTTTTGATAATCTTGTGATAAATCTCCTCGTTCAAACTAAGTGCGTATTGCACCGCTTGAGCTGGAGTTAATTTGTCGGCGTGATTGCGAGCAATATCATGCGCCAAAGCAACCGCTGTCAGACGTTGCTGAGTAAACCCAAACCAATCCTTGCGAGAATCGGCTTGGGTTACTAAGAAGTTCAGGAGGTCGCTATTGTCTTTTACTGTAACTGTCATGTGGTTTCGTATTAAGTGTTGTTAGACCAACCGTAGCTGTTGCCGCCAACGGGGTGGATAGCAAACTGGTACTTGCCTTCGGCAGCAGGAGACATATCCCACTTCAAGCCGCCAATGCGAGCATTGAAAGCGTAGGCAACAGTGTCAGTGCCGTCATATACAGCGATGACATAGGTACGGATGGTTGTTCCGTTGTAACCGTCTTCACGAATCAACAACTGAGCAGGGTCAGCAGGGTTCCATGCAGATGTGACGTTCAGGGAAGTCACTTGGTTTTGAGTGGTGATCTTTGCACCAGTGCGAGCGCCAGCCACAGAGTAAGCAGCCACAGCATCGTCAGAACCGAATGCAGGCACAGCTTCCACGGGGATAAGCAAACCGCCGCCGCCAGTACCACCAGCCTCAGTGCCGATGATGTCAGCAACTTGACCTGTCCATGTGGCCAATTGAGCGTCAGTCAATGGAGTGGGAGAAGCGCCTTCTTGCATCCAGATCGTTGCAACGTAACCGGGTAAGACTTTATTGATGAGAGCCATTTTGATTTCCTTTGAAAAGAGTTGATGTAACTGTCTTATGCTGGAACATCTATTGTGCAATCCAAGAAGACTTGCGCCAAATTCTGCTCGTTGTCATAGCTGTTGTATAGCCAAACCACATCGGCCTTCGCAATGAAGAACCCATCGGACGGACTACCAAATTGACCACTATAACCGTGTAGGGATTGTAGTACCTGATTGGAAATAGTGAAACCTTCTTCAATCTTCTGAGTGAAGATGGAGATTTGAAAAACAGGGCGGTCAATGCCCTTATTGTTCTGCTGCTGTCCAGTGTAGACAGGCTGGTGAACATTACGCAGTTGCCATGTGAGGAACTTCGGCTCTGTCGCAAAATTGCGGTTGAACGAAGCGTACACAGGGATGGGCGTGACAATGTTCGCCAGTTGATACTGGATTGCCTTGCCGTATAGGACTGGATTGAGCTGTGTCGTCATACCGAGGTCTGTGGGTCTGTTCGATAGCACATCAACAGCACTGTCATGCGGTCATTGGCCTCTCGGACATCAGTTATACGCCAGTCTGCACCACGCCAAGTAATCGAGAACAAGTTTTGAGCGTCCACGATTTGCTTGATGTTCGGGGTGTAGTTCAATGTGAAGTTGGTCAAATCTTGATACAGACGGTATTTATCTGAAATCTTGAGACTGTTCGCAACATCAGTCACGCGAGCGCGGGTGTCGAACCACTTGGTCTGAGTGGTGCTTTGTTCGCCAAAGTCACTCTCGCCAAAAGTCAGGTTGTTGACCGTGATCTGCTCAAAACGTGCAATTGCCATTTACATCACCAATGGTTTGTAAGGGCGCAGCAACATCTGGACACCCCAAGGAATGTTGTGCTGGATTGGGCCGGTAGTGTCACTACGGTTGTTGTAAAGGTGGGTCAACAACAACAAACCAGCCTGTTTGATTACGGGGTAAGCCGCCAAGGGGTTTGCTGCTGTTGTGTAGTCACAGATTACAGGCGAAGTCATCGAAGTGTTTAGGTTCGTTGGCAGATTCGCAATGACAACTTTGTTGCCGGATTCGTCGTAGTAATACTGGCCAACATCCACCGTGATTAACTCAGGTGGGTTGTTGTCATTCCAATACCGCACAGCGTCCACGGTAACGCCCGTCAGCAGGGGGTCTGAGTTCTGGCTAACCTCTGGCAAGTCCAACGCCAAAGGAGTGCCATACAAGCTCGCAGCGTTGTAATACACACGATATGACGTTGGGAAGATGGACAGACCAAGGAAATCCTCAATCGCCATCCGAACAGCAAGTTCAAGGCCAGACAGGTATGTGTCTTGGCTTTCGTCACCAAACAAGTTCAACTGATTGGTGATTTCATCCAGAGTCAACCAAGCGGTCGAAATGTCACGACTGATTTGCTCCGTCTTTGCGTAGTTGAACGGATTGCGCGTGGGCGCACCGTAATTCAAATAACCGAGTTGGGAATCAACGGACATTTTTTACCTCTTAGGCTGCGCTCATACGAACACCCGCGAACGGGTCACGCACCGACGATACCATACGTTTTTCAGCGTATAGAGTGATGAAGCCGGGCTGAGTTTGTTCATACATCTGAACATTCATCTGCTCGGTGTCACCGATTGTCAAAAAGCGATTCCAGTTTGCCAAGTAGACAGGGAAATCAGCAGACAGGTATGGGTTTGGAATCACAGGCCAGCCGAATACGCGACCAACAGCAGCGCCGTCAGCATCACCGATTTCCAAGAATAGAGGCATACCAGAGCTGTCTTTCAACTCACGCAGAGCCAAGATCATTGCTGGACTCATGTGCCAAGCTGTACCTTCCAAAGACCAATACTGAGCAGGCAGAGCGTTTGCTGTTGCCACGATCTCGTTGTAGGTCACAGGAGAGCCATCCATAGAGATGGTGGCAATAGAGTGCAAGCCATCGGTGATTGCAGTACCGCTGGAGCCATATGCGCTTGTGGAGGCAGATGGATAGCTGTCCAAACCGCGCAGACCCAACTCGCCACCTGTGGAAGTGGTTGTTGTGCCAGATTGGTCATTGTTCAGAACCATCGACTGACCTTCTAATTGGGCAAATTCCAAGGCCAAATCTTCGACGATTGCTGTGTCCAAAGCGTTCACATCCGACAAAACGGCGGAGCGAACTGGAAGTTGAGCAACCAGTACACGAACTGGCAATTGCCAAATCGTTGTATCAACATCAGGAGAGCCTGAGTTGGGAGTGAATTCATAACCCCAAGGGTTTGTTGCATCAGCGGCGTTACCAGTCTTGGCAACGAGCTGGAAGTCAGAGCCAATTACAGGCACTTGACGAGAGCCTTGACGCAAAGGGTTTGCTTGGCGCAAAGCAGCAAAAGCGTCATCAAAGACAACATTACCACCAACACCCGAGCCAGAGCCAGTCAATGCCGAGGCTTCTTTCAGGTCAATGGTGACAGAGCCACCTTCGGTAATTGCTTGCTTGATGCCGTTCAGGATTTTTTCGGTGATAGTCATAGTTATTCCAATGAAAGTTAAAAAGATGGGGAGCGAACTCCCCATCCAAGGCAACTATCAGGTTGCAGTAGCAGTTGAGCGATAACGCACACCTGCAAACGGGTCACGCACAGATGTTGCCAAACGCTTCTCACCGAAGAAGGTGATGTAGCCGGGCAATGTCTGGTCGTAACGGCGCATAACCATGTTCAGACGGTCAACGGTCGTGTGGAAACGCGACCAATCAGCGAAGTACATTGGGAACAAGTTGGTTGTACCAGCAGAACCAGTAGTAGTCTGGTTAGGAGTGTCCAAATACTTGTTAACCACAACGTCAAAGCCAGCCAAACGACCGACGATGCCGGGAGTGCTTTCCAATGGAGACATACGCTCGAACACAGGAGTGCCGTTGGTGTCTGTCAAGCCACGGATTGCAGCCAACATAAATGGGTTCACCATGATCTTTGCATCTGGTGTCCAGTATTGTTGTGGCAAAGCGTACAAGAAGTTGATAACGTCTTTGTAGGTCACGTTGTTGGTAGTCACGCTGTTGGTGTTTGAAGTCAACTGGTCGTAAGTAGCCAAGCTATGCAAACCGCTAGTAGAACCAGTACCAGAGCTACCGAAAGCAGCAGTAGTAGTTTGGCCACCAGAGTAAGAACCAGCAGAACCAGCATATTGGTTCAAGCCGCGCAGACCGTTAGAGCCGCCGTATGGCAAGCTGGTAGAGCCTTGGTCGTTGTTCTGAATCATGCCCAGAGCTTCTGCTTGAGCGAATTCAGCCAACATATCGTCAACCACGTTTGCTTCCAAGCCGTCGATGTCGTCCAGAGCAGCGGTACGGATTGGGAACTGAACGTTCAAATCTTGCAAAACGAGTTGCCAGATTGAAGTGTTTTCAGTTGTTGCCGAACCGTTGTTTTGGATGCCGTAGCCCCAAGCAGCGCCAGCGTTGCCGGTCTTCACACGGAATTGATAGCTAGAACCATCAGTTGCAACAGTGCGAGTGATACCGCGCAATGGGTTGTTCAAACGCAGAGCGACGAACACAGGGTCATACGCAGTACGACCACCTTTGCCATCACCGCCACCAGTCAATGCTGAGGCTTCGGCCAAGTATGCAGCGTGTTGAGCTTCATCAGCAAACACTTGCAGTTCTTTTTCGACGTTGCGGCCACCTTTATAGAAGGCAGACAACTGCTCGCGCACATGACGGTTTACGTCTTGACGAGTAGTCTTAGCCAAAGGCTTGATGATCGCGGGGGCAGGGATAGCGGCAACTTTGGCTTCCAAAGATGCAACCATTTCGCTGAATTCAGCTTTGACAGCTTCAACAGCAGCGGGGATTTTTGCTTCAACAGCTTGGATGGCTTCGACTTGTTTAGTTTCGATAGCGTCCAATTTTTCAAGGATGACTTGAGACATGATTAACCTTTCAGGCGTTTGTCGAGGAGTTTGAGGAGTTCGCGTTGCTCAAGAGCAGCGAGAATTTCCGCTTCTTTGGTTGCTTCCACATCAGAATCACTCTGCTGAGTTGCATTTTCAGTCTGGTCATCTTGTGCATCACGCATTTCGATAACCTTCTTGAAGACAGATGCAGCAGCAACCGCATCTTTTCGGATTAGCCCTGCATCCCGCAGTGCTTGTTCCAAAACTTTCAGGTCAGCAGTGCCATCAGCGCGGAAATATTCCAGCTTTTGCACTTCTGCCATTGGATTGTTTGGGTACATCACGACAGACACTTCACGCAGACCGCCCTTGGTGATCTGGAAGTAGCCATCTTCGTATGGATTGTCAGAACCAACGGTCATTGGAGTGCCGTCTTCTTTAGTCCACTGATATTCTTCTGCGTATGCGCCAACAGAAACGCCACCAAACATATTTGGCGACTCGCTCATCACTTGATACAAGTCAGAGCCTTGTGTGGTGTTCACATACAAGCGACCACAAGCCGTCATGCCTTTGTCGTCAAACTCAAACGATGTCCACTCGCCCACAGGGATAGAGTCAGCATCGTGGTTCACGAACATTGGGAGAGGACGACCAGCTTTGCTGAATGCCTCTGCCCATTGCATGAATGCTTCGGGTTGATAGTTGAACTTGCGGCCATCAGCGCCTTCGCGTGGCCCCCAAGTTGTGACAACGGCTTCAATATTGCCTGTTGGCTCTGCGTTGTCTGCCTTTTCGAGTACCAGCTTGGCCTCGCACACCATCATCAAGTTTTGCGTCATGGATTACCTCATCGACTTTGGATAAATCAATGTCGTGTATTATTTTTGGTGGCCTGCCGCGCTTTGGAGGCGGCGGAACCGTTGGTCTATTTGCTACCAACGATGCTACCATAATCTTAAAAATCAACGACATTTATTTGCCGATGTTTGCTTTATTCCGTTGATTACCACCACCACCGCCAGTGTCTTGTGGGCTTGAACCTGCAATTGGGTCGGTTGCTTTTGTGTCTTGCTTCAATTCATCGCCGCCATCAATCTTGGCTTTGCCCAAGTATTCACGCGCTTCATTGGGAGTCAAGATGCCAGAATCAACAGCAGCTTTCACATAGTTCATCTGGTCAAGCGGAGCGCCCTTCAAGAAGTCCGATGTGTCAAACTCAATCGAAAGAGATGGATAGCCATTGAGCAATTGCTGCTTCAATTTCTCTTGGATGTTCACAACTGTTGGATACATCGTTCCCTTATAGAACTCATCCAACAATGTTTGCGTGTTGTTGTACTTCTGATCTGCAATGCCAACCATTGCAGGAGGCACACCGAACAAACCACAGATACGCTTCATGGTTTGAATCTTCAAATCATGCGCTTGAGTATCTTGCAGTGTCAGGATGTTGATTGGCGTGTACTTCATGCCCTGATCGAGCAACATACCTTGGCCGGGCTTTGACTCGTCAGTGCGCTGGCTACCAGTCATGTTTGACCAAGCCTCTTTCAGACGCGCAGCCAATTCTTTGTACTTGCCATCAGGGATGACTTGCTCGGTCGTGAACATACCCGTTGGCTTCGCGCCATTGAGCATGATGAAGTTGGCATAAACGTCGATGTCTTGATCGAGCGTCACCAACTCAGCAGCCAAGATGCCTTTGTTGAAACCGGCAGAACCTTGCCATGCTGCCTCTTTAATGTGCATCACTTGATGCGCGGCCAGAGGCTCATCTTTGCTGAAACCGTATGAAGGCGTGGACAAACGGTACGAAGGGTAACGAGCAGGATTGATCGTGACGGCAATCAGCGTCGAGTCCAACACATACATTTCAATCGGAGTCTGTGAAGGATTCTTCTGGTCTTCTCTCCACCATAAGGTAAAGGCTTCGCCAGACAATTCGTACCACATGAGCCACTGATACCAGAACTCATATTTCGATTGGAAATTGTTTGGGCTATTTAGCAGGCGAGAAACTTGCTTGGCTTTATTCTTGTCACGCGCACCAACTGATTTGTCGCTGACGGCATCTAGAAAGACTCCATCATCTTGCTGAGACATGATTTTAATGGGGAGCTGTGCAAGTGCGCGAGCTTTAACGCCAACACAAGCCATGACGGTGCTGTTGCGCGTCAACAGACTCATGTCGATTGGACGACCAGCAGTATTCGTGCTGGATGTTGTCACATAAAGGACTTGAGTATTTACCGTGGGGCGCGTATTGCTGCCCGAGTAGATGATGTTGTTGCCAAGAGCCGTTTGACCAAAAAGCGTGTTGCTTTCGTTGGCTTGCGTTGGTTTGCGTTTAAGAAAATCGAAAATAGCCATATCAGCTCCTAGTTTCCGTGATGTTATCACTCAAAATAATCGAAGTCCATAAGAGTCTGAAACGAAAACATTGTCTAGATGGCAATGCAAAGCCATAATCATTGCGATGATTCCGTCCACTTTGGCAGATGGGTCGGCTTCGTTTTTTCTCACTTTTACGTTACCGTTTACGTCCGTGTAGACCTCACAGTTGCCCAACTGCCATCCCACAAACGGATTTCCGTCATGCTTGATGGCTTTTTTGAGGATAAGCTGTTCTGCCGTTTTCGACGGGTTTGAAAGGACGGCCATACCTTGTCCAACCTTTTTGACTGGAAGGCCATAGGAGAACAAGTTGGCCACCAAAGCAGCAGCGTTATAAGGGTCGTAACCAATTTCCTTGACTTCATACAGCTCTGCCTCTTGTCGAATATAGGACTCAATCTCGTTTAGATCGGTCACGTTGCCCGGTGTCAGGTGCAATATGCCAGATGCCACAGCCTGACTGAAAATTGACTTGTAATGGTTTGGAATCAGCTCAATCGACTCCTCGGGCAAGAAGAACTTGAATTTGGCGTACAGGTCTTCCTCGGCATATCGGTGAAGCGTCACCACGGCATTCAAATCTCGGCTGTGGGCCAAGTCGAATCCGATGAACGTGGCCTCTGGCTTGTCAGTGGGCAACGGAGCCACAGATTCATCCCAATATCGGCGGTCAACCCACGCAGCGTTTGAGCTGACGTAAATGTTGAGCTGCTTGCACAAGAATTCGTTGAGGGATGCAGGCTTGCTCTTGGCTTCGTCGGCCATGTGCTGAATCGCCTCAGTCGTCACCGACACACCCAACATTGGGTTGGCTTTGCCCCATACAGAAGGGTCAGACCATTCGTCGCCGGGGTCTACGGAGTACAGCAGGCCAAACCAACGGAACGAATCTTCCGCAGCGCCACGCAGCACAGCACGAAAGTGATTCAAGTCCTCGTAGAACTTTGTCTCTTTGGTGAAGCTGGCCGTTGTCAGATACATCCTCAAAGGATTCTTACGCGCAGCCATACCTGAGTGCAAGACCTCGATGGAACCACGCTCAGTGATCTGCGCGGCCTCGTCGATCATGGCACATGACGGGTTTTTACCGTCACCAGTTTTACGGTTCTCGCGGGACAGGGCGCGGTAGGTAGATGTGGAATCGCCAGCCTTTTTCAGCTCACTTCGGAACGGAATGAATCGGCTTTGCAATTCAGGAGCCATGCTTTCCATGATGGCCTTGGACGAATCGAAGCAAATTGATGCCTGCTCACGGTTGGTCGCCAGCGTGAACACTTCGGGGCCAGCCTCGCCAAACAGCAATTCATACAGGGCAATGATGGACGCAAGCGTGGTCTTTCCAGACTTTCGTGGCACAAACAGGATAACGTCCGTCACCCATCGGTTGCTGTGATCTGATTTATTGCGGAATCCATATACGGCCGCGAGGAATAGAACCTGAAATCCCTCAAGCTCAATCGACTTGCCTGCATCTGGCCCTTTGACGTGGCGGCAGAACTTGGCGAACTTGAGGATGTGTTCAGCCTTGGCCGGGACGAATTCGTAGGGCGCATCCTTGCGCTCAACCATGTCCAAGAATCGCTGGCAAGCAATCTTGACATCCTCGCAAGCGAGTTGGTCGCCGCGAACTACGGCAGTGGCGTACTTAAACGCAGGCTCAAGCAGTGTTGAATAGCTCATCTATGGCAGTGGGTGTTGATGTCTTCTTGGGGCGACCACGGGCCACAAGCGCAAGCTCGGCCAGAATCTTGATTGCTTTGTCGAGACATTCGGTTCTTATCTTGTAGTACGGAGATGTGGCAGGGCCAGAGTTGTAATGCTCGATCATGCCTTGCGTCTGGATGATCTTCTCGGCATCAATCAAACTTTGCATGGTCATCACCAACATTCCCACCAGCGTTTCATCGCTGGCCGTCAAAGCACCAGTTGAGCTTTCAACTTCATTACGAATCTGAGTCTCAAAAGCAGTCGCGTCCCATGTGTCAGGTTCACGAATGTAATTGATGATGTGTTTAGGTGCTTTTTTCATGGGAATTCCCTTAAATCCTGTCAAGTAGTATAGCTTACTCCCCCTGTTGAGTTACCTATCCTACGAAATTGACAAATCGG
>Ga0213920_1000336_pt1 | contig 39857 bp, 70 predicted proteins | sample McNCre1117MG_FD_161054 | JGI IMG/M metagenome (GOLD analysis project Ga0213920, IMG submission 161054) | Freshwater microbial communities from McNutts Creek, Athens, Georgia, United States - 11-17 MG | ecosystem: Environmental > Aquatic > Freshwater > Creek | place: USA: Georgia | collected...
GCAGGCCGCGTGCCAAACCCCGGAAGGACCCACCCCCCCCTTGGTGGCATGCCATTGTGGCACCACCCGTCGGTGGGGTGTCCATGCTACCCCCCACTTGGTGGTATGCCATGATGTCATGCCCCGTTGTGGGGGATGCTAGTGGTCGGCCGTTCACGTGTTCACGCGTGCACGTGTTGTACAGTTTGATGATTTTATGGGCAACGGCAGACGCGTTGACGTTGACGCGTCAACGTGCTCGAGCACGTGCCGACACTCTCAAAACCTAAGTGTCCGATCGGATATTCTTTGAAGAAATCCGCGGCATATTGTCGATACCCCTTGCCATGTTATATCTGACTGGATATATTCATGACGTCGGCCGCGTGCTGCGGCCGCGAATGAGTTCAGAAACCACGAGTAAGGAAATCCCACAATGTCGACCACGTCAACGATCGTCAAAGCAGTTTCGGCCACCATGCTGGCATATGCAGAAGACTGGAACGGAAAAACAAAAAGCTTGCTTGGAGAGAATGCCAAGCTCACCAAACTCCCCAACGGCGCGCCGGTCGTCGCGCAAGGTGTTTCAATGTCCCCGGGCATTCATTCGATTTTCGTGAATGTTTGCGCCCACCTCACAAAAGGTTGTTTCCACTCGTGCGTGTTGCATTTCGCCGGCCGCACGACCGGTCCGGCCGTTCGTGCAGCTGCTCGAGCTCGTACGGGGCTATGGCATTTCATGCCCGACGTTTTCTATGCCCGCCTGCGTGCTGAGCTCGTCGCGTTTTCGAAGCGGTGCGCAAAACTGGGGGTCGTCGGCTATATCCGGCTTAACACCGCTTCGGATATCGACCACGGGTCGGAACTGCCGACCAGCTTTCCGGAAATCGTGTTTTACCACTACACCAAGAGCATAAAGCGGTGCATTCAATATGCCCGCGGGCTCCGGCCGGCAAACGAGCATTTTTCCTATTCCATTTCTGAGCGGACCACGTTTGCCGACGTGGAGCAGCTGCACGGGCTTCGCGTGAATATGATCATGGTCGTCGACGCGTGGTACCACCCGCAATACAAAATCCCCGGTACCGACGTGGCTGTCGGCCGTTTTGCTCCCCTTCCCGAATATGTCGAATTCAAGAGCCCGGCCGGAAAGATAATCCGTATTCGATGCATCGACGGGGACATTCATGATCTCCGCGTGCCGGATTTTGACGGCCGCGGGATTGTCGTCTGCTTGAGGCTTAAAGGTGGTAACGCGTCAAAGCAGAATGCCCGCACCACGGGCTTTGCAAAACCGTGGCAGCTGGGTGGTGAAAAGGTCGTCGGTGAGCTCACCCAGCGAGGGACGATTGTCGTGGACATGAAATAGCCGACGGCCGGCCGTTGTCCGCCCGGGCGCCTGCCCGGGCGGCATGCGGCATGCCGTTGACGTCATGCCGGCCGGCCATCGTGGCCGGCCGTTCCCCATTCCACCCCTTGGAGACTTTTCCATGCTACGGGAAACCTGTTGCGCAGATGGCGGAGCATGCGATTGTGTCGCATGCCGTCCGGAACCGTTGACGGCGGCGCATGTCGTCGCGGTGCTCGAGCGGTCGGGCGCCGAACTAGACTTCACGGAGCGCGATGAGCTCGAGCAGCTGACGCCCGAGCAGCTGGCCGACCAGCTGCAATACTTTGCCGACTTCCAAGGGTAGCCGAGCACGTGCACGCGTCGCGACGTCGGCCAGTGTGGCCGGCCGGGAGTGCACGTGCTCACGTGGCGACGTCCGGGGCCGTTGACGGCCCCGGGCAGGCGCCGGCATGCCCATAGACTTATAAACCGACAACGGCCGCATGCGGCCACGTGGCGACGCAGGGCAGGGCCTGCAGGCGCCCGGGCGTGCACGGCCGCACCATAACCGAACGACACGCGACGTCGGCCGGCAACGGCCGGCCGGGCACGTGCACGACGTCGACGGCCGGGCAGGCGCCCGGGCAGCTGCTCGAGCTCGTGCACGCAGAAAATCCGGCCTGCCGGCTTGACCAGCTGCGCGCGCACAAGCCCAGACACGATCGCCAACACACAAAACAGGAAACGGGCAATGCTGCCCGGGGAATATGCACGCCGTGCGGCGGATGGCCGCGGCATGCCGTTTCCCCTCGCGATAGGGGGTATCCCCTCGCATGGGGGTCCACCACCCTGCAGCAGGGCTACCCCCTTCCGATAGGGGCTACCCCCCCTCGCTGGGGTCAACCCCCCTTGGTGGGGGAGAAAAAATTCCGACGACCGAATTTCCAAAGACTCTTGTAGGGCGATTCTTCTGACATTTTTTTTTGAAAATCCGGCGGCGTGCACGACCAACAGATTGATCGGCAAACGCCCGCCAACTTCTCAGGAAAATATTTGTACCGCGATTGCAGTCCGCTGCCCAGAATTTTCGACTGGATATTTTGCCGATCGTCGCCAATAATCCCACGTGTTCTTTCAACCACAACGAAAGGTTCTAGCCATGCCCAGCCCACCGTCGGATGAATTGCTCGTCGAGTTCCAGGGGAGGATGAGCTTTCTGGAAACCATGTGGGGGTGCCAAACCTCCTACGATGTCGACCTTGAAACCGGCCGCGGTTGGCTCGAGGTCAGGATGCCGGGCACGGGCGCCGTGCTGCGGATCAACCGGTTCAACGTGAAGGACGTGATGGTGCCAGGGGAGGGCGGCGTGCAGCCGTCAATCAAATGACCAAGCCGCAGCTGATCGATCCGACCAAATACATCCGCGTGGGTACGGCTGCAGAACTGGCTGACGTGACGCGAGCCTACATCAATCGAATGATTGTGGCCGGCACCCTTCCAGGAATCGAAATCGACGGCCAGCATTTCGTGCTGCGGTCGGACGCTGAGAACTTTAAGCGTCACCCGTCCGCGGGACGTCCTCGCCTGAAGAAGTGACACGCACGATCTCGCGGGCCAACTCCACGAGCATCGCGGTCTCCACGATCACCACGCTCCCCCTCCGGTTAGCCTTGTGCCACACCACAGGAGTCTTGCCGGGGGGGGAATCTTTTTTCGCCTGCTCGAGGGCGGCCCACAGCTGCAGCCGTTCGACGCGTTTGGCCTCGACGTGTATCGCCACGCCGTCGAGCACGACGTCGGGTGAATCCGGCCCGCCTTGGAACTGCACGCCACGGCGAGCGTCAACGCCGAGCAGCTGGCCGAGCTCGGCTGCACATTGCCGCTCGCCGCGTTTGCCCTTCTGCCGGCTCATGCGTCCCATCTATGTCAGCCTCTCCAATAGCGAGCGGAGCGTGGCTCCAGGCTTACTCCCAATCAGCAGGTCGGCAGCACCGAGAATCGCCGTCCGCTCCTCGTCGGTGAGCGTGGGCGAGCGGTAGAGCGGCTCAATACTCCAGTTCATTTCGTAGGCTGCCGCGCGGGCCTGCTCCTCCAGCGAATACACCGCCTCGCTGCCGTCTGTGTCGAACACGCGCCACGCTACAGGTGCCTCGCCGCTCATTTCGTCCTTTCCAGCAGCGATCTAAGTATAGAGGCTGCACCTGACGGGAACCCGTCCATCTCCGCGTCATAGGCGTCGATGATTCGGGCAGCAGCTTCAATCGCCTCCCGCTCGTAGGTGGTTAGCGTTGGCTGCTTGCTAGGTAACGCCGAAACGTGTATCGCAGCAAGTGTCGGAGTTTCACCAAGCGGCACTTCACACCCGCCATACAAAGCAAACCTGCATCCATCTACGCACGCACTCGCAATCATTTCGGCGAACTCTTGCGAGCATGACAGCCTTCCGGCGAGCGATAGTCCCCATAAAACTGGGACGTCAGCCATTGGTTCCTCCAAGTCGTTGAAGCAGCGAGCGGAGCGTGGCGGCATCCTGCGAAAGCAAGTACGCCAAGTTGATTTCGGCTGCACTGCGAGACTTCGCCTCAAGAAAATCCGCCTGCCGCGACACCACCTCCCGCTCCTCGTCGGTGAGCTTCAGCCGCTCCACCTCTCGTCGCAGTGCGGCTATCTCGGTCACCATCGCATCGTAGGCGCGCTCGCCTTCTTCTCGGATGGCCCGAAAGTCGGCGCGTCTTGCGTCGTTCATGTACTGCACTGGTTTTGCGTCATTCATCGGTTCCTCCAAGTCGTTGAAGCAGCGAGCGGAGTGTGGCGTATTTTTTCCCGGAATCACGGAGCTTTTCGGCCTGTGCCATCGCCCAATACAACGCATCAATCTCATTTTCGGTGAGCGTTGGGCGGCGGTAGAGCGGGACAACGCGACCAGCTATTACGTCCTGGAGATATTCATTCGCCACCTCTCGCCGGGTTGTAACCTCGTACACAATCTCATGCTCTCGCCCAAAAATCACTGCCCACGCCAACGGCTCACTTTTCATATCAGATAAGACACGTTTTTCGTCGCTTTTCTCATACGATCTGGGCGCACTACACTTGCCCGGTGCAGCGTGCGTCGGCGGTGTACGGTACAGCGGCACCACATCGCCGTTGCAGTCGGCGGCGATCTCCAGTGCCTCATCAATAGCGTCTGGGCCGTAGGACGAGTCGTATTCACCGTTTAGGTACACCGCGTAGGCGTCGATGAACGGCTGCGGGCTATCGACTTCGCCACGCACAATAGCCTCTAGGCTATCGGCAACGTGCCGGATGCGGGCGACGAGTTCAGGGCCGATTTCGCGTGTCATCGCTCCTCCTGTGCACGCTGGTAACTGGCTGCGGCTGGCAGCGGACGCCAAAACTCAACGTAGTAGCAAAGGTCGCGGCCAGTGTTGTCCTCCCACCTGTTTCGCTGCATTTTGCCGCGATCATAAAAAGTCCGCTTGCGTCTGGCTACATTCATGACCACACCGCATGACGAGAAGGACTGCACTAGGACTCGCCTACCGATGCGCGGAAGCTTCTCCCATGTTGGCGTCCAGCCGCTCATCTCGCCTCCCATTCTGGCCCGTTCGACAAGCTGGTCAGTCTCGTGCATCTCCAGAGTCAGGCCGCGATCGAGGACGACGCACGGCGGCAGGCCGGGGCTGGCCTTCCGCAGGTGATTCCAGCACTCTCGAATCGACTCGACTTGCTCGGGCTTCAGGGCGACGGCTAAGTGGATCACAGCGAGCGTCGGCTTTCGCTCGCTGCCGTAGACGGCGAACTCGCCGGCGTGTGGCACGCCGGCCGCAGAGCAGGCGGAACTGATGGACTGGATGATCTTGCGGCGGTTCATTTGATCGCCTCATCAATCCCCAAGACCTTGAACGTGACCCGCCGAAGGTCGGCGATGTGAGCCTGCGCGGCACGCATGGCTCCGGCAGACCCGGCACCCTCCGTCGGTCGCACGCCGGCGTTCCACAGGTCGTCCATCAAGACTTGTGCCTGCTCCATCCGAAGGCAGAGCAGCGGCTTCATCAAAGCGAACTCGCCGATCTTCCATTCGCCGTGAGAGGCAAACCAGCCGCAGTTGCGGCAACACTTCTCGTTCTTCTTCTGCTCATCGAAGTGCTTCTCGGCGAGCTTCATGAACTGATCGAAGTCGGTCATGCATGCGCTCCGATCCGTACCGTCCAGCCCATCTTTGTCGGGTGCGGGTGAGTTGAAACGTCGCAGCACCCAAACCGAGAGCCGCTCTCCATCCACGAAACGTAGTCGAACTGCGGAGGCACCTCCGCCAGCCAGTCCTCGTCGCCTCCGTGCGGACTCAGAGCCTGCAAGTCATACGGAGCGTCGTAAAAGCTCCAGACAGTGATCGGAAGTCGTTCGCCCATAAGTCAGCCTTTCTTTCTCAGGCAGTAGTCCATGCTGAAAGCTTTGTCGCCGGGACCAGCAAGCAGCCCCGTCAACGCCGCAGCGGCGAACGTGTCGCGGTCGGTCATCTTTCACCTCGCCGCCATGTACAACCCGATGTTGCTGAACGCATATCCCGCATACGCGATCGACAGGCCGACCTTGCCACGCGCAGCCAGGTCCAACGCCACGAATAAATAAATCACGCCGCACAACGCAATTAGGTGGGGGGACATTTCAGCCTCCGATCACTCGCAGTGTACGCGCCTTGCCCGGACGCCAAATAACAACCCCGTCCCGGCGAAGCCGCTCAAGCTTCTGCTGGACGTCACCGACGTGTGTACCAGTTTCGGTGCACAGTTCACGCACCGTCGGCGGCAGGCCGTCGCCGGCGGCCGTCAGCCGCAGGATCGCGTCGACGAGCTCACGCTGCTTGGCCGTGGTGCCGGCCGACTTGGCCGCGGGGATCTGCTGCAGGGTGTTCATGCTGTTGCCTCTTGTTGTGCTCGAAACTTGCTGCCCCTCGTGGCATCCGTGAACTCGCCGCCCAATAGACGGGCGACGAATGACCCGCGGTCAGGATCTCGACCGCAGAACTGGCGAAGGGTGGGGGGTGTTTTGAATCCCGCACACGCCCCCTTCTTGATTTCGGGGATCGCGTTCAGTGCGTCGACAAGCCACCCAGGCTCGACCAGGCGGGCGAGAGCCTCGGCAGGTGGCTCAGATGACCTCCACTGCCGCTTCTCGCCCCAGGCGGCGTTCCACGCGTCCCTCAGCGTGCTCCAAGCCTGCCCTGTTTTCTCATCCAAACCAGCCGGAGGCGAAGGAGGAGGAGGAGGAGAATAAGACATGGTCATGGAAGCATCGCTGGAGCATGTGCGGTCGCATATGCCATCGCATATGCGATCGCATTCCGAATCTTCGTTTTCAGCCGAGTTATCAACATTGGCCTCCCCGGCGACCGGCCCGCTGAATGCTTTTGCCGGAGCCACTTCGGTCCCCCTGCCGGCCCATCTCGCGGAGGCAGACTGACGAGCCCGCTCGCTCCGTTCGTGGGACAGGTGCCGCTCGTGCTCAAGGCGGACATTCCGTCGCCGGCCGCCCAGGCCGACGGGGAACTTCGATTCAATCGTCTTCCAGCATTTCGATACCCCTGGTGAGATCAGTTCGAGACGCTTCATGTCGTTGGGCAGCCCGTCCTGCTCCCACTGAGCGATTAGTAGCGTCGCGTAATGGCCGCGCTCCTCCGCAGACCACCCAAGGGTGGAGGCGAGAAAGTCGCGGCCGAAGAAGGGGAACCAGCTACTCATCAGGCAAGCCCTCGCTCGTGGACGTCGCTAGTCGGCCAGTACCAAATGTGCTCGTGCTCTCGCTTCTCAACAAATACGCCGTCTATCTCGACGCCGTGCTTGACGGCCCAGGGATGCGTGGAGATTGCGTCACTGCTCTGCTCCATCTGGTCTTGTGCGTGGTGGTAATCAACCGCAAACCACTCGCCTGTCATGCGGAAGCTGCTTAGTTGCCTGTGGATGTGGTGCTCGACAAGGTGAGCAACTGACGCAACCTCGTAACGTGCGCCGGACCAGCAACGCACAGAAAACAAAAGCTGCAATGGGTGTGCGTTGCCAACTTGAAGACACTTCATTCGCCTGGCAATGTCCTTTGCCACGCCGAACTTCATGTTTCCAGTGCCGTCACTGATGCAGTAAACGTCGCAGGTCCAGATTGTTTCACCGGCCATCCGTGGCCCTCCATTCGTTCTCCAGCAATCCACCCGCATTACGCACCTCTTCCCCGGTGCACGTCGCGAGCCCGTCGTGCCGCAGATCGTTCAGCCGCTTGTTCACCTCATGCGGCACCAGCCCGCACCTGGCCGCGATCTCTGTCTGCCCGGCAGGCCCGAGCCGCAGAGCCTCGAGCACCTTCCACTTCTTGCCGGTGCGATTGATCTTGGCCGCTGCGTGAGAGGTGGGGGGGTCTGATTTCCTAGCCAGCACCTTCGGATCTCGGTACTCCATCCGCGCCGCCGAGAACAACGGCCCGAAGTCGACGGTGGTTGAATAGTAATCGCTCACCATTCACCTCCGTACTTGTGGGCCATCCTGTTGCTCCACTCGTCCTGCCCGGCCTGGCTGTACCGTCCGACGCACCGCGCGAACGCAGGGTGCACAGGCGGCATCGCAGGTGCCGGCGCCTCCGGCGTCACCGGCTCCGGCTTTTCCGCCATAATCCTGTCCAGGTCCGCCTCTAGCCGGTTCCGCCGGCGGCGGGCCTCCATGCGATCCTCATCCGGTTCGATGTCATCCATGACAGTGCTCCTGGTTAAAACGGGACGTCGTCTGCACCACCACCACCGGCCACAAACTCCGCCTTCGCCTTCTGTGCGAGCGTCTTTCTGGCCGGGGCCTGACGGATCTCCTTCGGCAGCGGCGCCGGGCCTGGCTTCCAAGCCACTACCTTCACGAACTCGTTGCCGGCCTTGCTGAGGGCCAGCACCGTCTCGACCGTGGCCATCTGCCCCTTGAGTTCGCGTTCGTCCCACTCGCCCCGAGGAGGGTCGACGCGAGCCGCCCGGCACAGCTGCTCGACGCGGCCGCGCTGGTGGCACGGGATCGACTCCCAAAACGGCTTGTACTTCGCCGACACCTCGAGCTTCACGGCGAGCACCTTGCCCTCCGGGTTGCGGTCGCTCTTGGCCCAGTCCTTGTTCTGGATGCCCGCCCACTTGATCTCGGCCACGTGCGTCCCGTCGGGCACGAAGCCCTGCGGTTCACCGGATTCACCAGCCTCAAAATCGTCGTCGCCAAATTCGTCCCAATTCACGACTGCACCTCCGGTTCGTGTGTCCTGTTGCCAACCCGCACGATGCGGTTGGCGTCACCGTTCATCAGTTCCTCGATCTGATCCTTGGCCTTGTCGAACGCGAGATCTCCAGACTCATATGCACGCGTAACGGCGGCGATCCGCCGCATGAGCTCGGCACGCTGGTCGTGCCTCACCTTCCACGGCGGGTTGTCAGTCCACGACATTGGCGACCTCCTCCTTGAGTTGTGAAACCATCGCAATCCGTTCCCCGATCCACCGCATGACAGGCACTGCCATTGAGTTGCCAAGAGCCTTGTAGCGAGGACCGTCTGCGGCTGGCTTGTTGCGGTAGGTGACAAGCGTGTAGTCGTCCGGGAAACCTTGCAGACGCTCGCACTCGCGGGGCGTGAGGCGGCGGACGACCATGCCAACTAGCGCTTGAGGAATCTCATCCCCCGTGGCACTTCGCCCTTTCCTGAGCGTGTGCGTAACTTCGGCGCACGCTTGGTTGTATGCGTCAAACGCAACAGCAGGCACGGCATCTCCAAATGTCCCATTTGGATTCCTGAGCGTATGCGTCACATCGGAGAATGATTGGTTGTACGTGTCGAACGCTACTGCCTGGCCCCGCTCAGACACCGTATAGGCCGGATCTCCGGCATGACCAATTCCGTGGCCAGGTGGACCACCAGATCCAGTTGCACGCCTGTTTGTTTCCTTGTCGCCGCGAGATGTTTGGCGCAGGTCAATCGGCGCTGCCACCGCCAGCGTGCAGCACCCGCCCTTCGATCCGCAAGCAATGGCATGCGTTGAGCCGTCGGTGCTGCTGATTGGGTCTTGAGTAGGGTGAAACGCAATGACACCAAAGCCCCGAGATTGCTTTTGCATGCCAGATGCCTGCAGCGATCCACACTTGCTTCCGATCATTGCACAGTTCTGAAAATCAACTGCTTGTGGTGCCGCAAGGACAACGTCATCCTGACCTCTTGATTCGCCGCACCGCTCTACGCCTCTGCCGATGCTTGTAAGGCTTGCCGTAGTTGCCCTGGTAATTCCTTTCCCCGCTTTTCCGCGCGACGGAGGATTCCCGAACACGCTTTCGCGCTCAAAAAGTACCGCTGCGGCACGACGCCAGTCTCCAGCGTGTGCGACAACGAACACACGGCGACGGCGCTGGGCGACTCCAAACCACTGAGCGTCCAAAACTCTGTAGGCGAACCCATACCCGAGTTCGCCCAACGCCCCGAGGAAGGTGCCAAAATCCCGTCCTTTGCCGCTACTGAGGACGCCCGGGACGTTTTCCCAAACGATCCATTCGGGCTTGAGGACAGAAGCAAGCTGGACGAATCGGAGGGCCAAGTTGCCACGCGGGTCGTCCAAGCCGCCTCGCAGTCCTGCAACTGAGAAGGATTGGCACGGGGTTCCTCCGACCAGAAGCTCAACTGGGCCGAGCTCATCAAGCATCTCCTCTGTGATCTTGGTCATGTCGCCCACGTTCTTGAAAGCAAAGTGGTGATCCACGACCGTTGCCGGAAACGGTTCGATCTCGCTCGTCCATGCGCACTCCCAGCCCAGATGCCGCCAGGCGACATGAGCCGCTCCGATGCCGTCGCAAACGCTTGCGTACCTCACGCCACGACCTCCTTTGGTTCAGCGGCGTTACGCTTCGCAATCTCGGCGTCGAGCTTTGCCCGCCTCTCCGGCGTCAGGTCGCCGGAGGCAACGGCAGCGTCAGCCTCGTCGCAGATGGCCTCAAATTCCGCCACCGTCTTTGCGGCCCTGACACGGTCGAGCCACCCCGCGGCCTTCGGCTTCGCCGCGGCCGCACCGAAAATCCCGGCCAGCTGGCCGATCTCCATCGGCATCTCGGCCGGCAGGTCGAACCGGTTCTTCGCGTCCCACGCCGCGCTGTGCTCGGCGTGCATCACGCGATCCTTCCCGCCGGTGGCCTTCAGCCGGCCGTCGCTGCCCTCGACCAGCTTCGTGCGGTAGTTGCAAAACAGCAGCAGATCGCACCACTCGCGGAGCAGCGGCGCCGACTGCTTGGTCAGCTTGAGCTCATAGCGGTCGAAGCCGTCGGTCTGATCCGGGGGGGAGGTCCTTTTCACCGTCGAGTGAGCCACGAACACCACGTTGATGCCCTGGCCGATCAGCACGTCGCACGACGCGAGGAACCGGGTCCAGTGCTCGGCCACCATCGTGTAGCCCTTGCCGAACCCGAAATCCTCGATCGATTTCTTTCCGCTCGTCTTGAGCAACCACTCGATCAGCAGCTTCTCCGACCAGTCGGCCGAGTCGATCACGATCGTCTTGAATCCCTGAGCGTTCACTGCGAGCTCAGTGAGCGCGAGCGTGAGGCTCTTCCAGTCGTGGATGGACGCACGGGCCACGTCGATGTGGTTCGTGCCGTCCTCCGTGTCGAGCACTAGGGGGGCTGGAAACTGCGTCGCAAGCGTCGTCTTCCCGATGCCCTCGATGCCGTAAATCGTCCCGCGAACCGCCGCCTGGCGGCGGCCGCGTGTGATCTGCAAAACTCCGCTCATGTCGAGCTCCTTTCGTCATTGCGAACAATGCGTGCAGCCTCGGCCAGCGCCGTCCTGAGCGCCAGAACATCACCGGGCTCCACGCGGTACAGCCCACGATCCAACTGCTCCATGCCGGCGACCAGCACGCGAGCCATACGAAACACCCTGCCCATCGCGGCACCGCGGTCACAATTCCGCTGCGACCTCGACCTGGCTGCACGGTCAGGCATGAAATTCGTCGCCATCTGCATCAACTCCTTTCGGTTTCTTCTGAATCACCCACGGATCCATCCGCTCGAGCAACTCGTGCCTCAGCACCGTCACGCCCTGTGGGGCTTTGACGCCGAGCTTCACGCGTCCTCTCTCGATCGAGGTGACCATCACCTCGATGTCGAGTCCTTCAAACACAATCGCTTCATCAACTTTCCGAGAAAGAATCAGCATCCGCGTCGCTCCTTCTTGGCCGCGAGCGCGGCGATACGCGCGAGCGTGTCGGCACCAGCGAGCACCTCGCCGAGCCCGTCACGCCACGCGGTGAGTTCATCGATGGCGGCGCCGATGACGTCATACGCCACCATGCGGTCGCCTGCCTTGATGCGGCCGTCGATGTCCACATCTTCGGCCTCGTCGACCGTGCAGTCGCCGGTGAGGTTCACGCACAGCGAGAGCCTGTCGGCCATCAGCAGGGCTGATCCGCTGGCGCCGCGGATCAGTGCGTCCCGAGGATCGCTTCTGCCAGTGCCGCGTAGTGCTCCTGCACCACCCACTCCTCGCGGCCCTGGTTGAGCCTCCACTCCGGCCAATCCTTCCGAATGAGCTCGCACAGACGAGCGATCTCTGCCGGGCATGGGTCGTCGGGCCTTGTTGTTCCGCCGCCCCGTCGCCCGCGGTTTTGCGGCAGTCCGTTGTCGTCCGTGATCACGTGAGCCTCCTCGAGTTGCGGAGGTTGTCGGTTTGCGTCGCTTTGTCGGCATCCGTTGCCTCCTAGTGATAAAGACCCGCTCGGCGTCGTGCTCTGCGGGATCCGTGCTTCCTTGCAATGCCGGCTCCGCCGGCTTCCTTCCGCCCAACGTCTCCGACGTCGAGCGGTCCTGTTCGTTCGTGGGGGTCAGTCCTGTTCGTGTGGGGCGCAGTGTACGAGTGTTCAGTTATCCGTCAAGCGATTTTGTGCGAGCGCAAACTGCTGAAAAACAAGGACAAAAAGACTTCTAGAAATTTTCCCGCTAAGACGTGCCCAACCGTGCCAAGCAATGATTGTCCGATCTCGTGCAAACCTATGCAGAAAAAAACTTTCCAATCAAAGCGATCAGAAAGTCCAACACGCCAGCAATCGTTTGAGCGGCCTGCGTGTCGCTGCCAATCTCTTGGCCAAAACGCACAAGCACCAAACATCGCATGGCTTCGTTCCATCGAATGCGAGAGATCATTGACAACTCCTTGTCGTTGACGCGGGGAACATTACACAAGATCGTGCAAACCTGTCAACAACAATCACAAAAAAACTTGAACATGTGAAACAGGCAGCTATTTGCTGCCTCGAGGCCGGCCGCCCTTTGACGGATCGTGCTCACGCGCGTCGCGATCCTTAAACTCGCGAACGCTCTTGGCCGAGAAGACCCAGCTGCCCTTGCCGTTGGCTAGACGCTTTCCGACAAGTCTCCCGGATTCAGCCCAGCGCCTGACGGTTGCCGTATCGACGTCAAACATCTTGGCGACCCTGTGCGTGTCGAACACGTCGTCGTCTTCTGTTTTTGCCATGAATGCATACTACGGCCGCAAATCGGCCGGTGAAAATGCGATGGATGCGCAAAAGTTGACACTTCGAACGCCGCCCCCGTAGGGTTGAGGCAGCCGGGAATTGTCGAGCGGAGGGCATGCAGGTGTACAAACGAACACCTGTATGGTATCTTCGGCATTCCACGGCATGGAGGCCGGTCTGATCGCGGCTGCGTTCAGCGGCAGTTGGCATGGATGTGTGCCCCAGCCGTTGCTGAGGTGCGCCGATGACGATTCGCGAATTGCTCCTGGACAGATACGCCCCGCTTCACATGCTCTCGGACCGGACCGTCGAGCTCTACCGGCACACGCTTGACAGGTTCCGCGACTACCTCGCGACGGTGCCCGGCAGGATTGACCCTGAGCCCACGCTTGACGACCTTGACGACATAGTCGTCAGCAAGTTTCTGCGGTGGCGTGAGATCACTCCGCACCGCGGGAAGATCGCTGCCCGCAATAGCGTCCTCAAGGATCGCACGCAGTTGGTCGCCGTCTGGGCTTATGCAAGCAAGAAGAAACTCAAGAACAGCCGCGGAGAGCACGTTGAGTGGCCATCGCTGCCACCGTACCGTGCGATTGAGCGCGTGCCGCGTGCATACACGGCCGATGATGTGGCTCGGCTTATCCGTTCCGCGAAGACTCGCAGCGACAAGTACAAGGGCACGATCGCCGGCGTGCCGAACGCGTGGTGGTGGTCGACACAAATCTACGTGTCGTGGCTGACGGCCGAGCGTCTGGGCGCGATGCTGGCCCTGCGGTGGGAGCAGATCGACCTCGATGGGATGCAGATCACGTTTTTGGGACAGACGAGAAAAGGGAAGACGCGTGACATTGTGCGTCCTATCAACCGGCAGGCGGCCGACATGCTGGCCGCAGGGCAACGCCGCCCGGATGACATTGTCTGGCCGTGGGATCGTAGGCCGACCTCAATCTGGACGAGCCTGCGGCACCTATGCAACCGTGCCGGAGTCACCTACAGGGGCTTCCACGGTTTTCGAAAAGCGAGCATCAGCTACTACCATGCGGCGGGGGGTGATGCCACTCGTCTCGCTGATCACGATAGGCAGTCGACGACGCGAAAGAGCTATTTCGATCCAAATATCGTGAACGACGGCCCGCGTGCTCCGGACCTGCTGCCACCGCTCGACCTCGGCGAGGAAGATCCGCCGGAACGGCCGGCTGCGTGAGCGCACGTCCGTTCACTTCACCGCATAAACCCACAGGCATAGGATCGCCTCACCCAGAAGGAGGGATCGTATGTACTATCAGCAAAGACCAGATCCGATCGCTGCTTTTGTCAGCGGCGTCGCTCAGGTAACGATCGGCGTGTTCGTTGGCGGACTGCTTGCCGCGTTTGCGTTCAAGACGATCGTCACATGGGAGGCCAAGCAGGCCATGAAGGAAGCCGCGAAAGAAATTCGCAAAGCAGCGCAGGAACTCAAGTCGGTTCCGCGATCTTCCGAGTGAGCACCTTGAGGTTCACGCGGAACTCAGGCTCGCGGAACCAGATTTCGAGCAGCACTAGCCAGCACGCGTTTGCCGCCTTCGCCAGGACCAGGTCCCAGTCCGGAGAGATCCCGTTCCGGGCCTCCCACTGCTCGCGGACCTGGGCGTGCAGCAGCTTGCCGACGTGCACCAGGTCGGCGTGGTTGCGGCCGCCTGAGCGGGCAATGATCCGCAGGTGCTCGTGCGGCCAGTGCCGGATGACCAGCCGCATGATCGCGCCCATGCGTTCGCGGCCGACGTCGTCGGCCATCCGGCCGGCCATGCCGGCCACCTGCTCCGTAAGTCGCTCCAGGGGCTCCACGATCACCTCTTAGGGCAGGTCCCTGTCGGGCAGGCTTTGCACCGGCACGCCCACCGGCTGCCGTCAGGACGCACCGTGTAGCCCTTGCCGCAGCAGTCGGGGCAGACGGCCGGGGCCGCCGGCTTCGCCTCTTCGCGAGGCGGGGCAGGAGGCTCGGCTGCCAGCGACGCATACGCCACGTTCACGGCACCGGCGGCTCGGGCACGCTCGTGCTCAAGCAGCTGCGGATCGGCAGAGGTGGCAGTCAGCACGTAGAGAATCCAGTGCCAGAGAGCGTTCATCACCACACCTCGTTCCTGAGTTGCTGGTGGCCGTCTGGGCCGAGGACCGCGTGAGCGAGATGAACCTCATCGGAATCCTGCGGGGCCGGCTCGGCGAACAGGAGGGCCGTCAGGCCGAACCGGGCAGCCACGCCGGCCACCCGGGCGAGGAACCGCAGGACGGGCCTTTCGGGCCGCGGCGGCGTCGGACGCAGCGGCGACTCTGGAGCGGTCGCCAGCCACCAGGTGAGAGCCACAGCGATCACGCCGGCAACGACAAGTTTCTTCTGCGAGTCAGGCATTCGTTTCGCTCCAGATGCGGTGCAGATACAACACGGCAACAGCCCCGATGATTGACCCGACGAAGCCGGCCGGGCCGGTGCCGAACGGCAGTCCGCCAGCGATGCTGCCGACCACGCCCACGGCGATCGTCGGCAGCCAGCCGGCGGGGATCTTCGACGGCAGGAGCGACCGGGCGATGCCGCCCACGATCGCACCGAAAACTGCCCACAGGATCAGACTCATAGTGCCAGCCCCCATTCAGCGTTTTGCAGATCACGCCACTCGTAGCTTGTGCCGATTGCCCATGAGTCGCCCTGCTGCAGGGCGGCCTCGACGTCTGGACGCGACGCCCAAAAGCTGCCGTCGGGCTGGTCCGCAGGCCACTTCGGGCCTCCCACCCACTTCACAAACCAGCTGTTTTGGATGAGCGCACCGTCGCGGCCGCCGCCGTTGTCTTTGTGCCGCACGGCCCACACCAGCATGGCATGGCCCCACGAGGTGCCGCGGCTCAGGAAACCGTCAGCATCACGCGTGCGTGGCGTCGGGCCGTACCCAACCTGTGAGCAGATGGCCACAGGCGTGCCACGCTCGACGGCTGCACAGAGTTCCTGCCACGTTTGGACCTGCACGCACTTCGCACGACGCTTCGCCGCCTCGCGGCCGAGCTCGAGCGGCACACCGTCACGCCCCCATAACCTGGACGTGGCGATCGAATAGGCGCGGAGGTCGAACGGCCCGTACTGCGTGCGATACAGCACGCCACCGATCGTCTTGTCCTTGCAGTTTCCTGTGAGCCAACGGGCGGCGGCGCCGCCATAGCTTCCATCACCACCGTAATTTCGCTCCATAGGAGGCAGGCGCGCCTGCGTGCGGCTTCCGCCGTAAATCGGCTCAGTCGCACATTCAAGCGGTGGCTCGCGAGTCTTGCCAGCGACGTGGTCCACGCATTCGGCCGCGTATTCTCCCAGCCCGAAAGCAAAGCTCACGCAGCTTCCGTGATCCCCCTGGTTCCAGCACTGCCACGGCTTCCCGTAGCGTTTCTGATGCGAGACGTTGACGGCTCTGTAGAGAAACGTGTCTCTCCCCGTAGCGTTCTTCATCGCGTCGGCACCGGCCTCGGCAAACGTCGGCTCGTTGAGCTCGCGAAGGAACTGCCGAACGCCCTCCGGGTTTGGGGTGTAGCCGAACGATGAGTCGACGCGACGCAGCAGTCGGTGCGTGTAGTGGTCGACGACCGCGCCGATGAGGGCGGCCAGCGCCACGAATGCAATCGCGCTCCATGTCCACATGGCCCGACGATAGGTCATCAGTCAGCCTCCTCGCCGATCCGCCGCAATCTCGGAAGCACACGCGGCAGCACGGGGCCGGGGCCGTCGTCGTGCCGGCACTCACACGGCTTGATCTCTTCGCGAATCGCCTTGAGCTCGGCGTGAATCATGCCGAGCCACAGCGGGCAGGCAACGGCGGACAACGCCACGAGGATCACTGCGGCCAGGTTCGCCGCGTAGAACGAGTTGTCGATCAGTTCCCACAGGAAGTCGGAAAGCTTCATCTCACGGACTCCTCGGCCGCGGTGGCCAGCGAGCGGTAAGCCTCAACCCACTTTGCTCGAGCAGCTGCGTCAAGCGGGCCGCCCGACGTGCCGGCCACCTCGTCGAGGTATTTGCCGGCGGCCGCCACGGCATGCGGTTGCTCCTGCGTCAGTCGGCGGGGCAGGAACCGCCCCTCGGCCGCCGCCACCCGCACGTCTTCGATCTGCACGCCCGTGGTGATCCTTGGCTGTTGTTGGGCACCGTCGCTCTCCAGGGCTTCGGCGATGCCGTGGCAGAGGCCGGCGAACGCGGCTGCGTCTTCGGCTGCCTGCGGCCCGATCCATTTCCCACGGAGCGAGAACTCGCCGCCCGGGGCCGGCGTCGGCTGCGGGCCGTACTCAACGTAGGCCGCAAACGCAGCGCCGGCGAGCAGGACGGCCGCGACGATAATCTTCTCTCGACTCATTTCTTGCTCCCATGCAGGAGGTCGAGCCACAGGACGTCGACGGCCTTCGCGGAGTCCTCGTCGAGGGCGTCGGTTGCCGCGAGCCGGTCGCGAACCTCGAGCAGACTGTCGATCGCGTCGCGGGCCGCCGGGGCGGGGGCTGGTGCGGATGCAGGTGCGGCCGTTGTCCGTAACAAATCCTCAACCGTCGGCAGGGAATTCGTAACACCCTTCGGCCAGAACAGAAACGCGAGAGCGACGGCAACCAGCAGCAGCGTGATCATGCAGACCTCGTGATCGGGATGAGGGATTCGACGGCGCCGGACGCGATCGCGAGCACGAGCGTCCGCGTGGCAGGGCGGATGATGGACCAAAATGGGTACATGGTCAGCGGCACGCAGCGGTCGGCCACCGAGTCGAAAAGCGACGCGACGGCCGTGAGCACCAGCGACTTCTTCTCAGGGCCTGACAGGCCGGAAATGTGGTCGAGGCCGGCGACGGCTTGGTAGAGCAGATCGACGAGCATCTGGCCGAACCGCTGCCACGTCATGCCAGACGCTGCCTGCGCGCGTGCGGACGCCAGAAACGCGGTGATCTGCGTCACCGTGGTGTGCAGGTTTTCGGTGGCCGCGACCATTAGGCATTGTCCGAGTAGGAGCCGACGCCAGCGATGGCTATGTCGAACGTAACGCTCCCGCCAGACGGGTTCGCGATGTAGAGCGTCTTATTGCCGGCAGAGATGGCGACGCCGTCCTGATAGTCGGTCCATCGATAGCTGCCGCCGCGGTTGATGCGGGCCGCGTAGCCGGTCGTGTCGGCCTGCGAGATCACCCCGTAAAGCAGGTAGCGGTTGGCCGCCGTCTCGTTGTTAACAACGATCACGTCGCGGAGCGTCGCGACCGTCACTTTTCCTTGGTAGCCAAAGGCCGACGCCGACAGGTTTGTCAGGTCCAGCGAATAGACCTGGCCTGCTGGCAGCGTCACCTCGGTGGCCCACGCCACGTTGGCCTGCCCGGCACCGGTGCCGTTGGCAACGGTCTGCGTCGACCGCACTTCGACGTCGCCCGTGACGCTACCGACCAGCTGCGTGTCGGCCAGCGAAAACGTGAGCCTAGTGTTGCCGGTGAGAGTGAGCGTGGGCATCGGCTACCTCTGAATCTTGCTGTGGTCGACGTTAAATCCGATGCGGCAGGCCCAGCAGCGGCAGGTGTTTTCTGCGGTCGCCGGCCGGGAGGTGATCACGCCGATCCCGGCCCTGCGGAGCGGCTGGTAGTGCACGTGCTCCTCACTGGGCGGAGCCAGCGGTTCGCGGCCGTTTGGCCCGTGCCGGAACAGCGTGTCGGCAAGTCGAGTGTGTTCTGACTTCACATGCTGCTCCTACCGTCATTGTACCTTTGTTCAGGTGGGCGGCGTGCAGCCCGGGCCGCGGAGTTTGCCGTCGTTCAGGTGCGGCCAGAGCTCGTGAGAGTGGCATGCCGCAAGCAGGTTCCAGGCTGCATGCCCGAGGTGCGGCTCGCTGCGGTCGCCGGCGAGGAACTGGTAGACGTGGGCGATCGCGTGGTTGAGCAGGTCGTGCACTGGCATGCCACGCTCCCAGTTAAAGTCGCTGTACTTCTCAGCACCTTCCGCACACGCTCGAGCTACCTCGCGAATGCCCACTGGCGAGACGAGGTCGTAGCGGAACTCCTCAAACGTGCTCGACCGCACGGCCCCTGTTCCGAACTTCGCCGTGGTGCCTGGCTGCGGCGTCACCGCAGCCTCGTTCAAGGCAGACGCATCTCCAAACACCCTGGATTCCAGAGGGTCTGCTGCATACGGATCGCGGAGACGCTCGTGGAGCTCACGCTGCCTCTCCCTCACGCCGGCCCATGCAGCCTCCAGCTGCTCATGATCAATGCCTGAGACGTTGATCGCGTCTTCAAACACGGCCTCCGGCACCGGCTCGGCCGGCGTCAGCGTGCAGTCGGCGTATCCTTCTGGAAGGTTGAGGGCAGGGGGGGCGTGGCATTTCCCACCGTCGCAGCAACCGCTCCGTGCTTCAATGGCGGCCCGCATGGCCGCGTTGTCCTGCTCCAGTTCAGCGATCGTGCTCATCATCTGCTCCCGTTCCTTGAGAACCCTGGCCACGTCGGCCGCCAGCGCCCCGCTGGTGCCTGTCCATTGGCCCTGAAACCGATACGCCCGCCGGCGGGCTTCCGCGATGTATTCGTCCGTGAGTCTCACGACGTCCGCACCACGCCGTCCTTCGTGATCCGCATGTTCTGAACGTCGAAGCTGCCGTCGGCGTGCACCTCGACAGTGGCAAAGCCGTGGTTGTATTTGTTGAGTCGTGCGTACTCAGGACGCAGGTCGGCGAGGCAGCCTGTCGACCAGCAGAATATTTCGTTGCCCCACATATCCGGTTCGCAGTGGCCCGAGGTGCGGTGGCCGTGGCCCTCAAGCACCGTGTGGCAAAGCCGCATGAAGGCACCGCGGGCCTGGTTTACCGGGGCCGTCATCCCATTGCCCTTCTCATGGCCGTGGAGCACTGGCAGTTTTCCGAGCATCACGGGCAGCTGGTCGCCGACCATCGCGATGTCATAGAGGTTGCAGTGCAGCCAGACCTCCAAACACATCTCCGGCTGGAGCGATAGCTCTGCGGCATGCTGCCATAGCCAGTGCTGATAACGCTCCTCATGGTTGCCCTGCTTGTAGACCATCTTCACGCTTGGGAACTCGCTTCGCAGCCACTTGAGCAGCTGCCTCACCTGAGCGAGCTCGGCACCAAAATCCCTGTTGGCAGGGTTCTTCACGTACCTACTGATTGAGTAAAAGTCCGCGATGTCTCCGTTGAGAAGCAGACCTACGATCTGCTTCTGCTTTAGATGCTCGACCGCGGCACGCAGGGCCACCTCGGAGTGGTACGGCACGTGGATGTCCGAGAGCACGCCCCACAGGCCTGGCAGTTTCGGATCGTATGGCTCCCACTTCGCTGCCCGGCTGGTTGGCATGGTCACGCCTTCTCCAGGCGAGCGTGACGGCCGCTGAAGGCCGGTGCTGCGTCGGCGACTCTTCTCTCCGCCCTGCCCCAGTATCTTGCGAATCCTAGTGCGAGCCGTTTCCAGCGTGATGGCACCGTTTGCCGCCTCAACAAGTCGCCTGGCAAGCGAGCGTGCTGGATGCTGCGGATATTCCGCGATGATCTGTCGGGCCATGCGCGCGATGTCGTCTGGCGGTTTCGGCATCGGTCCTCCTGTTAGGGGGCGTAAAGGCAGTGTGCCAGAACCGGAATGGTGTGCAATAGCAGCGCGGAAGGCTTACCTTGCGTCTGCCTTGCCCCATTTGCCTGCCGGGCACTCCTGATCCGCCCAACTCAGCTTTGACACGTAGCCAGCCACCCTCGCCACGGGGCAGCCGCACAGGTTGCAGGCGTTGTCCTTGAGGTGCTCACACGTCAGACAGATGTCATGACGGCGGATGATCTCTGCGTCACTCGCCATCGGCATCCCGGCGGCGACGTGCGAGACGGCGGCAGATGCGAAGTTTCTTACTTTGGTGAGGAACGATGGAGCATCGGTGCGTGCGAGGTCGAGGGAGTCGGAGAGTGCCTTTACGGACTCCTCGCCAACAAACACGCCGACGCAATTCCTCGGAACTCCGGGCCACTTTGTGGCAATGCCGCACACGGAGCAGACGAATGTATTGCTGCCAAAAACGCAGTCCACGGGAGTTTCCTAGAAATACTCATACTCTCCAGACGCATCAACGACGCTGACGGTCCCCATATTGAAATACTTGTAGATTTTTCCGAACCCACCTTGAGGACCATCGCCAATGACCATCCTCAAATAGCCCCACACTGTGGCAGTAAGGCCGACATAGCAAAGCGGGCCAGCGTGGGCCGAGGTCATCACGGGCGGCGACGGCTGGTAAACGACTGGGTCAATAATATCGCTGTCGTAAAGTGGCGTTTGCACGCCACCAAAAGCAGCGCGTGAATAAACGCTTACGCCGTTACAGGCCGTAACCGGAGAGCTTGATTTAACCCAGCCACTAGCGTAATAGCTCCAAGTCGTAGAGGTGTTTCTTGAAACTGCGAAGTGCATCCCGACGCCTTCCAGATCAAAATAGCTCCCGCCTGGCGACACATAGTCGTAAACGCCGCAGTCAAATGGAACCTCAGTGTTGCTACGAGGGCCGCACGACACGGTGCCTGACTTCGATGTTGCAACGACCTGCCCTGATGCCGATCCGCCAGGGATCATGCCGCCACATATAGCGTTATAGTAATCAGGCCACTGAAGGTCATACTGCAACAGGAGCGAACACGGCACTGTGCCCGAGCAAAAGCTGCGGCACCTGCACCCCTTGTCGCATCCTCGCGGGAGAGGGGTTGCTGACGTTATTTTGCGGCCTCCCGACCAGAACATTGAGCGAACATCGTCAACTCCGCTCGCCTGTCGCTCTGTCAAATCAAGGCATACTGGACTGACGATTCCGTCGTATTGATTTACCGGGCCGGTCTGATACGCCTCTAGCACGCAATACTTGCCAGTGCACGGATTCGGGCTGCACGTCGTTCCCACGCCCTTGAACACCTTGCCCGCGCCCTGGCACTGACACTGCGGCTTGACCGTGCACGTCGTCCCATCGCAGCACGCGCCCTCTTTGCAGGCTTGCAGGCAGTCGGCCTCGGTGGCGTAGGACGTGCGACCTGTGGTCGTGACGCCGGAAAGCAGCGATGTGGATTGGTAGCACGCCATGGTCACGTTGCCGTCGTTGTGATGACAATATCGCAAAGCCACGAACGCGATGTTTCAAAAAGCTCCGCGCACAAAACAGAATTGATTCGAGTGCTGAAACCGGCTGGAGAAAACGGAACTGTCGTAACAAAAAACAATCCTGCGTTTCCTGTGTAACCAGCGACGTTTAGTCGTCCAGCATAGTAGCCGCTAAAAATTGCCAACGACGCATCAAGCGATATTTTCATCGTGCATTCAAAGCCAGGCACTAACATGGCAAGAGAATCCAGCGGTCCTCCCGTAACGCCTGCAATGAGTGATGCAGTCACAGTTTGCGAATAACCGTAAAGGATGTAGCACGAACGCTCGCAATGCAGGCTGAGTTTGTATTCATCCCCTTTTTCGTAAACAAAAGTATCTGACGACGAGCCAGCATTAGTTCGTACAACGCCCGAAGGCCAATGATCCAAGCTAAGATCTGGAGACGTTGGAGCAATCAGAGGGACCGGAAACGAAACGCCACCTAAGTCGTCCAGAAACGGCTTGCCAGCGTCTGTTTTTGCAAGAGGCGTTATGCCGACCGGGGTTGCGTTTTCAATCGCAACAGAAACGGTCAAGTTGTGCTTAAAAACTTCTTGGCACACGTTGTCGCAATACCACCCGCCACAGCAGTTGCAGTCCTCGGCCACCTTGCCGTCCTTGACGATGAGCCAGCCGTTTTTGGTGGCGAGGTTCGTCATGTGCAGGCCGTTGTGGAGACCCACGCTAGGCCACCGTCTGCGGCGTGCGTGATCACTTGCTGTTTTGTTGAGTCGTATCCTGTCAGGCTGTGCCAGTCCCAGCCGACTAGCACCCACTCGTTTGCAACATATGCGATGAGGCAAGCGGAACCGGAAAGCGTGGCGATGTAGTTCTTCGCCGTGTGCGTCGCACCCGACACCACGGCATCAGTGACGGTTGTCGTGTTGCCTTTTGTCCACGTTCCAGAGAACGTGCCGCGAATGATGCCAGCCTGCATCCGAATCAGCGCCCAGTTGGAATCCTTCCACAGAACATGAGCGCCAGATGCCTTGCCAAGATCGGACGCCTTCAATTGCACCACGCCACCAACCGCCACCCGACCGATCTCGCCAGACGGTATCGGCTCTACAGCCACGCACCAGGCCGTTGTCGTGTCGCTTGGCGTGCCGCCGGCCACGACCGGCAGCTGCTCAAACTGGCCTGTGGCGTTGTCGCTGCTGCCTGGGACGATTTCCATGCCAGTGATCGCGAGCACGCCCCAGCGTGCAACCATCGACCCGGTGTTGTTCTTCGCCATGACCCACGTGTACGGAGTCGGCTGTTCGACGGCATCCGCGCCAGCGAATCCAATGCCTGGCGAGAGCAGTCGATTGAGCCCATTCACTTGGCTTGCAGCCAAGCGGATCGGATCCCCAGGGTTTACGTGCTGGCGAGGATCCATGTGCTACCCAAAGAATGCCGTCACCGCGGCTGCGGCCGACGGCGAAGCTGGTTTTTTTCCAACCCTCTTTTTGCCAGGCGCTGAACTAGTGATCTTCAGCCCGGCCCAATCCTTGCTTTTGTAGATGTGGTTGAAGACGACACAGGCCGGGCGCTGCACTAGGAATCCGCTCCCGGTTGTGCTGGGCCGGTAGACGAACCACGCAAACTCCCACCCCTCCTTGGTCGTCGTTCCCATCGCTTTCACATAGAACTCTGGATCATTGGCGCGGCAGTTGAAATCGAAAGTCACCGTGGTATACGGCTGGTCGCCGCTCCACTGGGCTCGAGCTCCCATAAACAAAGCCTCACCTGGGGCAAAGGCGCGGAATTGATTTAGGTTCACTGTCCCTGTGAGCGTGTACACGGATTTCACGAAATCGACAGACATTCCGATCTGTGCAGGCATGATCCAGGTTTCGGAATACTTCATCGCCGGCACAACTCTGTCGATGCCCTGCACGGACGTGCCTTGGACATTAATGGCGCCACCGAAGTCTTCCGTGCCGTCGCCGCCGAAGACTCGCTCGCCGAGGCCGCTCGTGATGTGCTCGGTCGTTCCTGTCGTGTCCCATGCAATTGATCCCGGGACGAACTGAAAGTTGCTGTCGTTTTTATCGCCACCGTCATCTCCGCCGCCAGTGGCTGGCACGAGCGTGGTGTATTCGCCAGTGCACTCAAAACACTGTTTTCCTACCCCCTTAATGGCGAGGCTCTTTCGCCTCCAGTAGCCGACAGGAGACTGCCAGTAACGCGGCATGTAGTCCGCGATAGCGTCCTTGACCTCACCCATACCGCCCGGGCACTGGCCGATCAGATACCGTTTCGTGACATTCCACACCTCGCCAGACTCAAGGTCGTTCTCGACCGATCCGCTCTCACTGTCTCGTAATTCGTAGACCGTGTAGCTCATTGGAAAGCGAGCTCCGTGGTTTTCTTGTCGGCGATCTTGGTCAGCACTCCGAGCATCGACTTCGACACCTCGGTGCCGGCGTTAACCGCGGCCACGATCTCGCTGCCGATCTGTCGGAAATCAATGCCCGTCTGCGATGCGTTCATCGCAGCCTGCACTCCTTGAGCAGCGGCCACCTGCACAGCTGGTGCTCGAGGTGCGATGGCATCCATCGCGACGGCTGGGGGCGCAGCATTTTGGGAGGCCCGAAATGCGTCGAGGGCCGCAAGGTCAGACTGCACCTGCTGAAGCTCTTGAACCTTCCTCTGCCTGTCGGCCTCTGGCTCATTTAATGAATTCAGGCCCATGCCACCCATAAGCTCTTCGGCACGCTTCGCCAAGCCGCCACGCTGGCCATCGTGTAGTTCACTGACTACCTTTCCTCTCTCAACAAGCTGCTTGACTGCTTCCGCAGTAGCTTCCGTGGCATCAGCTGTTCGCTTCGCCTCGTCTTCCAAGCTGGCAAACTCAGGACCGACCTCAAGGCCAAGGCCGCTCCAGTTGCTCGCAGAGGAGATGCCTTTGTCTTTCTTGTCCTTGGTTTCGTCGGGAGGCATGAACGCCCCTGGAGGCGCGGCCGGGACCTTGGGCTTGACTGGCTGGCCCTTATTATCAACCGCCTCGGCAGGCTTTTGATCAGTCTTGCCGAACGCGCGATCCCTTGCCCTGGCTGCGTCCTTCCTGAGCTCCTTGATCGTGTCCTCAAAGCCAGCGTCGCGCCGCTTGATTTCTTCGTTGCGGCCTTGTGCTTCCTTTTCCCGCTCCTGCTTCCTCTGCTCTGCCCGAGCGTCCGCAGTTGGGGCACGCTTGCGGGCCTCCTCAACGCGTGCCTCAATTTTCTTGAGCGCGTCGCTCATTCCGTTTACCGCAAAATCCCAATCGAACGCGGCACGGAAATACACGCCAAGGTTTTCAAACGCTGACTGCATCGTGAGTATGTCCTCACCGAAGAGCCCCATGAAACGGTCGAGCCCTTCGATCAGCATGTCGCCGATAAATCGCGAGGTAGCGATCACGGTGTTTTTCACGAAGTCGAACGCTTGAGCAAACGATTGGTGCATCTGCACCAGGGCGATCGCCAGATTGACGTTCATCACCTGCCACGCGGCACCGAAATCCAGCCGCATCAGCGCCGCCATGATCGCGTCGGTTTCCTCGCGAAACGCCGGCGAGAGCGTGCGAGCGATGACCACGCCGCCGGCGATCGCCGCCCCCATCGCGGCGATCGACAGGCCAATTGGCGAGAACAGGGCCGGGATGAGCGGCAGGATGGCTTGGATGACACGGAGGCCGGTGGCGAGCCCCTGAAGGGCGATGCCGGCGGCGATTGACGCGACACCAAGGCTGAACAGGGCAGCCGTGCCTCCGGCCACCACGGCCACGAGCGTGCCGTTGCGGCCTATGAACTCACCAACCACCTTGAGCAAATTGGTGAATCCCTGAACGGCCTGCGTGGCGATCGGCCCCATCGACTCAATCAGCTGCACCTTCAGCACGCCGAACTGGGCACCTAGCTGGGCAACGGCACCACCGAATGATCCCATTACCGCGGTTGCCTTGCCGAGCGCCGTGCCGCCTGAGTTCTGGATGGTGCCGAGCACTTCGTCGAACTTGTCGCGCATCGTAGAGAGAGACAGGGCAGCGTTTGCTCCGCGAATCTCAAAGATGTCTGTGAACAGTCGGATCTTGTCGACGTTGCTCATGTTCCCGGTCTTTTTTCCGAGATCCTCAAGCACGTCCATGAACGGCCGCATGCCACCGGCAGCATCTCGCGTGCTGACTCCTAGGGCGGCAATCTTGTCTTCCTCGTTCGCAATCGATTCGATCACGCGAGCCAGGCCGGTGCCGCCGAGTGAGCCACGGAGCCCAGCATCCGCAAGTGTGGCAATCGCCGCCGACACGTCGTCGAACGATTGCCCTGCCTCCTGAGCTTTCGGGCCGACAAACGACAAAGCCTCTCCGATGGAGTCGACGCTCGTCGTCGACGCGTTGGCCGTGGCCTGCAACTTGTCGGCGATCGTGCCGAAATCGTTGGTCGTCATGCCGAACTGGGCCATCGTGCTGACTGCCACCTCGACGGCCCTGGCTAGATCCATGTTGTCGGCTGCAGCCACCGCGAGGATCGGTGAGATCGACTTCATCACACCCTCGGCGTCGAGGCCGGCTTTCGCGAGCTCGCCCATCGCAGTCGCAACCTCTTCCGGCGCCCGGCCGAACTGCACTGCGAAATTCTTGGCCGACGAATTCAGCTGCGAAAACTGCTGGCCGGTCGCCCCCGTGTTCGCCCGCACCCTCGCCATCTCCAGGCTGAACGCGGCCGCTGTGCGGGCCGCCATGACAAACGGCACCCCGAGGGCCGCCCCGCCCAGCGTCATGCTGGTGCCGGCCTGCCGCATCTGCGTGCCGAGCGTCATCAGCCTCGCCCGTATACGGCTCATGCCCTGCTGGAATTGCCCGTCGCGGGCGAAGATTTCCACGTAGGCTGAACCGGCACGAATTGCCCCTGCACTAGCCGCCATGTGGCACCTCCGGCTTCACGGGGCGGAACCCGAATGCCATGAGGATGTCTGGCGTGGCCTCCATCGGCTTCGGCTTTGGCACCTTGTAGAACGGATGGAACGTGTACATGGTCGGTGCAGGCTCGCCGCTTTCGTCGGAATGGTGGATCTGAGCCCACAGGCTCATGAGCGTCGCCGTGTGCGTCCAGTTTTCGTGCTGCCGGCCGTCGGAGAGCCAGACGAGCTCTCGGAGGGTGAAGCTCCAGGGTTCAACGCCGGCGATGCCGGCGAGATGGAACCCGAGCTCCCAGGCATCTGCAGGGCCGCCTCGAAGTCTGACTGGAGCGCCTTCTCGATCGCGGCAGCCGCAGCCGTCTCCATCTTCTTCTCCGTCTCCCGAAGCTTCTGGATCACCTTCTTCACCAGCCCCTTGCGGGGCTCTTGGAAAAAATCGGATACCTGGTCGACAAGCCGTTCGACGGCTTCCTTGAGCACGCCCCCGTCGCACGACGCAAAAAACTCCTCGTCGGCCATGTCTAGGGCCGCCAGCTGCGGCCGCACGATGGCACAGATCACCTCGAGCACCTTGATGTCGTCGGCGACCCAGCCCGAGAGCGACTCCTTGTCGAGGTTGCAGATGTCGAGCACGTTCACGCCGCACAGGTCGCGAACCCGCTTGACGGTGAGGTAGTTCACCTCCACAAGCCACTGCTTGCCGTCAAGCGTTTTGAAAGTCGCCATTAGTTGTACGGCCAGAGTTTGAGGATGATTTCGTATGCCATCACGCCGTTGAACTGGCCGGCGAGCTTGACCTTGTGCACAAGAAATTTCGCAGTCGCACCGTCCACTGCGATCGTCACCGGTGCCGGCGGGAACTGATTCCATTTCGCCATGAACCGGCGCACGTCTTCGGCGTGCCAGACCTGCAGCGTGACAGTGTTCGCTTCCGTGAGCGTGAGCTCGCCGCGGGCGGACCCGTTCCACGGCGTCACGTCTACCGTGTCGAGATCAAGATCAATGTCGAAGTCGCGGACACCGTTCAGCACGACCCCATCAGCGGTGACAGGTTGCTTCCGAGCGAGGCGGACCTTTGGCACAGGTCACCTCGGCAATTAGGATGCGTCCGCTGCCGGTGCGTATGTGATCGTGTACTCGTGGCGACCCTTCGGGCTTACCTTGTCCTTGACGTCGAGCACGACGCAGCCGACGGCGCTCATGCCGCCGACGGTGACGGGGCCGGTCTGTCCGACGGTGGCCGAGTGACTCGTAGCCGTCACCTCAACGGTCACGTCGAGAAGGCCGCATCCGACCTGCTTCTCCGTGTCGCCAAATACGGTGACGTCCACTTCGTCGCCGCTGGCGTTGAGGTCAACGTCGATGACGTTGTCAAGAGACACGCCAGGTGCCGTGATCAGTGAGTTCTTTCCAAGTTTGTATTTGGCCATTTAACCCTCAGTGCTAGATGGTGACCTGGTCGCCAGCATCAAGAGCGATGCCCGGCTTGATCGTGACGCTCACGGCTTCAGCCCCGCCGATCGGCTGCGTTCTCTTGGCACTGGTCAGAACGCCGGTGATCGCGAATGCAGTTCCACCGCTCGGCGTTACAGTAACCGTGACGGCCCTGCCGTAGGACTGCGTCGTGTCGCCGAGCACGGTGGCCTCAAGCGTGCGTGCCTGCAGGCCGGCGACGGTCCGCTTGTAGACCCCAGTGGACCCCTTGGTCGTGGCATCCACCTTCTCGCTCTCAATTGTCATGGAGACGTCTTGCACGCCCGTCAGGCCCGAAATCGTCGTGTCTTTTCCGAGCAGAATCGTGGTTGCCATAGCTTCCTCACGTTGGGTGGGCACCTATTGCCAGTATACCTGAACGGTTGATCACCCACTGCGGAAGCGGCCCTCAAACTCCTTGGGGATGCGGCCTCGGCGGATGCCCTCAAGCATGGCAGGGAACATGAACGGGCGTGCCGGGTATGGGAACGTCTTGCGGAAGCTGGTGATCTGCCAGTTGTTTCTGTTCTTCGGCCCCTTGCCGACCCGATACCACGAAATAATGCCCTTGTATCCGCGGTCATACTTCGGGATCCACGCCCACGCGGCCATCTGCTGCGTTCCGCCGTGCTCATGCAAGGCCGCAATGTAAGGAGCACCGTCCATAAACGCACCGACGACAACGGATTCAGTCGATGGATCGTATTGGTACGTTATTGATCGCCGCAGTGTGCCAAAGTGCGTGTGAGGTGGAGTTCCAGCTTGGCTCGGAGGGCGAAACTTTATTTCGTAGATGCGTTCGCGGATTTTCCGCTTCGTGCGTTCGTTGATGTCTGTCCTTGAAAGCAGTTGCCTAAGGCTGCCTGGAGCCACTCCGCGCATGACCTTCAGCTGCGGGCGTGCAAGGCCTTGCTTGATTATCGACCGTCGACTGATCTGCATCACTACAGATCCAGCACGGTACAAGCTCCAGTAGATAGCCCTGTCGAGCGTCTTCTGCACGCCCGCACGGTCAAAGAAAAAGTCGAAGTTGATCCGCATCGGTATCGTCTGGCCGGCCAGCCCGGCGCCAAGCGGATTCCGACCAGCAGGAAGGAGGATGCTCATGTTCCGGTTGGCCCCGTCGGCACCCACTTGTCCACCGGCACGGCCCACTCCACGCTGATCTGCGACATGAACACGTTGCGGGCCTCGAGCAATTCTGGATCGTAGGGAAGAGGATTGCCGACCTCTGTCCAATCGGTGAACTCCGGCAGTCCCGTCGGCCGGATGTAATTTGACCGAATAGCGTCGATGATCTCCTGGCAGAGATCCTCAAGCACCTCGATCTCGGCTTCGCTTCCGACGTGCTGGGCGACGACGATACCGCTGGTCACGTCTGCCACCTCCATGCCCTTCGTCTCTGTTTTCATCGTGTACGGCCCTGGCACCACCGACACACGCAGGTATCCGAGATCCTCCAGCCCGTAGTCTGGTTTTCGCTGCATGACGGCCGAGATGGTGCCGCCGGGCACGGTCTGCCACGTGAACGCGGACAGGGCGGCGGCCAGCTGCGTGGCGACGTTTCGAGATATGTGCGGAATGGTCGATGGCATATCAACGCTCCTGCGGGCCGGGAATGTGCGTGGTGAGCTCGAGCTCCAATCGGGCGACCGCTGCGGCCGTTTCCTGCGACGCGTGCCGCCGGAATGCCTCGCGGGCGTGCTCAAGGGCCTCCTGCTTCAGCCCGAGGCTGTAGGCCGCTGTGGCGGCCATCTCAGGGGCACGGTGCCCGTAGGCCACCGGGTCGCTGGTGTGCGTCTGGCGGTCTGGCGGGGCGAGCGACGCCCGGCGTGCCCAGTGCAGGGCACCAACGGCGTCGCCGGCATCCCAGCACGCCTCGCCGAGGGCCAGGTAGCCCTCCGGCTCGTGCGGCGACTCCTCAATCGTTCGCAGGAGCCAGTTGCCGGCCTTCTCGGGCTGCCGGCGGGCCAGCACCCGATACGCATATGCCCGCTCGCATGCGGCCCCGCCGGGGAGCGTGAGGTAGTGCTCAAACGCTTCCACGATCCCTGGCTGGTCGTGGTAGTCGAGCTCGCGTGCCAAGTACCAATTCATGCGGGCGTCGTGTGGTGCCTCGCGAACGGCCTGCTGGAGCAGCGACAGGTCACTCTTGTGCTGCTTCCCGGGCTGCCTGTGGTGCCGGATGAGCGTCTGCTCGCAGTGCGTCTGCACTTCGCCGCCGTGCCACCGTACGAGGCCCTCGTGTGTGGCCCCGGTCCATCGGTAGCCGGATCGCATGTGAATGCGGTCGCTCTTGAACCGCAGGGCGTCGCTCCACTGATACCAATAACGCAGCTTCGTCGTCTCAGGCTTCCACGCCGCCTCCAGGGCGTCCCGCCAGCCAGGCTCAAGCACCTCGTCGAGGTCCAGCCGGATCGCCACGTCAACGTGGCTCGGCAGATGCTGCATGGAGAGATTGTGGGCGTCGTCCCATCTCCACGGGACGACGTTGCCGCGGGCCACCGTCACGCTCTCGGCCTCGAGCAGTTGCACTGTGTCGTCGGTTGATCCGGTGTCGGTGACGACCCGCACGTCGGCGTCGCGACACGACGCCTCCCACGCCGCGACGTTTCCGGCCTCGTTCTTCGCGAGTGCGTAGATGCCGACGATCATCAATCCTCCACAAGCACGGCGGCCTTTCGCAGCCCGTCGTGAAAATAGACAGGCTCTCGACCCGTCTCCTCGCAGAACTCCTCGACGGCCCGCTCCACCTCTGGGTTGCAGCAGTCGTCCGCTAGGATCACAGGCACGTGGGCCACCAACCGCAGGTCGGCCAGTGCCCCCTGGTAGGAATGGTCGCCGTCCACGTGAGCGAAGTCGGCCGGAGGCAGCTGCCGCAGGTCGTGGCTGTTGGTGACGATCAGCTGAGCATCGATCCCGAGCGAGTCGACAACGCTCTGCCAGTGCTGCAAGCACGCGGGACTGTCGGCGTCGATGGCACCATCAACGCAGAGGAATTTTGCATCCGGCGCCACGACGTGAAACGACACAAGCGAGTAGCCGCACCGAGTGCCGATCTCAATCACGCGAGCCGGCTTGTATTCGCGGCACACGCGAGCCTTGGCAGCGTAGTGCGACACTGCCTCCGGCGAACACGGAAACCAGTCTCCCGGCATCCAGTGCATCCGCAGACGGTCGCCGACCTGGTCCTCAATCGCATCACCCATTTGATCCTCCGATCATTCCGAGCACCTCAAGCAGGCTCATCTCTGCCAGCCACGCCTCCGCATCCCTGACGCCGAACGTGGCCACCAGCTGGTCGCCACGCCGGGCGAGCCCGGCCGCAAACTCAATCGCCCGCGTTTCGCGACACGCGAAAGCCGGCGACCATCCGAGAATGTCGCAACTGTCACCAAACAGCACGAACCGGTGCTCGTAAATGCGGCCGCCGTCGTCGTCCGCCACCTCGTGGACCAGGGCGAGCCATCGGCCGTCGCCGACGTCCACAAGTTGCGAGCCGCCGCGCCAGCCGCGTGCAATCGCCGGCGACTCCCCCCTGCGGTCGATCTTCCACGCATTTCCGTTGCGTGAAACAAATGCCGTGCGGCCTTGTTCCCAGCACGAGTACAGAAACACTTCAGCGCCGACAATCGGCATCCAGTTCTTTTCGTGCCGCCCGCTGACAGGCTCGTCGAGTAGCGTGGCGTCGATCATGCTGCCCATGTATGGCAGCAGCGTGGCCGTGGCAATCCTGCACGTCCCGTCGTGGCCTGCCCAGTTGCGGACTGTCGCGCTCACGCGAAGCTCGCCATTAATCGCATTGAGCCGACAGTCCTCAAAGCCGTCCACTGGATAGTCGGATTTTGGGTATATCGCATCCGGTATTGCAGATTGCGATAAAACGGACAGATCGGCATCAAGCGTGCACAGCACGTTGATAGTGCGAATCCTATCGCAGTCTGTCGGCGGGATAGCGTATCGGCCATCGACGATGCGGTAATTGCTCGACCGCACAATCGCCAGATAGCCGTCGTCGTGAGCAACGATCGTCGGGTTGAATGTGGACCAGCCGTCGATCGCCGGCTCAACCGCAAAACGCCGCAGCTTGCATCCGACGAGATCGTCGATCGTCTGCGTGTACCAGCTGCGGTTTCGACGCACGAGCCGCTCCTTCTCTGGAGTCAGGTCCATGCCGAGCAGTCGCTCGCACGCCCGCCTGCCGGCGTCGAACTCGCCCGCGTAGTACGCGTGCACGGCCAGCTGGTGCAGGTGCTCAAGCATCAAAGCCTCACGACGCGGCCGCAGACTTGATCGCGGCCCTGAGAGTGGCGTTACTGCCGACGGCAGCGATCACGTCGTTGATCGTTAGCGAGCCTGTCGGCCCCGTGGGACCGAGCAGTGAAGTCCCGGCCGGCCACGCCCCTGCGGCCTTTGGGCCGTAGATCGTTTTGTCGCTGACGTTGAACGCGAAGTCTCCATCGCGGCCGACGTTTGTATTCGGCGTGCCGCCAACGGCCACAATGGCGGCACCGGTGGCACCAGTCGGGCCTGTGCTGCCGTCGGCACCTGATGGGCCTGTGTAGCTCTGGCCAGCCGGGCCTGTGGCACCGGTGACCCCGGAAGGCCCCTGAGCACCAGACTGAAGCTGCAGCGGCGAGCCCCACAGGCCGTCGGCCTTCGGGCCGTACAACCTGCCGTTGGTGACGTCGAGGTAGAAGTCGCGGCTGTTGCCAAAGCCAGCAGACGGCGCCCCAGAACCGCCGTAGAACTGCGAGCCATCAGAACCTGTCGGCCCTGTCACTCCGGTGGCTGGAAGCCACGCCGACCCGCTCCACGCGAGCACCTGGTTGGCGGCTGGAGCGGTTGCGGAAACGGCACGCCCCTGCAGATAAGTGGCGTTTCCGGTGAGCGTGGCTGGAATGCTGAAATATGGCATGTCGTTGCTCCTAGAGTGTTTTGCCACGGATGCCGGCGGCGGCAAATAGAGCAATGCAGCTAGATAACTGACGCCTCGCGGAACGCGGCATCAACGTCATCCTCAGTGAGTCCGAGAGCCGCCGCCAAAGGCACAAGCATCGGATGCGATCTCTCGACATACGGAGCGTAGTCCCACTCGACTCTCACCGAGTCACGCTGTAGCTGGTCTTGGATCGCGTCGATGGCGGCGTCAACGGCCGCGAGCGCGATGCCATTCCGAATCAACCAGAGACGAATCTGGCGTGCGGAAACGCTTTCGGGAACTGCCGTCGGTTCGTCTGCGGCCTGATTAACGCCGACAAGTTCACCGGCATCGTCTCGCACTTCCCAAGTGCGAAGTCCATCAACAACGCCTATGTATGTCGTGTGCATGATTAGCTCAGTCGAAAAAATGCGTAGGTGCCTGACACAGAGACAGATGTCAGCGTGGCGAGATCGGTCTGCGATAGTCGCTGCCCACTAATGCGCGGCGTTATGCCCCACACATACGCATTGCCTGACTTCCCTGCGAGGTTCGGCACCGTGGTGCCGACGACAATAACGCCCACGGCGTAACGAGTCCCAGCAACAAGCGAATAGCTGGCTGGATAACCGCCGGTCGTATCGAGCGATCGCGTGTAGGTAGTGTTTGTCGCCGCAAATAGCGTGGTGTCGTTGGCAGTTCGCGCGACCAGCGTCACGTTCTGGTCATCGGCGACTGTGTACAGGCCCATGCGAGCAAGCGTCAGACCTGACCCTGCCGTGTTTCCGCTGATGGCAGCGATCTGCGTAATCGTCAGCGAGACAAGGGGGGTGAAGTATGTCAACAAAACCGTGCCTGACGTTGCAGTTACATTGCTAGCGGTAATGTCCTCTCTCGTTACAACATCGACCGTACCCGTCGGTTGCGACCATTTCAGAAGCATTCCCGGCAGGAGCGGCACGTTGGCGCTGAGTCGAGCGTCTGCCAATGTCCCGCTTGTGACCTGACTCGCAGCGATTGCAATCGGATCGCCGCCGCTCGCGGAGTGGCTCGACGCATGGGTCGCGACGTTGGTCGCCAAGTCCCATGCCGATCCAATCCATGTGTATGTGCGGCCGTTTTGCGCGGATGTCTGGCCGACGGTCGGTGATGAGGGGAAGGAGAGTGGCATAGTTAAAAGTTAGGGAACGCAGCAGTGGGGACAGAGAATGAGGCACCTGTGTATCTCGCTACGCCAACTGTGACTCTAAAATCATCAATGTAACCACTAAAGCCGTTTGTTCCGTTTGATCCCAACAGCAGCGTTCCGCTTGCTGGTGAAATTGTTTGCGTATACGACACTTGCAGCGTATCTCTCACGCCGTTGACGTATGCAGAAAACACTCCATTTGATCGAACCAGAGCAATATGAACCCATTGATTCTGCGGGACTACTGCGCTTGTTCCATCAAATCGCCCGCCGCTTGACGCAACAACAAATCCGTGATATCCGCCTCTATCCAAGTACCACACAAAATCTTGATATGCACTGAAGTTAGCCCTGCCCTCAAGCAATGTGTACGAACTTGCCGAACCAGTCATGTATACCCAGCACTCCATAGTGAAGTTGCCGGAAAATGAAAAACCCGATGAATTGAAAGACAAGGACTTGCTAAGTGAATCAAGCAAAAGACTCTTGCCGCCCCATTTACTTTGCGCAGTCGTTTGAGATGCGCCGCCATTTGCCGTGATTGTTTTCGGCGTACCGCTTGAATCGGTAAACGTGCTGCCTGTGCCGTCCATGCGGAGTAGGATCGCCACCGACGAGAAATATGGATCGCCACCTGCGGTTATGCTGTTACTGTTTGACGAGTAACTTCCAGTGCCGACACCGTTCACCGCAGCCACGCGAAAAACGTAGCTCGTTCCATTGGTTAATCCGGTAACCGTTGTGCTTGTTGCGGTAGACGTTCCGTCTGCAAATGTCGTCCAAGACGACCCGGAGTTGGAAGAGTATTGAACGATGTAATCCGTCACTGGAACCGCTACAGTTGGAGCAGTCCAAGACAGCGATGCCTGCGTGTCTCCAGTAACCGCCGTCACGCCAGTCGGTGCGGCTGGCAGAAACAAATCCCACCGCGTGTCGGCCACGCTGCCGCCAACCGAGCCGAGTTCAGAATAGGCGTTTGACCACTGGTAAACCTTGCCAGTGTCGGTCGCGAGATACAAAATCGAGGCGTTACCTGTTGCAGGGAACGATGAGGTGGTGCTGTAGAACGCCGCATCGTTAGCGCCGGCCGCTCCCGTTGGTCCCGTCGCGCCGGTGACTCCTGTTGGACCAGCGACCGTGGACGCAGCCCCAGCACTTCCTGTCGGTCCTGTTACGTTCGACGCCGGTCCTGTTGGGCCAGTTACTGTCGATGCAGCACCTTGCGCACCTGTTGCGCCAGTGCTCCCAGTAGGCCCGGTGCTTCCTGCTGCACCTGCTTGACCAGATGCGCCAGTCGGACCTGTGACTGTTGACGCAGCGCCGGCTGGCCCGGCAGCACCCTGCTGGCCGGTTGCGCCAGTTGGTCCCGTGATGCTTGAACCTGACGCTCCTGTAGCGCCGGTTGCACCAGTAGCACCAACGCTTCCGGCAGCTCCATCATTTCCTCGCGCGCCTGTTGGACCGGTGACGCTTGCACCAACCGCACCAACCGCGCCGGTAGGTCCTGTCGCACCAGCGGCACCATCACTTCCGCGAGATCCAGCCGGCCCAGTTGCGCCGATGCTTCCTGTAGCGCCAGTAGGACCTGTCACCGTGGACGCGGCACCAGAGGCACCCGTTGGGCCAGTGCTGCCCTGCTGGCCAGCCGCCCCTGTTGGGCCGGTAATGCTCTGGCCCGCAGCACCATCGACGCCGCGGGCACCAGTTGGGCCGGTGGCTCCGACGCCGCGAGCTCCGGTGGCACCGACGTCGCCTCGAGGTCCCGTTGGTCCGACGCCAGCCAGCTGCACGGCAAACGCCTGCCCGTTCGTGATTGTCGGCGCGACGCCAGTCGCCCCCGTGACGCTCACGGCAAACGGAGTCGGCCCTGTGACGCTGACGCGAATATCGCTCACGGCGCCCTCACCGTGAACGTGCCCGAAATCGCTGCTCGATTGAGAGCAGACGACCGGAGGAACCAGCGGTAGCTCTTGGCAAGCGAAAGCCCTTTAACGGTTGCCGCCGATAGCGAGAGCGTGATCGTACCGATAGAGTCGTCGACGCGAGCGATCGACCAGGTTGCTGCAGGGGCCGGGTTCGCCGCGATAGCTGCCGCGTAGCCTGTCGGCGTGTCTTCGTAGATCACTGCCGTGAGCGTGTCGCCTGCCGTCGAGAATCCAAGCGATCCAATGATGGACAAGCCGTCGGCGTGGGCCACCACGACATTGAGCTCGCCTGGTAATTGGCTGTATGTGCTCATCTCGTCACTCCCTCAATCGCCGCCCCGATCTCGCACGCCAGATTTGCGGCATCGTCGCTCTCGGCCCAACGGATGAGCCGCGTCAACACAAACGGCCCGACCAACGCGAGCGCGGCGTAGGCCAAGGCGACTGTGATCGTTTCGCTGTCCATTAGACAACCCATACGCTGACGTTAGAAAAAGACGTGAGACTGCTGTTTGAGTAGAACGTGATGACATCACCAGCAGTAACCGCAAACGAGCGAGCAGTGACCGTAGTGCCGTCGCTCAAAGCACCACCTTGACTTACGCCGTTCTTCAAAATATTGCCCGCATTACTATCCAAATTGTCGTCGTAGAATGTCACTGTAACATATGCTGTTCCGCTGGCTGTTGCGGTGAACGCATACGCGCCAGAGGAAACGCCAGACGCTGAACCATTTGCCGCTGACGCCAACCCGTCCGCATTGCTATTGAGCACTCGAGAAGCTCGCGTAAACGGAGACGCGGCAGTGCCAGACCCCGTGAACGTGCTGGGCGATCCGTTGCGGCGAGTGACGGTGAGCTTTGAAGTCACAACCTCGGCAAGTTGCACCGCACTCAGTCCAGCATATGAATCGTTCGCGCCATCGGGCTTGAGCGTCCAGCGATATGTTGAGTAATTTGCTGGTGCCGCAAGAGTAAATGTTTTTGTCTGCCCAGAGCTCGACCACGACACCGCTTGAGTGTCGAGCAGTGTAAACGTAGTGCCGTCGTTGCTGCCCGATAGCTCCCAGCTAGAGATGCTGTTCTGCCAACTGGCTGTGTCGGCAGTCATTGCGTAACCGCCGATATAAGATTGTGCGCCATTTGCAAACGTGTATTGAAAATACCGCTGCGGCGAGTCGTACGGGTTCCGTGCGGTTTGGTATGCCGTGCTTCCATTTGCATCAAACAGATTCCACACAGCACCGCCGCCAACCGTATTTGCTTCTGCCGTTCCGTCAGACGTGTTGCTCGTCAGCGTGGGGATTGCGCGGAACACGGTTGCGGACGGCGTCACGCTATTTGAGGCAGTCGAGTAGCTGCCAGTGCCCAAGGCGTTCACGCCCGCCACGCGGATTATGTATGCCGTGCCGTTGCTAAGTGATGTCACTACGGCACTCGTCGCCGTTGACAGCGTACTTCCCCAGCCCGTCCACGACGATCCAGAATTTGTGCTGTACTGGATGAAGTAATTTTGAATGGGAGTCTGTGCCGACACTGTAGGAGCCGTCCACGACACAGTCGCCTGAGCGTTGCCAGCCACAGCCGTCGCGCCGGTCGGTGCCGGCGGTAGAAACAGCGAGCGTAGGAGCGAGTCTTCGCCCGAGCCGCCGCCGCCAGGCCCAGTCGGACCCGTCACTGTTGATGCAGGCCCAGTCGGGCCTGTGACGCTTTGCCCTGCAGGCCCAGCACTTCCAGTCGGCCCGGTGACTGTGGACGCTGCTCCAGTTGGGCCTGTTGAGCCAATTCCATTAGCTCCGGTTGGACCTGTCACCGTCGACGCAGCGCCGGTAGGCCCTGTTGAGCCGACGCCAGCTGCGCCAGTCGGCCCCGTGCTTCCGGTCGGCCCCGTGACGTTTGATGCGGCTCCAGTGGCACCGGTAACCGACGGTCCTGTGTAACCCGTGGGGCCAGTTGCGCCGGCACCTGTAGGGCCTGTGTAGCCGATGCCGGCAGGCCCCGTCGGCCCCTGCTGGCCGGTCTGTAACTGCAGGCCGTATCCCCACGCGTTGTTTGCCTTCGGGCCGTAAAGCACGCCCGCGTTGAAATCGATGTAGTAGTCGCCAGATCGGCCGAGTCCCACAAGCGGTCCAGTCGAGCCGCTGTAGATCATCCGGCCGTCAACGCCGGCAGCACCAGTCGGCCCCGTCGTGCCCGACAGCGGTGCCCACGATGAGCCGTCCCACGTCAGCACCTGGCCGCCGGTCGGGCCGGTAGCCGCCACGGCGCGGCCCTGCAGCTGCGTCGCGTTGCCGCTCGTCGGTGATTGAATGCTGAAGTACGGCATCAAGGCACCAGCTGGGTGTGAATCTTGCGGATCTTCTGCTGACGGTCGGCCCACACCCACGCGTTGCCGCTGAACGGCGCGAACACCTCGTAGACCGTGCCATCAGCGTCGATCACGCGGTCGCCCTTCTTCGGCACGGCCGACAGGTAGTCGGTCGAGATGAAGAAGTCGCGACTCTCAATGCGAGTGATCGAGCCTGCCTGATCCATCGACTCGTGGCGCGTCATGCCGACCATTGCCGGCGTCGACACGGGCACGAGCGACGCGAGGCTCTTGTACTCCACCTGCACCGAGAGGTGCCGATCGGCCTGCTGCCGGAACCACGCTGCGCCCTGCGAGATGAGATCCTGCATGACTGCGTGTTACCGTGAGAAAGCCGAACTCCAAATAGAGCCACCGAGGCCGTGCGGCCGGCACGATTGCCGAGCCGCACGGCCCCTAGAGCGAACTGCGTCAGGCACCTGGAACGAGCAGCACGTGCACCGTGTTGTCGGTGGTCGCCGGCTTCGCAGCCACATAGCCCATCGCGGTGCCGGTGGCACCGGTCACGGCCAGGCCGTTGTAGAGCGAAACCTTGCTGCCCTGGGCGTAATCGGTCCCGGCGCCGGTCGGCTTCGGGACAGAGAAAATGCCCTCCACGTTCAGGTTGCCGAGCTCGTTCGCAGCGATGGGCCGCGAGGCCACGCCGACGATCGAACCAACCACAACCGCCTCGCCCGCCGCCACGCCCGTGGTGGGCGTGTAGCGGATCTTGTCGCCTTCGTACTCGTGAGCCACGGATCACCTCTTTCTTGAAAATGGAAACTGTTTGGATCGTCATGCCGGCCGGCGGCGCTTGGGCACGCCGCCGACCGGCCACGTTTTGCATCACGCTCAGGCCGTCGCCATCCGGTAGCAACCGTTCTTCTCGGCCTTGGCCACGCCCCACGACCAGTGGCCGCGGACCATGATGCCGAGCGTGTTGAAGTCTGCGTCGGCCGACTCCACCATCGGCTGCCGCTGACCGTTCAGGAAGGCAACCTCCATCGCCGGGACCGCCCGGGGATCCGCCGCGAGCCACCATGTGCTGGCACTCGACAGGTAGGCCGAGCTCACGACCCGATACCGGCCGGCGAACACGTTGGCGTTGCCGCGAACAGTGTCGGAGCCGGTGATCAGCAGGCTCG
>Ga0213920_1000337_pt1 | contig 39805 bp, 38 predicted proteins | sample McNCre1117MG_FD_161054 | JGI IMG/M metagenome (GOLD analysis project Ga0213920, IMG submission 161054) | Freshwater microbial communities from McNutts Creek, Athens, Georgia, United States - 11-17 MG | ecosystem: Environmental > Aquatic > Freshwater > Creek | place: USA: Georgia | collected...
GATCTCGTGGTCGTCGTCGGGTGACGTTGGCTTCAAGGGTTCGCGTAAGAGCACCCCGTTCGCAGCCCAGCTGGCAGCCGAGTCGGCAGCACGCAAGGCTCAGGAGCACGGTCTCAAGAAGGTTGATGTTTTCGTGAAGGGTCCAGGCTCGGGCCGCGAGACCGCAATCCGTTCGCTCCAGGCCGCAGGCCTCGAGGTTGGATCGATCTCGGACGTAACCCCACAGGCACACAACGGCTGCCGCCCACCAAAGCGTCGCCGCGTCTAATGCTTTTGCCATCGTTGGCCTAGCCTCCAAGCCGGGCCAACGATCAAAGGTTGCCTGCAACCGCCCACCAACTTCATAAATTTGCGCGTAGTGGCCACTACGCGCGACCCCAAAATAGGCGTCAAATAGCGGACGCCTAGTGAAAGGAACCAACGTGCTCATTGCACAGCGTCCAGAGCTCAAGGAAGAAGTCCTCGCACCAAACCGCTCGCGATTCACTCTCGAGCCATTGGAGCCGGGCTTCGGTTACACCCTCGGAAACTCGCTCCGCCGCACTCTGCTCTCTTCCATCCCAGGCGCAGCAGTAACTAACATTCGTATCGCTGGCGTTCCTCACGCCTTCACCACCATCGCCGGTGTGAAGGAAGACGTTACCGACATCATCCTCAACATCAAGGACCTCGTAGTTTCTTCTGAGAACGACGAGCCAGTTGTTGCAAGCATCATCAAGACCGGTGAGGGCGCTGTCACCGCAGCAGACATCACTGTTCCTGCCGGTGTAGAGATCCACAACAAGGACCTCGTGCTCTGCCACCTCAACGCCAAGGGCAAGTTTGAGATGGAGCTCGTCATCGAGCGTGGCCGTGGTTACGTTCAGGACACTCAGAACCGCAACCCACAGGCTGACCCAGGCGTCATCCCAGTGGACAGCATCTACTCTCCAGTTCTCAAGGTTGCTTACCGCGTGGAGGCAACCCGTGCCGGTGAGTTCACCAACTTCGACAAGCTGATTGTTGACGTAGAGACCAAGCAGAGCACCAACCCTAAGGACGCCTTCGCTTCGGCAGGTAAGACCTTGGTTGAGCTGTTCAGCCTTGCCAAGGAGCTCAACGTAGACGCAGAGGGTATCGAGATCGGTCCAGCCCCAACCGAGGTTGGTCTGTCGCCAGAGCTCGCAACCCCAATCGAGGACCTCGATCTGACCGTTCGCAGCTACAACTGCCTGAAGCGCGAAGGCATCAACACCGTTAGCGAGCTCATCGCTCTCACCGAAGACCAGCTGATGAACATCCGCAACTTCGGTAGCAAGTCGGTTGACGAGGTTCGCGACAAGCTTGCTTCGATGGGTCTGAAGTTCAAGGACTCGGTTCCTGGCTTCGACGCTGCTTACTTCTCGGCCTACGACAGCGACGAGCTGGCTTAGTTTTTAGAAATTCATTAGGAGAAAATCATGCCTGCACCAACTAAGGGCCCACGTCTGGGTGGCGGACCAGCTCACGAGCGTCTGCTCCTGAACAACCTGGCCGCTCAGCTGTTTGAGCACAAGCGCATCACCACCACCGAGACCAAGGCAAAGCGTCTTCGTCCAGTAGCCGAGCGTCTGGTTACCTTCGCAAAGCGCGGAGACCTGGCTGCTCGTCGCCGCGTACTTCAGCAGATCACCAACAAGGGCGTTGTTCACGAGCTTTTCGCGAACATTGCACCGCTGGTTGCTGAGCGCAACGGTGGCTACACCCGCATCACCAAGCTTGGCTACCGCAAGGGCGACAACGCCCCGATGGCAGTCATCGAGCTGGTTCTTGACCCAGTAGTTGCTAAGCCAGCAGCCAACAAGGCCAAGCTGACCAACGCCGTTAAGGCAACCGCTGCAGCAGTTGTTGAGACCCCAGCCGTTGAGGCCGAGGTTGAGGCACCAGCAGAGGTCGTTGAGGCCGTTGAGGCACCTGCCGCAGAGGCAGAGGCTCCAGCAGCCGAGTAGTCTCAGCTCAACAAAGCCATGAACGAGCCCGTCGACACTGTCGGCGGGCTCGTTCGCTTTAGGGTGGACTTCGGTTACGCCGGAACCAACTTCAACGGGTGGGCCAAGCAGCCGGGGCTGAGAACCGTAGAGCGCTCGTTCCTAGAGGCCCTGGAACTCGTTTTTGAGCCAGATCCCGCCTGCTTCGGCCTAACGGTGGCTGGCCGCACCGACGCCGGCGTACACGCCCACCACCAGGTTTTGCACCTGGATCTCGCCCCTGCCCAAATCAAGCGTCTTGGGCGCTTCTCCGGCCCATCGATGGTTGAGGGCGCCATCCGCGATCGGCTCAACTCGCTTCTCGACGACGACATTCGGGTTCACGCAGTGAGCTTCGCTCCGGCCGACTTCGATGCCCGGTTTGCCGCTACTTTCCGCCGCTACCGCTACCGAATCGCCGACGGCTTGGCAATCAAGGACCCCATCGAGGCTGGAAATACGCTCTGGACTCGCTGGCCCCTAGACATGCTGGCCATGCAGCAGGCAGCGCTGCACCTGATAGGCCTCAACGACTTTGCATCCTTCTGCCGGCCAAGGCCTTTCAGCACCACCATCCGAGAACTGCGCGAGGTTCGCGTGTTACGCCGCGAGGACGAAAATTCGGTGGTGGAGGTTCACCTGCTTGCAGATGCCTTCTGTCACAACATGGTTCGGTCCATCGTAGGTGCACTAATTGCCGTGGGCGAGGGGCGCGCCACCCCGGAGCAGATCCGTGAAAGACTCAAAGCAGCGGACCGCAAATCCAGCTACAAGGTGGTTGCAGCCAAGGGATTAACCCTGATGGAGGTGGGCTATCCAGCTGATTCTGAGTTGGCTGCACAGGTCTCCAGGGCCAAGGATATGCGCTCGCTCGAGGACGAAGCATAGGTGCTGGAAATCTTTAACCAAATCAGGGTTTGACCAGCGCGCCTACTAGCGAGTAAACTTGACCCTTGGTATTGGCTAGCGTTTTAGCGCCCGCCAATGTGAAAACTTGGATCCCCAGAAGGTTGTGCCTCAAGCGCGGATTCATTTCAATCCGACCTAGAACGAAAAGGCTATTTAGCGTGCGTACTTACTCACCAAAGGCTCACGAGCTGACCAACGAGTGGCTAGTCATTGACGCCACCGATGTTGTACTCGGCCGTCTCGCCACCCACGCCGCTGCACTTCTGCGCGGCAAGCACAAGCCAACCTTTGCTCCTCACATGGACAACGGCGACTTCGTAATCATCATCAACGCCGACAAGGTTGCCCTCACCGGTGCCAAGCTGGCGCAGAAGAAGGCTTACCGTCACTCTGGCTACCCAGGCGGCCTTACCGCCACCACCTACTCCGAGTTCCTCGAGAAGAACCCAGAGAAGGCAGTCGAGAAGGCCATCCGTGGCATGCTGCCAAAGAACACCCTTGGCCGCGACCAGCTGGCCAAGCTGAAGGTTTACGCGGGTCCTTCGCACCCACACGCCGCTCAGCAGCCTAAGCCTTACACCATCGACCAGGTAGCCCAGTAGTAACTGGCTCACTCAAACAAGGATCAATTCGTGGCTAAGAACGAAGCAGTAGAGGTAGCTCCAGAGAGCTACACCACCGAGACCCCAGCGGCAAAGGCGCCTACCAAGGCTCCACGCGCGGCTCTCACCGTTCCAGGCGCCGGCACCGGCCGTCGCAAGGAGGCAGTTGCCCGCGTTCGTCTGGTTCCAGGAACCGGCGTGGTCAAGGTCAACGGCCGCACCCTCGAGGACTACTTCCCTAACAAGCTGCACCAGCAGCTGATCACCGACCCATTCAAGGTTCTTGACCTGACTGGCTCGTACGACGTAATCGCCCGCATCGCAGGCGGCGGCGTTGCAGGTCAGGCTGGCGCACTTCGTCTCGGCATCGCTCGCGCACTGAACGAGATAGACCGCGACAGCAACCGCCCAGCCCTCAAGAAGGCCGGATTCCTCAGCCGTGACGCCCGCGTCATCGAGCGCAAGAAGGCCGGTCTCAAGAAGGCACGTAAGGCTTCGCAGTACAGCAAGCGCTAAGCCGCTTGCCTCTGCAGGTACGGCATGGCTCGCCTTTTTGGCACCGATGGAGTGCGGGGTCTCGCTAATCGCGATTTGACCGTCGAAACCGCTCTTCTGCTGGCTCAGTCAGCAGCTATCGTGCTGGGTGAGTCTGCCCGTATTGCAGGAAACAAGCCAAAGGCCGTTATCGGCCGCGACCCCCGAATCTCGGGCGAGTTCATCTCGGCAGCAGTTGCCGCTGGACTCGCGAGTTCGGGGGTTGATGTTTTTGACGCCGGCGTTCTTCCCACCCCGGCAACCGCGTTTCTAACGGCAGACCTAGACGCCGACTTCGGCGTGATGATCTCGGCCAGCCACAACCCGGCGGCAGACAACGGAATCAAGTTCTTCGCCCGTGGCGGTCACAAGCTGGCCGATGCCATCGAGGACAAGATTGAAGCCGGCATGGCAGCCACCAAGATGGCTCCGCTCGGCGGCGAGGTGGGTCACATCCACCGATTCGCAGACGCGGAAGACCGCTACGTGGTTCACCTGCTCAAGAGTCTCCCTAACCGACTCGACGGAATCCACGTTGTTCTCGACTGCGCAAACGGTGCCGCCAGCGGGCTATCGCCAGAGGCATTTAAGGACGCCGGCGCCAAGGTCACGGTCATCGGTGCAGAACCAGACGGCCTCAACATCAACCTCGGCGTGGGTTCCACTCACCTGAGCGCCCTCCAGGCCAAGGTCCTCGAGGTTGGCGCCGATGCGGGAATCGCCCACGACGGCGATGCCGACCGCTGTCTTGCGGTTGACCACACCGGTGCAATCATCGATGGCGACCAGATCATGGCAATCCTTGCGCTTAGCGCAAAGGCCCGCGGCCAGCTTGCCCGCAACACGCTCGTTGCCACCGTCATGAGCAACCTTGGTCTCAAGGTTGCTATGCGCGAGGCCGGAATCCAGATGCTCGAGACCAAGGTGGGCGACCGCTACGTTCTGGAGGAAATGCGAGCCGGCGGCTTCAGTCTGGGCGGCGAGCAGTCCGGCCACATCATCTTCAGTAAGTACGCCACAACCGGTGACGGCATTCTGACCGGTCTCACACTGCTCGCAGAGATGAAGCGCACCGGCAAGACGCTCGCGGAACTGGCATCCGTGATGCAGATCTTCCCGCAGGTGCTTATCAATGTGCCTGGCGTGGACAAGACACGCGTGGCCCACGACGAGGCAATCAGTGCGCTGCTGGTTGAGGCCGAGGCTGAACTGAACGGAACCGGCCGAGTCCTGCTGCGGGCCTCCGGAACCGAGCCGCTGGTGCGCGTGATGGTTGAAGCCGCCGACGAGGGAACTGCCCAGAGCTGGGCGTCGCGAATCGCCGTGCTGGTTGAGACCAGGCTGGCGCTCTAGATCTTTCTGAGCAGCACTGATTCCACAAGGTGGTTGCTGCCCTTTTTGAGAACCAGGGTTGCGCGAGATCTGGTTGGCAAAATGTTCTGAACCAGGTTTGGCATATTGATGGTGTCCCAGATTTCGTTAGCTCGCGCCAGTGCCGTCTCGAACGGCACCTGCGAATAGCGGTGGAAGTAGCTTGCCGGATTGGTGAAGGCGGACTCCCTCAGCTTCTCGAAGCGGTTCAGGAACCAGGTCTTGATGTCGGCGGGCTCCGCGTCAACGTAAATCTTGAAATCGAAGTAGTCGCTCAGCGCTACCGTCTGGCCAGGCCCGGGCTGCTGCAGAACGTTCAGGCCCTCCACAATCAGCACGTCCGGGGCGCTAACAACGGCCCGCTGCTCGGGCATGATGTCGTAGTAAAGGTGGCTGTAGACGGGTGCAGAGACCTCGGGCAGCCCGCTCTTGATGTCGGCCACAAACTTGAGAAGCGCCAAGCGGTCATAGCTTTCCGGGAAGCCCTTGCGTTGCATGATGCCGCGCGCCTCCAGCTCGGCGTTCGGGTATAGGAATCCATCAGTGGTGATGAGGGCCACGTTTGGAGTGCCCTCCCAGCGCTTCAGTAATTCAACCAGCAGGCGGCTCACCGTGCTCTTGCCAACGGCCACCGAACCCGCCACACCGATTATGAATGGCGTACGTCCAGCCCTGTTGCCGAGGAATCCGCTGGTTACCGAGTGGAGGCGCTGGGTCTCCGCCACGTAGAGGTTTAGTAGCCGGCTGAGCGGAAGATAGACGTCGCGCACCTCATCGATGTCGAGGAAGTCGCCGAGGCCACGGATTTGCGCCAGCTCGGCGTTGCTGAGCGGCAGGGTAGAGGCATTTGCTAAGGCGGCCCAATCCGCTCGAGGAATCTCGACGAACGGGCTTACGCCCACGCCCTCACCTAGGTTCATAAGCACCAATTCTGCCGTAAATTAGACAGCATGTGCGGAATCGTCGGCTATGTTGGCCCAAAGGAATCGCTCGATGTGCTGCTTGGCGGCCTTAAGCGACTCGAGTATCGCGGCTACGACTCCGCCGGAGTTTCGGTTATCTCCGACTTCGGTCTGGAGACCCGCAAGAAGGCGGGCAAGCTAACCAACCTGGTGAGCGAGATCGCTGAGCACCCGATGCACGCCAGCCACATCGGAATTGGCCACACCCGCTGGGCAACCCACGGGGCGCCAACTGATGGAAATGCCCACCCGCATCTTGGCGGCGAGACTCACAAGCTCTCGCTCATCCACAACGGCATCATCGAAAACTTTGCAGAACTGAAGGCCGAACTCCTGGCCGAGGGCACCCGTTTTGCGTCGGAGACTGACACCGAGGTGGCGGCTCACCTGATTGCCCGCGAGCACGCGCGCGTTGGCGACCTGGCCAAGGCCTTCGCCACCGTTGTCAACCGCCTGCACGGCGCCTTCACGCTGCTGGTTGTGCACGAGGACCAGCCGGACGTCATCCTGGCCGCCCGCCGCAACGCCCCGTTAGTGATTGGCCTCGGCGATGGCGAAAACTTCCTGGGTTCGGACGTTGCTGCCTTCGTGGAGCACACCAAGCGCGCAATCAGCGTTGGCCAGGACCAGATCGTTGAGCTCCGCTCCAACTCGGTTACAGTCACCGGCTTCGATGGCACCCCCGCAACCCCAGCCGAGTTCGTAGTTGACTGGGACGCCTCCGCGGCATCCAAGGGTGGCTGGCCGTCCTTCATGGACAAAGAGATTCACGACCAACCGCAGGCGGTTGGCGACACCCTGATGGGGCGCATAGATGCCGACGGCGTGGTGCAGCTCTCCGAGGTGGAGTGCCTAGGCATCGACTGGGTGAACAGCATCGACCGCCTCGTCTTTGTGGCCTGTGGCACAGCGAGTTACGCCGGCGACGTAGCCAAGTACGCAATCGAAAAGTGGTCGCGCATACCAACTTCGGTTGAGCTGAGCCACGAATTCCGCTACCGCGACCCAATCATCACAGACCGCACGCTAGTGGTTGCCATCAGCCAGAGCGGCGAGACCATGGACACGCTCATGGCAACCCGCTACGCCAAGGAGGCCGGCGCAAAGGTTCTGGCAATCTGCAACACCCAGGGCGCCACACTCGCCCGCGAGTCCGACGCCGTGATTTACACCCACGCGGGGCCGGAGGTTGCAGTGGCATCTACCAAGGCGCTGACCGCTCAGATCACTGCCGGCTACCTGCTCGGACTTCTGCTGGCCCAACTCCGCCAGACCCTGCCTGCGGCCGAACGCAGAGCGTTGGGACACGAACTTTTGAAAATGCCTGCAAGGGTTCAGCAGGTTGTTGATAACCTCGGACCCGCCCGCGAACTCGGCAAGGCCTTTTCCGCCGCCAAGAGTGTGCTGTTCCTGGGGCGCAACGTGGGATTCCCGGTTGCCATGGAGGGTGCGCTAAAGCTCAAGGAGTTGGCCTACATTCACGCGGAAGGCTTCGCCGCCGGTGAGCTGAAGCACGGTCCAATCGCGCTCATCGAAGAGGGACAGCCGGTCATTGTTGTTGTGCCAAGCCCGCGCGAACAAGACACCCTGCACCCCAAGGTGATCAGCAACATCCAGGAGATTCGCGCCCGCGGCGCTCGCGTGATTGCGGTGGCAGAGGAGGGCGACACCCAGGTTGGCGACTACAGCGAACACGTGATCAGCGTGCCGCAGAGCATGGGCATCTTCAGTCCAATCCTCAGCGTCATTCCACTCCAGGCATTCGCCATGGAGCTGGCAACCGCAAAGGGTCTAGACGTTGACCAGCCGCGCAACCTCGCAAAGTCTGTAACCGTAGAGTAACCGCCGCCGAGCGGCCAAAGGAGCACGCTTTGATAGTGGGCATCGGAGTAGATCTGGTGGACCTCGCGCGCTTCGAGGAGCACATCATCGACAACCCACGCCTGGCGGAGCGGCTGTTTCACGAGTTCGAACTCGAGTATCCCGTTCGTCAGTTGGCCGGTAGCTTCGCCGCCAAAGAGGCGCTGGTGAAGGCCCTAGGTGGCCCCGACGGGCTCAGCTGGAACGAGATCTTCGTGACCCGAGACACCGCCGGCAAGCCCAGCTTGAATGCCGAGGGCGGCAGTGCGACCCGGTTGCGCGAGGCGGGTGTGGGTAAACTTCACCTGAGCATCAGCCACGATGGCGGGATGCTAGTTGCCTACGTAATTGCGGAGTCTGGAGGTGCCGATGCGTGAGCTAGTTATTGACCTAGACGCCATTGCCGCCAACCTCAACCGCATGCACCAGGTTGCCCCGAACTCCAAGGTTTGCGGCGTGGTAAAGGCCAATGCCTACGGTCACGGCATGATTCCGGTTGCCAAGCGACTGGCCGCCGAGGGTGTTGACTACCTGGGTGTTGCAGACCTCGACGAGGCCCTCGAACTGCGGGCGGCCGGGATTGCAACCCCAATACTGGCCTGGCTCCACGACTGGGCCGAGGACTTCCACTCCGGAGTGGTTGCCAACATCGACCTCGGCGTGAGCTCAATGAGCCAACTGGACCGCGTGTGTCTGGCGGCAGACGAACTTGGCCTATGCGCCAGAATCCACATCAAGGTGGACACCGGCCTGGGCCGCAATGGAGTGACACTGGAGCAACTGGGTTCGCTCCTAGAGGCCGCGGTTGCCGCCGAGGCCGCTGGGCAAATCAGGGTCATTGGAATCTTCAGCCACCTCTCCTGCACCAGTCGCGAGGATGACCTAGCGCAGATTGCCCGCTTCGAGCAGGCGCTCGCCGCAGCCGCGGCACTCGGAATCCGTCCCGAACTGCGCCACCTCACTGCTTCCGACGGAACCCTCAGCTACCCTCAGGCGCACTACGACATGGTTCGAGTGGGCGTTGCCCTCTACGGACTCAGCCCCTACTCGGATCACAGTTCGCAGGACTACGGTCTCACCCCGGCAATGACGGCAACTGCCAAGGTTGTGCAGGTTAAAGAGGTTCCGGCCGGAGAGGGAGTTTCCTACGGCTATCTCTACCGAACCGCACAGCAGACCAAACTCGCCCTGGTGCCGGTTGGCTACGCAGAGGGTTTCCCGCGCCTGGCAACCGGCGGCGCCGAAGTCTGGGTGTCTGGCCAACGCTTTAAAGTGGCTTCCCGCATCGCCATGGATCAGTTCGTCATCGATGTTGGCGATTCGCCCGTGAACCCGGGCCAAACCGTGGTGCTGTTCGGTGACCCCGCGCTGGGGTATCCATCCGCGGACCAGCTGGCGCAGGCCGCCCAGACCATCAACTATGAGATTGTCACCCGAATGGGCGGCAGGTTCGAGAGAAGCTACATTTCTGGTGGGCACAGGTTCACCGCCGCGGAGGCTTCGGCTTGAGCAATCTGATTCTGAATCGTGCAGTGGCGGACGCCGACGAAATGCACGAGTTGGGCCTGGCGCTGGCCAAGGTGCTTAGTGCCGGTGACATTGTGGTTCTTACCGGGCCGCTCGGTGCCGGGAAGACAACGCTCTCGCGTGGCATCGGCGAGGGCATGGCGGCGGTTGGCACGGTCTCTAGCCCTACCTTCGTGATTGCCCGCACTCACCGCACCGGCAAGGGTCCCGCGCTAGTTCACGTGGACGCATACCGTCTCGGCAGTCCTGCGGAACTTGACGACCTTGACATCGATTTCGCCAACTCTGTGACGCTCATCGAGTGGGGTCGGGGCTTCACCGACGGCATAAGTGAATCCTGGCTGGACATAGAAATCGAGCGCGATCACACCGGGGCGTCGGACGTTCGCCAGATTAGGGTTGAAGGGTTTGGTCCGCGATGGAAAGGAGTGAGCCTGTGAGTCTGATTTTGGCAATCGATACCACCGCAGGCACCTCCGTTGCCCTGCTTCAGGGCGACCGCGTGCTAGCCAAGGCGAGCCACGACTCCGGCGTGAAGCACGCCGAGCTGATCGGCAACGCAATCACCCAGGTATTTACCGAAACTGGTGTTCGGCCTCAGGCTCTAACCGCCGTTGTGGTTGGCCGAGGTCCCGCGCTATTCACTGGCCTACGTGTGGGAATCGCAGCGGGTCTCATGTTTGCAGAGGCCGCCGGCTGCGCCGTCATCGGCGCCGTAAGTCACGACGCAATCGCCCTTGAGCTCTATTCCACCGACGGGAATTTGTCTGCAGAGCCGCTGCTCATCACAACCGATGCGCGCAGGGGCGAGGTTTACTGGGCTCTCTACGGTGGCTTGGATGACGCCGGGCTTCCGGTGTTGCTGGCCGGCCCATCGGTGGGTAAACACCAAGATGTTGTCGAGACTCTCGCCGAGTCTCACCACAGACTTACTGAGCGAACCGGCGGCGCGAGCGCCGAGTGGGTGGCCCGGTTGGCGGAGCGTCAGCTGGCAGCGGGTGTGGCATCTCCCGAAACCTCGGCGATGTACCTTAGGGCGCCCGACGCCGTGATGCCTAAGCCAAACCAGCAGTTTGGAAAGCGGGTGAGCGGCTAATGGCAAGATTCACCATTCGTGCGGCGCAGTCGACAGACCTAGACGCCATCATGGGGTTGGAGCACGCCTGCTTCCCAAGCGATGCCTGGAGCGAGCAGTCGATGCGCGACGAGCTATCGGCGCTCCACACAAGTTACTTTGTGGTCTTGAAGACGGAACCCGAGCGGTCTGGCTACGAGGTAATAGGTTACGCGGGTTTGGCCAAGCTTGAGGGCAGTGAACAGTCTGACGTGCAGACCATCGCTATCGCCCAGCAGGCCCGCGGGCTAGGGCTCGGCCGCAGGCTCATGCAGCACCTGATAGCCGAGGCACAGCGCCAAGGTGCGCGCGAGATTTTCCTAGAGGTTAGAGCTGACAACCCCGTGGCGCAGGGGCTCTACGAGAGCCTGGGCTTCGAGATCATTGACCGCCGCAAGAACTACTACCAGCCGGATGGGGTTGATGCCCTGGTGATGCGCGCCAACCTTGGAAATGAGTCCAAGCGCGAGCCGATTGTCCTCGGCATAGAGTCTTCTTGCGACGAAACCGGCGTTGGAATCGTGCGCGGCAGCACGCTGCTGGCAAACGTCATTTCTTCATCGATGGAGGCTCACGCCCGCTTCGGAGGAGTGGTTCCCGAGGTTGCGGCCCGCGCCCACCTGGAGGCCCTGCAGCCAACGCTTCACAAGGCGCTGCAAGAGGCCCAGATTTCGCTCGACGAAGTTGACGCCATCGCGGTTGCCAATGGACCAGGCCTGGCCGGCGCGCTTATGGTTGGCGTTGGTGCCGCCAAGGCGCTCGCGGTTGGCCTGGACAAACCCATTTACGCAGTGAACCATCTTGTCGGCCACGTTGGGGCGGATGTGCTCGAGCGCGGCGAGGTTGAGGTTCCCACCATCGCCCTTCTGGTTTCCGGCGGTCACACATCGCTGCTTCTGGTGCGCGACCTCATCGATGATGTTGAACTTCTGGGTGAGACAATCGATGACGCGGCTGGCGAGGCCTTCGACAAGGTGGCAAGGCTGCTGGGGCTTCGCTACCCGGGCGGCCCCGAGATTGACCGGGTAGCGGCAAGCGGTAACCCTGCCGCCATTCGATTCCCGCGAGGCCTAACTCTGCCTAAGGACATGGAGAAACACCGCTACGACTTTTCTTTCAGCGGGCTAAAGACCGCGGTTGCGCGCTGGGTTGAGGTTGCTCAAGACTCCGGCCAAGAATTCTCGGTTCCGGATGTTGCGGCCAGCTTCCGTGAGGCGGTAGTAGACGTGCTAGTTACCAAGGCCGTGAAAGCCTGCCTGAATCACGGAGTTCCTAGGTTGCTGCTCGGCGGAGGCGTGGTTGCCAACCGCAGGTTGCGCGAGGTGGCCCAGGCCAGCTGCGATGCCAACGGAATTGAGCTTAGAATCCCAGCGTTCAACCTCTGCACCGATAACGGCGCCATGATCGCCGCCCTGGGGGCCCAGCTGGTGATGGCGGGGCGTGCGCCCAGTGATCTTGGATTCGGCGCCGACAGTACGCTTCCCGTGACCACGGTTCAGACCCTCTAGGGCCTGGCTTTTTCTTTCAAGAAACTCCCAGACTTCTCCAAGGCTGCGCTCAGGTGGTTCTGGTTTTCTAAATACAGACAGAAAACCAATCAAGTCGAGGAGCACCAAAATGGCAAAGACCACCGAACCAGCAGAGACCGTAGCAACCCCTGCATCCCCAGCTGAGTATGTGGCCGAGAAGCACGGTTACGACTACACCAAGCTGAACACGCTGGCTGTTGTATCCATTGCAAGCGCAGTCTCGTGGGTTGGTTCAGTTGCTGGAATCATCACCGGCCACATCGCTCTGGCGCAGATCAAGCGCTCTGGCGAGAAGGGACGTGCGTTGGCAATCACCGGCCTCATCCTCGGCTACCTCTACCTGGCAGGCGGAATCGTAATGGCAATCCTTTCGCTGCTTCTGCGTCTTCGCGGAATTGGCGGCGGCGATGACTTCCTCCAGAACCACAACATGAATGGTTTCGTCCAGGTGAACCCAAACGGTTTCAACGGCGGCGGAATGATGAACTTCAACGGCAACAACTAGTTGCACCTCAAAACTAAATAGAACTTCCTTTCCGAGAAGTTCCTGGCATTTTTCTCTCCCTTTTTTGGTGCCATGGAACAACACGAAGGCCCCGCCGGATTTGTGCCCGAGCGGGGCCTTCGTGATTCTTGTTTGGTTATAGCAACCGCGGTGGGTTACTTCAGGGCCTCGCAGATGATCACGCGATGCGCATCCCCGATACGCGTAACAACCAGGGTGGCCGAGCCTTTGCCCTTCGGGTCGAGTTCCTTTCGGAGCTGCTCCGGCGTTATGTCCGCTCCCCGCTTCTTGATCTCAAGCACGCCTATTCCGAGTTCGCGAAGTCGGCTCTTAAGCTTCTTGCGATCGAAGGCCATCTCCTCGAGAACGTGGTAACCCTTGAGCCAAGGGGAGGCCACCGCCTCCTCGCCGCTTAGGTACGCGATCCCGGGGCTGATGCAGTGAAGACCAAGTGATTCGGCTAGCTCTGCAACGAGGTGACTGCGAACCACTGCGTTGTCTGGCTCGTAAAGATAAGATTCGAGCGGCCCAAGGGGAGCCGGGTGGGCATCGAGGGTTTCGGAAACCAGTTCGTGCTGGCCGGAGCCATCGATGAGGAGTGCCGAGCGGGCAACCCCGGGCCGCGCCGCCGAACCGAACCAGAGCCCAAGCTCCACCAGGTCGCCGTTCACGCTAACCCACTGTGCCTCACAGCCATCGGGTATGGCTTCGTGCGGGTGACCGGGGCCAAGTTTGACGCCGGCAGCCCTAACGCCCCCGGCTCGGCACTGCTCAACCACCCAGTTGAAGTTGGGCGAGAACTGTTCTGGGTCGAATTTTCGCGTGGCCGATGCCCGCTTCGGCCCGCCGAGTTCGCGACGAGCGGGGTCGAAGAACCTGCCGTCGTAGGGGGAGAGGTCGATAGAGGTGACGTCCGCGTGCTCTACGTTTGCGTTCTCAAACGGAAGCAGGTTGTGGGTGGCCACCGCGGCGGTGACCTCGTCAATTTCGAAGGCGGTAACCCGCAAGTCCAGACTTGCAAAGGCCAAAGACTCGGCCCCGATTCCGCATCCCAGGTCTGCTACGTGCCGGACCCCGGATGACTTGAACCGGCCGGCATGAAGTGCCGAGACCATGAGCCGGCTGGCCTGTTCCAGGCCGTCCTCGGTGAAGAGCATGCGCTCGGCGAAGGAACCAAACTTCGACTCTGCCCGCCTCCGCAGCTTTGCCTGGGTAAGAACCGCCGCCACCAGCGATGGGGAGTGCCCGGCGCCTCGCAGGCTGGCGACCAGTTTCACCACGTCGGTCTTCGACGTGTAGTCGATCCCCGCCAAGAGCTGACGCCCCTCTTGTGATACGAGGTCGATGAATTCTTGGCGCTGCATGGAAAAAGGTTATCGGCTGAACCAGTTCGCGAGCGGAACCAACTAGCACTCTACGGCAGAGAGTGCTAAAGTTACATACGACCCAGTCCTTTCTTAGATCGATAAAGAGGTAAATCGTGTCGGTTCAGATCAAGCCACTTGAAGACCGCATCGTTGTTCGCCCAATGCAGGCCGAGCAGGTAACCGCTTCGGGTCTGGTAATCCCGGACACCGCAACCAAGGAGAAGCCACAGGAGGCCGAGGTTATTGCCGTAGGTCCAGGTCGCTTCGACGACAACGGCAACCGCATCCCGCTGGATGTAACCGTTGGCGACAAGGTTCTGTTCAGCAAGTACGGCGGCACCGAGATCAAGTTCGGTGGCGACGAGTACCTGGTTCTCAGCGCACGCGATGTGCTGGCGATCGTGGTTCGCTAAGCGAAAACCAATCTTCAAAGTCCCCGGGCCGAAAGGTTCGGGGACTTTGCTTTAGGCTGAACCTGTGAGTCAAACCCCAGAGGAACCGCAGGCTAAGCCAACGCGCAAGGGCCTAGGTTTCGCACTCGGCGCGTATGGAATCTGGGGTTCGTTTCCGCTCATCATTCATTCGCTGGACTTCGCGAGCCCATATGAGGTGGTTGGTTGGCGAATTGTTTTCGGTCTGGCACTTGCGCTGGTGCTCCTCACGGTTGCGCGTGCATGGAGTCGAGTGTTCCAGGTCCTCCGTAATCCAAGGTTGTTCTGGCTTCTCGCGCTCTGCAGCGTGCTCATCTATGTGAACTGGCTGGTTTACGTGCTCGGTGTCTCGAGTGGTCACATCCTAGAATCTTCGCTGGGCTACTTCATCAACCCACTGGTGACCGTTGTGCTTGCCGTGTTCTTTCAGCGCGAGCGGCTATCCGGCGTTCAGTGGGTGGCCGTGGCGCTGGGTGCGCTAGCAGTACTCGTTCTAACCTTCGACTACGGTCGCCTTCCCTGGATTGCCATCACGCTGGCGCTGTCGTTCGGGTTTTACGGACTGGTCAAATCCAAGCTCGGCGGGGTGGTGACTCCGCTAATCGGCTACTCCATTGAGACGGCATTCTTGCTACCCATCGCGGTGCTTGAACTGTTCCTGGTGGGCAAGTTTCTGGGAATCCAGTTCGCGTCATCTGGTTTCTACTCGTGGTTCGGTTTGGCCCTCTTCGGCTTCCTAACGGCAATCCCCCTCATCCTCTTTGGTGCGGCCGCCAAGAATCTGCCACTGGCCTGGGTGGGGTTCATGCAGTACCTCACGCCGAGCATCCAGTTTGTTCTGGCTCTGGTGGTATTCCATGAACCAATGCCGCAGGCGCGTTGGATTGGCTTTGGAATCGTTTGGCTGGGTCTTGCCGTTCTAATGTCACCGATGCTTCTCAAGCGAAGCAAGCGCTAACAAACGGCCGGGTTTGCTACTCTGGCGGCCAGAAAAACCCTGATTTTCTTGGTCTATGTCCCGATTGTTAAGCCATTGTTACATTTAGGAACATTCCCCTACCCATAACTAGGAATGCTGGCTTAAACTTGAAAGGCTAATGAGAAACGCCCGTTTCTCTCTATCAACATAGGAGTTGTATTCAATGAGCATTCGCAACACCGGCCGCAAGGCTCTCGGTGCTGTGTCTGTAGTTGCAGCCGCAAGCCTGGCAATCGGAGTTTCCGTACCAGCACACGCAGCTAGCGCAGACCAGACCCTGAACATCAACAGCATTCTTCCTCTGACCGGAAACCTCGCATTCCTGTACCCGCCAATGGAAGCCGGAATGAAGCTGGCAGTTAAGGACATCAACGCTGCAGGTGGCGTCCTCGGAAACGACGTGGTCCTCACCACTCGCGACTCCGGTGGTGGCGATGACCTCTCGGTTTCGACCAACTCGGCAGACGCAGCAGTTGCTGACGGTGCAGACGTAGTTCTCGGTGCAGCTGCATCGGGCGTTACTCGTAACATCATCAACAAGATCACCGGTGCTGGCATCGTTGAGATCTCGCCTTCGAACACCGCTCCTGACCTGAGCACCTGGAACGACAACGGATACTACTTCCGCACCGCTCCAAGCGACAACCTCCAGGGCCGTATCGTTGCAAACCAGATCATCGCTGATGGTGCACAGAACGTTGCAGTTCTTTACACCACCAACTCTTACGGTCAGGGTCTGCAGCGCGTTGCTAAGAGCTCGCTCCGTGCAGCTGGCGCAACCGTAAACGCCTACGGATTCTCCGAGGGTGAGACCAACTTCGGTGCAGTTGTTGCAAAGATCAAGGCAAACAAGCCAGACGCAGTTCTGATCATTTCCTACGACGAGGCAAAGAAGGCTATCCCAGCCCTCAAGGCCGCAGGCGTTAAGGGCAGCAGCCTCTACTTCGTTGACGGTAACACCGTTGACTACAGCAAGAGCTCCTTCCACGCTTACCTCAAGGGCGCTCAGGGAACCATCCCTGGCTTCTCGACCACCAGCGCGTTCAAGGACCGCCTGAAGGCTGAGTACGCCGCTGACAACAACGGCGCAGTTCTGGCTGACTTCACCTACGCAGCTGAGTCCTACGACGCAGTTGTTCTGGTTGCACTGGCAGCTCAGGCTGCTGGCCACGCAACCGGTTCGGCAATCAAGTCGCAGCTCACCGCTGTATCGCTGAAGGGCGCTGGCAAGACCACCGTCAAGTCCTTCGCAGCTGGTCTGACCGCTCTCAACGCAGGCAAGAAGATCAACTACGACGGCTTCAGCGGCCCAATCGAGTTCGACAAGAACGGTGACCCAACCGGTGCTTTCATCGGTATCTACAAGTACGCATCGACCGGTAAGAACAAGCTCGTTCGTACCGTATCGGGTGCAACCAAGTAGTTCACCAGAACAATAAGAGTCATCCCCCTCGGGCTTCGGCCCGAGGGGGATTTCCCATTCTGTCTGGTGACTGTGCACTAACCCGCAAGCCATGCGCCCCTTCATGCGTGGGCGACCCTGCAAGGCGGGCATGGAGCACGCGTAGGGGACGTTGCCGGGCAGCCACAGCCAGGCGTACCCGCACCCTAATCTAGGCAAAGCAAAAGACGCCCGGTCACACGACCGGGCGTCTTTTGGAGGTTCTCTAGAGGTCTGCCAGGTTTCCCAGGTAGAGCTCGATCATCTTTGGGTCTGAAAGCAACTCACGTCCGGTTCCCGTGTGAGCGTCCTTACCCTGATCCAGCACGTACGCGCGGTCACAAATCTGGAGGCAACGGCGGGCATTCTGCTCAACCATGATTACGGTCACGCCAGCCTTGTTTACCTCCTTGACGCGCAGGAAGGCCTCATCCTGGCGTACAGGGGAGAGACCAGCCGATGGCTCATCGAGCAGCAGCACCGATGGGTCAACCATTAGTGCGCGACCCATGGCTACCATCTGGCGCTCACCACCGGACAGCGAGCCGGCCTTCTGAGCACGGCGGGTACCCAGATCAGGGAAGATGCTGGTTACGAAGTCAAAGCGCTCCTGGAAGTCCTTTGGGTTCTGGAAGACACCCATCTCTAGGTTCTCCTGAATGCTCAGGCTTGGGAACACGTTGTTGGTCTGCGGAACAAACGCCACTTTCTTGGAGACCAACTTGTTGGCCTTGAGGTTGGTAATCTCCTCGCCTTTGAGCCACACCTTGCCGGCTCGTACGTTCACGAGTCCGAAGATGGCCTTGAGAAGAGTGGACTTACCCGCGCCGTTTGGTCCGATGATTCCAATCAGTTCACCCTGGTGTGCGGTTAGGGAACAGCCGTTCAGGATGTTGATGCCCGGCAGGTAACCGGCGTCGATGTTGTCCACGAAGACAACAGCGTCCTGGCGTGCCACCGCTGCGCTCATCAAGTTTTCGGTCATTACTTGCTCTCCTTAACCGTGCCGATGGAAACGGTGCCTAGGTCCTCGTTGGCGTGTGCGCCGAGGTAGGCATCGATTACGGCTGGGTCCTTCATAACTACGTCTGCTGGGCCTTCTGCAACGATGCGACCCTCTGCCATGACAATCACCCAGTCGCTGATGTGACGAACCATGTGCATGTCGTGCTCAACGAAGAGAACGGTTGTGCCGGTGTCCTTGAGGCCCTTGATGTGATCCAACAGGCTTTGGGTCAGGGCTGGGTTTACACCGGCCATAGGCTCGTCAAGCATGACGAGCTTTGGGGTACTCATCAGGGCGCGAGCCATTTCGAGCAGCTTGCGCTGGCCACCGGAAAGAGCCGCGGCGTAGTCCTCACGCTTAGCGTCAAGCTTGAATCGCTTGAGGAGTGCGTCGGCGCGCTCGGTGATCTCTTGCTCCTTGGCAGCCCAGAGAGGGCGAACCAGGGACTTGAAGAAGCTCTCACCGGGGTTGTCTTGAGCACCGAGGCGCATGTTGTCAATTACGGTTAGCAGCGACAGCGCCTTGGTTAGCTGGAAGGTGCGAACCATTCCCCAGCGAGCAACCTTGTGCGGTGCAACGCCAGCCAGCTGCTTGCCTTCGAACGACCAGGTACCAGTGTTTGGCTTATCGAAGCCAGTCAGCAGGTTAAAGAGTGTGGTCTTACCCGCACCGTTCGGGCCGATGAGTGCTGTGATCTTGCCGCGAGGAATCTCGAGATGGGCTACGTCAACCGCCTTGAGACCGCCAAACTGACGGGTCACATTGTCGGCGACGAGAATTGGGTCAACCTTGGCGCAACCTGGTTCGATTGCGCCCTTTGCGATTTGCTCGTTAGCCATTGAACTGCATCTCCTTCTTGTTTCCGAAGAAACCCTGAGGGCGGAAAATAACAAGAATCATCAGGAACAGTCCCACGAGCAGGTAGCGAACCTGACCAACCTGGGCTGTGGTGAGGAATGGCAGTGCGTTAATGTCAACCAGGCCCTGCATCAAGCCCTGAACCAGGGCTAGGAAGGCGAAGAACACCGCGGAACCAACGATTGGACCCAGTACGGTGGCGGCACCACCGAGAAGCAGAACGGTCCAGGTCATGAACGTGAAGTTCGAGACCCAGGTGCTCGCCTGGTTGGTCTGCGATGAAAGGACGAACACCATTCCGCCAAGCGAACCAATGACGCCACCGAGGACCAGCGACTGCATCTTGTAAACGAAGACGTTCTTGCCGAGAGAGCGCACTGCGTCCTCGTCCTCGCGGATTCCCTTCAGGGTGCGTCCCCAAGGGCTGCGGGAAAGGATGACCAGCAGGCCCGCTGCCAGGCCAACCAGGAGCCAGGCCACGATGCGGATCCAGAGCTCGTTCTGGTTGTAGCTAACAAGACCGAGAGAGTAGTTTCCCTTTGGAATTGGGTTGTTGGCGTAGAAGTCGCCACCAAACTCGCTCAGACCATTTGCGCCACCGGTGAAGGCCTGGAACTCCTGAGTACCGAACGCGTAGTACATGGCCTGCGCCGCAGCGATGGTCACGATAGCAAGGTAGTCGGCGCGGAGACGCAGGGTTGGGATACCTAGAATCAGCGCGAAGACTACGGCGAGGGCAATACCGAATCCGAACGATCCGATGCTGTTCCAGTGCATCTTCAGTGCAGCAAACGCGTAGCCGTAGGCTCCGAGTGCGGCGAAGCCTGCCTGACCGAAGTTCAGGAGACCCGTGTAACCGAAGTGCATGGCCAGTCCCAGCGCACAGAGCGCGTAGGAAGCGGTAAAGATGTCAAACAGCTGAACGGCTGTGAGGTTGAAAATCTGCAAGAAGTCCATTTTTCTTTTCCTTACTAGCCCAGACGCTGTTTCTTACCGAGGACACCCTGTGGGCGAACTACGAGCACCAGAATCAGAACAACCAGAGCCACGGCGTAGCGAAGCTCGGTTGGAATCCAGATGGTGGAGATTTCTACAACCAGACCGATGATGAGTGCACCGATGGCGGCACCGAAAGCGGTTCCGAGACCACCGAGGGTCACCGCTGCGAAAAGGAGCAGCTGGATGTCGTTTCCGGTCAGCCAGTTTGCCTGGAACTCAAGACCGTAAAGCACGCCGGCAAGACCGGTGATGGCAGCTCCGAACACCCAGACGATTCGAATGATTGACTCCACCTCGATACCGGTTGCGGAGGCAAGGGCAGAGTTATCGCTAACCGCGCGGGTTGCCTTACCAATTCGGGTGCGGGTAAGGAAGAGTGCAACTCCAACCAGACCGGCAACGGCAATAAGCATTCCCCAGAGGGTTACGTCGGTGGTGTCAACCGAACCGAAGTGAAGGATGGTTCCCTGTCCTGCAACGTCCTTGGTATCTCCGTTGAAAACCAGTAGGTACAGGTAGCGAACGAAAATGCCAAGACCAATTGAAACAATCATCATCTGGTTGAGGCCCATGCGGCGTCGGCGAAGCGGCTTCCAGATGATTGCATCCTGGGTGTAACCAAGGGCTCCGGTGGCGATAACTGCGATAAGGCCGGCCAGCAGGATGGGCCATCCCAGGACTGCGTGCAGCAGCCAAGTCGTTAGCGCACCGAGGGTCACAATCTCACCGTGTGCGAAGTTGGTGAGGCCGGTGGTTCCGAAAATCAGGGTGATACCAATTGCGGCAAGCGCAAGGAGCAGACCAAAGTTCAACCCCGAGAAGGTGCGGGCGAACAGCTGGTCGGTGATGCTCTCGGTTGCAACGGTCTGCCCGGCGAACTTGAAGAGAACACCGGTGGTGGAGAACATGGTCAGGTCTGCCTTGAGGACCGGCTTGACCGCCTTGAAACCCTTAGGGAGCGTCTTTTCATCGATGGACACCGTGTAAATGTCCGCCGTAGGAACCTTGATAAGCCACTTGCCATCGGCACCGGACTGGGCCTTCGCGCTGAAGCTGCCGAGCGTTGCGGTTACGGTTACGCCCTTTACCGGGTTGCCGTTCAGCTTCAGGGCGCCGAGGATTGTGTAGTCCCAGGTGCTCGGATCGCTTGACGCGGTGAGCATCGATGCGGTGATGGACTGTGTGTGGGTGCTTGCTGAGGCAGTCTCAACCGCGGCGTTTGCCGGGGTGGTTGAGGTGAGCGCAACGATTGCCATCGCGCCAGTTGCCATCATCAAAGCCAAGCCACGACCCAGAAGGGTTTTAGGACGGCTCAAGGTGACCTCCATGTAGGGCAAAGCCACCTGCCGGCGTCTTTGCGTGCAAACGTGTACAACGTTGAAGTTGAATGAATCCAACTTCGTTAACCTGAAAAAGCATACTCCTGTTGTGGCAGTAAGGGGAGGGTCGTTACCAACCTGAAACGGTAGACTTAATAAACCTTTTACACGCCACAAGCGAGGCCTCTTCATGACCGAAAACAACCCATTTGGTTTCATTGGACTTACCTACGATGACGTTCTGCTTCTGCCGGGCGAATCCAACGTGGTTCCGAGCGGTGTGAACACCAGAACTCAGCTGACCAAGCGCATCTCTATTAATGTGCCGTTGCTATCTTCTGCAATGGACACCGTCACTGAGTCCCGCATGGCAATCGCCATGGCCCGCCAGGGTGGAATCGGTGTTCTGCACCGCAACCTTTCAATCGAGCGCCAGGCATCCGAGGTTGATCGCGTCAAGCGCTCAGAGGCCGGAATGATCTCGCACCCGGTTACCACCAACCCGCTGGCCACCATCGAAGAGGTTGACCAGCTTTGCAACCTTTACCGAGTTTCCGGGCTACCGGTAGTGGACGAGGACGGAATCCTCCTCGGCATTGTCACCAACCGCGACATGCGCTTTGTCCTGGACGTTCAGCGCACCACCACTTTGGTCAAAGACGTAATGACCTCAATGCCACTGGTGACCGCGCCGGTTGGCATCCGCTCAGAGGACGCAATCGCAATCTTCGCGAAGCACCGCATTGAGAAGCTTCCGCTGGTTGACGACTCCGGTCGACTGCGCGGACTCATCACAATCAAGGACTTTGACAAGAGCGAGAAGTATCCGCTGGCATCCAAGGACTCCGAGGGTCGCCTTCTGGTTGCCGCCGCTGTCGGTGTTGGAGCCGACGCCTGGGAGCGTTCCATGGCGCTTGTTGATGCCGGCGTGGACATCCTCGTGGTTGACACCGCTCACGGTCACAACAACGCCGTGCTCGAGATGGTTGCCAAGTTAAAGGCAGAGCCGTTCGCTCGCAACGTTGACGTAATTGGTGGAAACGTTGCCACCCGCGATGGCGCGGCCGCACTCGTTGCAGCCGGAGCCGACGGCGTGAAGGTTGGCGTTGGCCCAGGATCAATCTGCACCACCCGCGTTGTTGCCGGCGTTGGTGTTCCTCAGGTCACTGCAGTTTACGAGGCATCGCTGGCCGCCAAGCCTGCGGGTGTTCCAGTAATCGCAGACGGTGGTCTGCAGTTCTCGGGCGATATCGCCAAGGCCCTGGTTGCTGGCGCAAACGCCGTCATGCTCGGTTCGCTTCTTGCGGGAACCGAGGAGGCGCCTGGCGAGGTTGTCTTCATCGGTGGCAAGCAGTTCAAGACCTACCGAGGCATGGGTTCCCTGGGAGCCATGCAGAGCCGCGGCCAGGCCCAGAGCTACTCAAAGGACCGCTACTTCCAGGACGACGTGCTGCGCGAAGACAAGCTGGTGCCGGAGGGCATCGAGGGCCGAGTGCCATTCCGTGGCTCGGTTCAGAGCGTCACCCACCAGCTCATCGGCGGCCTGCGCGCCTCCATGGGATACGTGGGCTCGGAGACCATCCCGGAGCTCCAGTCCAAGGGCAAGTTCGTGCGCATTACGGCCGCCGGACTCAAGGAGAGCCACCCGCACGACATCCAGGGCATCATCGAGGCCCCAAACTACCAGGGTCGCTAACCCAAACCCGAAGGGTTCTACATGACTGAAATTGAGATCGGTTACGGCAAGCGCGGCACCCGCGCCTGGGCGTTCGACGATGTAGCAATCGTGCCAAGTCGCCGCACGCGCGACCCTCAGCAGGTTGACACCAGCTGGAACATCGACGCCTTCAAGTTTGCGCTTCCGGTGATGACCGCACCGATGGACTCCGTGGTCTCGCCTGCAACCGCCATCCAGATTGGCAAGCTCGGCGGCCTCGGAGTGCTCGACCTCGAGGGTCTGTGGACCCGTTACGAGGACCCGACCGCTCTGCTGGCAGAGGTTGGCAAGCTGCCAGCAGACAAGGTAGTGGCACGACTGCGCGAGATGTACTCGGCGCCGATTCAGCCATCGCTGATCCGCGATCGACTTGCGGAGATTCGAGCCGCCGGTGTTACCGTTGCCGCCGCCCTCACTCCGCAGGCAACCGCCGAGTTCAGCGAAACCGTCATAAAGGCCGGCGTTGACCTCTTCGTGATTCGCGGAACCACAGTTAGCGCCGAGCACGTCTCCAAGCACCAGGAGCCGCTCAACCTCAAGGACTTCATCTACCGCCTGGACGTACCTGTAATTGTGGGCGGAGCCGCAACCTACAAGGGAGCACTTCACCTCATGCGCACCGGTGCCGCCGGTGTTCTGGTTGGTTTCGGTGGCGGTGCCGCAAGCACCACCCGCAAGGTTCTCGGCATTCACGCACCGATGGCCACCGCCATCGCAGATGTAGCAGGCGCTCGCCGCGACTACATGGATGAGAGTGGCGGCCGCTATGTGCACGTGATTGCGGATGGTGGTCTCGGTCACTCCGGCGATGTGGTCAAGGCCATTGCCCTTGGAGCAGATGCAGTAATGCTCGGAAGCGTACTTGCCCGCGCCACCGATGCACCGGGTCACGGTTTCCACTGGGGCCAAGAGGCCTGGCATGAGGAGCTCCCTCGCGGCAGCCGCGTACAGGTGGCCCAGAGCGGTTCGCTCGAGCAAATCCTCATCGGCCCAGCGGACAACGCTGAGGGAACCTCAAACCTCATCGGTGCACTGCGCCGAGCCATGGCCACCACCGGCTACTCGGACCTCAAGGAATTCCAGCGAGCCGACGTGGTGGTTGCGCCCTACCAGCCTCACTAAATGAAGCAATCGCCAACCTGGTTTGAGGTCGCCCGGCGGCCTCGCTGGATTGGCGCGCTCTTCATCGCCATGGGTGTGGCCGTAATCTGTGCGCTGCTCGCACAGTGGCAGGCAGAGCGAAGCATCGAGTCCCCAGCAATCTCGGTGGCAGACCAGCAGGCGGCAATTGCCAACGCCAAAGACATCGTGCAGGTTATAAAACCCGGAAGCACTCCTTCGGCAAATGCCGTTGGAACCCAGGTGAAGGCTATGGCAACGTTAAACCCATACCTGGTCTGGGTGGTATCGCACCGTATTCAGCGAGATGGAACGCGAGGCTTCTGGGTTCTCGGCACATACGCAGACGCCTCCGGTAATTACATCGTGGCGCCGCTTGGCTTCACCGCCAATAGGGAGCAGGCACTCGCAGTTCAGGCTCGCGTGCAGCACTCGATGGTTCCGCAAGTTTTGAGTGAAATCCGAGGCCGGTTGAGTCCGAGCGAGGCACCCGCGCGCTGGGGTCGGGTGCTGGAGTCACTGTCCGTAGGTCAACTTGCAAACAGGGTCTCGCTTTCGCAGGGTCCGCGCTTCTACCCGCTCTTCTTACTGGTAACCGACTCCGCGGTTGCAGGTCTGGACAAAATCACGGTTAGCAGCCTCACCGAAGCCCAAATCAACTGGCTAAGTGCTTTCTACGCCGTGGAATGGACGGCGTTCTGCGGCTTCAGCTTCTTCATGTGGTGGCGGCTGGTTCGAGACCGCCAGCAGCGAGAAATCGAAGACCTAGGCTCCGAGGAGAAAACGGAATGATCGCACGCAAGTTTGAAATAGTTGATGACTACGGTCTGCACGCCGTTCCGGCCCAGCGGCTGGTTAAGTTGGTAGAGGCGGCGACCTTCGCCGTGTTCGCCGAAGACGAGGTTGCCGGACGCTTTGCCGCCAACAATGCACTCATGCTCATGAGCCTCAAACTTCACAAGGGGGCTCACCTGAAAATAATCGTTGACACCCCGGATGCAGGCGAGGCCGAAATCTTCTTTGAAGAAGTGCAGAACATCCTGCTCCCTAAGCGCCCGCTTTAGGCTCACCCCGAAAGGTAAAATTGGCGAATGGCTAATCAAAGCAAAATCACTGGCGCACTAAAGCTTTATCGGGTGACGTCCCTCATCACTGGATCGCTTCTGATCGCCATCACTGTGCTGTTTGCGCTTCGACTCGGAACCTCTCACGAGCTTTGGTTCGCAGGACCTCACGGCCTATTCTCGCTGGAGCAGTACAACGTTGACACGCTGGGAGACAAGACCGGGCTTCCAACCACGGGTTACGACCTCACCAAGGCCGCGCTGATTGTGCACGGTTGGTTCTACATGCTTTACCTCTACAGCGATTACCGACTGTGGAACCTGATGCGCTGGAACTTCAAGCGCTTCCTAATAATTGCCGCCGGTGGCGTTGTGCCGCTGCTGTCATTCTTCACCGAACACCACTACCACCGCGTTGCTGTTGCAGAGGCAGCAGCCAAGGGGAGCGAAGCCTAATGAACCAGCCAGTACTCGTCGTTGACTTTGGTGCGCAATACGCGCAGCTGATCGCCCGTCGCGTTCGCGAGGCAAACGTCTATTCCGAAATTGTTCACCACAACGTAACCGCCGATGAGGTGCGTGCCAAGAACCCTGCGGCCATCATCCTCTCCGGAGGTCCTTCCTCGGTGTACGAGCCTGGTGCCCCAAAGCTGGATCCGGCCATCCTCGAACTGGGAATCCCGGTGCTTGGAATTTGCTACGGCTTCCAGACCATCGCCAACACCCTTGGTGGTCGCGTTGATGCCACCGGCAAGCGTGAGTACGGCGCAACCGAGCTATCGGTGGCCGCATCTGGTGAGATTCTTGCGGGTCAGCCAGCTGACCAGATCTGCTGGATGAGCCACGGCGACCAGGTAATGGAGGCCCCGGCTGGCTTTGAGGTTCTGGCATCCACGGAGACCACACCCGTTGCGGCATTCGCAAACAGCGAGCGCAAGATTTACGGCGTGCAGTGGCACCCGGAGGTAAAGCACAGCCAGTTTGGTCAGGACGTGCTGGTCAACTTCCTGCACAAGGCTGCTGGAATTCCCGCAACCTGGAACAGCGGCAACGTCATTGCCGAGCAGGTTGAAAAGATTCGCGCCCAGGTTGGCGACGCCCGCGTCATCTGCGGTCTGTCCGGTGGCGTTGACTCCGCCGTCGCAGCAGCCCTCGTACACAAGGCCGTTGGCGATCAGCTGGTTTGCGTGTTCGTAAACCACGGCCTCCTCCGCCAGGACGAGGCAACTCAGGTTGAACGCGACTACGTTGCGGCCACAGGAATCCGACTAGTCACCGTTGACGCCGAGCAGAAGTTCCTAGAGGCGCTCGCGGGTGTTTCGGACCCAGAAACCAAGCGCAAGATCATTGGCCGCGAGTTCATCCGCACCTTCGAGGAGGCGGAACGAGCTCTGGTGGCCGAGGCCGCCGCAGACAACCGCCCTATCAAGTTCCTGGTTCAGGGAACCCTCTACCCGGATGTGGTTGAGAGCGGTGGCGGCGTGACCGCCGGCATCAAGAGTCACCACAACGTTGGTGGCCTGCCTGATGACCTGCAGTTTGAGTTGGTGGAACCGCTGCGCGCCCTATTTAAGGACGAGGTTCGCGCCATCGGTGCCGAGCTTGGCCTGCCGCACGAGATTGTTCAGCGCCAGCCATTCCCAGGTCCTGGCCTCGGTATCCGCATCGTTGGTGAGGTTAACAAGGAGCGCCTAGACCTGCTTCGCAAGGCAGACGCCATTGTGCGTGCAGAGCTCACCGCCGCCGGCCTCGATGGCGAAATCTGGCAGTGCCCGGTTGTGCTTTTGGCCGATGTTCGTTCGGTTGGTGTTCAGGGCGATGGCCGCACCTACGGTCACCCGATTGTGCTGCGCCCAGTCTCGTCGGAAGACGCCATGACCGCGGACTGGAGTCGCCTGCCATACGATCTTCTGGCAAAGATCTCAAACCGAATCACCAACGAGGTGTCGGGCGTCAACCGAGTTGTGCTCGACGTCACCTCAAAGCCGCCTGGAACTATTGAGTGGGAATAAACGGCGACAGCCGTTTATTGGAGCCAGCGGTAGCGTGGCGACCATATTGCTTTTCGGCGACAGCCGTTTATTGGAGCCAGCGCTAGCGTGGCGACCATATTGCTTTTCGGCTAGCTACCGTAAATCTTCCTGAGGGCCTCCGCCTGCACAGGTTGAATGCTGAGTTGCGGGCGGATTTCCTTTGCCCGGGATTCAGCCTCATCGAAGTTTGCCGCAAGCCCCAGCTCGAGCAACACTCCCGCGGCCACGGTGCCGGTTCGGCCACGCCCCATGCCGCAGTGGAAGGCAACCTTCTCGCCGCTTCGGTAAGCGGCCACCACCTCATCGATGGCCTGCTTAAACAAAATCGATTCCTCGGTGGGGGAGTTATCACCGAGTGGTACCTTGATCCACTTGATGCCCGGCTGAGTGGCGGCGCAACCGGTGGACTCGGCCCGCAGGTCAACAATCACTGAAACGTTTTCGCTTGTCGCAAGGTCCTGCATGTCGGCCGCGGCTCCCATGAAGATCTGGTTCGCTACGAGAGCGTGGTAGTTGTGCGTCATTCTTTGCCTTCCTTCCCTCTAACTCTGACATAACCTAGACGGGTGAAACTTCCGCTGGTATTTGGTCATCGCGGGGCTTCCGCATATCGTCCCGAAAATACTCTTGAGGCCTTTGAGTTGGCTTTCGATATGGGCTCCGATGCGATTGAGTGCGACCTGGTTCCAACCGGTGATGGGCGACTCATTATTCGTCACGAGAATGAGCTCTCGGGAACAACGAATGTTGCCAATTATCCTGAGTTTGCGAATCGCCGCCGCACCCAGCTTTTTTATGGACACTGGGAGGTTTCGGGTTGGTTCAGTGAGGACTTCACTCTGGCGGAGATAGAAACCCTCAGGGCCACCGAGAGAATCCCCGCGGTTCGCCCCGGTAGTGCCAACTTCGATGGCCTGTTCGCGGTCCCCACCATCGATGACCTGCTGGCAACCCCCTTCGCCGATGGCAAGACGCTAATCCTTGAGGTTAAGCACGGCGGCCACTTCAAGTCGATTGGCTACGACACTGTTGACCTGCTCGCCCAAGCGCTCCAAGCATCCAACTGGAGCGAGCGTGGAATCACCCTGGTTTTCGAAAGTTTCCACTGGGAGACGGCGCTGGATCTGAAAGCCCGCTTTGGCCACCTCGGCAAGGTTGTCTTTCTGGTGGAGAGCTGGGGAATGCCATCCACACCCGAGGGGGTCCCTGCCTGGCTCGATGGCGTGGCTGCAAAAGTTGATGGCATCAGTTTCGACGTAAACCTCCTTTTCACCAAAATCGCCAACGATGGCTTCGGTGTGCAGTTTGGTGAACCGAACGACCTTGTTGCTCAAGCGCACGAGCGCGGGCTCCTTGTGTACACGTGGACCGCTCGGGCCGAGGACGCTAAGTTCAGCATCGAGGAGTATTACCACCACTTTGTAGAGCTCGGGGCCGATGGAGTCTTTGCCGATCACCCGGACCTGTTTCGGCAGTTCATCGATGGGCTTGCCTAGCCGCCAGGACCACCGCCCTGAATCAATGTCTGTGGCCAAAGGTAAACTTGCTTGGTCATGACCGAGCTCTTTTCCATCCACGATTTTGCAGATTCGCCAAGCGCCGACCAACTGGTTGAGGGGCTTAATCCTCAGCAGCGCGCGGCGGTTGAACACCGCGGTCCATCGCTGCTTATCGTGGCAGGTGCCGGGTCCGGAAAGACTCGTGTACTAACCCACAGAATCGCGCATTTCTTGGCCAAGAAAGAGCTCTGGCCAAGCCAAATCCTGGCAATTACCTTCACCAATAAGGCGGCAGCGGAGATGCGCGAGCGCGTGCGTCACCTACTTGGTGAGGACGCCTCCGGAATGTGGATCAAAACCTTCCACTCCGCCTGCGTGCTTATCCTTCGCCGCGAGGCCGAGCGCCTGGGGCACGACGCCAACTTCACCATTTATGACTCCGGCGATAGCCGCGCAATCTTCAAGCGCCTCATAAAAGAGACCGGCGCCGACATCCACAAGCTCACTCCTGCTGCTGTTGCCGCAATGATTTCGAAGGCAAAGAACGAGCTGGCCGATTCCGCATCCTACGCCCGTGCCGGCGACTCATCGGATCCCGTCCACCGCATGGTTGTAGAAATCTTCGAGCGCTACGAGCGGGAGCTTCGTCGCAACAACGCCTTCGACTTCGATGACCTGATTGCCGAGACGGTTCACCTTTTTAGGAACTTCCCCGATGTGGCCGCCGCCTACCAGCGCAAGTTCCGTCACATCCTTGTTGACGAGTACCAGGACACCAACCACGCTCAGTATGCACTCATCCGCGAGCTCACCAGGCCGCTGGAGGCGGAGCACGCCAACGTGGATGAGCGCACGGGGCTCATGCTGCCGCCCGCTGCTCTAACCGTTGTTGGTGATTCCGATCAGTCCATCTACGCGTTCCGCGGAGCCGACATTCGCAACATCGTGGAGTTTGAGAAAGACTTCCCCGGGGCGCGAACCATCCTGCTCGAACAGAACTACCGCTCCACGCAGAACATCCTGTCTGCGGCAAACGCCGTCATCAGCAACAATTTCGATCGCCCCTCCAAGAACCTCTGGACAGCATCCGGCGACGGCGATCACATCGTTGGTTATACCGGCTACTCCGCCCACGACGAGGCCCAGTTTGTTGCAGATGAGATTGCGCGCCTGCACCGCGAGGGTATGAACTACCGAGACATGGCGGTCATTTACCGCACCAACTCGCAGACCCGCGCCCTTGAAGAAATCTTTGTGCGTAGCGCCCTCCCGTACCGAGTCATCGGCGGCACCAAGTTCTACGAGCGTCAGGAAATCAAGGATGCCTTCGGTTACCTGGTTGCCGTTGCCAACCGCAAGGATGACCTAGCAACCCGCCGAATCCTAAACGTTCCGAAGCGCGGAATTGGCGACGCAACCGAGACCATGCTCGCTAAGTTCGCCGAGGATCAGGGCATGAGTGTACGTGAGTCGCTCGACCACGTTGACGAACTCGGCCTTGGCCCAAAGGTGGCCGGCGCAATCCGCGGCCTAGGTAACCTACTGCACCACCTCGAGTCCATGATCGAGGTCTCCAAGGTTGACGCCATTCTGCGCGAGGCGCTGGAGCGCAGCGGCTACCTAGATGCCCTGAAGAGCAGCCGCGACCCGCAGGACGAGGCTCGGGTTGAGAACCTAGAAGAACTCGTGAACGTGGCTCGCGAGTTCCAGCGCAACAACCCAGATGGCAAGCTCCCCGACTTCCTCAACGAGGTTGCGCTGGTGGCTGCCGCCGATGACCTCGACGACGCCTCCGGAACCGTCAGCCTCATGACCCTGCACACCGCGAAAGGCCTGGAGTACGAGGCCGTGTTCCTAACGGGAATCGAAGAGGGGCTGCTTCCACACCGCATGGCATTCATCGAGCCGGGTGGCCTAGCCGAAGAACGCCGCCTCTTCTACGTTGGCATCACGCGCGCCAAGAAGCACCTGCACCTTTCGCTGGCCATGAGTCGCAGCACCTTTGGCGAGACCGATGCCGCAACCCCGAGCCGCTTCCTAAACGAGATTCCGGCGCAGCTAATTCGCTGGCGCGAATCCGGGGCCAGTCGGTCTGCTTACCGCCCCTCTATCATCGACTCTCAGGGCGGTTACGCTATCGGCAGCGGCGGTGGAATGTCTTCTCCGCGCGAAAAACCAAAGACCCAGTACCCCGGCGCAATCAGCAGCGTTCGCGACAACGGCGACCTCGAGTTGGCTGTTGGCGACCGCATTGAGCACGCCGACTTTGGCCGCGGCAGGGTTGTTGCCGTCAGCGGAAACCCACCGCGTCAGACAGCGGAAATCAGCTTTACGGGAGGCGGAGTCAAACGACTCTTGGTTAAGGTTGCGCCAATCACCAAGCTCTCGGATTAGCAATCCTCGGGGCATGTTCGCCTAAGGCCCTTAAGACCCTGCTTATTTATGGGAATTCCCCGTAAATAAAGGGAGCGAATGCTGAAGACGAACCTAAAGCCTCGGCTGCCCGAAGGTAAACTTTTAAAGGCTCATGAGGCCATTTATCCCCATCGAATGGATACATAGTGGATTTATTTGAATACCAGGCTCGCGACCTTTTCGAAGCCTATGGAGTCCCTGTTCTTCAGGGCCTAATTGCAGACACCCCAGACGAGGCCGCAGCGGCCGCGGCCAAGATCGGCGGCACCGTTGTTGTTAAGGCTCAGGTTCAGGTTGGTGGCCGCGGCAAGGCCGGCGGCGTGAAGGTTGTTCATAACGCCGAAGAGGCCCGTGAGAAGGCAAACGACATCCTTGGCCTGGACATCAAGGGCCACGTTGTAAAGCGCGTGATGATCGCCCAGGGTGCCGCCATCGACAAGGAGTTCTACTTCTCCGTTCTTCTAGACAGAAGCAACCGCACCTTCCTCTCGCTCTGCAGCGTTGAGGGCGGCATGGAGATTGAGCAGCTCGCGGTAGAGCGCCCAGAGGCTCTCGCCAAGATCGCTGTTGACGCACTCCAGGGCATCGATGACGCAAAGGCTCTGGAGATTGCCAAGGCAGGTGGCTTCAACGATGAGCTGGCAGCCAAGGTTGCTCCAGTATTCGTGAAGCTCTGGAACGTATTCAAGAACGAAGACGCAACCCTCGTTGAGGTCAACCCGCTGGTTCTCACCAAGGACGGCGACATCGTCGCCCTCGATGGCAAGGTATCGCTGGACGACAACGCAGAGTTCCGCCACACCAACCGCGAGCAGGTTTCCATTGCCAAGGTTGACCCGCTGGAGGCAAAGGCCAAGGCTCTCGACCTCAACTACGTGAAGCTTGACGGCGAGGTCGGTGTTATCGGAAACGGTGCCGGTCTCGTAATGTCTACCCTCGACGTGGTTGCCTACGCGGGTGAGAAGCATGGCGGCGTAAAGCCAGCCAACTTCCTCGACATCGGTGGCGGTGCCTCGGCAGAGGTCATGGCCAACGGTCTCGACGTGATTCTCAACGACCCACAGGTCAAGAGCGTCTTCGTAAACGTCTTCGGTGGAATCACCGCCTGTGACGCCGTTGCAAACGGTATCGTCGGTGCGCTGAACACCCTCGGTAGCTCCGCTTCCAAGCCGCTGGTTGTTCGCCTCGACGGCAACAACGTGGTCGAGGGTCGCCGCATCCTGGCCGAGTACGCCCACCCACTGGTAACCGTTGTTGAGACCATGGACGAGGCGGCCGACAAGGCAGCCGAGCTGGCCAACCGCTAAGCGAAGAGAGACCACAAAATGGCTATTTTTCTAAACGAGAACTCAAAGATCATCGTCCAGGGCATGACCGGTGCTGAGGGCATGAAGCACACCCAGCGCATGCTCGCCGGCGGCTCCAACATCGTTGGCGGCGTGAACCCGCGCAAGGCTGGCGAGACCGTAACCGTTGAGGGCAAGGACCTCCCGGTATTCGGTACCGTTGCCGAGGCGATGGCCGCCACGGGCGCCAACGTCTCTGTCATCTTCGTGCCACCTGCCTTTGCTAAGGCCGCTATCATCGAGGCAGTAGACGCCGAGATCGAGCTGGCCGTTGCAATCACCGAGGGCATCCCGGTTCACGACACCGCCGAGGCTTGGGCATACCTTTGCTCGAAGGGCAACAAGACCCGACTCATCGGTCCAAACTGCCCAGGCATCATCAGCCCGGCAAAGTCCAACGCCGGCATCACCCCTTGGAGCATCAGCGGCGCCGGTCCAATCGGCCTCGTCTCCAAGTCGGGCACCCTCACCTACCAGATGATGTTCGAGCTGCGTGACATCGGTATGTCAACCGCTATCGGCATTGGTGGAGACCCAATCATCGGCACAACCCACATCGATGCACTGGCTGCCTTTGAGGCAGACCCAGACACCAAGGCAATCGTGCTGATTGGTGAGATCGGTGGTGACAGCGAGGAGAAGGCCGCTGCCTACATCGCGGCCAACGTAACCAAGCCGGTTGTTGCCTACGTGGCGGGATTCACCGCTCCAGAGGGCAAGACCATGGGGCACGCGGGTGCAATCGTTTCGGGTTCCGCTGGCACCGCTCAGGCCAAGAAGGAGGCCTTTGAGGCCGTTGGCGTGAAGGTTGGCAAGACCCCAAGCGAGACCGCTGCGCTCATGCGCGAGGTTTACAACAACCTGGCCAAGTAGTCTCAAATATTCAAGGCAACGGCCCTCGGTCAATCCGAGGGCCGTTCGCTTTGTCAAGATAGGTTTTAAACGTGTTTAACCGCAAAACAACTTTCATAACCGTAGTGCTCGAAACTGCACTCGCGGCTGCGGTTGCACTCGGCATTCTGGTTTTGCCGTTGACCATTCTCTGGGTGGTTGAGAACAACGGAACCATTGATTGGATGGCTGCATACAGGGCAGCGGCAGATGCGTGGCTTGCCGCCCAGGGCGTTCCCATTCAGATTCCCGCCCAGGTCATCGCAGGGGTTTCGGCGCCAGCCTTCCTAGTGGCAATCGCACCACTCGGCTACACCGCTGTGATTTTGGGTTCGGCCTTCAAAATTGGCCAACGCATGGCCTCGAGCGAAGTTCTCTGGCCAGGATGGCTTGCCACCAGCCTCACCTACGGTGCGATTTCGTTTGGGATTACGGGCAGTGCCCAGGCTGCCGTGGCAAGCCCTAGCGTCACCCTTGGCACCTACCTGCCGCCGCTTTTCTTCACCGTGGTTGTGGTTGCCGCTTCGGTGTTGGCATCGCCGCCTGATTTGGGCGTAGCTACGCTACCCGAGGCCAGGGAGCGGGTGCAGCTTCGCTCCTGGTGGCGCGAGCGCCGCGAGGGCCTCGGCTGGTGGGTGAATGTGGTGGCACCGCCTGCGGTGCGCGCCGGAACCGCAGTGACTGTAATCCTCCTTGGGGCTTCCGCATTGATGCTCGCAGCGCAGTGGGCAATCAACTGGATTTCGGTCATCCGCCTCTACGAGGGAATGCAGCTTTCGCTGCTGGGTGGCATTTTGCTCACGCTTGGGCAGATAGCGCTGCTGCCGAACTTTGTGGTCTGGGGAGCGGACTGGCTCACCGGCGCGGGATTCGCAATCGGTTCAGGTTCTTCGGTTACCCCATTCGATACTCAGCTCGGCCCTCTGCCGCCGTTTCCGGTTTTTGCGGCGCTGCCGTCCAGCCACCTGGCGTTTGGTGCAGTCGCACTCGTAGTTCCAGTTGTTGCCGCGGCCGTTTCAACCGTTGCGATTAAGACCCACGCTGCTGCCATGCGTTTCGAATTCGCAAGCCCAATTGCCGCGGCGCTCTCACTTGGAATCCCCGTTGGATTGGTTGCTGCGCTCGAGCTAGCCATGCTCAATCTGTTTGCCTCCGGGTCTATTGGACCGGGTCGACTTAGTGAGGTTGGAGGCAATGCCGCGGTTGTTGCCGCCGTGGCATTCGTCGAAGTTGCCATCGTCTCTACCGTCGCCGCGTTTTGGAGCACCCGCCCAGATGCCCCCGACAACCGGCTGATAGCTCGCGCGAAGCTGGGAAAGGCCCCCTTCGAGAGCGGTGATGTCGAATACGTGACTATGCCAGAAACTCCGATCAGGGGCGGATTCGAGCCCGAGAACTAGAACCGCCTTTGGCACGGCTGAGGCACCTTGCCACGCAATGGCTTGCGAGTCTGGCGGTAAAATAGAGAGGTGCTTTCCGCGGTAGTGCTCATCAGTGGTGGCGGGTCGAATCTCAAGGCCCTGCTCGAGGCAACTGAACGCGCCGACTATCCAGTGAAAGTTGTAGCGGTTGGTTCTGACAACGACGCTGATGGCCTCGCCCATGCTGAAAGATACGGCGTTCCAACCTTCGTGGTGGCTCCCGGGAACTTTGCAAACCGCGCAGAATGGGCCGAGGAACTCCTTACCCAGGTTCAGTCCTTCAAAGCCGATCTGGTTGTACTGGCCGGATTCATGCGGATTCTGCCGCCAAACTTTGTTCGCGCGCTTTCCCCGCATTTGATCAACACCCACCCATCGCTGCTTCCAAAATTCCCGGGAGCACACGCTGTACACGACGCCATGGTGGCGGGTGCCAGGGAGACGGGCGTAACTATTCACGTTGTCGACGAGGGCGTTGACACCGGACCACATCTGGCCCAGGCCTCGCTGCTGGTGAACCCGGAAGACACCGAGGAGTCACTGCACGAGCGCATCAAGGTGATTGAACGCGAACTGCTAGTCAAAGTAGTCGCGCAGATTGCCACCGGCGAATCTCGCCTGGCCTAGACCAACCCTTCCGCCCCAATCAAAGGACGCCAAGTGGCCGCTCACAACCCTTACACCGCCAACGACTATCGCCACTTCGACCGCATCCCGGTGAAGCGCGCGCTCATTAGCGTGAGCGACAAGACCGGCCTGCTTGACCTTGCAAAGGCGTTGCACGAGGCTGGCGTTCAGATGATCTCCACCGGCTCCACCGCCAAGACCATCGCAGATGCCGGTTATGCGGTGACCGAGGTCTCGCAGGTTACCGGATTCCCGGAATCACTGGATGGCCGCGTGAAGACACTGCACCCCAAGGTGCACGCCGGACTCCTGGCAGACCTCCGACTGGTGCAGCACGAGCAGCAGCTGGCTGAACTGGAAATCGAGGCATTCCAGCTGGTTGTAGTGAACCTCTACCCGTTTGTTCAGACCGTGGCTAGCGGAGCCAAGGGCGATGCAGTGGTTGAGCAGATCGACATCGGCGGGCCTGCCATGGTGCGCGCGAGCGCCAAGAACCACGCCAACGTGGCAATCGTTGTTGATCCAGCAAACTACGGGCAGATCATCGATGCGCTGCCCCAGGGCGGAACCACTCTGCAGCAGCGCCGAGAGCTGGCCTACGCAGCATTCAGCCACACCGCCCAATACGACACCGCGGTGGCCAACTGGTTTGCGGCCGAGCTGGGCAATGCTTGGAAGAGCAAGGTTGGCGCGCCAGAGGAGAGCACCAACAGCAATCCTGGCTTCGCTCCGGGGATTGCCATCGCGGGCAATCTAAGCAACGTCCTGCGCTACGGCGAGAACAGCCACCAGGCCGCGGCCCTCTACAAGACAGCCGGCGATGGCGCGGTTCAGGGAATCGCACAGGCGCGTCAGCTCAATGGTAAGGAGATGTCTTACAACAACTTCGTTGACGCCGATGCCGCATTGCGCGCCGCCTACGATTTTGCCGAGCCCGCCGTGGCCATCATCAAGCACGCCAATCCCTGTGGAATTGCTGTAGCCTCGCCAGAGGCGGCGGACCCAATTCTGAACGCCTATCAGAAGGCGCACCTCTGCGACCCAATGAGCGCGTTCGGTGGCGTCATTGCGGCAAACCGTACCGTCACGGTGGCAATGGCAACCGCGGTTTCCGACGTCTTTACCGAAGTAATCGTTGCACCGGGTTACGAGCCCGCCGCCCTGCAAATTCTGCTGACTAAGAAAAACCTGCGAGTGCTGGAGCTGCCAAAGAACTACAGCCGTGAGTCGCTGGAGGTTCGCCAGATTTCAGGTGGAATCCTGGTGCAGCAGCCTGACACCTTCGCTACCTTCAACACAAACGACTGGAAGCTGGTTGCCGGGCCAAAGGCCGATGCCGCAACCTTCGAGGAGCTCAAGTTTGCTTGGCGTGCCAGCCGTTCGGTTAAGTCCAACGGTATCCTCATCGCCAAGGACGGCAGCTCGGTGGGTATCGGCATGGGCCAGGTGAACCGAGTTGACTCCTGCAAACTGGCGGTTGATCGCTCGGTTTCCCGCAGCCGCGGAGCAGTTGCCGCTTCGGACGCGTTCTTCCCGTTCGCCGATGGCCTGCAGATCCTCATCGATGGCGGAGTGCGCGCCGTGGTTCAGCCGGGCGGTTCCGTTCGCGACGATGAGGTAATTGCTGCCGCCGAGGCCGCGGGCGTCACCATGTACTTCACGGGTGAGCGCCACTTCTTCCACTAGGCCAAAGCCCAGTTTCTGAAGCCTGCGTCAAGCCACCCCGCCTAATATCGCTACATCATGTTTCAGAAAATTCGCGAGGCCGTTACTGTCGCCTATCAAGATAGGCGGAAGCGTCGTCTAGCCATTCGATGGGCATCCATCCTGCTCGTCATTGGTGGAGCTGCCGGTCTTCTCAACGAGTACTGGCCTATGATTGCCGGCGATGCCATCGTTGGAAATATGCAGTCGGATAAGGCGCATTCGTTCCATTTCGATGCTCCACAGGGCCAGAATGCCAAGTACCCAATCAACCCTCAAAAAGAGGGTGAAGTATTTGCCAGGATGACGGTACCCCGATTTGGAAAGAGTTGGGCCAGATTGATTGGCCAGGGAACTCGCTGGCATCCGACGCTCAATGAGATTGGCGTTGGACACTTCCGGGGAAGCGCCCTACCTGGCGGCGTTGGAAACTTTGCTGTTGCAGCGCACCGCGGAGGTTTCGGAGGAACTTTCCACGATATAGACAAGCTTGGGCCCGGCGATAAGGTCTATGTTGAAACTCGTGACGCCATCTACACCTACGTTTACATGCAGACCAAGGTTGTAAAGCCCAGTGACATTGGCGTTGTGGCGCCTGTTCCGGCTGAGCTTATTGGCGCCGTCAAGGGTGGCCACTATATGACCATGACCAGTTGCTTCCCAATCTGGGTGAACACGCACCGCATCGTGGTGTGGCTCTCGCTCGGCGGTGTGGAATACAAACACCGGTAGGAAATTTAAACATTTGAGCCCCGGCCAAAGGCCGGGGCTCAAACATTTGGCTACTTGAGCTTGTTGCTCTTGTCTAGGGCCAGCGCGGTCATCGATGCCAGGGTGATTTTTGCCTTGCCCTTTGAGTCGACTACAACCGTGGTGCCAATGCACTTACCGCCGCGTTTGGCCGTTGCGCCGCCGGAGATTACGTCACAGTAGGTGCCCTTTGGGAGGCCCGTCTTGACGGTCTTGGTTAGCGAACCCTTGATGAATGTTTGGCTCGCGTTGATTGCAAAGAAGCCGGTACCGCGCGTGAAAGATGCGAGTTTTCCCGAAACAGCCGCGTTTGTCTGTGGGGCGGAAGCCACTTCGTGGCGCCACTGAATCATTCCCTTGATTCCAGTCCAGCGTTCCATGCAAACGTATGTGCCCACAGGGTAGGACTTCTGCTGGACAGCTGCCTTGGATCCGGCTGGGCAGGTGGCGGGCAGATAAAAACCGCTTGAGTCCTGGGTTGGGCCTGAATCCTTAGTCAGGTACGAGTAGCCCGTGTAGAGCATCGGCTTGCCGCGCGGGTCTGCCAGCAGGAATTCGCTTGCAGCCTGGTACTTTTTGTAGTCCTCGTATGTGATTGTCGGATGCGAACTGTCAGACCGCTCGGTGTCGTGATTGCTCACCATGATTACCGTGTTGTCTGGGTTGCCAAGAATGTTGTTTACGACCGGGCTCGAAATTAGGTAGTTGGCTTGCCCATTGAACATGTTTGCGAATAGCGCCTGGTAGTCCCATGCGAATACGTCGCCGTTCCCAGTCCACGCGGAGTTGTAGCGCGCCGTGCCAATCGACTCCTGCACGAAGTATGGGGGCTGACCATTTACTGGGTTTAGCAGCCCATGGATAGCAGTGAGGTCGTCTAGACCAATGTGCTTGGCTGCATCGATGCGGAACCCCGCAACACCGAGGTCAATCAGGTGGTTCAGGTAGTCGGCGATGGTCTGGCGAACCGACGGCTTCTCGGTTGCCAGGTCGGAGAGCCCGAGGAGTTCACAGTGAGTGACCTGGAAAGGGTCGCTGAAGTTGCTGATTCTGGTGCCGCAGTAGTTGTTAGGGTCGATGGTGGCCAGACCCGCGTGGAAGTCGGCGGAATCGTACAGGCCGGGGTAGCTGTACTTGGTGTAGGCCGTGTTGTCGAATCCCACGCCTGAGTTGCTAGCGGACATGTGGTTGATAACTGCGTCAACGATTACCTTCACGCCAGCATCGTTGCAGGCCGAAACCATATCCGTGAACTGGCGCTCGGTGCCCAATTGGCTGTTGAGGGAATAGCTCACGGGTTGGTAGTGGGTCCACCACTGGGGGCCGGTGATGTCTTCCTGCGGGGGTGAGACCATAATCCAGTCAATGTGCTCCGGTCCAAGCACATACGTGCACTCGGTCTGGAGCGAAACCCAAGGCCACATGAACATCTGCATACCCACGCTCTGCGTGGTGATGGCGCCGGCGGGAACGACGGATGCCGCGAGTCTAGGCGCGGCTGTGGCAACGGTGCCAGACTGGCCAGCCACCGCAAGGGCCAGCCCGATTACTGTTGCGGTTGATAGCAAAATTTGTCTGGCGCGCTTGCCGAAATAAGTCATATGTTCATCCTAAAGACGGCAAGCGATTACAGGTTGCCGTGTTTTGGGATTGTGATAAAAGGTAGGCTTTAAGCGGCGGGCAGCGTCCATCGGATGCCCCGATTTTCAGCGAATTTCAAGCATTTGGAGTGACTCAATGTCCAAGATCAAGGTAGTAGGCAAGGTCGTCGAGCTAGACGGCGACGAGATGACCCGCATCATCTGGCAGAACATCAAGGACAACCTGATTCTGCCGTTCCTCGACATCGACCTGGAGTACTACGACCTGGGCATTGAGAACCGCGACGCCACCGACGACCAGGTGACCATCGATGCAGCCC
>Ga0213920_1000338_pt1 | contig 39733 bp, 38 predicted proteins | sample McNCre1117MG_FD_161054 | JGI IMG/M metagenome (GOLD analysis project Ga0213920, IMG submission 161054) | Freshwater microbial communities from McNutts Creek, Athens, Georgia, United States - 11-17 MG | ecosystem: Environmental > Aquatic > Freshwater > Creek | place: USA: Georgia | collected...
CGTTACATCGTGTGCGCCAACCAAGGCTTGGTGGCCAAGCGCTCGGCTTCAAAGGCTTTGATTTTGTCGGACTGACGCAGGGTCAGGCCAATGTCGTCAAAGCCGTTGAGCAAACAGTATTTGCGGAAGGCTTGCACGTCAAATGGAATGGTCTCGCCTTGAGGGCGCACGATGACTTGGTTCTCAAGGTCAATCGTCAACTCATAGCCGGGGAACGCGTGCACTTCGTTGAACAACAGGTCAATCGCGGCTTCGGGCAGCACGATGGGCAGCAAGCCGTTTTTGAAACAGTTGTTGAAAAAGATGTCGGCAAAGCTCGGGGCGATCACGGCGCGGAAGCCGTATTGGTCAATCGCCCAAGGTGCGTGTTCGCGTGATGAGCCGCAGCCAAAGTTCTTGCGGGCCAAGAGCACCGAGGCGCCCTTGTAGCGTGGCTGGTTCAGCACGAAGTCGGGGTTGGGCTTGCGACTGGCAGGGTCTTGGCCGGGCTCTCCGTGGTCCAAGTAGCGCCACTCGTCAAACAAGTTGGGGCCAAAACCGGTTTTTCGGATGGACTTCAAAAACTGCTTGGGGATGATGGCGTCGGTGTCGACGTTCTCGCGGTCCATGGGGGCCACGATGCCTTTGTGTAAGGTGAATTTCTGCATTATTTTTTCTTCGCTGCGTCTTCAATGGCCGACCCGGCCTTTTGCACATCTTGGCCAATGCCGCGCATGGTGTTGCAAGCGCTGAGGCCCACCACAGCCACGAGGCCCAAAATTACCAACAGAAGTTTGTTCATGACGGAGCTCCTGATTAAGCGAATTTACGCACGTCCACAAAGTGGCCGTGAATGGCGGCCGCAGCGGCCATGGCGGGGCTGACCAAGTGGGTGCGGCCTCCGTTGCCTTGACGGCCTTCGAAGTTGCGGTTGCTGGTGGAGGCGCAGCGCTCGCCGGGCTCTAAGCGGTCGGCGTTCATGGCCAAGCACATCGAGCAGCCGGGCTCGCGCCACTCAAAGCCCGCGGCTTTGAAAATTTCGTGCAGACCTTCGCGCTCGGCTTGTTCTTTGACCAAGCCAGAGCCGGGCACCACCATGGCCAGCTTGATGTTCTTGGCGACTTTTTGACCGAGCTTTTTCACCACGGCAGCGGCTTCGCGCATGTCTTCGATGCGGCTGTTGGTGCATGAGCCAATGAACACTTTGTCGACAAACAAATCGTTCAGGGCTTTGCCGGGTTGCAAGTCCATGTACGTCAACGCGCGTTCAATGGCACTGCGCTTGTTGGCGTCTTTTTCTTTGTCGGGGTCGGGCACGATGCCGTTGATGTCAAGCACCATTTCGGGCGAGGTGCCCCAAGTGACTTGCGGCAAGATGTCTTCGGCTTTGAGCTCGACCACGGCGTCAAATTTGGCGTCGACGTCGGAGTGCAAGGTTTTCCAGTACGCCACGGCTTGGTCCCATTCCACGCCGGTAGGCGAGAGGGGGCGGCCCTTCACGTATTCAATGGTTTTGTCATCCACGGCGACCAAGCCAGCGCGTGCGCCGCCTTCGATGGCCATGTTGCAGACCGTCATGCGGCCTTCCATGCTCAAGCTGCGAATCGCAGAGCCCGCAAACTCAATGGTGTAGCCCGTGCCGCCGGCCGTACCGATCTTGCCGATGATGGCCAACACCACGTCTTTGCCCGTCACGCCTTTGGCCAGCGTGCCTTCGACTTTGATGAGCATGTTCTTGGCTTTTTTGGCCAACAAGGTTTGCGTGGCCATGACGTGCTCAACCTCTGAGGTGCCGATGCCGTGAGCCAACGCCGCAAACGCGCCGTGGGTAGAAGTGTGGCTGTCGCCGCAGACCACGGTCATGCCGGGCAGGGTGGCACCGTTTTCAGGGCCAATCACATGGATGATGCCTTGGCGCTTAGACATGAACGGGAAGAACGCGGCAGAGCCGAACTCGGCCATGTTGGCGTCGAGCGTGGTGATTTGTTCTTTGCTGATGGGGTCTGTGATGCCGTCGTAGCCCAGTTCCCAGCCCGTGGTGGGGGTGTTGTGGTCAGCGGTGGCCACGATGGAGCTGACGCGCCAGACCTTGCGGCCTGCTTGGCGAATGCCCTCAAACGCTTGCGGGCTGGTGACTTCGTGCACCAAATGGCGGTCGATGTAGAGGATGGAGGTGCCATCTTCTTCGGTGTGGACGACGTGCTCGTCCCAGATCTTGTCGTAAAGGGTGCGTCCCATGAGTCTTCCTTATATGGATCATCAGATTTTATGCGTAGCGCCCAGCCCGAGCCCTTTCAGCGTCGGTGCATGACTTTTGAAAGTGATTTTGTGATTTTTATAAATTAATCAATAAAATTAAGCTGCAAAATATAGTTATTAATTACAAGAGCGTCAAAACCAAGGATATGTATGACTGACCCTGTTTCATCTGTCAACAACTTATGGATTGGTGAAGGTGCGACTTTCACCGGCTCGATTGAAGCCCCTGGCAAAGTGTCGATCAATGGCAAAGTGAGTGGCGATTTGAAGGCTGACGATGTGTGGGTGGGACCGCAAGGCAGCTTGAGAGGCAAAGTTCAAGCGCGCGTGATCGATGTGCACGGTGAGCTGTTTGAAGACATCACCAGCAAAGAGCACATGGTCATTCGACATACGGGTCAAGTGACAGGGGTGTTGAGCTATGCCGAACTTGAAGTCGAACGAGGCGGACGCTTCCAAGGTGACATGAAGCAGGTTTGAGTGGGCGCGCTGATGCGCTGCGCTTTCAAGCAAAAAAGGGGGCGATTCGCCCCCTTTTGCATACCTCAGCGTGTGACGCGTTCAATCTAAAAAGTCCGAATAGTCCTTTTGGGCAAACTTCTTGGTCACATCCCATGGATTTTTGATGGCGGTGTTGAGCACCTTGACCGTGGTGGTGCGGTTGCCGTTGGCGCCTTGGCTCAATACCTGCAAAGGCATTTCGCGTTTGGCGTCCCACAGCACGCGCACGGCGTTGCGGCCTTTGGTGTTTTCAAACCATTGGCCTTGCGGTGTCGTTTCGCCAGGCTTCAAGGTTTTGAGTACGGCTGGGTCAATCAAGTGGTACGCGGCTAACCATGCGCCGTCAAAACCGACGGTGGCGTATTCGGCAGGTGCGATGTCAACCACCACCTGATCGTGCATGGCGACCAATCGGAATTTCAGCTTGCCGTCTGGCAAGCGTTGGATCCAACGTGTGGCAGCGCTCAAGTCCGCGTGTTTATGGTCCTTCGCAGCGCCGACTTTCGCTTTGGCATGCTCGTCTTCTTGATGGGCACCAGCAGGCATGACCCGTTCAATCCAGACCGTGTCACCCTGACGGACCACACGCTCGGTAAACACCGTGCTGCGTTGGATGCCATCGGCACCCAAAACGCTGCTCTTGTGGGTGACTTCAAGGCTCACATCAGGCGCCGCTTGCGCGGCCCCCATGCAAGCCAAGCCCAACGCGAGCGCCCAAGGCTTCAGTTTTGACAACAAACGCATGCTTAGAAACCAAACGCTTTCTTTAGCAAGGTGTAGACCTTGGTGTTGTCGATCGTGCCTTTGAAGTTGGCCGAGCCTGCGCCTTTGGCAAACAACATCACGTCGCCGCCACCATGGGTTTCAGAGCCTACGCCACCCAGCATCACCCCCACGTCTTGCAGGTAGTTTTTGTTGAAGGCGGTGTCCACGTTGGTCAAGTCGTCGCGCACGTCTTTGCGTTGAGCGGCCGCACCGCCGTTGCCAAACACGAGCGTGGTGTAAGGCTTGCCGTCGGCAGCCTTGGCCAAGTTTTTCGTGCGGTAGTCGGTGGTTTTACCCAAGATGTTGTTGCCTAAATGCGAGTAGCCGTTGAAGGCCATCGTGTGGTCGTGGTCGGCAGTCACCACAATTAAGGTGTTGGTCAAATCAACTTTGTCTAAAGCGGCTTTGATCGCATCGTCAAACGCAATGGTGTCGGCCAAAGCACGCATGGCGTTGGTGCCGTGCAAAGCGTGGTCAATGCGGCCGCCTTCGACCATCAAGAAATAGCCGTTGGTGTTTTTCGACAAAATGTCGATGGACTTGGCGGTCATTTGCGCCAAGCTGGGTTCGAGTGCTGGATTGCGATCCAGTTCGTAAGACATGTGACCTTCAGACAAAGCTTGGTCAAACAAGCCAATGATCTTGGTGCCTGCGGCCGAGGGGGCGGCGTTGAAGGTGGTCAGATCGTTGACGTAGTTGTAGCCCTTGTCTTTGAGCTCTTGCACCAAGTTGCGGCCATCAGGACGGCCTTTGCCTGCAATCGTGGTGTTGAATGGCACCCAGTAGCGGCTGTCGCCACCCATCAAAACGTCCACACCTGTTCCCAAGGCCGCGTTGTAGCCAGCGCCACCAGGAACGGCTTGGCGAGCAATGTCATATTCGGCGTTGCGGTTGCAAATGTGTGAATAAGTGATTGCGGGTGTGGCATGCGTCAAGCGTGCAGTGGACACCACGCCTGTGGCTTTGTTTTTGGCGATCGCTTGTTCCAGTAACGTAGGTACAGCGGCGCCGTTGGTGGTCGTGCAGTTGTTGACCGCGCTGCTCACACCTGTGGTTGCATCGGTGCTGGGGCGGAAAGCGCCTTGTGCTTTGGTTGTGGCATCCATCGACACCACCTCGTTGCGTGATTTCACGCCCGTCATGTAAGCCCCCATAGAGGGGGCACTGTCTGTGGTTTGTGCGTCAAGCGAGTAGGTTTTCACGCGGGCGGTACGACCCAAAGTTTCCATGGTCAATTTGCCAGCTTCACCATATTTGTAAATACGGCTTGCGGTGACGGTGACAGGGCCCATGCCGTCACCCAAAAAGAAGATCACGTTTTTGGCTTCGCCATCGGCAAAAGCCGACAGAGCGCTAGTCAAGGCGAGTGCCGCCACAGAGAGTTTGAATGTGTGTTTCATGGTGATGTACTCCAAAGATAGGTCAGGGCTTACAGGCCAAAAATGCCGCGGATCAAGCCGAAGACTTCGGTGTTGACCAAGACGCCGGTGAACTTCTCAGCGCCTTTGCCGATCGCACCCAAGAACACATCGCCACCGCCATGCGTTTCGCTGCCCAGAGCCATGGGAATGGCGGCTTCTTGGTGGTAAGTGGCACCAAAGACTGTCGCATCAGTCAAAGCTGTACGCGTTGCAGGACGGTTTTCACCGTTACCGAAACCAATGATGGTGAAGGGGTTGCCGCCTGCATCTGTCGATAAAGTGATGCCGTCGATGTAGCTGCGCAGCAAGCCCAAAACGCCTGGGTTGGTGTCGGTGGTTTTACCGGTCAATGCCGAGTAGCCATTCAATACCAAGGTGTGGTCGTGGTCAGCTGTCACCACGATCAACGTGTTTTTCAAACCTGGATCGATGATGTTCATTTTGTCGATGGCTGTTTTGATCGCATCGTCAAACGCCACAGTGTCTTGCAAGGCTTTGCGTGCTGTGGTTTCGTGCAAAGCGTGATCAATGCGACCGCCTTCGACCATCAAAAACATACCGCGGTTGTTGTTCTTGAGAATGTCAATCGCTTTGCTGGTCATGTCGGCCAAGCTGGGCTCATTGGCGGCGTTGGCAATGCGGTCCAAGTCGTAGCTCATGTGGCTAGGTGTGAATAAGCCCACCAATTTTTTGTCGCTGGCCGTGGCGGCGTCAAATTCGGTTTTGTTAGCCACAAATTTGTAGCCAGCTGTTTTGAATTCGGCCACCAAGTCACGCGTGTCTGTGCGCTTGCTGCCTGTGGTCGTTTTAGGTTGGAAGTAAGCCAAGCCGCCACCCAAGATCACGTCCACGCCAGCGCCCAAAGCGCTGTTGTAGCCGCTGCCGTTGGGAACGAGCTGTGCCGCAATCGCGTTTTCACCGTCACGGTGACAGATGTGGGCGTAGGTGGTCGCAGGCGTGGCGTGTGTGATTCGCGTGGTGGTGACGACGCCTGTGGCCAAGCCAGCGGTCTTGGCTTTTTCAAGCATGGTGGGCACTGCTGTGCCGTTGGTGCTAGGGCAGGTGCTGTCTGCACCGCTGACATACGATGCGAAAGTGTTTTTGTCGTAAGCGCTGGTGTCCGCAGACATGGACACCACTTCGTTGTTCATTTTCACGCCGGTCATGTAAGCGGCCATCGACGGGGCGCTGTCGGTCACTTGGGCGTCGTTGGAGTAGGTCTTGATGAAGGCCGTTTCTGGCAACGTGTCCATCGTCAATTCGCCGTCTTCGCCAGCTTTATAGATGCGGGCAGCAGTCATGGTGGTCAGGCCCATGCCGTCGCCCAAAAAGAAGATCACGTTCTTGGCAACAGGCGCCTCAGTGGTGGAACTGCAGGCAGACAAACCTGCGATGGAGAGCGCTGCAAAAGCACCCCACAGAAAGACTTTACGCTTCATGATGAACCTCGTTGAGTGGCAAGAAAAGCTGCATCTTTGCGTTTTAATAAGACGCGTTGATGAAAGATTTATGAAGATTTCGCGTCAGCGGGTTTGAGTGGTTTGCAGTCAGCGCAAAAAAATAAATTGGCCCCTAAATAACGTTTAAACGATCCCGTGTTGCGCATCTTGTGTTGCCCACATTTCATGCAACTCATGGTTTCGCCTGTGCGACCCATACCCTGAAATGGCGAGCCATTTTTCTTATTGGTGTAGCGCAACCCATCGCTGGCGATTTGGGTTTTGTCGTGGTGGTAGTTGTTCATGCGCTGGACCTCGCAAAATAGGCATCAAAAAAAAGCCGCAAGTTGCGGCTTTTGGAAAAGTCTATGAGACCTTGGAGAGAGAACAATCGGAGATGCTGCTGCACGCAACACCTCCAAAAACTCAAGTCAACAACTTCTTAGAAGTCGTAACGCATGCCCAAAGACAAGCCTTTGCTGTCCTTGCCTGTGCTGCCAGCCACGTTCGTCGAACGGCCTTCAGTCCAGGGAGTCACTGCAGCGTTGATGCCGTTAGACACGGTGGCGTAGTTGGCATAGAAGCGCAGTTCTTTGCTGATGATGCGGTCGACGCCGACAGCCGTCAATTTAGAGTCTGAACCCACCTTGTTGGCTGAGCGATCCATCACGTGAGCGCGCAAAACGGTGTGGTTAGGGATGATTTGGTACTCAGCGCCAAAGCCTGTCACTTTGCTACCTTGGTCAACTGGGGTAGCAGCGGATGTCATGTAGTTGGCTTTTTGGTAGAAACCTACCAATTTCAAATCGTTCATCACTTTGTAAGACAAAGCCAAACGGGTGGCATCACGGTCACCATCTTTGGCGTTGGCTTGGTAGTTCTCTTGGGCCAAAGCTGCCGAGAAATCACTACCACTGTATGTGGCTGACACGCTGGTCATGGCGTTCTTGGTTTCAACGCCTGTTGAGCTGGTCACCGCAGTGGCGGCTTCGTGGGGTGAGTAGGCCAGAGCGACGCGAATGCCCATCATGTCAGGCGATTGGTATTGGATGATGTTGTTGGGACGTTCGTCAAACTTAGCGCCTGCGCGCGTGATGTTGCGCATATCGCCCAGTTGGTCGCCGAACAAGTTAGCGGCTTCGCGTGCCACTTTCATCGGGGTGTCGAACTTACCCACTTTGACTTGACCAAAGCTGCCTTCGATGCCTGCGAATGTGTCGCGTGTGGCCAAACGGTTTTTGTCGTCTTGGGGGGCGTTGAAAGTTGTTGCTGGGGTTGGGCTAACCGTTGCAGCAGGCAGAGTGACAGATGTTGATGAGTCAGAAGTCTTGGTGAACAAGACTTCAGATTCGATTTGCCAGATGCCTTTCAGATCGCCAAAGCTCTTGTCGCCACGAAAGCCCACGCGTGATGAGTTGCTAGACAAGTTCATGCGGTCGTATTGGTTGCCATCGTTGAGTTGATCAAACGAGATGTGCGCACGGCCGTAAAACTCCCAGTTGCCTGCGGTTTTGAGTTGGCTAGATTGAGCAACGGCTGAGAATGCTGTTGCGCCCATGGCCAAAGCCAAAATGACATTTCTTTTCACGAGTAAAACTCCGGTTGGTTAAAAACCTAGCCAGTGTTGCGTTCGCGTGTGACGTAGCGATGAAAGATTTATGAAGTTTTTTTGAAACTGATAAATTCATGCGCCAAGCGACATAAGTGCATCAGCGTCAATACCTTGTGTTCTTTTTTCGAGCCACAGCAAGAGCGATGTTTTCCATCTGCTGCTGTGCTTAGGCGCTTGAATCATGGTGTATTCAAGCTTGGGCACGCCACCGCGTTTGCGTTTGAAGTCGCCGGCCCCTGAGCTGTAGTTCAAGAGCAAGGCATGAGATTGGGCGTATTCATGAATCGCAGAAAAAAGCAAACGGTACAAGCCATCGATTTCTGCGTCTGTGGCATAGCCTAGGGCTGGTACGGTCAAGGTGTCGCCCACTTGGTAGAGCATGGCAAAGGCCATGATTTCCCCGTTGCTGTGCGTCAGCAGCAGCGCACGCATGACGTGGTGATTGACCATGTCTTCAAAAAAATCAGGGGTGTACTGCGCGTTGAGTTGGCTGTGCTTGTCTAAATAAATGCGGTTGTAAAGTGCGCTCATCCGACGTGCTGATTCTCTGGAAACTTGGTGTGTGACGACCATGCGTAAGCCAGACCTTTTGCGCGCTGTGTGATCACGCATCAGGTGAGAAGGTTTGCGCGTTAAGCCTTTGCGCAAATCAAACTCATAGACCACGCGTGCGGGAAGCGCCACAAAACCCAAGCGTCTTAGCTCCGTCATAAGCTCAGCATGTTTATCGCTTTGCAGATTTCGCACGGCTACAAAATGGGTGGGGTGTTGGGCCATCACGCTGGCACACACTTGGGCCAAATCTGTGCAAGTTGCCTCGTCCCACACGTTGGTGGAGACCGGCCAATTGCCCACTAAAGTGATGCGATCAAGGCCGATCCAACATGCACAGGTTCCTAGCCGTCGCACCAGCCAAGCCGCCCACCATTTGTCGTTCAGTTCTTCTGCCGCATAGTCAAACCAACCGCTGCGCAGCGAGGTGAGGTAGCTTGTATCCAACGTTCGTTTGGTGTGCGATACCGTTACCGCGCATGGCGAAGAACCCAGCCACTTCAGGTCTGCACAGGCGTTTCGCATCCAGCGCTCAATAGGTTGGCGGGGCCATGTTGGCGACATCAGGCTTGCAAACGGTACAAGTGAAATGCGCCGTAGATGCCTGAGCGGTCGGTAGGCCCCAGTGCGTCAGAGGTGGCATGGTCGCGGACCCATTTGCCTTGCAAGTCACCTGTGAAGCACACGTCCACGGGTGAGGTGACGCCCGCGGTTCTGAAGATCACGCGAGCACCAGGTTTGGCGGCACGGGTAATTTCACGCCACAGGGCGGTGATTTCTTCGTTGGACATCCAGTCTTGCGCATCGAGTAACACCACGGCGTCCACACTGTGCAAGTCCATACGTGCAATGGCATCTCGGATGTTGCTTTGTTCGATCGAAAGTTTGTCTACGTTAGCTTTGACTTGCGCGTAATGGCTGCGCATCAAATAGGGAGGCAGGGCACTTTGACCGGTGGCGTCGTAGCGGCGGCCAAAGGCTTGCCATGCAAAGTAGTTGTCCTTGATGGGCGCCACGGTCGCCAAGCGACGTGCGCGTTCTTTCAATACTTGCGCCATGTTGTCGGGCTGCTCATCGCACAACGCATTGTGTTGACTAGGAGGAATGCCGAGGTTGTACAGCGCAAAAGGGCTGCTGCAAATCTTGGCCATCAACTTCGAGTCGAAAATTTTGGCGACTTTCTCGTCAAACCATTTTTCTTGCGCTTGCTGGCTGGGTTGCTCTAGCAAGTCGTTGAGTTTGACGCCGTGTAACTTGGCGCCCCAATGAATGATGCCAATCAGCTGCCCCAGCAAGCCATAGTTGTAAAAGCCTTTGGCGAACATGCGAATGCGGCGAAATCCAATCGGGCCGCCTTCCCAGTAATGTCGACTGTCTGCATCGAGTTTGGGCGCAATCAAGGTTTTGTAGACGCGAACGTTGCTAGATGCTTGAGCAACGCCAAAAAACTGAAAGAAATCGTCGTAGTTGGGCAAGGCTCGCAGCCCAGCCATTTTGAGTTTGACCAAAGAGACGTGTGCGTGGTTCAAATCGACGGCCGTTACCTTGGCTGGGTTAGCTGTCAAATACGACAAGGCATTGCAGCCCCCTGAAGCGATGGTGACCACATGGTCGTCTTCACCTAAATTCAAGGCTTTCATGTCCATCACTGGATCTTCCCAAATTTGCGTGTAGACCAACTGGCGGAACCACATCGCAAACAAACGCTCTTTCAAGGTCGCCTTTTTCTTGTGTCCAAAAACTGCGTTACTCAAAAGTTCTTTAGAGCGGTCGGCGCTGGCGCTCGTTGTTGGGAGTGCTTGTGTAAATTCCATGTCCTACCTTGAGATGAATCGATCTATGAATCATGCGCGGCGGAGATGAAAAAACGATGAAGATTTGACGTCAAATTCGTGAAGAATTGATCGTCCAATCATCTCAATAACAAGCTACCCATATTTGATAAACACCTTCTTTGTTTTGCAGCCCAGCAGGAGGCAACGGATAAGACGCCGATTCAACGGCTTTGGTGGCGGCACGATCAACTGCACTTAAGCCACTGCTTTGAATCACACGAATGGCAGTAACTTTGCCGTCGTGCAAACTGAACTCCATGCGTGTACGTCCTTTGAACGACAGTGCCTTGGCTGTGCCCGGTACTTCAAATGCCGCTTGGACCGCTGCCGCCAACTTGATGTTGTAGGCCAAGGCTGGGTCGGGTGCGGGTTGTGTCGCAGGCGAAGCCGAGGCAAGTGTTGGTGTGGAGGGGGCTGTTGCGGCTGGAGTTTCTGTTTTTGATGCCGCTGACACCGACGCATCGTTTGACACGCTTTGAACTTTGGGGGCGCTAGGGCTCACAGGCTGCAGATTGGTGTTCACTTGCGGTTTTGGCGGGGGGTATGTCTTGTTTTTGGGAGGTTCAGCTCGCTCTGGAACTTTTTCGCGCAATGGCTCGACGGCCATCTCTAAGGTCAGCGGTATGACCTTGGAGATAGGGGCGATGTGTTGCCCAGCCCAGATCAACGTGCTGCCGATCAGCAAAGACTCAAGGCCAAACGCCATGGCAAACGATTGCCAGTGACGGTGGTTCACAGATAGGGTCATACTTCGCCTCAGCGTGCAACAGCGCGCGCAGCCAAACCGACTTGTGTCACTCCGCTGTGCCTGACCACATCGATCACATCCATCACTCGCTGCAGATAGGTGTCTTCTGCGCCGGCAATCGTCACCGACAAGGTGGCCGTGTCTTTGCTCTGAATCAAGCCCTTGAGTTGTTCCAGCGTTCTGGGTGCGCCGTCGGCCACCAAGGTGCCGCCTTGTTGAATTTCAATCAGCAACTTGGGTGCGGGGATGCTCGCGGCGGAACTGCTGGTGGGCAGTTTGGAGAGCTGACCAGAAGCCGGAATCATCCGCAGCGTCATCATGGCAAAAAACACCAACAAGAACAGCATGATGTCGATCATGGGAATGATCTCGATGCGTGCCTTGCGCGTCTCGAAATAACGCATCTCAGACCACTTTCAATTGTGGACGCGCATGCAAGGGGGCATGGGTGCCAAAACGTCGGTTCAAGAGCATCAGTTTGAGAATGTCGAGCTGATGCACGATGGCGCGAATCTTGGTGCTGAGTCCGTTGAAAAACACCAGACCAATCATGGCAATCAACAAACCAAAGGCCGTTGCGATCAAGGCTTCGGCGATGCCGCCGGTGACTTGAGACGCTGCGTTTTGAATGTCACCCAACACCGAGAACGCCCCAAACATGCCAATGATGGTGCCAAAAAGACCCAGCAGTGGGGCCAGGGTGATGACGGTGTCGAGCATCCACAACGAGCGATCAAGCAGGGGTACTTCGCGCATCAACGCTTCTTCCAAATGGCCGGCACAGGTGTCACGCGCAGACTCTTCGGGTTCGAGCAACGAGGCTTCAAACAGGCTGATGTGGGGTAGGTCGGCGTGCTTGCGCAAGCCTTCCTGCATGGACGCCGCTTGCAGCTCTGAACTGTCGTGCAGCAGCGCAATCAACTCGTCACCACTCTGCTGCATTTTTGACAAAAAGAGCGTGCGCTCAATGATCACGGTCAGAGCCAGCAGCAGCAGCACGCACATGATGTAGAGCGTGCCGCCCGAGTGGTTGGCTAGTTCAAATAACTTCTCGGGCGTCATGTTTAAAAGTCTGCTTTCAGAGAAACCATCATGCTGCGTGGTGCTTGGTAGATGTAGGTGTCTTGCGCCACGGTAGAGCCGGTGCTGATGGATGTGATCTTGCCGCTGTTCGCCAAGTTGAAGACGTTGAATTGCAGTTTCAAGTTCTTGGTTTGTGGCGTCACGTTTTTGAGGGTGTACGCCACGCCGAGGTCCAAGTTGCCATAAGCAGACGTCTTGTAGTAGTCGTAGTAAGAAACACCTGAAATGGCTGCTTTGGTCGCGTCATAGTCCTTTTGGTGCACGACACCTGTGCGCTTGTAAATCAATGAGCCTGACCAAGCGCCTTCGTTGTAGAGACCACCCAATGCGGCAGTCATGCTAGGCGCACCAGAGATTTGTTCGCCTGTGTCATTGGCTTTGGCGCTGTTGACTGAGCCATTCAGGTACAGCGAGAAACCACCGCCTAGCACTTGCGCCATTTGACCTTCGATGCCTTTGTAGGTTGCGCCACCAATGTTCGTGTAACGCGTGATGCCACTTTCGACCACCGAGACCAGTTTGTTGGTGAAGTCAATTTGGTAAACATCCACGTCCCATGTCATGTCAGCAGTTTTGCCGACGATGCCAACTTGTAAGTTGGTGGACTTCTGAGGTGTGGTGCTGTTCTTGGTGGGGTCTGCGATGTAGAAGGTGTTCAGGTCAGGAATTTGAAAGCCTTTGGCGTATTGTGCGTACACCGACATCGTGGGATTGATCTTTTGATTCAGTGTCAAGAAAGGCAGTGTGGTTTTGTAAGTCACCTCAGCTTTATGGTTCAAGTCACGGCTGGTGTTTTCAACGGCAGCGTCGACCGAGCGTGTGATGTTGACGTACTTCACGCCCGGTGTGACGGTCAATTCTTTCGTTGCGGCCCATTCAAATTCTGCAAAGGGTTGCACGGATTTGATGGTCGATTGCTGGTCGAACTTCACGCTGTCGATGGGGCGATTCGTACCAGCCAAGTTCGTTGCGTTCGCTGTTGACTCGATGCGGTTGTAGCCGCCGTTGGTCAAGTCCAAGTCGTATTGGTGACGGTCGGTCGATGAGGTTTCATACCAAACCCCCACGCGTGCGAGACCTTGCTCCAACTGGTTCGTGGCCTTGAACATGTCACCCCAAACACGGTATTTGTTTTGCTTGTCGATGCCGGGGATATGGCCGTTGGCAGTCACCGTGCGGGTGCCATCGCTGGCCGTTTTGCGCGGATCAGCGGTCAGCGGCGAGGTGCCCGTCCACGTCGGTGTGGTGGATGACATGGTTTGGTTGTCGTATGCGTAGGTGTACACCGAGTTGTCGGTGCTCCATCCATTACCGAGCTCACTGCGCAGGCGCAGGTAGCTGAAGTCGGTGTCTTTGGTCGTTTTGTTGTACCCCATGTAGTTCATGCTGGTGGGGTCGTTGTTCAATTGAAAATTACGCCCAAAAGCAGCGATCTGTGTCTGGGTCGCTCCCTTGTTGCTGTCGGGTTGGTTGTAGTCGATGTGGTTGTAAGTCGAGAAAATCGTCATCAAAGACGCATCTCCCACGGGGCGCTCGTATTTCAAGGCGTAGTTTTGGCTCTTCACAGGGCTGTAGCTCAGATAGCCATCAGAAGACAAGTTTTGATAATTCAGTTGCAAGGTGGCGTCGCCCTTGTCTGCCATGCGACCCGTCTCGTAGCTGAAGCCGTAAAGCTGTGTGTTCCAGGTGCCCAGGGAGGTGAACACGGTGGTGTTCTCTTCAGACATGGGTTTCTTTGAAAACAAATTAATGGAGCCACCAAAGGTCGCATAGCCTAGGTTGCTGGCATTGCCAGGACCACGCTCGACCACGGCGCCGCCTATGACAGACGCTGGGAAAAACGAGGTGGAGTGGTGGGCGGGGTTGTTGGTGTCGCCCCATGGAATGCCATCAAACGTGATGTTGTATTGGTCATCGCTGAAGCCGCGAAGTGTGGTTTTTGTTTCGCTCAAACCCGGGCCATTGGCAGAGTCGCCCGACAGGCTGGGCGCGATGTTGACGATGCGGCTGTATTCGGCAATTGGCGAAACAGACAAGTCCATGAACTCACGCGTGATGATGGATTGTGGCTGCGTGGCCTCCAAGCTGGCTTGGGTGGGGGCCACAGCGGTGGCGGTGCCCTTCAAAGCTTCGTCTGTGCGGAACGCGCCTGCGGCTGTGCTGGCACCAATGGTGCCGAGGTCAACAGCGGTGGTTTGTGCAGCAGCCATTTGACTGGCCACCAAGGTCATCAGCGCCACAGAGACAAGATGTGAAACGGCGTTGAATTTGAATGCGGGTTGTTTTTTCATAGGTTTGGAATTTGAAAAGTGCAATTGAGTACAAGTCGATAAAACTGACACGCAGTATCTAAATTGGTTGTGACTGCGGCATTAAAAATTCATGAAACTTAAATGACTCTGTGTCTTTTGTTTGTCATATGGCTCGATCAAACTGTCGTTTTTTATGTTTGATCGACATGCTTAAAGCCCTGAGTTTTTCTGTCTGCTTGTGCCTGTCAATGGCTGCGAGCGCTGCTGATTTTTCATTTGCTTTGTGGGGCGACATGCCCTATGGAAAAAACAAAGACGCTCGTCAAACCCAAGCGGTGATCAACAGCATCAACCGCTCAGAGGTTGCGTTTTCTATCTTTGATGGGGACTTCAAAGATGGCAGCTCACGCTGTGATGACGCGGGCTATCACGCGGCTTATGTGATGTTTGAGGGCATGAAGAAACCCACGGTGTACGTACCCGGTGACAACGAGTGGACCGATTGCCACCGCACCAACAACGGCGGCTACAACAGCCAAGAGCGGCTGTCGCTCATTCGTCGTACGTTTTTCTCGCAGCCGTTGAGTCTTGGGCAAGCAAAAATGCCTCTGCAAAACCAAGGTGCCTTGGGGGAGAAGTTTTCAGAGAACACGCGCTTTCAAGTGGAGGGTGTTGTTTTTCTGGGCTTGAATGTGCCAGGCAGCAACAACAACTGGGTGCCCGATTCGAAAACGTGTGCATCTAAAAGCGTTCGCACACCCGCCGATTGTGAAGAGGCTAATCAAGAGTATGAAGCGCGCAACCAAGCCAACTTGGCATGGTTGGCCTCCAGTTTCGCGCAAGCTACGACCCGCGCTGCGAAGGGCGTGGTGATTGTTTTTCAAGCCAATCCGGGGTTTGACCTCTTGGAAACTGAGAAGGTCGATGAAAGCCAGTTGCCTGAGTACGCGGGCTACCAGTCTTTGATGGCGGCTGTGGCGTATGAGACGGCGCAATTCAAAGGTCAAGTCTTGTTGGTGCACGGCGATGATCATTTTTTCAAAATGGACAAACCTTTGTACGCGCCCAGCAAGTTGTTGAACAACTTCACCCGCGTGCAAACCTTTGGCAGCCCCTCGAACCACTGGGTCAAGGTGCTGGTGAACAAAGATGACCCCGAGGTCTTCACGATCAAGCCTGTGATTGTTCACCTCGATTAAGTGTCCCGCTGGTGGGCTCGCGTACAGTTCGCGCCATGAGAGTTTTTCAAATCAATTCACAAGCCGTCATCGAATCCGCGCAACTGCCTACTCAGCTGCCCGAGCATGGCTTCATCTGGATGGCCTTTGCGCGGCGTGAGTTTGAGGTGCTGCAGCAAGAGATTCAGGGCACCTTAGAGCGCTTGTGTGGCGCGCAAATTGTGGATTTGCATGTGTCGGATGTGTTGAACAACCAACTGCCCTCGCATTACGACTACACCTCCGATTACAACTTGATGGTGTTTCGCCGTCTCGCTGCGGGACAAACGGAGTCGGACTTGTCGCGTCCCGGCGAGATCTTGCATCGCTCGCGTGACAAGGGCGGTCCGCCGGTGTTGCACCGCATCGACACCAGCCCTGTAGCTTTTGTGGTGTTTGACCGGGTGGTGTTGACCGTGCACCCGACCGACTGTGCCATTCGCGAGAGCTATGCCGCACGGCTGCTTAGTTTGGGTGTTTTGGCTGCCAACGCACAGGCGAGTCAGCAGCCTAACCGTTTGCCCTTAAGTCCGCCCGATTTGATGCTGCGTGTGATCAGCCAGATGGTGGACGGCTATCTCAATTTGCGCCGCGAACTCACGCGTCAACTTGACCATTGGCAAAGTGAGTTGATCAATCCTAAAACGCGCTTCAACAATTGGAGTGCTTTGCTAGACGCCCGTTTGTCGTTGCATCACTTGGATGAAATTTGTGAAGACCAACGTGCGGCCATTCAAGATTGGATCGATGCCCTTGATGCGGTGGTTGAGCCCCATGCCGTGCACCCACGTTCATTTGAATTGCTCAAAGTTCGCAGTCGCGATGTGCTTGAGCACATTGAGCGCGTGGTGCACCATGTGCGCCGTTTAGAGCAAAGTGCCGAAACCGCCGTGCAAATGCACTTTAATGCGCAGAGCAACCGCACCAACGACATCATGCGCACGTTGACTGTGCTGACGGCCATCTTTTTGCCCTTGAACTTGATCACTGGTTTTTTTGGCATGAATTTCGAAACCTTTGCCGTACTTCATGATGAGCATGGTTTGTGGTGGACGAGTTTGTTCATGCTGGTCTTGGCGGTGAGTTTGGTGATTTTCTTTTGGCGCAAACGTTACTTAGGTGGCAACACTTGAGTCTGTTGCCTTGTCACTGATTTTTCACAATCGCTCGCTAAAGTTCATGTCAATTTATCAATCGATTGACATGAAGGTGGCCTTATTTTTCGCCATATTTTTCAAGCGCTATGCTGCCTGTGTCTCGTGCATGCGCTATCCGCTTGTGCCATCCGTCCCTATGTGGTGGACCAAGCTGCACAAGCATTAAGTCATCAAGATCAAACCACTGAAGATGACCTGGTCTTGGTCCGCGAGGCCAGTGCTTTCTATCTCAAGATGTCAGAGTCGTTGCTGCGCGAGTCGCCTGGTAACTTGAAGCTGGCTCAATCTGTGGCGGCTGGCTTCACACAATACGCTTACGCTTTTGTGGCCTTCGAAGCTGAAAAAACAGAATCAGTGAATGCCAAAGCGGCGTTTGTGCTGCGTGAACGTGCAGCACGTTTATATGGTCGTGCGCATCGTCATGCCATGACAGCTTTAGAGTTGAGTCAGCCTGGTTTGACGAGGGCTTTGGCTGAGACTACCAAGGCACGGCACCTACAACTCTCTGAGGAGCAAGTGGGACTGGCTTACTGGGCTGCGGCCTCTTGGGGGGGGCTCATTTCTTTGTCCAAAGATCAGCCTGATGTGGTGGCTGATTTGCCGCAAGCCATCCTCTTGGCGCATTGGGCTTGGCTGTCTCAGCCGAGTTACGGGCAGGGCGCTTTGGCCAGTCTCTTGGGGACGTTTGAAGCCGCACGGCCCAACGGGTCTGTGACGCAAGCCACACAGTATTTCGATCAAGCCATGCGTGATGGTGCGGGCGCCCAAGCTGGCCCTTATGTGGCGAAGGCCGAAAGTGTTGCGTTGGCTGTGCAAGACCGCGCGATGTTTGAACAGTTGTTGCACCAAGCAGTTGACGTGTCGACGCGTCACCGAAATTTGCAAAACGAAGTCATGCGTGAACGCGCGGTATGGCTGCTTGAGATGACGGACGATTTATTTTGAAAGCTTTGCTATGTTGAAGTCTGCTTTGTTGGTCATGGCCGTTTATGTGGGGGCCATGAGTCCTGTGTTGGCGGCTGATAAACCATTTCGTATTGGAACGCTTGCGCCTAAAAACTCGCTTTACCATCGTCAACTTTTAGAGGTCGGCGAGGCATGGCGTGCTGCGCAAGGTGGCAGCGCTAAGTATGTGGTGTATCCAGATGGTAGCCAAGGCGGTGAGACCGAGTTGGCACGCCGCATGCGTATTGGACAGCTACAAGGCGCACTGTTGTCTGTCGTGGGCTTGCACGAAATTGAGCCCTCAATCAGCGCACTTCAGGCCATGCCGCTGCTGTTCAAGAGTTGGGAAGAGGTTGATTACGTGCGTGAAAAAATGCGCCCTGCTATGGAGAAGAAGTTTTTAGACAAAGGCTTCGTGGTGCTCGCGTGGGGTGATGCAGGCTGGGTTCGCTTTTTTTCGAAGGAGCCTGCATTCAAGCCTGACGACTACAAAAAGATGAAGTTTTTTGCGTGGGGTGGTGAGGCCGATCAGCAAGAAATTATGAAAAATTTAGGTTACACACCCGTACCCTTGGAAACCAGTGACATCTTGCCTTCCATCCAAACCGGCATGATCAATGTGGTGCCCTCGACGCCTTACTTTGCCTTGGCCAGTCAGGTGTACACCATGGCACCCAACATGTTAGAGATCAATTGGGCGCCCATTGTGGGTGCCTTGGTGGTGACAAAAAAGGCTTGGGATGAGATGTCACCCGCCACGCAAGAGGCGGTGCGCATCGCTGGTGAAAAAGCGGGGTCACAAATTCGCACCAAAGCCCGTCAAGAAGTCGATGAGGCGGTCGACGCCATGAAAAAGCGTGGGTTGGTGGTCAACAAGCCGAATGCGGATCAGATGCGCGAATGGTCAGACCTCGCTGACAAGCTTTACCCGCGCATTCGTGGGACCTTGGTGCCTGCTGATACGTTCGATGAAGTGTTTCGTCATCTGAAGGTTTATCGCGCGAGCAAGGCGAAGTGATGCGAAAAATCTGGCCGTTGGATGAAGCACTGGCAGGGGTGGCGCTGACGTTGATGGCACTGATTCCCATCCTTGAAATTGTTGCCCGCCCAGTCTTAGGCCGTGGTGTGGAGAACGCCCCTGTGTTGGTGCAGCACCTCGGTTTGGTGATGGCCATGTGGGGTGCATTGGCCGCCGAGCGGCATGGGCACCTCACAAGTTTAGGTGCCGTGTTCAAAGGTTTTCAGCCTTGGGCGCAAGGCGCTGCTGCGTTGGTGTGTGGGTTGTTGGTTTGGGCGAGCTGGCAGTTTGTCGCGAGTGAACGCGAGGGCGCACAAAGCTTAGCCTACGGCATACCGATGTGGTGGGTGCAATTGGCGATGCCTATAGGTTTTGCCTTGCTCGGCTTTAAGTTGGCCGGACGTTGCGTACCTCAGTTAGGGGGGCGAATTTTTTTAGGACTTCTACTGCCAGTGTTGGGCTACGGCCTGGGACTGGTTGGTGACGGCGAAGTCGTTGCGTTATGGCCGATGGTGTTGGGTTTGGTTTTCATGCTGTTGTGTGGCGCCCCAATTTTTGCTGTGTTGGGTGGGCTGGCTTTGGCACTGTTTTGGCAAGCGGGGTTGCCACTGGCATCGATCGCGTTGTCTCACTACCAAATCACGGTGAACCCGTCGTTGCCCGCTTTGCCATTGTTCACGTTGGCAGGTTTGGTCTTTGCACGTACAGGCGCTGCGAAGCGCCTAGGTGCGGTATTTCTGGCTATGTTTGGTCAAGGTGTTGTGGGCTCGGTGGTGGCGACAACGGTGTTGTGTTCTGTTTTCACCGCATTCACAGGGGGCAGTGGCGTCACGATCTTGGCGTTGGGTGGATTGTTGTTGCCGCTGCTGCGTGACGCAGGTTATCCCGAGAAAAAAAGCATCAGTTTGGTAACCAGTGCCAGCGCGTTGGGGGTGCTCCTGGCACCTTCTGTGCCGTTGATCATGTATGCCATCATCGCTCGCGTACCCATCAACACCATGTTTTTGGCAGGTTTGATTCCTGCTGTTGTGATGGTGGGCTGCTTGCTGGTATTTGGTGGATACCTCCGCGTGTCTCGTGCACCAACGACTGTCATGTCATCTTCTGAGCCTCTTTCTTTAAGAGGTGCTTTGTGGCAAGCCAAGTGGGAAATTTTGGCACCAGTTGTCGCTGTTGGTTCGCTGGTATCGGGACTCGCCACGCCCACAGAAAGTGCTGCTTTGACGGCCATTTACGCGGTGCTCACACAGACCTTGGCGCACGGTGAATTGAATGGTCGCTTGCTCGCCCAATGTTTGTCGACCTGTGCGCAAATCATTGGTGGGGTCATGTTGATTTTGGGCATGGCCTTAGGGCTCACGAATTTCTTGGTTGACGCAGGCGTTCCCGATTTGGCGACGGATTGGGTGCAAGGCGTCACGAGCAACAAGTGGGTCTTCTTGTTGGCCTTGAACGTCTTTTTGTTTTTCGCCGGTGCTTTGATGGAAATTTACGCAGCCATTGTGGTGCTGGTGCCGCTGTTGCTGCCGCTCGCTGTGAGCTACGGCATTGATCCTGTTCACTTCGGCATCATTTTCTTGGCCAATATGGAAATGGGCTTCTTGTGTCCGCCCGCTGGTATGAACATTTACTTTGCGTCTGCTGTGTTTGGCAAGAGCTTGCGCGATGTCGCGTTGTCCGTGCTGCCTGCTTTGGCGGCCATTTTTGTGGGCACGGTGCTGATCTCGTGGTTGCCACTCGTGGCGACGGGGTTACCGGCTCTGGTGGCTGCGGGTTGGCGCTGAGTTTTTGCCGGCGCAAGAGTAGGTCAGCTAACGCTGAGGGCCTCTAGCTGCGCGGTCACGCTGCTGCGTGCCAACAAGGCCAAGCTCTTTCTGGAGTGACCTTGCGGCATCAAGCAGGGGCTTGCATGCAGCGTGATGCAGATGCCATCTCGGGCACGCATCACTTGGTGAAGTGAGCTGAGAAAGCTCACGTCGCCGACAAACGCAGCCCTCGTGCAGTGGTCTCCTGTCTGTGTGCTGGTGTAGCGCAGAGCCAAGGGCTGCACGGGCACGTCTTGTTGAATGGCGGCCTCGAACAAGTTGCCATGAAACATGTCGACTGTGTGCCCCAAGGTGCTGGTGCCTTCAGGAAATCCGGCGACGCTGTGGCCGCTTCCCATGGCTGTTGCCACTTGGGTGACCATGTGTCGTGCCGAGCTGGGTGAGCCACGGTTCACAAACACCACGCCGCAGGCTTGGGCAATGGCACCGACGACCGGCCAACAACGCACTTCTTCTTTGGCCACAAAGATGCTGGGTTGCACGGTTTGAATCGCCACCGGATCTAGCCAAGACACATGGTTGGCCACCAACAGTTGGGGTGTGTTGGACAAAGGCGGTCGCTCAATGTGCCCTACGACGTTGACCGTCACGCCCATCACCGCCAATGTCTGAGTGGACCAAGTTTGGATAGCCAAGAGCTTTTCTTCGCGGTTCAGGCGAGGAAATCGCACCCACAAAATCCAAAACGCACGAAGGAATGCCTGTATCAGGCGTAGATATTTGATAAGAAGCATAAACGCCAAGAAGTTTAGATGCCTGATGTGACAAAGCGGTTAAAGGTGTGTCATCAAAATTTCATGGTTTCGTCTTGGTCCCGTCACGCGATGTTTTGAGAATTGCAGCCATTGCAAGACATACATCACGTCAAAAAAGGACTGACCATGAAAGAATTGCCTAACCCCACGATGCCGTTGTCGTTGATCGACTTCCCCCGGGGGTCACTTCATCGACACGATCATCAAGCTGAAAAAAATCTTGTTGCGCCCCAAAAAACTCAAGAGCGTCCAGCGCTGATTGTTGAGTGGGCCAAGCACCAAGATGAGGTGCGTGAGGCGCAGCGTTTGCGTTACGACGTGTTTGCCACGGAAATGGGGGCACGTTTGAAAGAGAGCATCCCAGGTCATGACATCGATTTGTTTGACGATTACTGCGAGCACCTGATCATTCGCGATGACGCAACCGAGCAGGTCATTGGCACCTACCGCGTGCTCACGCCCGCACAAGCGAAACGCATTGGCAGCACCTATTCTGACTTAGAGTTTGATCTGATTCGCTTGCGTGCTTACCGCGAACGCATGGTGGAGTTGGGGCGCAGCTGTGTGCATCCTGAGCACCGCCACGGTGGCGTGATCATGGCGCTGTGGGGTGCTTTGGCTGAGTTCATGGTGCGTAACAAGTTGGATGTGATGATCGGTTGTGCCAGCATTCCGATGTTGCATCAAGGTGTCATCAGTGGCGAAGTGGCTGCGAGCATTTGGCACCAACTCAAGCAAACACATTTGGCCGAAGTGTCGGACCATGTCACCCCCCGTTTGGCGTTGCCCGTGGATGAGTGGGAAGTCAACCCCGCTTTTGAGCCACCTGCATTGATCAAAGGCTATTTGCGCTTGGGCGCCAAAGTGTTGGGTGCGCCTGCATGGGACCCTGACTTCAACACCGCCGATCTGCCGATGCTCATGAAGATCAATGACATGCCTGCACGTTACCGCAAACACTTTTTGGGTGCTTGATGCATTACCGGGCGATTTTCATTTCTGATTTGCATTTGGGAACGCCTGGATGCCAAGCTGATGCTTTGCTTGATTTTCTGAAGCTCAACACCAGTGACTACTTGTACTTGGTAGGTGACATCGTCGATGGCTGGCAGTTGCGTCGAAAATGGTATTGGCCACAAGCGCACAACGATGTGGTGCAAAAGCTGCTTCGCAAAGCGCGAAAAGGATGCCGGGTAATTTATGTGCCTGGCAATCACGATGAATTTGCGCGTGGATTTTTAGACCATCAATTCGGCGGCATTGAAGTGGTGGAGGAAGCCACGCACTTGACGGCAGACGGCCGTAAGTTGTGGATCATTCATGGTGACTACTTTGACGCCGTGGTTCAGCAAGCCAAGTGGCTGGCGTATGTGGGCGATTATTTGTACGAATTCACGCTCAAGCTCAACCGCTATTTGAACAATATGCGTGGTCGATTGGGTTTGCCTTATTGGTCTTTGTCTGCTTATTTGAAACACAAGGTGAAAAAGGCTTTGAACTACGTCACTGATTTCGAAAATGCTGTGGCGCATGAGGCTGCCAAGCATGGTTATCAAGGGGTGGTGTGTGGCCACATTCACCGCGCTGAAATTCGTGATGTGAACGGCGTTTTGTACTGCAATGACGGTGATTGGGTGGAAAGCCGAAGTGCCTTGGTTGAGCATAAAGACGGTCGTTTGGAATTGGTGTTTTGGAATGCGGAAGCCAAGGCAGTTGAAAAACCGAAGTTGCTCAAAGTCGCATGAAGATTGCATTGATCACAGACGCATGGCGTCCACAAATTAATGGTGTTGTCACCACTTTGGTTGAGTTGGTGGACCAACTCAATGTGCAGGGCCATCAGGTTGAAGTGATACATCCGGGTCTGTTTCAGACGCGCCCTTGTCCAGGCTATGCGGGCATTGAGCTGGCGGTGCGACCCTTTGCGCAGCTCAAAGCGCAGTTGGATCGTTTTGCGCCGGATGCCATTCACCTTGCGACCGAGGGCCCTTTGGGTTGGGCGGCCCGCAAATATTGCATGCGTGAAAAGTTGCCATTCACGACGGCATTTCATACGCGATTTCCTGAAATCTTGAAGGCTGCTTTGCGTGTGCCTTTGTGGATGGGCTACGCCTTATTCCGGCACTTTCATCGACCTTCTTCGGGCGTGATGGTGCCCACACAAGGCGTGATGCGTTTGTTGGATGGCAAGGGCTTTAAAAACTTGCGCAGTTGGACCCACGGCGTGGACATGCGTTTGTTTGAGTTTTTCTCGGCCGCTCAGCACCATCCCGATTTGGACGATTTACCGCGTCCTGTTGCGTTGTACGTGGGGCGTGTGTCATATGAAAAAAATATCGATCAATTTTTAGCAATGCCTTGGCATGGCAGCAAGGTGGTCTGTGGTGTCGGACCGCTAGAAGCTCAGTTGAAAGAGCGCTTTCACAATGTCCGTTGGCTGGGTGTGTTGCCGCGTGATGAATTGGCCAAGGTGTATGCCAGTGCAGATGTCTTCACTTTTCCCAGCCGCAATGAAACCTTTGGCTTGGTGATGCTCGAAGCCATGGCGTGTGGTACGCCCGTGGCGGCTTACCCTGTCGATGGACCTCTGGAAGTGTTGCGTGATCAGACGGGGTCAACGCCGAGCCCGCAGGGCGGTGTCTTGCATGACGATTTGGGTTTGGCCAGCTTAGAGGCGCTCAAAGTGCCGCGTCACAACGCACGCTTGCAGGCGTTGAGCTTTAGTTGGGACGAAGCCACGCGTTTGTTCGAGTCGCATTTGGTCAAAATTTCTTCTTGACATACTTCAGCGTGCAGCGTGTGCTGGCGCACAGACCTTGCGCTTTGAAATCCATCAACCTTGAAAAGATGCGTTGATTTGTCACAAGACTGTCATGATGGCAAGACAAACTTGCATGCATTGAAATTAGGTATTCACATGACCACTGCGCCAACGACCCACAAGACACCTGTAGCCACGGTATCGACCGATTGGTTGGACCGAGATTTAAGTCTGTTGGCTTTCAACGCGCGGGTGTTGGATTGGGCGAAACGTCCAGAAGTTCCGCTCTTAGAGCGTGTGCGTTATTTGTGCATCGTCTCGTCGAACTTGGATGAGTTTTTTGAAGTTCGCGCTGCACTCTATTCCAGCATCGAAAAACCCAAAGCCGCGCCAGATGCGCAGAGTGCGAAAGCACATTTGAATTTGAGCGAGGTGGCACACGCGTTGGTCGATGAGCAATACGCGCTCTACAACGACGTGCTGATGCCAGCTTTCGCCAAAGAAGGCGTACGTATTTTGTCGCACGGTGAGCGCAACTTGGCACAGCACCGTTGGGTGAAGTCCTATTTCGATCGTGAAGTTCGCCCGCTGCTTTTGCCTGTGGGCTTAGATCCCGCACACCCCTTTCCTCAAGTGGCGAATAAGTCGCTGAATTTCATTGTTCGCCTTTCGGGTAAAGATGCTTTTGGTCGTGACAACGAAATTGCGATTGTCAAAGTACCTCGTAGCTTGCCGCGCCTCATTCCCATTCCTGAAAAATTGTCTGGCAAGCGCCAGTTGTTTGTATCGATCTCCAGCGTGATTCGCGCGCATTTGAAAGACCTATTTCCTGGCCGTGATGTGGGGCAGTTTTCACAGTTCCGTGTGACCCGCCATTCAGACTTGGCAGTGGACGAAGAAGATGTGAAAAATTTGCGTACGGCCTTACGCAAAGGGCTGGTGCATCGCAACTATGGCCAAGCTATACGTTTGGAAGTGTCGGCGGGCTGTTCGGAGCATTTGTCGGACTTTTTGTTGCAGCAGTTTGAGCTGCCTGCCTCCGCGCTCTACCGCGTCCATGGCCCCGTCAATTTGGTGCGCTTGAATCAGTTGATTGATTTGGTGGACAACCCCAAGTGGCTGTTCCCACGCTACGTGAGCAGCTTCCCGCACCAACTCAATCCCAACACCTCCATTTTTGAGCAGTTGCAGGCGGGTGATGTCTTGATTCATCAGCCCTATGAGAGCTTTGATGGCGTACTCGCCTTTTTGCGTGACGCCGTGCGCGACCCCGATGTGTTGGCCATCAAGCAAACGATTTACCGTACTGGTGCCGATTCGGTGTTGATGGAGTTGCTGCGTGAGGCCGTACAACGCGGCAAAGAAGTGACCGTGGTGGTGGAGCTGAAAGCGCGCTTTGACGAAGAGGCCAACATCAATTGGGCTGAAAAACTGGAATACATCGGTGCACAAGTGGTGTATGGCGTTGTGGGCTTGAAAACCCATGCCAAGATGCTGCTGGTGTCGCGTCGCGAAGGCCGCGTCATTCGTCGCTACGCACACCTGTCGACAGGTAACTACAACCCCCGCACGGCCAAGCTCTACACCGATTTGAGCCACCTCACTTGTGACCCTAAGCTGACGCAAGACGTGGAAACGGTCTTCAATCTATTGGCCAGCCAAAGCAAAATTCCGCGTCTCAACAAGATGCTCATTGCACCGTTTCATTTGCAACGTAGCTTGATCGAATGGGTGGATAAAACGGCCGCCTCTGCTGTTGCAGGTGTCGCCAGTCGCATCGTGTTGAAGATGAACACGTTGACGGATGAAAAGCTGATGGAGGCTTTGGTGCGTGCAGGTCAAGCTGGTGTGCAAATTGATTTGATCGTTCGCGGCGCTTGTATGTTGCCTGCACAGCGCGCCGGATTCACGGACAACATCCGTGTGCGTTCCATCATCGGCCAATTCTTAGAGCATTCACGCGTGTTTTACTTTGCCAGCGGTGATAACGAAGTCTTGTATTTGTCGAGCGCCGATTGGATGAACCGCAACATGCTCCGTCGTGTTGAGCTGGCTTGGCCTGTCGAAGACGTGGCGTTGCGTACGCGAATCGTCAACGAATGTTTGGTGGCATATTTACAAGACAACGTCGATGCTTGGGTGTTGGATGGCGAAGGTCATTACAAGCGCGTGCAAGCACCCAAAACACGCGCTGGAAAACTCAAAGAGCCGCACAGCGCTCAGGCCGCATTGAAAGCCTTGTATTCCGCCAAAGTTTGAAGGGATCGGCAATGGATTTGATTTTGTGGCGTCATGCAGAAGCAGAAGTTGCCGCACAGGGCGATGATGATTTGTCACGTGCGTTGACGTCTAAAGGCGATCGACAAGCCCAACGCATGGCCGCGTGGTTAGACAGTCATTTGCCAGAGGGCACACGTATTCTGTGTAGTCCTGCGAAGCGGACGGAGCAAACGGCCAAGGCTTTGGGCCGTAAATTTAAATTGCGCGAAGAGTTGATGCCAGACAGCAATGCAGATGCTGTGCTGGATTTGATCAAGTGGCACCCGGAAACAGGCCCCCAGGGCAAAGGTCCTGTGCTTTTGGTGGGACACCAGCCTTATTTGGGAGAGTTGGTGGCCCGCTTGCTCGGGATGCCTGAGCAAGCTTGTGCCCTTCGCAAGGGCAGCGTGTGGTGGCTGCGCACGCGCGTACGCGAGGGTCAACTGCAAACAGTGCTGTTGACCGTGGTCTGTCCTGACCTTATTTCGCGTTCGTGGGACGACCGGTCTTGATGGTGGGCACCTTGATCAAGGCGGCTTTGAATTGAATGTCGCTCATGGCGGCCAGTGCTTTGATGCCTGCACGCAAGAGTTCGCTTTTCTTGACAGGCTGACCTAATTTTCCACCACGCATTTTGAGTGTATCGATCACTTCGTATTCGTCTTTAGGAATGGTGAAGCTATCACGAACCAGTTTAGGTTTTTTCACCTTGGCTGGTTTTTCTGCTTTGGCGGGTTTGGTAGCGACCACGGCCTTTTTAGGGGCTGCGACTTTTGTTGCTTTCACAGGCTTTGCTTTTGGCGCTAGAGGTTTGGCAGCGGCTTTGGCTGTTGGCTTCGCAGGTGCTTTTATAGCTGCTTTCTTGGCTGCTGCACGTGGCTTTGCTGCTGCCTTTGGCGCAACGGCTTTCACGGATTGTGGTGCAACCACTTTGGTTTCTAGGGTGGCTTTGATCGGGGTGGCTTGGGCTGTCATTGATCGTCCTTCAGTTGAAAAAGAGTAAACAGTATAAACCGTTTACTCTTTTTTGTTAATGATTCAAAAAATGAAGCGACCAAGGCGTGCGCTCCCATGCGACACACTCTTGTCTGAGTAGATGCGCCGATTGTGGGTAGCGGTTTATCCACGCGGTATCTGCCGTTAAAACAAACAGTTGTCGCAGGTCATTGCAGCGCAAGGAGAGGCCGCCATGGTCTGGCTCTTTGCGTGCATGGCACAAAATGATCGCAATGCGTAGCGCTAAGAGCAGTTTGACGAATTCGGGTTCATCGAACTCCGCTTCTAATTTTTTCAGTTTGCCTCTTTGACCAAGTATCAGCACGCTGAGACGATGCAGTTCTTGCATGCCAAAACCCAACAGGTCGGCGTTGTCCAAAATGTAGGCGCCGTGCTTGTGGTAGTCACTGTGTGAGATGGCCATGCCTACCTCATGCAGGCTGGCCGCCCAGGCGAGTTTGCGTTCTAGCTTGTCGGTGTTTGAGGTGTCCTTGGGTCCGATGCGCTCAAACAGCGTCAAGGCTGCTTTGCTCACGCGTTGTGCTTGTGCCGCATCCACCGAGAATTTTTGAGCCAACCGTTGGACCGATACGTCCCGTGCGTCGGTGTTGTGGTCATCACGTTCGACCATTTCAAACAACACCCCATGGCGTAAGGCACCTTGTGCGACTTGCAATGTGTCGATTTCCAGCAATTCCATCAATGCGCGCAGGACGCTCACACCTCCGCCAATCACGGCACGTCGGTCTTCTTTCAAACCTTCCATGCGAACGTTGGACGCCTGGCCTGCACGCAGCAAACATTTCACCAACCAGTTCAAGCCTTCGCGCGTCACTTGCCCTTCGGGCCAACCCGACAGCGCCAAGATGTCTGCTACGGCGCCGACGGTGCCTGATGCACCGTAGGCGGTGTCCCATTGCGTGCGGGGGTAGCTGCTGAGGGCTTCTTCCAACACCGCTTGTGCGGCAATTTCAGCGCGGTAAAAGCTTTGTTCGGTGAACTCCCCTTGTGGGAAGTACGTCATGGACCATGTCACGCTGCCCACTCGGAATGAGGCTGTTTGGCTGGCTTGCGTGCCCATGCCCAGTACCAATTCCGTGGAGCGGCCTCCAATATCGATCACCAACCGGCGTTCATCGCTGTGCGGCAGCATGTGCGAAACACCTTGATAAATCAAGCGCGCTTCCTCGGTGCCTGCAATCACTTCGATGGGGAACCCCAAAATTTCGCAACCGCGTTGAATGAAGGCTTCTCGGTTTTTGGCTTCGCGCAGCGTTTGGGTGGCCACCGCACGCACTTGGGATTTTTTGAAACCAGAAAGACGTTCGGCAAAACGCGCCAAGCAAGCCCAGCCCCGTTCCATAGCGTCTGGCGTGAGGTTTCGCTCTTCGTCTAAGCCATTGCCTTGACGGACGGTTTCTTTCAAATACTCAACGCGTTGAATTTGTCCATGGTCGTAACGGCCAATTTCAAGTCTGAAGCTGTTGGAGCCTAAATCGATCGCTGCAAGTAAGGTGCCGTGGTTCATAGAAACAATATTATCTTTTTCGCGTGACATATTTGTGTCAATCGTGTGAAACATGTGCATCAGGCCGCCAAGTTGTCATGAAATGGTCACGTTGGCGGGGTAAGTTATGCCTTTGCCTCTCGCTTCATACAATGCATCTGGTTGTTTTTTTGTTGGTTGATTGACCTATTCTTCGTTTCATGTCTTTTTCTTCTTCGCAATCTCAAGTTTTGGGCTTTCTGTTGGCGTTGCTCGCCTGCACGGGATGGGCGCAGACCACCGAAACGGAAGATGAATCGGCCCGTTACCAAATCACCTACAACACGCAGCGCCACTTGGCGTTCAATGCGCCTTATTCGAGTCCAAACAGTATTTCCTCTCAAGCCGAGCGCATGTACACCCTCAGTGCTACCGCGCATTGGGGCTTTCGTCCTTGGCAAGGCGGAGAGTTGTATTTCAACCCTGAAATCACGCAAGGTTTGCCATTCACTGGCAACTTGGTGGGCTTGGGCGGTTTTACCAATGGTGAAATCACCCGCGCAGGGGGAACTGACCCTAAGCTGTATCGCCAACGACTGTTTGTGCGTCAGACGTGGAATCAAGGCGGTGGTCAAGAGGTCGTTGAATCTGACTTCAACCAAATGGCCGGCTTGGTTGATAAAAACCGCTGGGTATTGACGGTTGGCAACTTCTCAACCCTCGATGTGTTTGACGACAACACCTATGCCAAAGACCCTCGCACCCAGTTCATGAACTGGGGCAACTGGACTTACGCCGCTTACGATTACGCCGCAGATGCACGCGGCTTTGGTTGGGGCTTCGCGGCCGAGTGGTACCAAGACGACTGGGTGCTGCGCTTTGGTCGCATGACTGGCCCAACATCACCGAATGCCCAGCCCACCGACTTTGCCTTGGCACGCCACTATGGTGACCAAGTGGAGCTGGAGCGCGCGCATCAACTGCTGAACCAACCTGGCAAATTGCGCGTGCTGGCGTGGCGCAACCGTGCACAGTTGGCGAGTTTTAACGATGCCACGCAGTGGTTGCAACGCCCAGGCACGCCTGTGCAAACGGGGCCTGATGCGCTCATCGCTGTGCGCAACGGTGAAAAAGTGAAATACGGCTTAGGTTTCAACGTGGAGCAGGCCATCAACGCCGATGTGGGGTTTTTCTTACGCGCCATGAAGGCGGATGGCCACACCGAAACCCATGCATTCACCGAGGTGGACGGCTCTTTGTCGACCGGTTTGGTGTTCAAGGGTGGTTTGTGGGGTCGAGCGGATGACGCGGTGGGCGTGGCGTTAATGCGCAACACCTTGTCTGCAGACCGGCAGCAGTTTTTGAAGGCCGGTGGCATTTCGTATTTCATTGGTGATGGCCAACTCAACTACCGCCCAGAGCAAATTTTGGAAACCTTTTACAGCTTTCAAGTGGCACGAGGCACATGGTTGACGGCAGATTTTCAACACATTCAAAACCCTGCTTACAACGCAGATCGTGGCCCTATCCAGGTGTACGCAGCGCGTTTTCACGCAGAGTTCTAACTCTGTTGCAAGGCCGACAAGAGAAGCTGGGTCGAGGCAGATAACTCACGTTTGGGGTTGAACGCCACCACCAACTGACGTTGTGCCCAAGCGTCTTTGAGGCGAATCACTTTGAGTTGGAGTGCTTGAACTTGGCTGGCACATGCGCCCAAGGGAATCACGCCAACGCCCAAGCCGGCGGCAATCATGTGACACATGGCGTCAAAGCTCCGCACTTGTACGCGCATGTGCATGTGTTGACCTTCTTGTTCTGCCACGCGCGAGGTGAGTTCTAACAGTGAGCTGCCTGTATTCAGGCCGACGAAGTCGTATTGCAGACACGTTTTAAAGTGCACAGCTTTGAGTTTGGCCAGCGGGTGCGTGGCATGGGTGAGTACGACCAATTCGTTGGTTTGAAAGGGTAAAACTGTCAATCCATCCATGGGCGTTTCATCGGCCAAGACACCAATATCTGCAATGCCGTCGACCAATGCACGCGCAATGTCGCCGCTGAGTTGCTCTTCCACTTCCACCCGAATATCGGCGTGTTCAGATAAAAACGTGTGAAGGATGTGCGGCAGGTACTCTGTGAGAGAAGACATATTGGCCCACAAGCGCACATGACCGCGAATGCCTTGCGAGTAATCGCTGATCTCACTGTTGAAGCGCTCTAAACCTTGAAATAAACGAATGCAGTGCTGCAATGCCAAGTGCCCCGCAGACGTCAATTGCACGCCTTTTTGACTGCGATCTAACAATAGCGACCCAGTCGCTGCTTCGAACTCTGACAAGCGTCGACTGGCCGCTGACAACGCCAAATGACAGGTTTCTGCACCTTTGGTGATGCTGCCCGTTTGAGCGACCGCACAAAACAGGCGCAAGGTCACAAAGTCGAATCTGCTGAGGTTGAAGCTTTGTTTCATGGGTGAATCTGTTGACCTTCGCAAAACGCGAAGGAGATTTTACGCATGAGCAATTTTCTTGGTGGCATTTTGTTTTTACAGTCGGAACCATGTCTGATTTACAAAGCTTAAAACCATGTCCGCGCTAACAGGGCTCAAAGTCATTGAACTTGGCCAGCTCATTGCTGGCCCGTTTGCGGCCAAAACCTTGGCTGACTTTGGTGCTGACGTCATCAAAATTGAAACGCCTAAGACCGGTGACCCTTTGCGCAAATGGCGTTTGCTCAAAGACGGCACCTCGGTGTGGTGGCAAGTGCAGTCGCGCAACAAACGCTCGGTGGCACTGGACCTGAAAGAACAAGAAGCGCAAGACATCGTGCGTCAGCTCGTGCAAGACGCCGATGTGCTGATTGAGAATTTCCGCCCAGGTGCGATGGAAGCTTGGGGCTTGGGTCCTGAGGCGTTGTTGGCCATCAACCCGGGTCTCATCATGCTGCGCATCAGTGGCTATGGACAAACAGGGCCTTACCGCGACAAGCCCGGCTTTGGTGTGGTGGCTGAGGCCATGAGTGGTTTGCGTCACCTCACGGCCGAGCCAGGTCGTGTGCCCGTGCGTGTCGGTGTGAGCATTGGCGACACTTTGGCGTCGCTGCATGGCGTGATTGGCATTTTGATGGCGTTGCAAGAGCGTCAAACGAGTGGACAAGGCCAAGTGATCGATGTGGCTTTGTACGAGGCCGTGTTCAATTGCATGGAAAGCTTGCTGCCCGAGTACAGCGCCTTTGGCGTGGTGCGAGAAGCCGCAGGCAGCGCCTTGCCTGGCATTGCCCCCAGCAATGCTTACCGCTGTCAAGATGACGGTTATGTGTTGATTGCAGGCAATGGCGACAGCATTTTCAAACGGCTGATGCACACGATGGGGCGCGACGATTTGGGCAACGATCCAGCACTCACCGACAACGCGGGTCGCGTGAAACGCGTGGCCGAAATTGATGCAGCGATTGGCGTGTGGGCTGCACAGCGCAGCGTTGCGCAAGTGTTGGCAGCTTTGGACGAAGCCGCTGTGCCCGCCGGTCGCATTTACACCGTGGCAGATATTGCCGCAGACCCACACTACCAAGCACGCGAGATGATTCAACACGTGCAAATGGACGACGGCACATCGTTGGCTGTGCCTGGCATTATTCCGAAGCTCTCGCGCACACCTGGCAGCCACCGTCGCAATGCACCGAGCATTGGGCAGGATACCGATGCGGTGTTGCAAGACATTGGTTTAACGCCAGCACAAATTCAAGCACTCAAAGACAAAGGCATCGTGGCATGACCCGCATTTATTTCAACGAAGTTGTCACCCGTGATGGCTTTCAAATCGAACCCGGGTTTATTCCCACCGACAGCAAGGTCGCATTGATCGATGCTTTGAGTTTGTGTGGCTACGCCAAGATTGAGGCCACGTCGTTCACCTCGCCCAAAGCCATTCCTATGTTGCGTGATGCCGATGAGGTGATGGGGCGCATTCAGCGTGTCGCGGGTGTGGAGTACACCGTGCTTGTGCCCAATCTCAGAGGCGCTGAGCGCGCGATGGAGGCGAAGGCGGATGAGTTGAATTTGGTCATGTCGACCTCCGAGACCCACAACCTCTCGAATCTGCGCATGACCCGCGCCCAGAGCTTTGCCGCCTTGGCGGGGGTGGTCCGTTATGTGGATGGCCAAACACCGATCAATGTGTCGCTCTCGACATGTTTTGGCTGCCCCATGGAGGGCGACGTCCCACAAGCAGATGTTCTGGCTATTGCGCGTCGTTTTGCAGACCATGGCGTGCGTGGCATCACCATTTGCGACACCACGGGCATGGCACATCCTGTGCAAGTCCAGCGCATGGTTGAAGCTTTGCAAGCGCAGTTGCCTCATACCCAACTCACGCTGCACTTTCACAACACACGGGGTATGGGCTTGGCCAATATCTTGGCTGCTGTGCAAGCGGGTATCACGCGTTTTGATGGCTCACTCGGCGGCTTGGGGGGGTGCCCTTACGCACCCGGCGCCAGTGGCAATGTGTGCAGCGAAGACGCGATTCATATGCTGGATGCCATGGGCTATGACACGGGCATGGATGTGACCAAACTGATTCAACTCGCACGTCAGTTGCCACAGATCGTGGGCCATGAGGTGCCGGGGCAAGTGGCCAAGGCGGGGCGCATCACTGATTTGCATCCTGCGCCTGCTGATGTGAACGCACTCAGAGGACTAGCGTCATGATTGACCATCTCGATCACTTGGTGCTCACCACCTTCAACGAAGGTGCCTGTGTCGATTTCTACACACGCGTCATGGGCATGACGCTGGAGAGTTTTGTGGGCGGTACGCCACCGGTCACACGCAAGGCTTTTAAGTTCGGACACCAAAAAATCAACTTGCATGTCCGCGGCAAAGAGTTCGAGCCCAAAGCCCATGTGCCCGTGCCTGGGGCGCTGGATTTGTGCTTCATCGCCTCCGTCCCTTTGGATGAGGTGATCGTCAAACTCCATGCCGCAGAGTGGCCGATCATCGAAGGGCCAGTCATGCGCACCGGCGCGACACAGAAAATTCGTTCTGTGTACGTGCGTGACCCTGATTTGAATCTGATTGAAATTTCAGAGCTTGTCTGAGCGAACGCATGGCGGTGGCTGAGCGGCCATCGCCATAGCGCATATTTTTATTGCTCGTCGACGATGGGGTTGGACAAGGTGCCAATCCCTTCAATCTCGATCTCGCAAACATCGCCAGGGGCCATCCACACAGGGGGTGTGCGGGCATAGCCCACGCCGGCTGGTGTGCCGGTGATGACCACGTCACCAGGCTCCAAGGTCATGCATTCGGTGATGATGCGCAGCGACTCCACCACGTTCCACAAGAAATCGCGTGTGTTGGCGTCTTGCATGACTTTGCCGTTCAAACGCGATTGAATACGTAAGCCTTCAGCGCCCATGGGCAACTCGTCCGGCGTGACCAGCCAAGGGCCGAAGGGGCCTGTGCCATCAAAGTTTTTGCCGATCGTCCACTGTGCTGACTTGCGTTGGTAGTTGCGAATGCTGGCGTCGTTGAAGCACGAATAACCGGCGATGCAGTCGAGTGCGTTGGCTGCCGTCAGGTGGCGTGCGCGTTGACCAATCACCACAGCCAATTCAGCTTCATAGTCGAGCTGTGTGGATGCTTTGGGGCGCACGATGGCGCCTTGATGACCGACCATGGAGGTGGCACCGCGCATAAAAAAGCTGGGGTATTCAGGGCGAGCGTTGCCGCCTTCCTTGGCGTGGTCGGCGTAGTTCAAGCCCATACAAACAATCTTGCCGGGATTGGGGATCAATGGCAGCAGTTCCACCGAAGACAAGGTCCGGATGGCCGAGGCGGGGGCCTTCTGTGCAGCGGTGTGTGCTGCGGCCATCGCACCCTTTGTGGCAATGAGCGTTTTCAAATCTGCTGGCAAGTCAAGGCCGAGCAAACTCAGGTCGACAAACGTCTCGGACGACGCGTCTTTGATCCAGCCTACGCCCGTGTGGTTGTCTGTTTTGAAACTTAAAAATCGCATGGTGTTGCCTCCTTTTATTCGTTATTCCAAGCGCCAGGTGTATTTCATGCTGGCCCAGCTTTGCTCTGGCTTGCCATCCACCGTGCCGGGGCGGAATTGGCATTTGGAGAGCGCGTTGCGTGCCGCTTCATCCAAACGGTTAAAGCCGGAAGACTTTTCAATCTCGGCTTGCAACACGCGCCCATCCGTCCCAATCAAAAACTTCAGTGTGACGGTGCCTTCTTCTTCTAAGCGACGCGAGGCGCTGGGGTAGTCTGGTTTGGCACAGCTCGCACCGGCTTGAATGGTCGCGCCCGTGCGGATGGCAGGTGCCGCGGGGGCCGGCGGTGCGGCCACCACGGCTGGCGCAGGGCTGGGCGGCGCGGGTGGTGCGACCGGCACGGTGATGGCTGGTGCGGTGCTGGTGGGCACTGGCAGCGGTGCCGCAGCAGGAGGCGGCGGCGTTTTGGGTGGCGGTGGTGGCGTTTGCGGGGGGGCAGGGGGCGGCGGCACGTTGTCGCTCAGCAACATGGCTTCTACTTTGATCTCGGTGATCTTCACCACTTTCTGGGCCAAGCCAGATTGAAGCGCCCAGAGCAGCAAGACATGCAGCAAGACCACCAGCGCGATGCTGGTGAGGTGCTTGCGCGGGTTGCGTTGGCGCTGAGCGTAAGGGGAGGAGGAGGTCGAAGAGGTGGCCACAGGACGATGCAGAAAATCTGTCTTGATTCTAGGGCGCCTGCGTGAACAGGTTAGGTCACAGGGGCTGGATTGAACAACACCAAGGCGTTGTGCAGTTTCCAGTGCTCTGCCCACGTCTTTTTGCGACCGCTGGCCACGTCGAGCATGAGTTGAAACAACTCCATCCCGACTTCTTCAATCGTTTTGTCGCCATCGGCGATGGTGCCTGCGTTGACGTCCATCAGGTCATGCCAGCGGCGGGCAAGGTCGGTGCGTGTGGCCACTTTGATGACGGGTACCTCTGCCAAGCCGTAAGGTGTGCCGCGTCCGGTGGTGAACACGTGCATGTTCATGCCCGCGGCGAGTTGTAGCGTGCCGCAAATGAAGTCGCTGGCTGGGGTGGCGGCGTAAATCAGTCCTTTTTGTTGGAGCTTGTTACCTGGTGACAGCACCCCCGAAATCGGGGCAGAGCCCGATTTGACGATAGAGCCCATGGCTTTTTCGACGATGTTGGACAAGCCACCTTTTTTGTTGCCAGGCGTGGTGTTGGCGCTGCGGTCGACGCGGCCTCGGGCGAGGTAAGCGTCGTACCACGCCATTTCACGAATCATGGCTTGGGCCACTTCGGGGGTGGTGGCGCGTGAGGTGAGTTGGTCAATGCCATCGCGCACTTCGGTGGTTTCTGAAAACATCACGCTGGCGCCTGCACGCACCAGCAAATCGGTGCAAAAGCCGACAGCTGGGTTGGCTGTGACGCCTGAGAACGCATCGCTGCCGCCGCATTGCACGCCCACCACCAGTTCGCTGGCAGGTACCGTCTCGCGTCGTCGCAGGTTCAATCGTTCGAGGTGGCGCGTGGCCGTTTGCATGATGTCGTCAATCATCGACATGAAGCCCACATGGGCGTCGTCTTGCAGGCACACCACGTCCAAAGCTTCTCCGCGTTGGTCGTTGATGGGAATGGCACCTGGCGGCATCAAGCGTTCGGGTTGCAATTTCTCGCAGCCCAAGCTGACCACCATCACTTCGCCGCCAAAGTTGGGGTTGAGGCTGATGTTGCGCAGGGTGCGGATTGGAATTTCCGCGCCGTCTGCGTCAATGGCCACGCCACAGCCGTAGGTGTGCTCGATGCCTACCACGTCGTCGACGTTGGGATATCGGGGGAGCAACTCGGCCTTGATGCGCTGGACCGCAAACGCCACCACGCCCGACACACATTGCACGGTGGTGGTGATGGCCAAGATGTTGCGCGTTCCCACTGAACCATCGGCGTTGCGGTAGCCCTCAAAGGTGTAGCCCTCCAGCGGCGGCAGTGGGTCGGGCTTGATGGTGGCGATCGGCAAGTTGTCCAGTTCGCGCGCTTCAGGCATCTGCAACAAACGTTCGTGCACCCAGCTGCCTGCCGGAATGTCTTGCAACGCATAGCCAATCGGAATGCCATAGCGCACCACGGCACCGTGGGCGGGCAGATCGACCAAGGCGACTTTGTGGCCCTGTGGCACTTGGGTTTTCAGCGTCAGGCCGTCGGGCAGCACGGTGCCAGCGGGTAAACCGCCGGCGTTGGCCACGATGGCCACGTTGTCGCGAGCGTGCATGCGGATGGTGAGCGGGGTCATGGTGTCTCCTATTTCGGCATAATGATAGCGGTACCATTTATCGGGTCAAGACCGATTTGCAAGTGAGCGACATGATTGACAAAGACAACCCCAAACGTTCTCGCCGCAGCAGCGGTGCCATCACCTTGCGCGATGTGGCCATGCTGGCGGGCGTGGCGCCTATCACCGCCTCGCGTGCCATCAACACGCCGGGGCAGGTGTCGCCCGAGGTGTTGCGCAAAGTGCAAGAGGCCGTGCAGCGCACGGGCTATGTGCCCAACCGCATGGCGGGCGGCTTGGCGTCGTCTCGCAGTCGTCTCATTGCAGCCGTGGTACCCAGCACGGTGGTGTCGGTGTTCATGGAAACCATCGAGTCGTTGAACGGCACTTTGTTTGACGCGGGGTACCAGCTCATGTTGGGTCAATCGGGCTATTCTGCCGAGCGCGAGGAACTGTTGCTTGAGGCCATCATTGGGCGTCGTCCAGATGGCATTTTTTTGACGGGCATTTTGCCGCCAGGCAGGGCCCGCACACGTTTGTTGGCCTCGGGTATTCCTGTGGTCGAAACGTGGGACTTAACGCCCACGCCGATTGACATGCTGATTGGCTTCTCTCACTCGGACATTGGGCGTGAAGTGGCTCAATTCTTGATGAACAAAGGCTATCAAAAGTTTGCAATTGTGCGCGCTGAAGATGAGCGTGCCGACCGCCGTACGGTGGCCTTTCAAGACGCGGTGGCGCAACGCGGCTTCCCCCCTGTTTTTGACGTGAATGTGGGGGCCTCGCGCTCCCTCAAAAGCGGTCGCGATGCGATGGCCCGCATTTTGACTGAGGCACCGGGTGTGGAGGCTGTGTTTTGCAGCTCCGACTTGCTGGCTTTGGGTGTGATGACGGAGGCTCGCGCTCGCGGGATGTCCGTGCCCAGCGATGTGGCCGTGATGGGTTTTGGCGATGTGCCGTTTGTGGCCGACATGGTGCCTGCGCTGACTACCGTGCGCATCAATGGGGGGCAAATAGGCGAGTTGGCTGCTCGCTTTTTGATCGATCGTGCGGAGAGTCGACCTGTGGACCCTCGCATCGTCGACGTGGGTTTCTCGATCATCGAGCGCGACAGCACGGCCCTAGCGAAAACCCTAGGCTAAAACCATTGACGGTCAGTTTTTCCCTCGTTACCATCCCTTTCAATTCATTTGGTAGCGCTACCAAATGGGGTGATTGTTAAAAATCACCAGCAGCTCAACATCATCTCAACTCAAAGTGGCTTCCATGGCATCAACCTCATCACACATGTACTCGCGTTTGCTATTGACGGGCGCTTCAGGTGGTTTGGGCCGCGTACTGCGCCCACGTTTGAAAAACCGTTGCGATGTGTTGCGCGTCAGTGACTTGTCAAATTTGGGCGATGCGGGCGTCGGTGAAGAGGTGATGCATGTCGCTTTGCAAGATCGCCCTGCCGTGATGCAAATGTTGCAAGGTGTGGATGCGGTGGTGCATTTGGGTGGCATCTCCACCGAGCAACCGTTTGACGACATCGTGCAAGCCAACATCATTGGCGCCTACAACTTGTACGAAGCCGCTCGCATTCACGGCACGCGCCGCATTGTGTTTGCCAGCTCCAACCACGTGACGGGCTTTTATCGCCAAGACGAGGTGGTGGACGCCACCATGCCCGTGCGACCCGATGGTTACTACGGCTTGAGCAAAGCCTTTGGCGAGAACTTGGCCCGTTTTTACTTTGACCGCTACGGCATTGAGACCGTGGCATTGCGCATTGGCTCCTCATTCCCAGAGCCCAAAGACCGCCGCATGCTCGCCACGTGGATGAGCTACGACGACTTGGAGCGTTTGGTGGTCGCCAGTCTCAGCTCACCAGTCGTGGGCTACAGCGTGATTTACGGCATGTCTGACAACCACCATGTGTGGTGGGACAACACACCCGGCAAGCACATCGGCTACCGCCCGCAAGACAGCTCCGAGCCATTCCGTGCGGATGCCGAAGCGCGTCAGCCGATTCTCGATTTGAACGACCCCGCCGTGATTTACCAAGGTGGCGGCTTTGTCAAAGCGGGCCCTTTTTGATTTTTTTAGACAACACAACAGGAGACAACACCATGACAAAACGCTTCAGCCTGATTCAGACCTTGGTGGCCACGGCCGCTGCTTCGATGTTCGCCATGGCGGCCAACGCCACTGAGTTCCGTTCGTCCGACACGCACCCCGATGACTACCCCACGGTGCAAGCGGTGCGCCACATGAGTGAAGAGCTGAGCAAGGCCACCAATGGCAAGCACAGCATCAAGGTGTTCTCCAAGTCCACCTTGGGTCAAGAAAAAGACACGATCGAACAAACCAAGCTCGGCGCCATCGCCATGACCCGCGTCAACGTCGCCCCCATGAACAACATCTGCGCGGCCACCATGGTGCCCACCATGCCGTTTTTGTTCCGCTCGACGGAGCACATGCGCAAGGTCTTGGATGGCGCGATTGGTGAAGAAATTTTGAAAGACTGCGAACCTCAGGGCTTCGTCGGTTTGGCGTTCTATGACTCAGGTGCCCGTTCGATCTACACCGTGAAGAAACCCATCAAAACCTTGGCCG
>Ga0213920_1000340_pt1 | contig 39702 bp, 54 predicted proteins | sample McNCre1117MG_FD_161054 | JGI IMG/M metagenome (GOLD analysis project Ga0213920, IMG submission 161054) | Freshwater microbial communities from McNutts Creek, Athens, Georgia, United States - 11-17 MG | ecosystem: Environmental > Aquatic > Freshwater > Creek | place: USA: Georgia | collected...
GAAATCTCTTTAAAAATATAATAATGATTGAATCTTATATTCTATTATGATTAATTCAATTGATTCTATTCTCAGAATATCGAGAATAGAATCTCTTGATTATTAGAATATCATCTTATTCTGAGATAATATTCTTTTAATCATCAAATGAGAAATCAAAATGAAGTATTCATCATATAAAAAATCGAAAGATTCTAAAGAATCAATTAATTCTGAAAGAAAAATTATTGAAAATAATCTATCATTCAGAAAATTAGATATATCATCATCAATTGATGATAAAATCAATAAATTGAATCGAGAATTGAGTCGATTAAATGAGAAAAGAGAAGAGACTTTAAATAGAAACTTCAAATATTATTCTCATAAAAAAGAATCTCTTAAAATCATAGCCTTTGATATTAGAATCATCAAAGAAAAGATTGAAACTTTAAGAGATAAACCTAAAACAATAATGATTTCCTCGATAAATTCGAGAAAATTCAAACCAATCGGTAACGGAATATACGTCACTCGAAGATAATTCTTATTATTCTATCGAACGATAGAATAATAAGAAGGAATTTTCCTTCATCATAAATAGAGGATAAAATCATGAAAACCAATACAAAAGCCAAAGTTACAGCTTGCCTACTAACCATGATGGCGCCAACCATTGCGTCTCATGCGGCAGAGGGCATTCAAATGACTGATTGGTCAACAATTCGCGACACAACAGTCAAGAATGGCGAGAAACCAAGCCCAAAGGTGGTCAGTACTAGCTCACTCGGTAAGAAGATAGTCTGTCGAACTGGAGACTTACAAGCTGAGTCACTCGCTGACCTACTCAGACAGTTGGGCTATTCTCAAACAGAAGTCTGGGGTAAGACCAACAAACTCGAATGGGCGTGGCATCGCATCAACAACGCCAAATTCAAACGAGGAGAACCTGTGGAATTTGAAGGACGAGTCTTCATCAAAAATTCGATTTAAGAATGATTCGATTCAATCGATATAATCTATCGATTGAATCATTTTCATTGAAAATAGGTTATATAGAGTTCGATAAATCATATCATTTGAATCATTCTTATAGATTCTGAATCAGAATCTATAAGAATGGTTATGGTAACCATTAAATCAACAATAGAGGATAAAATCATGAGTATGTATGTTATAATAGAATTCAAACCAGTGGATAACCAAGAGCTGGCTGACGTCCTAATGATAAACTACAGAAGTATGGACTTCATACATTTGGAGGACGATGTTCTTAACTGCGCATTTGAATTATGTGACAACCAAGAGTTGGATGCCTTAGTGACTCCGCACTGGCAATTCATTAGAGAACATGAGCTACCACACGATGGCTCTGACCGAGCAAGTTACTTGTACGAGCAATACGGAGTATACTGAGTTCGTAATAGGCTCTTACCAAAAAGAGTCTATTGCGGGCGATGTTGCCCCAATCATATAGGAGAACAATCATGACCACTTACAAACTGTCAATTCCACTTCACATGAATATGGACTACGTCCGTCTAATCATGTCTAAGTTTGATGAAACCAAATCTGTCAACTTAACAGATAAAGTGTTGGAAGTCGAAATTTTCGCTGACGAGCATCCTAACTCCCTATGTTCCCAGTTAGACCAACTGTGGTGCAGCAAGTCACCAGATGGTTCAGTAGGATTTGTTGACTTCCTGCAGACGTTTGGCGCAGTTGAGCCAAATCCTTTTGGTCGCGGCGATGAAGGTGAACCCTAGCATCCAGACACAGCTTAACCTCAGAATTATCGCTTTTCTTTGCAATTCTGAGGTTAGTGTCCCGTTCCCGCCTTTCAACTCAATGGGGGGAATCGTTCGTGATTACGGCTAAACCGGTTGCACGCATGTCTGCTCATCACAGCACAATAAAACTATAAGTTGGGGACACATCAGCAGAAAGTTGCAGTTGGTAGACCGTTGGGCATGTCATGTCGCGTGGTGCATGTGGTGGCCAACTAACATTCTTTCTGACTGTGTGACTATTTTATAATATTTAGGCCGGTCTGTCAAGAGATATTTTCTCTTTATAAATCAATCACTTGTAGTAACCATATCAATTATTAAGCGAGAGCTGTCGGACTGACCAGACTTCACTTCGACAGCTCTTACGTCTGGGACTACCTTGCGCAGTAGACCAGCTAAGATTTCATGCTTCAGTTTAATTGCTTGTATAGCAGGTACCTGCTGCTCTACTTTCAATTCAAGTGCGGCATCGACCTCGTCTACCAATGAGTAGATTTGCTTTACCAAAGATTCTGCGTCGATTCTCTCGCGAATTTCCTCTGCTTTTAAGGCAGCATTTACTTTCTTCTCGGCCAAGATTTGTTTGCGTGCCATGGCAACTATTTCATGCTCTAACATTTTTTACCTCATTTTTGGTATTTTTTTGGTTCTTGAGATACTTTATTCTATCATAAGAACCTGTTTTTTTTTTCGATATTCTCTTATAAATCAATACCTTAGATGATTAGAGAACCAGAACCAATTCAATCTGGCTCGGTGATATATATTTTTTTATCAATATTTTTCTTCTATTCTCTATTTATATCTGGTTCTTTTGGTTCTTTGGTTCTTATAATAAAATTAATCAATAAAATCAATAACTTATAACAAGAACCGAAGAACCTTTGGTAACCAAATCTTTTGGTTCTTGGTCAAAAATCATTGGTTCTTCGGTTCTTTTTGGTTATCATAATTGGTTCTTGTATAAAAATCAATGAGATAGATAATTTTAAAAAAAAAGATTGATTTTTATATCTGAATGATTTATAATGAATATGAAAATTAGATGTTACCTGTTGCCAAAGGATTGGACTACTGTGAACTAACCAATCACCGCCCCATGTCATATTGGTGACCTCTGGGGCAATGTAGTTACTACCACTCGTGGTGAGTGGCTGATGACAAGAGGTAATATATGAACGCAGTAATTGATTTTGAGCAAATAACAGAAGTAGTAGGCAGTAAATGCTTCAATCAATTTGGTATTCCAGTAGAGTTGAAACAGTTAGACCGTTGGGTATGTTGGTCTTTGGTTAAAACAACAAAAAGTAAAGGAGATAAACCACAAAAACGACCTGTGGCACCAGCATATCGTAGCGATTTTGGTATTCGTGTAGCTAAATGGGCTGCACCTGAGCACCAAATGTCCTTTGAGGACGCGTACGAGCTGTATGAAGACAACGAAAATATACATGGTTTAGGCTTTATTCCTAGCCAAAATGATGAAATAGTAGTAATAGACTATGACCGTTGCCTAACTTCAAGCAATGAAGTTATACTTGGTGACAAACGAGCCAAGCACATTCAAAGCTTATGCACTGAAACTTTCGTTGAGTCGTCTGTATCTGGTAAAGGTTTGCACATATTTCTCAAAGGAAAGTTACCAACTGGGCGTAAGAATCTTGGTTCCACTGTGGGTGTAGAGCTATATCCTGGCAATAAGCCAGCATTTATAGCTATGACTGGTGCCGTATTTGCTGATTCCCCTTTGGCACTATCTGATGGTACAGCGACAATAGCCGAGCACTTACAGGAATTCTTTGGTGAAACAGGGCAAGCAAACAACAAACCAGCATATTCCATACCAGACTCTCTTGGTGAGGGCAATAGAAACTCTGGTATGACGCAAATTTGTGGTTGGTTATATAGCCAAGGATGGCAAAAGAGTGACATATTGTCTTATATGCTAAAATACAATGAGTTTAAAGTTGTACCGCCACTGCCAGAGAGTGAGGTATTGTCCATACATAAATCCATATCTAAAGCTCAAGAGGATAAGGATGCTATAAAAGAGCAAGAGCTTCAGACGTATTTAAACGACATATACCACATACGCACACATGCCATGTGGTTTGACTTCAAAGGGCATGTGTTGGTATCGGCAGACTCGTTGAACACAACATATTATAACAAAGGGTTCAGAGGTAAAAAAGACTCTTTGCCTCTTATAGCTAATTGGTTGAAGGCACAAGCTAACTTTAAATCAGCAGAGAACGTATCTTGGTTGCCTGTACCGTACGGAACTGAGCAACGTTTAATAAGGTCAGACAACGGCTCGTCTATGGTAAACACATGGAGAGGGTTTGCTGTAGAGCCAAAGGAGGGAGATGTACAACCTTGGTTAGACCATTTGCAGCACGTTGTGCCAGAGTCTGACTATCGTTCGGCACTACTGTGGTGGATAGCTTATACGATTCAGCGTCCTAATAAGAAGGTATCGTGGCAGCCAATAATTCTTGGTATATCTGGTGCTGGTAAAGACGCTCTATTCACTCCAATACATGACATACTTGGTCGTGCGTACAAGACAATTGGTAATAAGGATATTAAAGGTGACTACGACGATGGGTTGTGGCAGACCAAACTGCTTCATATATCAGAAGCATCTGGTTTAAAAGGCAACGCAATTGACTTCTATAAGCGAATTACAGCACCTGAGAGTGACTCGATGATGCTTTTGAACATTAAGGGACAGAAGAAGGTAGAGCAGCCTAACATTTGTAACGTATTGGTTATCACTAATAACGTTGATGCTATGAAGTTTGATATAACTGAGCGCAGAGCGTTCATACTTAATGCACCAACTGTTATGTCAGAAGAGCAAACATACAAATATTACGAGGGATGGCTGCACGTTGGCGGTGCAAAGGCATTGTTTCATTACTTACTAAACTACCCTTTAACAGAACATACGCCAACCAAACTGCCATTCTTAACAACTCACTTCTATGAGATGTTCGACATGACTAGAGACAAAGAGGAGTCTAGCATTAAATATGACTGGGAAGACTCTAAGGGGCTGTTCAAGTACGATTTTGTACAGTTCAGAACGTTATCGGCGCACTACCCAGACCTGTCAAAGGCTAAACTAAAGCAAGCGCTTGAGCTATTTGGGTTTGTTAAGGTTGACAGTATAGTAACAAAGGCACAAAAAACTATTGACGGAAAAAAAGATTACGCTGAAAGAGACTGGTGGGTGCTAAAAACGCACCCTTGCCTTAAGTCAGTAGAGTATTATGAAGCTATACTAGCTGTAAAGGAACTAGTGGCAAAAGAGCAAATTAACAGAAAATTTTAATTGAGTCCGCATGCGGAGAACACTTTTAGGAAAACAAAATGATTGAAGAGCATAGAATGCCCAGGCTGCCAGAGGCAGAACGATTGGCAGCAAAACAGGCTGGTAGAACACAAGGCAAGCCAAGAGACTACTCAAAATGTAGTCTAACACAAGAAAAATTGCATTCATTGGTGCACTACGACCAAGATACTGGTATTTTTACCAAGCTATCTAACGGTATGCGATACCTAGCCACTGACAATGGTGGATATGTTCGTGTATCACTTGGTAAGTACGGTGTGTTTCAAGCGCATATACTTGCTTGGTTTTACGTCACTGGTGAGTGGCCAGATGGTATCATTAAGAAACGTGACAGCGACCCAGGCAATAACGCATTTACCAATTTGGTGTATATAAGCAAAGACTCACGCGTGTTCTATGGTTTCGACATCAAGCCATCTGGTGTGTTTATTAAAACACGAGTTGGTGACAATCCGATTGAGCTAATTGGTCCATTCGAGAGTGTTGAGGTGGCTAAAACAGCAAGACAGGAACTAAGGAACGTGCAGCTATGAGAAAATCAATAGGACATAGTGAATTATCTTTGGCGCTTGCCTTGTATACAGTAGGGCTTACGCTACGGGCGCTACCTGCTGAAGTAACAAGAACGTTTGTGCGTGTCCTTAAGGACGATGAAAAAGCTATTGACAAGGCAAAAGCTAAAAGACTAAGAAGACTAACTCGTAACCAAGAGATTTTAAAAAATCAGAATAAATAAATAGACAAAATCATTTTTATATAATAATATATGCCCATCATTTGAGATTATTAAATGATATTTTAATCAACTTAATAGGAGGCCGTCATGGCTAGAGCAAAAAGAGATTCACAAGAAGTATCTGACAACGAAGAGTTTTTTGGAGAAGGCCAGTCAACTGCTTTTGAACAATCCGACGTAGAAACTGAAGCTACACAAGAGCTGGCACAAACAGAAGAAGCCGCACTTACACAGGCGTTAGCACAAGAAGATGTGGTTACTGCACTGACTGAGCTAAAAGAAACAGCCACAGGCAAATTGCCTGCATTCATTGCAACGTATATCGCATTGAAAAATGCACTTGGCGATGAGTCACCAGCCACACAAAATGCACTTGCCAATCTGCAGACGTATAAAACTGACGTTGTTAAGCCTACAAAAGAACATAAAGCCAAGGCATTCAACGAAAAAACTGTATTGGCAGCAGCGTTGAAAGACACGGTTGGTTCTGTTGAAGGCCAGGACGTTATTGAAAAATCTTGGCAGGAAAAACTTAAAGATTTGCAATCCGACGAACGTATTAGCGAAAAGCTTAAGGCACTGCTGGTAACTTACCATACATTGGCTTCAATAGAAGACGAGTCGTTGGCGCCTTCTGTTGAATTGGCGCTGACACAACTTCGTGCATACGCATCAAAAAGCAAATCGTTGGCTAACAAAACCTCAACACGTATTGGTCAGCCATCTGTTCGCCTGAGAACCAAAGTGGTTACCAAAGATGGTAAAACGTTTGTGGCGGCAACACTTGCTGCAGCAATTAGACTGCTTGGTAATGAAGACAAAGAGTTTGTTTTAAAAGCCTGGAAACAAATCGGTACTGCCAAATTTAAAGCTGGTGAAACCATTGAGTTCGAAGGTCATAAATTCAGCTTGACTGACGAAGATACGTCTGGTGAGCCCGAAAAGCAAATCGAAGGCGTTGACGAATCGACCTTGCAAGAATTAGCATAGTAAATGGCAAGGCACCAGCCGCATTTGGTGCCAACAACTAAGAGAGCAATAAAATGAGCGAGCAAGAAATTCAAACAATGCCAGAGCTTCCTCCAGAAGTACAAGCTTTAATGGAAGCAGCGGCACAAAAAATAGCCAGTGAAGAAAACAATGGTATACCTTTCATTAGCCTTAAAGGTAAAAAATTCTCCATAGGCGACGAAAAGGTTGGTTACAAAGACGAAAAACTTGGCTTAGCAATTCGTTGCGTTATTGTTGCAACAGCCTTTGATTTCACTTGGTACGACCGTCCTTACGACCCTTCAAGTGAAGACTTTAATCCACCTGCGTGCTTCGCGATTGGCGATGAACAGGATGGCTTAACTCCACACGAAGACTCACCAATTCCACAGTGCCACAGCTGCATGGTCTGTCCAATGAATCAGTTCAAGTCAGCAGCAAATGGCAAAGGTAAAGCCTGCCGCAACGGTAGACGATTGCTTATTGCATACGTTAATGATGATGGTAGTGCAGACCTTGACAACTTGGCTATAGTCAGTCTATCACCTACAGCACTTCGCGGTTTCTCGTCTTACCTTAAAAAAGTAAGCGAGGTCAAAGGCTTGCCAGTTTGGTCTGTTGTTACAATACTGTCATTCGAGCAAGAACAAGCGTATCCGCAAGTTGTTGCAACATTTGACGGGATACTAGCACATAACATGGCTGGCCAAACATCTTTGATTGAAATTAGTAAACGCCTAGACGAGTTCCAAAGTAGTGTATCAACTCCGTATGATTGCTCAACCTTTGTGGCGTACGAACCAAAAGTACCTAGCGAAAAGAAAAGTAAGATGTCATAGCTGCGACGCCTTGGAATAGCGGCCACAATACCGCTTAAATAGCTATTCCCAATTGGTCTTTGCCTACTCAGAGACCAGTTGGGAGCAAGTTACAATTAAGTAACCTCCAAAATTAAGAGGAATTGCAATGTACTGCATAGATTTTGAGACTTTTCCAATTGAGAACGGGTCAAACACAACGCCAGTTCCTGTTGGTGTTTCTATTAAGATAGATGCCAAACCTAGCGTGTATTATGCATGGGGGCATCCTATCAAAAACAATACAACTAAGGACACAGCTTATTGGGCTTTAAAAACCATAGTAGAATCAGACGATTTGGTTGTGTGTCATAATTTAAAATTCGACTTACGCATATGCTTAGAGCATTTAGATTTACCTTTTCCAAAAAATATTGCAGATACGATGATAATGGCGTACCTGCACGACCCTCGCGAAGACTCTCTTGGATTGAAAGAACTTGCCGATAAATATCTTGGTATGCCGCCAGATGAGCAGACAGAACTCAACAATTGGCTAATATCCCATGGTTTTAAACCTGGACGTTACATTGCTAAAGCACCAGGAGATATAGTTGGAAAATACGCCATTGGTGATACAGACCGCACATACGAGCTGTACTGGTACTACAAGACTTTGATGGACACCGTTCCTAGAATCTGGGATGCTTTTAATCGTGAAATGCAGCTTATTCCCATTGTCATTGGAATGGAACAACGCGGTCTACACCTTACACCTGACATTCAAGCAATAAACACCAAGTGGCAAGGTGAGTTTGATTTAATTGAGCTACAGCTTAAAGCTTATGGTGGTGGTGAAGAGCCCGGCAAGAAGGCGTTCTTTACGGCTCTTGCAAACAAAGGCTTAATAGACAAGTCAAAAATTGAATACACTGGAAAAGGCAATCCACGATACGGTGCAGAGTTTTTAACCAAGTACATTAGCGATGAATACCTCCTTAGTTTAATGAAGCGTCGTTCTAAGCTTCAAAAGCTTATTGGTACTTACGTCAGACCTTTTGCAGAAAAAGCTGCTAAGTACAACGGCAAGATGTATCCGTACTACAACCAAACTCGTGGTGAGGACGATTATGGCACACGCTCTGGACGCTTCTCGTCTAATATCCAACAGCTGCCTAAAGGTGCGCTAAATGTGTCAAAAGATGCTACAGCCAAGGCTGATGACTTGCCTAATCCAAGACGTTTGATTGTATCGAAGCCCGGGCACTCATTTGTTAAACGTGACTTCTCAGGACAAGAGCTAAGAGTGTTGGCTCATTATGCAGAAGGTACTATGCTTGAAGCTTATGTAAATGACCCAAAGACTGATATTCATGCTTTTGCTAGTGACTTAATTTTTAAATTCACTGGCAATAGACTTAACAGAACGTTTGTTAAGGTTATGAACTTCTTATGCGTATACGGTGGAGGCGCTGGTGCATTATCAAGAAACCTTGGTATTGACGCTGAAACTGCTAAAGAGATGCTTGCTCTACATAAAAGAGCATTCCCTGAGATTGGTGACTTAAGCTCAGAGCTTACCAGAATATCAAAGTCAGGTAAACAAATTGTCACTTGGGGTGGACGTGGATATTGGGTTGAAGAGCCAAAGATAGTTAATGGCAAAAGACAAGAGTGGTACTATAAGTTGTTGAACTTGCTAATCCAAGGCTCGTCTGCTGATATGACTAAAGAAGCAATGGTTCGTTATTACAACCATCCAGACAGAAAAGGCGAAATTGCTGTACAGGTGCATGACGAAATTGTACTTGAAGTGTTAGATGAGTACGTTGACAGGGACATGGAAATTTTGAAATGGGCAATGGACGATATTCCTGGTTGGGACGTTCCTTTAATGTCTGATGGTGAAGTTGGTAAAAACCTTTATGATATGGTGAAATATGATGAATAATGTAATGAATGAGTATTTTTGCACTACAGCATCAAGTCACCAAGAGGGCAGTGGTTACTATAAAGTAATAGCTACTGATGTCCTACAAGCAAGATTGGCTGTGCACAAACACACAAATGGTAAATGGTCATTTTTGTACAAGTCTTTGGAAGATGTCCATCCTTTAGACAGAAAGTGTCATGGAGTACTACATGGAGACTAAGCAAAAAACATGGAGCTATAGTTCATTAAGTTCTTACAAACAGTGCCCGCATAAATGGCTTTACCAACGAGTTGTAAAAATGCCAGAGCCTCCTAGCTATCATTTGTCTCGTGGTAATGACATACACAAAATGGCGGAAGATTACCTGAATGGTGTTGTTACATCGTTACCACCAGTGCTGTCAAAATTTGCTAAAGAGTTTGAACAACTCAAAGATAATGGTGCTATTGCTGAACAAGAGTTGTGCCTTGACAAAAATTGGAAACTTGTAGAGGACGGGTGGGAAAAGCCAGAGACTTGGCTAAGACTCAAAATTGATGCTACTGTACACAAGCACAATTTGGTTATTGACTTTAAAACAGGTAAGCAGTATGATGAGCACGTAGACCAAGCTCGTTTGTACGCTAACGTGTACCTGTTGCTTAATGAATCAATAGATGAGGTCGATGTCGAGTTTTGGTACTTAGACTCTGGTGAAGTAAAAGGCTGGACGTTTTACCAGACTGATTTGGCAGAGCATTTATATGCTTGGAAAAAAGAAGTTAGTAAAATGCACAACGACGAAACGTTTGCACCAAAACCAAACCAATATTGTCGTTACTGTTATGTTAAGCACTTATGTTCGGGATATGAGTGATGTTAGAAAAAGTCGTCGAGAGATATTTGGTTACGCAAGTTACCAAAAATGGTGGCGAATGCTTTAAGTGGGTAAGCCCTCAAAACAAAGGTGTACCAGATAGAATTGTTTTGCTCAATAAGCAAGTTTGGTTTATTGAGCTAAAACGTCCAGGCTTAGATTTAACAGATTTACAAAAACATGTTAAGGCTAAAATAACTAAGCATACTACTAACTACAAAATGATTAACTCAAAAGAGTTGGTAGAGGCGTTTATTAAAGAGGTGTGTGATGATTAAAGATTATAAGAGTATGTCGGTACGAAACCAAAAACGAATCAGAAACTGGTTCTGGGGCTCTGTAACGCTAATGTACTTGGTTGCCCCTAATGGCTTTAATCGATTATTTTTCGATTTAAGAAGATTTTTGATAGGCCTATATGATGATATTAGATTTTAATTTTCATTCAATATAGGTCTATTAGAGTTCGATTAAAGATATGATTTTGATTAATTTTAGAATCATATCTTTAATTAACGAGGAGGTTTTATGCCAGGTATAGATTATAAATTTTTACCGTGTACTATTAAAGAGTTTGCTGATATGCACAAAGTTGAAATAGCTGAAGCAGGTGGAGGCGTAAAAACAGAGTACAAAAAGTACTTGCTAACAAACGCACATCAGCATCACTATAACGACAGAAACTTACAAGAATGGTACAACAGAGAGATTGAAGACTATAAAGAGGAGGTTTAAATGTTGTTCGTACCACACGACTACCAGAAAGATGCGATTGAGTGGATACTGACTCACAACGGTGCTGGTCTGTTTCTACCGCCAGGTCTTGGCAAAACACCATCAACACTTATGGCTATTAGAGCGTTGCTAGAGCACAAGCAAATTGACCGTGTGCTGGTAGTTGCTCCATTGCGTGTATGTTATGCAGTATGGCCAAACGAGGTTGAGAAGTGGGAGCAGTTTAAAGACTTGTCTGTAGCTATAGTACATGGTGAAGCCAAAGATTCGATAATTCGCAAAAAGCATGATATTTACGTTATTAACCCAGAGGGTTTAAAATGGCTATTTCAAAACCATACTCAGTTGTTTGTTAAATACCGTTTTATGCTTGTACTTGATGAGTCAACACTATTTAAAAACCATTCGTCTCAACGGTTTCACTTACTTAAGTCAAACTTACAGCTGTTTGCCAGACGAGTAATTTTAACTGGAACTCCAGCACCTAATGGTTTAATACAACTTTGGCCTCAAGTGTATGCTTTAGATTTCGGGTCAAGACTTGGGAAGTTCATAACACACTTTCGGAACAAGTACTTTAACAAGTCCTATGATGGATGGGGATACGAGCTAAAAGATGGTGCTGATGAGGCCATTTATGGTGCTATAAACGACATTATCATGCACAAAAGCCATGACGAAATAACATTGCCAGAGCGTATTGATAACGTTATTCAAGTTATACTACCAAAAGTAGCTATAGATGCGTACAACAGTATTAAAAACGAGTTCATACTAGAGCATAAAGAGTCTGGTGAGACAGTGACTGCACTGAACGCAGCATCACAAGGTAGCAAGTTAAAACAGATAGCCAATGGTATAGTATACTCTGAGACCAGAGAGCCTGTGGTTATACATGCCGAAAAGGTAGATGCTGTAAAAGAGCTTGTAGAGTCTTTAGCTGGCAGGCCACTATTGGTTGTATACGAACATTTACATGAGTTAGCACTACTAAAAAAGCATTTAGGTGAAGCACCAACAATTGGAGGAGGCGTAGGCAATGCTGCACTGACTAAAACCATTGCTGATTGGAGTGCTGGCAAGCTTCCAATATTATTTTTACATCCAAGAGCTGGTGGTCACGGACTAAACTTACAATATGGTGGATGCCATGACGTTGTTTGGTTCAGCATACCGTTCGATTTAGAGCTATACGACCAAGTTAACGCAAGAGTGCACAGACAAGGTGTTAAGAACTCGGTAACAATACACCACATTGCTGCTAAAGGCACTGTTGATTACAACATACTGAGTGTACTTAAAGACAAGTCAGCGTTACAAAACGCACTACTAGAGGCTGTTCTTAAGTAAAATAATTTAAAAATATATTGATTTTATTTGAAAATCATTTATAATAAATCAATCTAAAAATTCAGACTTGAGGTGATAAGATGATAACGTTTGTAAAAGGCCCAATGTACAACATTTGTGATGAGTCAAATGGAACTAATGCAGTAAAAACGTATGATGAAGCAACTGAAGTAACTATTACGTTAGTAATTGATGGAACTCCTTACTATGGAGCAATATCAGTAATAGCAAAAACAGAAGATGATAAAGTGCTGTTTAACGAGGAAGAGTTCGATAATATTTTTAACGCAATAAAAGAAGCTTATGAACAAAGCTATAAAATTAAGTGCGGCAGGTAAGCCTGTTGTGCTAGTACCAGAACACACACTAAACTTCGGTGATTGTTTAGATGTGACATTTCAACTAAAGAAACAAAGGTAAAGAAAATGAGCGAAGAAAGAAGTCATGAGTGTTACTTGGCAGGTCCATGGTTCACTGATGCTCAAATGGCAAGACTTGAGCGAGTTAAGTCAATTTTGGCAGGACAAGGTATTACGTACTTTAGCCCAAAAGACGAAAACTTATTTAAGCCAGGCATGACAACCAAAGATGTGCTTAACGCCAATTTGATAGCTATGGATGAATCACAGTTTGTTTTAGCTATTACAGATGGTAAAGACGTTGGCACAATGTTTGAGTGCGGTTGGGCTCATGCAAAAGACATTCCAATACTATACGTTTGGCTAACACGAGAGTATGGACAAAAGTTCAACCTTATGTTGGCAGCATCTGGTGCGTTTGTTACAACAGAGCATGAGCTAAAAATGGCACTTGTAAACTGGTTAAAGTATGCTAAGTTTGAAAGTACTGAGGTGCATGATGACCTCATTGAATGAGTTTTTGGCTCAGATTTACAACTTGGCTTTTATACATCGTTACAGTGTTATACCAAGAGTTAAAAATGAGTCGATTGCTGAACATTCTTTTTTTGTTGCATCTTTGGTTATTAAGTTACAAGATGACTATGTGTTTGACTTAGGTAAAGCTGTTACAATGGCAACAATACACGACTGGACAGAGAGTTGGACTGATGATATAACTGTAGCAACCAAAAGAAAATTTCCTTTGATTGCTAATGCTGTAGAGGTTGTAGAGTACCAAGTGGTTAATCAATTCTTTCCTATTGGCGTAAAAAACATTTGGTCAGAGTATAAAGAAGGGCACTCTGTAGAAGCAAAGATTACTAAGTATGCTGACACCTTGCAAGTTATTCAGTATGCAGAAAATGAGGCTAAACTTGGAAACATGTATATGGAGTCTGTAGTAGAAGACGCCAAACAAAGACTTTTAAAATTGGAGGATGCGCTAAATGAGTACAGAAGAGTTGCTTAATAAAGGAAAAACAGAGCGAATGGTTGTTAGACCAATCATTCAGACGTTAATTGATGTTTACGCACTAAAAGGACCTGAAGGCTTTGGTGTGTTGTTTGAAGGCTTTAACTTACCAAGATGGTTACCTTTTAAAGGTAAGTTTGTTGGCAAAATGGGGTTTGGCCAATCAGAAGAGCGAATGTATAACATCCAACAATTTGCTAAAGCTGCTATGAAGCACGGTGACAGAGCGGCAGAGTTTGGTGTATACACAGGCTACACAACTCGGATGTTATTGGACATGGGGTTTGATGTTCTTGCGTTCGACTCGTTCGAAGGCATTAAAGGCTCTGGTGAGCACGATATAATGCAAGACGGTGAGTTTAGTGTTGACAGCATGCTTGAAGAAACGTTTGAGCGAATTAAAGATGCGTACGTAGTAGTTGGTACGTTGCCAGGCACGTTAGAAGGCCGTGATGATATGTTTAACTTTGTTCACTTAGACCTTGATGTGTACGAGCCAACACTGGCTGTTCTACGGTACGTATACCCAAGAATGCACACTGGTGGAGTTATTGTGCTAGACGACTACGGTTACCACATAACACCTGGCATTAAAAAAGCTGTAGATGAGTTTGTTGCAGAATCTGGCGCTAAGTTCATTTACTTAACATCCGGACAAGGAGTTATATTAGTATGAGTGTAGAAGAAACATTGGAGCAACGTGGCTCCATTTATGGCGACTACGAAGAAGGCACTAAAACACGTGGATGGATAATGGAGACTTTACGTGAGCACAAAAGAAGGTGCTCTGGTTCTGGTTTTACGCCTGCGGAAGAAGTTATGATTACAGACTTGGTTAACAAGCTTGTAAGATTTGCAGGTTCACCAACACACATAGACAGCATACATGATTTGGCTGGCTATGCAACTTTAATTGAAAGGACATTAACATGCCAAAAGTAATAAGAACAGACATTGAGCCATTCTACTGTGAAAAGAAGTTTGGCAAACCAGCTAATCTATCAATGGTAGAGCAACTGTCAAGTATTAAAGTTGAGTTGATTAACCCAACAGATTTGGAGGAAGCAGTTAACACTATGTGCCAATTTTCTATGAACGGTTGGAACACAGAGCCAAGAACTGAGTTTACTAAGGAAGATGTGGAAAAATGCTTGTCTGAATTGTTTGCTGGAACAGCACTTCCATTGGCGTTAGAAACATTTAGAGTAAACTTCAGCGTATCAGGACTTGATTTAGTTGACGTGACACACTTGATTAGACACCGTGCGTTTACGTTCTCAGCACAATGCTCAGACCGCGACCTTCGTGACTTGGAGCTGGTTGTTAAGCCATCAATACTTGCCAACGAGGAGTTTAGAGAACGGTTTGAGTTCCTTGCGTACCACTCAGCACAGCTTTATGCCGACATGCTTGACTCTGGTGAAGTCAATGTGTTTGATGCTAGAACTATTTTGCCAGTAAACAAATCTCACTACTACCTGGTGTCTGGTTGTTTAAAAGACATAATTAACTATATCAAACAACGCATTGACGAGCACATTCAAACACAATCTGACAACGTTGTTGCGCTGTTGCTATGGACTGAATTGTGCAAAGTGTACCCGTTCTTAAAACCATTGATTGACCTAAATGGTAAAGATACGTACCACATTAACCAAGTCAAGGCTGGAAAAACAACTATATTCCCACCATCAGAAAAGAACGATGTGATGGATTGGGACAAAGACCAGTTCTTTCACGATAAGCACCGTGACCAGTTTCCTGGCAGTAATGTGTACTTAGGTATAAAAGAACGTTTGACTAAGTAGTTAGCGTGAGTGGTGTGTAACAGGCACCACTTGCAGTAACTATTTTGGTTACTAACAACCGAGGAGCTGTTATGAACGAAATACTAAATAAACAACTGCAACTACTTAACATAGTTGCCCAAAATACAACCGATTTGCACCCATGCTTTATGCCGGAACAGCCGACAAAAGGAGACATTATAAAGTATATTAAGGAACATTCGTTCTTTATGAACCAAGAGGTTGTTGAGTTAATGCAACAGATTGGACATGGCAGTACAGTGTTAAAACCATGGAAACAGTCACATTTGGCTGTATGCCAAGAAGAAGCTATCATTGATGATGAAGTTAAATCAGAAGCTATAGATATGTTATGTTTTTGCTTAAACATTTGTCTGGCTGCTGGTATAACACCAGAAAATATAGAAGTTGAATACGACAAAGTTTGGCTCAAAAACATTAGCAGACAACAAAATGGCTATTAAACGTGAACTACACCCATTTGGAGAACTATGATGGCTATTCGCCCCTCAAAAATGATGACGTTCACCAGACTCGCAGAAGATATTGCTGAACAGTCGACGTGTAAACGAAGACAGGTTGGATGCTTCTTGGTTGATGCAAACCACCATGTACTGTCTGTTGGTTATAACGGTGTTGCAAAGGGTATGAAACATTGCTTAGATGAGCCATGCTCTGGCTCAGAGTGTAAGTCTGGTGAAGGCTTAGATTTATGTTTGGCTATACATGCAGAGCAAAATGCTTTAATTCGATGCAAAGAACCAAATGTGATTCACACCTGCTACACCAATGTGGCGCCTTGCATGCATTGTTTAAAAATGCTTCTAAACACAAGCTGCCAAAGAGTTGTGTTCTTGCATAACTATGCTGATAGCGTACGATGTAAAGAGCTTTGGGAAAGTGCTAATAGACAATGGGTGCAGTTATGAAAATTGAATGGGAAGTACTGGTATTAATTTTAGGTATGGTAGCAATCACCTTGCTTTATATGCCTCCTGTTGACAGCATAGAGCAAGCTAGTAACATTATTGCTATGGAGTATACTAAAGACCAAAAAGGTAACTGCTATGCTTATCAATCAAATACTCCAAAATTCTCTTGGATTCCTTGCGAGTTAACCAAATGATAGATGAAAAAGTTAGTGACCAAATAGGCCGAATATTCGACAGCTTAAAGCAATCGTCAAAAGAGCAAGTATTTGACGACATGAAAGTCATCGGTATTCGCATAGAGCTAGGTACAGACTCGTGGCGAAACTTCATGTACCAGAAGGCTAAAAAGACTAAAGGCAAGTTAGGCAAGCTGTACGGCTTAATGAGCTTATTTGAAAAAGAAGACATAGAAAAATTCTTTGCGGCTTTTACAGAGCATATTGTATTAGACAACACTACTCTGCCGCCGAAGAAACCGTTGGTCCGTATTGCTTTAGGAGATTTAAATGACTGTAACACTTTATAAAACAGATGCAAATGACCAAATACGTGTATGGTCTATTCTTGCAGAAAACAACGTGTTAATTATGCAGCACGGTATTTTAAATGGAGCCATGCAAGTAGCTACTGACGTAGTAGAAGTTAACCAATCAGGCAGACATATTGACGAGCAGGTTGCTTTAGAAATTCGGTCTCGAATTAACAAGCAGCTTGACAAAGGGTACTGTCCTACAATTGAAGAAGCTATTGCTTCAAAAGGCCTTAACGCTAGTAAGTTATTAAAGCCAATGTTGGCTCAAAAGTTCAGAGATGTTAAAAACATCGATTATGCAAAATGCTTCTTACAGTACAAGTACAATGGGCATAGATGCTTGGTTACAAACCAAAACCATAAGCTAACAGCATACTCTCGCAATGGCAAGCCAATTCTATCTATTAATCATGTTTTAAAAGAGCTACCCTGGCTACTGCCTGGGTATACACTTGATGGCGAGTTGTACCATCATGGAACCGCGTTGCAAACCATTGGTTCTTGGGTTCGTAAGAACCAAACAGAAAGTCAGAATCTTGTATATGTTGTGTATGATGTTATTGTACCAAACTCTGATATTAGCTATGCAGCTCGTATTGATTGGCTAAGAAAGAATGGTAGTAGTCAGTCTGTAGTTATAGCACCAACTACTAAGTACGTTAAAGGCATGAATATTAAAGACATGCTAACAGACTCTATTGATAAAGGGTATGAAGGCTTAATCTTGCGGCATGGAGATACTCCATACGAGCCAGGTAAACGCAGTCAATCGTTGGTTAAAGTCAAACAGGTGCTAGATGATGAGTTTTGTATTATTGGAGTGCACCAATCGTCTGATGGCTGGGCTATTTTTGAGTGTAACGCTATGCCAAGAGTTGGGCCGACGGCAAAGGCGTTTAGTACCTTTCGAGTATCTGCTATGGGCACTATGCAAGACAAACATAATGCTTGGACAAACCGAAATGATTTTATAGGAAAGATGCTTACCGTTGAGTTCTTTGAATGGACCAATGACAGAAAGCCTTTCCATCCAGTAGCAATTGGAATAAGAGGTGAAGAGTAATGCGAGCTATAATTGAAATAGGCGTCTTGTTATACATGCTTTCAATGATAGGCAAAGCAGAGAAAGACGGATTTAGAGACGGCTTAAACACTATCTGTGAGGTACAAAATAATGTACAATATTAATGAAGGAGTTAATACAATACCAGGAGAGCCTGAGCCAGCTTTCTTTGTCAACATAGGTTTTGAAATAGACGGTGAACTTAAGTACGTAAGCACAACAGACTTGCAAGCGGCTTTTAAAAATAAAGAGCTAAGCCAAGAGTCGTTTACGTACGTTATCAAATACTTAACGGGGATGCGTAATGGCAGAACCTAAGTACGCAGTAACCAACATGTTACGTACAGATTACGAGCCATTCAAAAAGTACTGTAATGACCATGATATTACTATCAAACAAGCTCTTGCAGAAGCTACCAAGATGTGGCTTGCCGAACAATATCTTTTAAAAGATACTCAGCAAGAGCAAGAGCAAGAACAAGAGCAAGAGCAAAACAAGCCTATCTAGCATTTCTTATCACTCGCAAGAGAGCTTTAGCACGCTCTCTTGCCTCTTTCGTTCTGGCACTAATCTGGTCACCAGTGCCTTCAGCCTGCGCCATAATACTTTCGTACAAACTCTGTGGTTGCATAGTTGCACCACCAACCACATTTGGTAGCTGCCGTGGGGGCTGTTGCGTAGCAGGTAGCATAGTTGGTGACAGAGCGTCCTGTGCTCTACCTGTATCCCCAGATATAAAGCTCATACCGTGACTAAGACCTTGCGTAGCGGCATCGTGTCCTATGTTAAAGTCGCCAAGTAACCGTAAAATTCCCATTTTGTCTAAGCCGCTAGCAGCATCTTGCTCATACCCCTGTTGCACACCTTGCTGTTGCAGTTGGTACTGCATAGCTGCCTGACGCATAGCATCAGCATTAGCTTGTCTAAATAATTCCTCCTCTCTTTTCTTTTTAGCTAAAGCATTCAAGTAAGCTCTATTACTAGCATTTTGTTGGTCGTTAAGCATTTGTTCAGCGGATACAGACATTTTACACCTCTTTTATTTTAAAAATTCTCGATTTAAGATGATTTTTATTGAATAGATATGATGATATTAAAATTAATTTTTCATTCAATCTTGGATAGATAGAGTTCGATTAATTATCATTATTTCATTCTATATTCCCTAATAATCTCGATATTAGATTATTAGCGTCGTTGTAGTAATCCTCATTAACGCCAATAGCAGACAACAGGTGTGGGTTAGCTCCAACAGCACCTTGTCTAGCATGGAACAGGTTGTAAGGAGACATGATACCAGAATGTTTAATGCCTCTTGAGTCCGTACCTTTGTACCTTACTCCTAACAAACCAGTCTCTATTGGCCATCCACCTTTAACGTGCCCTTTGGCAGCAAGCTTTTGGATTGGACTTCCAACCAGACTATCTGGTGTCATAAGGATTCTTTCTAGTAGTGGCTGTTTAGACACTTCGGAGTTAAGCCCTTGGGTATTTAATGCACCGTGTTGCTTAGATAGTAGTTCACCAAGAGTTGCTGCATGTTGCAAAGCTATTTTAGGGTCAACGTCGTTACCTTTGAAGTCATCTATGCTAATACCACGTCTACGTAAGGAGTCGTTCATAAGCCTGTCGTCAGCTCTAAACGCGTCTTTTATCCAGTTCAAATCTATGTCACCACCTTGAGTCATTCCTTTGTCCAACGTCTTGGCCATAGCATACTTTGACCTAACGTCTCGTATTTCCTTTTCTGTCATACTTGAGTTGAGCTTGTATCCTTCATCGTAAGCATCAGACACAAACTTACTAAATGGCTTGAACTGGTCTGCATGGGCTGAGTTTAAACCAAGCACTTCACCACTGTTGTACATGTTGTTAAGCTGAGTGTTAACCTTCTTACTTAACTGGCTCATAGCAGTACCAGGTACCTCAACAGGAATAAACTTCCCTGTTATTGGGTCACGAGTTTCTGCAACTTGAGTTTTAACTTTGTTAAGATAGCTTTTTAAACCATCGTACAATGGCTGTAAAGCTGGGTCTTGGTTTAAGCCCTCTTTAGCTAACATCTTGGCTTCATGGGTGTTTAAAAACTTAACCTCTTCGTCAGTTATGTTAGCACCTTTTCCACCAGCCTTTTGGTTAGCAAACTTCAAAGTCCTAAAGAATGGAGCTATCTCAGCTTTAAACTTATTCTCATAGCCTACCGGTGCTGACAAATGTAAGTTCTTTAGCTCATCACCAAGACTTTTTAGCTCAGCAGAGTCTATAGTTTTTGGTACAAACTGAGGTGTACGCTTTGTGTATCCAAGAACTGTCTGTAGGTGATTATTAGCTAAATCATACAGCTGCCTGTCTGTAGCATCTGTGCTTGTACCCAGCTTAGCTACAAACGCTTTCATTTCCTCTAAAGCATCAGGTGTAAACCTGCCGGTTGTTTCATTTTGTATCTTATCAAATTTTGAACCAAGAAAGCGTTTGGAGGAATCAACAACGTCTGGTGTAAACTCCTCAAACTTATTAAAGTCAAAATCTTTACCATGTTGTTGCTTGTAAAAATCAGCAAACTCTTTTTGGTCTAGTCCAAGAACGTCACGAGCCATAGTTTTGTTAACGTTCTTTTGGTCAATCATCCGTTCAGTATTAACGTACCCAGCAGTTTTTGGATTTGTGCCAGCATAATGGTATCCAGCCTGTAGCTCAGGGTTATTGTACCTCAAGCCTGTTGAACCTTGCCAACCATTCTTACGAAAATAGTCAACAGAGTCTTGGTAATTCTTGTTTAACGGAACTCTACCTTCTACATCCAAGTGTGCAAGCTTTGGGCCAAAAACGTGCGCAAGTACGCCACCAGATAGTCCATATAAAGCACCTTCCTCAGCTGACTGGTCTGGTCTTGACCATCCCTCAGCAAGGCCTTGCACTGTGCCACCAGTTATTTGGCCTGGTGCCATTTTAAGGTAAGGGTTGTCAGTGTAGCCTTTAATTCTGTTTAGCTTAAAACCTTTTTCTATTGCGTTTGGAATAGCTATCTCAGCGTCAGCCTGTGAACCTTTGCCAAGTGCGTGCAAAAGTTTTAGCATAAGTGATGAAGTTTCACTCTTGGTTGTATCAACTCCTTTAACAGCTAGTTTAGCAAGGTTACCAACTGTTGCATCACCTATGGCTGTAGTAGTTGGACCCATAAGCGCTCCACCAACACCGTAAGGTACCATGTCACCAATAAAGCCAGACATACCTTGCACTTTGGTTAAAATGTCCCTAGCAGGAGCAGACTCTTTTAGAGCTTCGTTGTCATCACCACTATTAGCTATAGCAGCATCTTTTTTAGCAGCATACTCATTAAGTATTTGCGGAAATAAACCTTTATCAGCCCAGTTATGTGCTGCCATACTAGCGCCAACATCAACTATGTTACCAATTCCTGTAGTAAGCATATCAGATGTGTGCCCAGCACCTAGCATGAACCTACTGTTAGGATGCAAGTTATTACCAAAATCTGCTCCAATTCCAGGGATGTAGTCGGTTATTTTAGTTCCACTACCTCCAATTGCCGCAGGTCTCGGTATGTAGTCGTACCAATTGTTTCCTGGTCCAGTTTTAAGTGGCCAAGTATTATTTCTTATTAAAGGCAGCTTGTCTAACACGTTTGCCTTGGACATGTACGATAGCACTTTTGAGTCAGCAACGTCTGCGCCAGTAGTATTTTGTGTTTGAGAAGTGTCTAATAAAGTGAACGGCATACCAGGTAACGCTTTGGTGTCTTTGTATAAAAGCTTTTCGCCTGGAGACAGGTTAGTGTAATACTTACCTTCCTCTTCTATGTCACGTGCTTCTTGGCTTAAGTATTTGAACGTAGGAGTCTGTTCAAAAGGTGGTGGTTGACCGTACTCTTGGTTTAACTTTTGTGAGCGCAATTCTTGTGGCGATAGTTGTGCTGTAGCATTTGAGATTTGGTTTTTTAGCTTGTACTCCTCAAGCAATTTTAGTGCGCCTTCCATATCGCCACTGGCGTACGAAGCTTTTATTTTTTGCTCAATAGGTTGTGATGACTCCAATTGACCTAGTATGGACTCGGCTTTGTCATAGTCACCATTGGCTATAGCATCTTTGTAATCATCTTGTAGTGACATTATTGTATCCCCAATTTTTTAGCGCGCTCTTCTAATGCGGCTTTACGCGCTTCGTTCTTGGCTTTACCATCTGGTGATTGGTCAAATATTTTTTTAACCAAAGGATGGCTAGCATTGTACTCAGCTTGTTTTTTAGCTACATCAGCTTTACTTCCAGCATAGCTATCGACAATTTTGTTAACATACTCCTTGGTTTCTTTATAAGGAGGTATGCCGTCATACTTATCAACAGCTCCTGGTCCTGCGTTATAAGCGGCCAACGCTTCTGGAACATTGCCGTATGTGTCTAGCTGTCTTTTCAAATACTCAACGCCACCAAAAATATTTTGCACAGGGTCATTGACGTTAGTTACACCGAGCTGTTTTGCTGTACTAGGCATTAACTGCATAAGTCCGCCTGCTCCCTTAGGGCTAACGGCATTTGGGTTACCGCCACTTTCTTGCCCAATAACGCCTCTAATTAAATCAGGGTCAACGCCGTGTTTAGCGGCAGCTGCGTTAATAATATCATCGTAGCTATTTTGGCCTACAGGTTGCTGCAAAGCTGGGCCAGCTCTATTTATAGCTCCGGCATGCAAGCTTTTTAAAGACTCTAGTTTAGTAGATAAGTCTTTATCACCCCACTGAGGGATGTATGCATTAGCCTTTTCTTCAGCCTCAGCCGCTGAGAAGCCTGAACCTGTAAGAACGTGCACTACCATTGTTTTTGCTTCAGCAGCCTTGGCCTCAAACTTTTGGCGCTCTGGTGACATCTGTGCTCGACCATAGTCCTTAAGTATAGGAATGCCTGTTGCTGCAGCTACACTACCTAAGTAACTTTTGTCAGTAATATCAGGAGTCATACTCATAGTCTTTGACATGGACTCTAGCTGACCTATAGCGTCACCTAATCCTTGTGCGTACATAGCTGTTTTAGCTTGGTCTTCCGTGACAGCTTTGGGCCTAGCTGTAACTTCTCCAGTCTTTGTATTAAGCATAGCAGGTACGTCTCTAGGTATGCCCCAATTATCCTTGTCTAAAGTAGAAGCTGGCACCATTTGCTTGCCGTCTCCAACGTTGATATTAGTACTAGCATGACTTAATTTCATAAACTCAGACATTCTTGCTTGTTCCTCCGGAGAAGCATTTTGCCAATCTGGATATGATATTTTCTCGTCGTACTTTGCAGCAATCTTTTTCTGCTTCTCATCCTCAGCTATTTTCATAGCATAAGAAACCAGCTGTGGATTACCAGACTTAAGCATTGCTTGCACCTGAGGGTCATCAGATAGTTCAGACTCGTGACCAACAACAGCTTGAGCTTGCTGTGCTTCTAAAGCTGCTTTTTGCTTTAAATGAGCCTCATACTGGTCTTCTTGCTGCTTCTTTTGTAGAGCAGCTTCTGCGTACATGCCCCCATAGTCGGTCATTTGCGGCATCTGCATTTGAGTCATTTGAGGTGCCTGATTCTGACTTAAAAATTGCATAATCGGCCCTAATCCTTCTGACTGCTGTTGAGTAGCTTGAGGCTTAGTCATTTGTAGTAAATCAACTAGGTTCATTTTAAATTCTCGATTTAAGAAGAGAAAATTTTTAATCTATATATCAATATCAGATTTAATTTTTCATTCAAATAAGTTTATATAGAGTTCGATTATTTATCATTTTTTTGAATGGTTTTTAACCTAAAATTAATTACCCAAATAGATTGCCAAAACCGACACTATTACCTTTGCTCTTTCCTGACGATGAGCCAGATGAAGTGCCGCTGCTAAGTATTGTTGGCTGGCCAATTATATTGGACAAACCTTGTATGTTACCCCATCCGGCAGATGCAGGTGCTAAAGCTCCAAGGCCAAGATTTTGCATACCTTCACCCATACCAAGTGCGCCTGTAGAAGCACCATTCTGCGCTCCTAACATTCCTGACAGCATCTGTTGGCGTGCTAAAGTACCCTGGTCAGCTTGCTGAGCAATCATTAGTTTATTGCTTAAATCTTTGTCGAACGTATTGTAGCCAACGTCTGCAAGGTTCTTTTGCAGGTTGCTATTAATGTCATAGTTACCAAGTGCGGTAGCGACACCTTGTCTTGAGCCGCCAGACATACCTGAACCTGTAGCCCTGGCATCTAAAGTACGCATCATATTGTCTCGTGCTCTATTAGCATCTCCAACAAAAGAAGCCTTCATAGCATCGGCATAATTATTGCCGTTGCCACCCATCATTTGAGAGTAGATTGACGATGTAGCCGATGGAGAATTTAAAGAGTTATTTAGACTACTCATTAGCTGATTGCCAATACCAAGGTTTGCGTATGCTCCACCGTTTAGTTGTTGTTGCCAAGCAGGTATAGCTGAACCAATTACTTGGTTAGCGGTATTTTGAGCTGTTTGTTGCCCTGGACCTACATACTGCTGATTTTGGTTAAATACACCATTGGCTAAACCATACAAGTTTGATAATGCTGCATTCTGCGGCGCATTAACAAATTGCTGCATCTGACTTTGGTTGTTTGCACTTTGTTTATTTTTGCTTAGTGACGCGCCCATGTTATTCCCCTTTATTTAAGCTTTGGTAAGCTAGTATAGTCATTGTTTTTGAATCTTAACTCTCGCATCCTAGCCGACTGCTCGTAAGGTAAGTTTAAATACTGCTCGTACGTTTTAGGCGTTTGAGGCTTAAAAATTTCAGGTATTGTAAGTTTATGGTCTAACTCATGCAAGAACGTATTGTACATGTCTTTGTCCTTAGCACTTAAATTTATAAGCATAGACTTAGGATTGTATGAGCCTTCATTTTCTGCGTGCGACCGCATTACTACATACTCATCTTTTAGCCACGGATAGTTTTTAAACAACTCTGGGTGGTTTACTATTCTACCAAGTGGTGCACTTACATCATGCATTCTTGCTTCGGCTATGCTTTTAAGCTTGGCTATTTCAGCTAAATTAAAGCCTGTTCCAGCGTCAGATATTTCGCCTACCAAAGTATTTCCTAACGGATGGTACCCTGTTTGTTTCCACACTGAAGCTAAATCTTCACCTTTAGATATTTTTGCTTTGGCCATACTTGATAAAACTTTAGAATAGCTAGTTGCTGATGGAAGCTTAACTGTGCCCAACGTACCAGCTCCTTTAGGGGCAAATGGCAAGCTACCAGTCATTGCAGAAGCTGCTACATTAAAAGCATCCTCAATATTAGGATTACTCATTCCGCGTTTAAAACTATCGTACACTGACTGCGCGCCATTGTACGCTACTCTAGGCCCTGACGTAAAAGAATACAAAGCCTTATCTACCATAGGACTATTGCTATCTACTGACACGTTACCAGAGATGTAATCCCATAAGTTAGCCATCCGACTCTCCAGTTAAATCGTATTTAATAACTTCATAGCATGACTTCCAATTTAAATCGTGCTGTTTTAGTTTTCGTAACCAACCTGTACGAGCCGCCATGCCTCGCAGCTCAGTACATCCAAACTGCTTGGCAATGTCTTTGCACATGTAAAAAAACTGCTCGCCCCATTCATCTATGTGGCTGCCGCCAATTATTGGAATATACAACGCTTTAAGACCAGTGTCAAATGTCTGAATCTCTAAAGTAGCTACACCAAATAATCTTGCGCCGCTTGTCACAATTATTAACGTGCTTTTTCCGTCAAGTATAGACACTTTAATACCGTCAACAGACAGTTCATTGCTGCTTACTTCTATAACAGATAGAAGTCGTTGAGATACTTCAAACCAAACATACTCAAGCAACGATGGAGGTATTACTGTAAAATTATACATACTGTTCTGCTTCTTGTAAGAAATCAAGGTTATCGTTTTGAGGCTTAGTGCATTCCTCGTGTTCACAGTGAAATAAATCCATTGCAGATACATCATCGGTGTTTAATGCCATACATTCACCACAATGGTCGCAACATAGCATTTGAATGAGTTCACCTAGCATGTCGGTTTTATACAGTCTTATCATAAATACGCGCTCATTAGTTTTATAATGCCTGTGCCTTTATCGGCGTTCAGCACGTTTAAGCTGACCGTGCCGCTTAACGATGTCCAGACGTTTAAATAGTAATTCTGCTTGGCTGTTATCGTGATAATGGGTAATAGTTTAGTAATCGTTCCATGAAGTTGTGTTGCAGTATTCACTTGTATATAGCCATTGTGCGCCGCGGTTTCACCTGAATTTGTAGTGTGTAACGTGCAAAACATATTCAAATTAACGGCGGAAGAATTAGCAATTGCAATGGATACTTGGTATGACGGTATCCAGCAACCAATCGGTGCAACAATTGAAAAGCCGTTAATATTGTACTTTGTATTTGCCGCTGGGCTAAGCTGTGAACGCAACGTAGTATCGGACGCTATGACGCTCCATTTATCTGGGTCTAATGTAAAACCAAACGGTGCTTTTACGTTGCTGTAATACGGGCTTGTTATTGCTGCATTAGCCAACGTGTAATCAGTGCCACCAAAAATCGTGATGATTGTTTTACCACCACTGTATGTACCTACGGCCGTGACAATGAAATATTTAACCGTCGTTTGAGTCAGTTTGATTCTAAAACCAACACCAATAGTACCAGTCACATCGCTAGCAATAGAGAATTGGAATGTGGGTGAATCCGCGCTTTCATAAGTACAAGCACCTAATGATAGCCAGATACCACCATCTACACCCGCCGCGCCTGTCGGGCCCGTAGCTCCAGTAGCTCCAGTAGCTCCAGTAGCTCCAGTAGGGCCTGTCGGTCCTGTCGGTCCTGTCGGTCCTGTCGGTCCTGTCGGTCCTGTCGGTCCTGTCGGTCCTGTCGGACCAGTTGTACCATTACTGCCTGTCGGGCCAGTTGCACCTGTAGGTCCTGTAGGTCCAGTTGCTCCATTACTACCTTCTATACCTGTAGGTCCAGTTGGTCCAGTTGGTCCAGTTGGTCCAGTTGGTCCAGTTGGTCCTGTAAGCGCCGGTACGTCCCCTGGCCCTACGATTGATACTCCACCTATTGTTTTTATATTGGTACCACTAACTAAAAAATCTTGCTTGCCACTAAAGACTGTCCAATCAGAAGAAAGCAAGTAGCCATCATTAGTGGAAGAAGCGGCGACAGATATGTTATTAAACTGGTCTAGCGTCAAGTATCTTCTATTAACGCTAGGGTTTATGTTATCAGTTGTTAGTACAACATCCGCAGATAAAGGCTTGCCGTTTACTTTTCTGGTACTTGGTACGTACTTATTAAGCTCTACTACTGTAGCATCACTTAAAGGCTTCAGCTTATCACTAGTGTTATCTACTTTGTCCAAGCCCAAATCAACTTTATTTAATCCATGTGGATTGCCTGTTGCTAAACTATGGTCGTATGCAGCTTTTCCAAAATCGCCGTAATAAGCATCAGTATGAGACTCTCCAAGTGATAGCGCAGGACTAGAACTATTTGCTAATTTTATAAAATCACTGCCATTATAAAAATACAATCCAGTAGTGCCAATCTGCACGTTCTCTTGCTCTACGAAATAGAACTTACCTTTTTGAGGGTTCTTTATGACACTAGTTGTAACAAAAGTTTTACATGCGTCTACTGTAGCATTTAAATTTGTTAAAACTCTAATTAAATAATTAGCCAAGTTAGAGTCAGATATAGGCGGTTTTTCTATAGACATTACCTAACACCATTTAAAGTATACTCAGCTGTAAATCCGTAAAAATCTACACTATAAAAACCTCTAAATTCAAATCGAATAGCTAGTAATTCGCCTGTGGCTCGTACATCAATTTTTCTATCGTTAATAGGGTCAAAAAGTATAGGCTCGTTCCAGCGTATAGCAGAACCATTAAAATCATGAGCTCCTACATAAATTTTTGCTTGTCCTGCGTCTATAACTTCGGTACCATCTACTTTAGTATGACTTCCTGTGACAGAAATATTAGGATATATTCGTGTCAGAGTCTTAACTATAACCTGACCTTCTAACGCCCAATTTGTTTTTTCAAACAATGTAACTATGCGGTAAGCTGATTCCGAACTTGCCCCAGTACGTCTTTTACCATCTAGTTGCTCTATAAAAGAAAATGTGGGCCCAATACAAAATAAATCAGTTTGTAAAGGCGAGCTTATAGAGTTATCCCAGACGTCCGTATTTCCAAAAATAGGGCCTGTAGAGGCCTCTCCGTCTACGCCTGAGCCAGTAAAAAACTGGTTAGTATCTACAGGCAAATTCCAATCATCCCATGTACTAAAATACGTATCCAAGTCATCCCACGGATAAGCATTAGCCAATATGCTATTAAAACAAATACTTGACATTACACCTATACCATTATTCTTACTGTATAGTCTTGTTAAGCCAAACTGCTTAGTTACATAGTTGTACACTATAGCTAAAGACGGAAACTCATAATTGCCTTCAGGAAAGCAAAACCATATTTCTGTTTTAGCTGGATTTACAACTGCAAAACTGTTGGCAAAGTATCTTTGGCTTACACTAGAATAAGCTGTTTTAAGATGGTTAGTAAGTAATGATTGAACTGATGTACCGTCGTTTACAATAATATCGCTGGCTGTAATAACATAGTGTAAATTTTCGGCTTCTACAACACAATTTTGTGATAAGCAACCATATGAGGTTGTTAGCAGTCTTCGTCTAAATACAAATTCATCGCCAGTGTAGTCAAGTATGTGAATAGCACGCTCAGTATATATACAAAACGAATCGCGTAGCGACAGCCCGTCAACAATAACTCCATAGTCACCGCCGACTGATTCTTTGCTTGCTAACGTAGATAAATCAAACTCATCCCAGGAAAACGGCAATCCATTTTCATCTGCAGGATGTGACCATCTGTATGAGTACGGAAATTCCTCACCTTTTTCTGTTAAGTTTAAAGCAAACAAAAAATTCTTATGACTACGAATAGCTTTACATTTTATTCCGCGTTGCTTAAATGTTTCAGTTGTACTAAAAGGTAAAGAGCGTAAAGACTCACCAAACTGGCCTGACCAAACTTCTGGAAAAAATTCACTATTGCTAACCAAAATATTAAAGCCTAGTTTACAAGTTGTCCATAAGTTTGACTCGCTATTTATACTGCCTGATACTTTATCTGTAGATGTGACGTCTACCCAAGAAGACCCGTCAAATACATAGTCCTTTGTTAGCCCAGAAGCTAAAAAATAAGCTTGTCCTTTTGTCTGCCCAGAAATAATATTTAAGAATACTGCAGGCGTAGTGTCCCAGGGGCCCTTCTCGCTTTTGACAGGCGCAGGCCATGACATTTTAGTAGCTACAAATCGTCCACGCTCACACGTAAAATTCATAGCTTTTGTAAAAACGTTATCTGGCAAGTCACTCTGAGGTAAGTCAAAGTTTACCGATAAGTCTCGTACTATTACCTGGTTCTTTTCCATTTGCTATCGCTTCTGCCAACTGGTTGGATGCTTGTATTTGGCCGTATGTTGCTTTAGTGTTATCCATAATCAGTATGGCTTGCGACACTATAGCGCATTGTTTTTTATCTACTTGCTCGCCTGTTTGAGGGTCTACGCCTTTTAATTCTAGCAGCCAAGCGCACACGTGAATCTTGTTATCTTTTATTGTCTCGCATGCATGACCTAAAGGACATGTAACTAATTTTTCGAGCATAAAATTAGTCCTAAGTATCGTGGTGACCAGTTTGCCCCGCCTGTGTTATTATCTATAGTTAAACTTGATAAAGTGTGCGTATGGTCGCCGGCGGTACCAATAGTGGCTGTAGATATTTCTATATTACCAGTTCCACCAAAAATATTACCTGGTCCACCAACAACTGGGTCTACTACTTGTGAAGGTGTAAACGAGTGCGTATGACTGCCTGCAGAGTCAGTAGTGCCGCCTGACGCATGGTGGTTATGCGTCGGCACTTTATCATTCAATAAAGGGTCATCTGTACCCGCTGATGTATGCCCTGTAGTACCACCAACTACTAACATTCTGGTAGTAGGTTGACTAACAAGCGTCCACCCTGTTGGAGGCGCTGCGTTATAAAAAGGCAGTACTGTACCAGCTGGAAATGTGGCGTTACCTATAAGCGTCATTATATCGGCATTTAAACCATGTAAATGGTTTAACTCGTCTTCAGTAGCAATAATTTGCTTGTTAAAGCCATTTCCGCCTGAACCTGGAAAAGTGCTTTTTAGCACTGATTTTATAAGCCTTAAATGGTTATCGCCAAACGTACCACTATCCGTGCCTAAAGGCCAAGAAGAATTTAATGCGCTAATAAAAGAAGCAGTCTCTAAACCCATGGCGCTATCCTAATTTTTGTTGTAAAGGCGTTGTACCTGACCATTGTGTTCTATAGTCGGTGTTTTCAATATTGTCCAGTTCTTTTTGAAATCGTGCGTCCCATGCAGCTGCGGCCTCAGCATCTTTAACAAACGCATAAAGTTCTACTAATAAACCAAATATATACACTTGAGGACTGCTTATAGAAAGCCAATTCTCATCGTCTGTGGCCTCTAGTGCAGGCAACTGTTGCTCATAACGAATATGCAGCTCTTGTGAACCATCATCTTTTATCTGATATGCAAGCTGTATTGCACCATTTGTTACCGTATAATAAGGTTTTGACACACCGTTAGCTATAACTTTATTTAAATAGGCTTCGCTTATATATTGAAAAATAACTTCTATACCAGATGTTTCAACTAACTTTACCTGCTTTAAAAATAAAACATCGGCAGGGAATGCAAAGGTCTGGTTTGTAGTTGTAATAGGTATAACAGAATCTTTTAAGCTTAACCGTGTAGTAAGCACGCTATTTATACGCCCTTCTACAATAGGTATCCATGATAAAAAGTTGTTTGATACTTCTGTATCGTACCTATCAGAATATCCTAAAGCAGCTGTTTTTATTTGAAGTAAATTCATTTTTTAGATACCAAAAAGATGTCTTCAAGACGTATTCCATATGCGGATATTATAAAACCTACTATTCCGGCGACTACGCCCATAACTGACACACAAGCAAGAATATATAGCTGAGCTTTTAAAATTAAGTGTTCTAGCTTAGCTATATCCTCTTCACTCTTTTGTAGTTCAGACCTAATAGACTTTCCAAAGCCGTTAAGGTTATCTACACAAGTAGAAACTTTGACTTCCATTGCAGCTACGGTTTGTAATAATTTTATAATTTCTGATTCATTATCCATTATTGCACCAAACAAGCCTTGCCTTCTGGGCTACGTAAAAAACGATTCATCTCACGAGCAGCTACGTCTTTATCTTTACTAAGTAAGTCGTACCCATCTCTAATAGCTTCATATAGCGTAATCATTGGTATGGTTGCAACCTGGCGGCCAAAAGATTCACCAGATTGCTTTCCTAAGTCTTGTATAACGCCGGGATTTTTACGCAGCTCTGCATTCCTAGCAAGTATAAAATCTCTGCTAGGTTGGTCAAGCTTTCGAGTTAAAGTTTCAGTGTGTTCTTGAAAGTGAAACTCTGATGTAAAAATCCCGTCGTTCATTATTTTAAACCTTCTAAAAACATATGCAGCATTGAAAACTCAGCTGCGTTGAAATCAACTTCTTCGTTTGGCGCAACTGCGCCACATGTAAGTTGCAAGGTTTTACCTGACACATTACGCATCTTTGTATATTTAGCAGGTGCCTCAGCAGGTGCCTCAGCAGGTGCCTCAGCAGGTGCCTCAGCAATAATTTTAGGTTTAAGTTGTTCAGCCATAATGTATTACTCCAAAGTAGACGTCCTTGTCTTCTAAATTTACGCAGTCATCGCTGCATCAGGATTAACGTCACCAATCATGCCTTGTGACTTTTCGTTGTAGCACATAAAAGTCCAATCACAAGACATCAGTCGTTTTTCACTAAGACCTGTTTTAGCTAATGACTCTACTTGATGGCCACGTAAATACGAAGTAGTTATGTATTTTGGGTCTAACAAAAATACGTCAGCACAAGTGGCTGCCGCAGAGTCAACATGAGTTTGCTGCATACGATTTGGCACCAAAGAGATAGTGCCAAAATCAGATACATATACGTTAACAGCTGCAAGAACAGTGGCTGCCTCAGATGCATCAGAAATATTGTTACGTACTTGCGCTACTTTAGCAGAAGACGTAAACAAAAACTCTGAAATACGGCTGATAATGCTTGGCACAGTCATTAAGACTCTGACATCACCACCTTGTTGGTAGACAGCCTGTATTGCATTACGCAACATAGCTTCTGACAGCGCACCTCTAGTACCTGGTGTTCTTGCTACTGTCAAACCAGTGCTTGTGTTAAATCCACCTGCTGTTGCACCTGAGCCGGCTGCAAAGTGGTTAGTAGCAATCCAGCTAGTTAAAGTGCCTAGTTTACCTGCCACACCACCGGGGCCTGTATCTGCTACAGATGCTTGGTTAGCTAGTAATATACCTTCTTGGTCACGGCGCAAATCAATTTGACGACGTTCAATTTGGTAAGCAAGTTCTGAGGCGCGACCAAACTTTTTAACAGTGTCAGCGCGGGTAGATACCTGAATGTTTTTAACCGATGTCTGACAATGGTTTCCAACACGAGCACCAAGTTTAGTATCGTTGCCCGTTGCGTCATAGCCGTCAGTTACCGCGTTATTCAAATCGGGCGCTGACAATGTGTCAGTAGTCCATTCTTTATAAGACGATTTTGCTGCTTCACCAACGCCAATAAGGTCTTGGAATGGCAGTGGAATATTTGAAATATCCCAAATTTTATTCATGACGTCTTCGGCAATTAAACCACCTTTTGCGACGTTTTTAAGGGTTGTTGCTGTTAGTAAGGCCATTATAAGGCTCCTTTAAGTAATTCAGCTACAGCACTAGTTTTAAGCTGCTGAGCTTGATAGTTGTTAGTTGTACTACGAGCTTGCTTTACAAGTCGATTAACTTTGTTCGCATTCGTATTACCGTTATTACCATGCTTAACTTTTGGGCCTTGTTGAACTGTCTTATTAACGTTGTTCAATGCACCTTTCAATTTTGCTAAATCCCGCAATAGCGGAAAAATTCTTGCGTCCTGGACGCCTTTCAATTCCTGGTCACTGAAGCCATACTCCGACATGACACTTTTAATACTTTCAAAATCTTTCTGTAGCACTTCTTTGTCAGCCCACTCTGGTACCAGAGTTAAAGTGGCTTCTTTTTGGCTTTGCAAGTATTGCGCATACTCTTGCGCTTGTTGCTCCTGCAGTTCAGCACTAGTTTGTTGCAGCTGTTGTTGCACAGAGTTTACTAAATTTCCAAAGTACTGTTGTTTTTCAAAGTACTCTGCTTTTAACACTCTGGCATCTTGTGGACGTTCTTGCTCTAATCGAGCCCAGTCAACAGTCGCATACTCACCAAGAACTTGCTGTGCAATAACATTAGCCAATTGCTCATGCACTTGCAACTCTGCGACGGTTTTTTGATGAAACTGCTTTTGCTGCTCAACAAACTCAAGACGCTCTTTAGCAAGCTGCTGTGATTTTTGCGTATTGTGCGCGTTGAAACTATATCCAGCTACAACATCTTTTAAAGGTACAATAGACTCTTCACCGTCTACCTTTACTTTAATACCTGCTACTGTGCCATTTTCGTCAAGGACAATTTTATCGTCCTCAATGCCTAGTGCCTGGCCCCAAGAGCCGACATCGCCTTCTTGGTCTTCGCTAGGTTCTTGCTCTTCTTCATCTTCGCCTTCTAATCCTTGGTCGTCAGTGTCTTCTTCGGTCTCGTCTATTTCGACGTCCTCAAAATCTTCTTCACCAAGTAGTTCAGCTATTTGACTTGTTGTATTGCTCATTTTACACGCCTATTCGGATAGTGTTTTTAAACTTTCTTCGGCATTTTTTCCGACAGATATGTCAGATAATACCTTACCTTTTAAATCGACCAGTGCCATCTGACACCGTTTTAACTCTGTTAACTTCGCTTCATCAAAAGGCGAGTTTACAAATTCTGTGTAAATAGTTAATTCACGCTCTTTAAAAAACGTATCAAGGTATAGGTCAAAAGCTCTTTGTGCATTTTGTCCAATTGTAACACGTTCTTGCAAAATTTGTTTATTTGTTTTGTCCATCATCTTCCTCCAACTTATCTTCCGTGGCTTCAAACTCTTCAGCAGTTTTCTCAAGCTCTAAGAGCTTAAGCGCTGTAGTTGATTCTAGCTGGTCATATTTGAACTGAAGCTCGTCAGTGCCTTGCTTAGCTTTAAGTTGCTGCTCTAACATTTTAATCTGTTGTGCTTGTTGGTCTATCTGAGCTTTTAGGCTAACATTTTGTTGTGCCGTTTGTGCTTTACTAACCTCTGCCTGAGCAACATCAGCCATAGCTTTTAGCTCTGTCTGTTGCTGTTGTATCTGAGTTTGCTGCGCGGCTTGTTGTTGCGCAGCAACTTGCTGTGCAAATGCTTGGCCATCTTCGCTTTGTGGGTCCATGAAATATCTTGACGCACCAACAAGCCCGTACGCTTTTGCAAGCTCGTCCAGTGTCTTGTAGATGTTGCCCGGGCCAACCAATGTTTGTCCTGGTACAGCCACAGCAGTTTGTTGGTATTGTAAGATAGTAGACAGCGCAGTAATTTTAAAAGCTTTGTCACCAGAACCTGTACCACAGCGTATAGTCGTAGATTCACGTTTAAACCACTCAGCAGGATTAACCTGTTTCCAAGCCCCTCTCATTTTGTAATTTTCTGGCTTGCCTGTAGCATGTTGAACCAATAGGTCGCGTATACGTATACAAACCGGCTTCATTAATGTCTCTGCAAACACTCTTACCATCAACCCTGTAAGCTCTTCTTTTGCAGTCATTATTTGATTAATGCCCTCACTTCCTACTCTGTCACCAACATCATGTGGCTGAGCTGCACCTTCTGCTGACACACCAGTTCGTCCTGTGCGAACATTCATAAGGTGGTCCATCATGCCAAATGCTGCTTGACCAACTTGCCCAGTCTCTATAGGCTGAATAACGCCCTGCTGTTTGACTCTTACAATACCACCTGGAACGTTTAGCTGTAAGTCGTCAAGATTAACCATGCTCTCTTGGACAGCTAGTCTTGCATTGTTAGTAAAATAGATATTATCTAAATTACTACGTAACAAGCTTGTCATCTGGTCTTGCAACGTTTTAAGTCTATCATACATAGACAAACCTTGGAACTTATGACTCATCAATATAGCAGTTGTACCGAAAAATGATGAACACTCTACAGGCTCTATATGGAGCACGTGCGTTGCCATTAACGATGCTCCTGTGCCATTAAGTACTACAATAATTTTGTACCAGGTAGCTATACCACATTCATACAAGTCAAGTTTGGCATAGCATTTACCACAAGTGATTATACGCTGGGAATCGTCGCTTGTAGGGTTAACAGGAAGAGTTATTGCTTCACTTTGCGCGCTAAATCTATAAATACGGTGAACCGCAGTGTATGCATAGTTACCAGATACTTCTTCAATAATGCTTTGGTCGTAACCATCTTCAATCCATTTGGATGCTGTCTGAGTAATAATACGACATTGAAACCTAGCAGACTGTAAGTCAATACTATTATGGTCAGAATTTATAATAAAGTCTTCTGGTGCAAAAGCTTCTATTGTAACTTTAGGCTCCACGAATGGCTCTTTGTATACAATAGTTCCGTCTTCGTGCTGGTCTATTACTTCGCCATTAGTAGATTGTATTTGCGCGTACAAAAGACCAAACTCAAGTTCAGTAGTTGGTTGTGCAGACTTAATCCGATATTTAACTCTATCATCAAACTCAACATCCATTATACCATTACGCTGTATAAGAGCATCTTTTACAGTTTGATGAATAGCTAAGAATCCATTATTCTTTTTCATCAAAACGTCTTGAACATAAAAAGACTCTAACTCAGCTTGGTCTTCGTCCTCTGGCCCGACTGGGTCAAACGTAACTACCTCGCCTTGAGCAGTCAAATTTTTAACGATTTGAGGCATTATCCACTCTACTACGTCGCCAACATCTTGGGACACAACTTGGCTACGGCCCTCTATCTCGTTACCGAGTGGGTTACCGAGGTAGTAATCTAATGACTCTTTAAGATTTACAATCTGCGTCGCAAATCTTAAATCGTTAGATATAATGCCTACAATTTCTTTATCGTCTAACACTTAGCCTTCCTTATTAATTGACGAATCAGCTGTAAAGCCAGTCATAAATGCTATAGTTAAAGATTGCTCATCTAAACCAATAATTGCTTGCGTTTGGTACAGAGTAATTAATGTAGTAACCAGTGTAAACAGCATAGCACCTGTATGTTTAGGCGCTTCTACCATGTATAAAATAAAGTTAGCACTAACCTCTTCTCTTAGCCAGCATTTTAACCAATGGAAAAACACACCAGTTAATGATACAGCAAATACTATTAATACCTGACTCATGCTATGCTCCGTAATTGGAAATGCATGCCGTCGGGTGTAGACCAGTGCCCTCCCCAGTCAAACCCTGCGTCAGTAAAGCAGTTAACCAGCTCGTCAGACATAAATGGCTGCTTACCAAACGGATTCCAGGCTGCGTTAATATCTATTGCTACGCCCCATGAGTGTAACGATGGCGTTAATGCACCTCTTTTCTGACGTATGTTAAAGCACCCGTCCCATGTCTTAATCTGATGCCCTATGTCTTTAGCATAAATCTGCGTTAACGCACGGCGTAATGGCTCTACCAAATCTTTATTACAATAAATACGTGAAGGCAAAGAGCTGATGTATAGTTGTGGAGGCACTTGCCACACAACCATGTTATGTTCTTTCTCAGGGTCCCCATACTTAGCTAAGCAGTCTTTAGACGTTAACATCACATTATACCTGTTTTTGGTTGAACTAATTTCATTTTACTCTTAGCAAATATTACGTCACCGCCAGTAGCACCAAGTGTTAAATACTGTAGAGCGTCTGACACATGGCTAAATTTGTTTTTGTCTGGAACGTCCTTAAACCGCTCTTCGCCAGACACTTGCATACGTTTGTAGGAGTACCCACCAGACAGTGCCTTCCTTAGCACAGGTGCACCAGGTGTTATACAGAATGCTACTTTTCCACCAAGTGTTAGGCGAAGCATCAAGTCACCAACTGTATCTCTGCGAATAATAAAATCGTTTGTGTACACAGGATATGCTGCAACACCTTGTTCGTATAGCACCTCATAAGGGGTGGTCTCGTCTGTTTGCGCTCTTGTATCACCAGCAGGGTCACCATACACCTCAAAGTCAAACCCTTTGTATGATAGCATCCTTGTCTTAAGCAGCCTACCAAAATTGATGGCTCCCATGTTGAACGTCACCAACTCGTCAAATATTACTAGCCTACCAGCAATTAATTGACCAAATACTGCGGCAGGTGTTAGCCCAAAGTCTAAACCAACATAGATGGTGTGCTCAGGTACTGGAGAGAAGTTCTCACCAATGAAATGCACGTCGTCGTTATATTCTGGCCAAACTGGTGTTCCATCCATTACAAAACCGTACCTACCATGAATGTATACGTCAATCCAGACTTTACGTTTACCAATTGTTAGATTTTCGTAGTAACCTGGTATTAAGTTCTTAACGTTCTCAGCCTCGGCGGATAAGCCAGATGGCTGTTTAAACAAAATGTGATTAGATGGACATGAAATGAACTCACCAGTGCTCTCATCCATGTGTCCCTCGAATAGGTTATGCCACCAATGGTCTTTGTCTGGAGGGTTTGTATCCATTATGACACCATGAAATGTTGCGTTCTGATGTATGTCTACTGCTGGATACCTACCACATCTACCTTGTACAGCCTCTACCACAGATAAAGGTAACTCTCTTGCCTCATTTACCCATGCGGCTGTTATCTCTAGGCTTAATAACTTAGAGATGTCATCTGGTTTGTCCAATGCACGAAACATGAATTCGGCCATTAAGTGCGTACCATCTGGTAAATCTTGCTTTAACGTGAACGTCATAGTTAAGTTAGAGAAGTGACCGGTACTTTTGTCTATCCAGTCGAAAAACGTTTTTAACGTAGTATCTAATAACTCTCTATACGTATTGCGTATTATCGCGAACCTTGTACGCCTTATGGGCCTTTCTGTCGAATTTGGCACCAAATACACACCATCATCAATTATATAACCTCTATCAGGCTCTTGTTGGTAAGCTATCATTAATAGCTCTAACACACAAGTGACTGATTTACCAGAGCCAAAAGGACCCATGATGCCACGCACGAAATAATTACGTGCACCATGAAATTTGAGGCCTGTAGGAGAAGGTTTGTAGACTTTTGTTGGCATAATTACCTTTATTTTTTGATTATATTATCATATTTAGCATATTTTGTCAATGGCTATTTTATAATAAATTCTTAAGAAAATTTGTATGCAAATGTCCTAAAACTTAAGTTCCTTAAAATCACTTACTACGATTTTTGTATGCAAATGGACTGAAACTTAAGTTCCTTAGAGTTAAATTTTTTAGTTTTGCTATTTAGCAATTTATTGCTAAGTTCAAAATGCTTGAGAGTACCTTATAGCTAAATTTCCAAAAGTCAAATGTCCTAAAAAAATTTTTTAAAATCACTTACTACGATTTTTGCTTGCTAAGTTCAAAATGCTTGAGAGTTCAATCTACGACTCAGACTAGCCCGAAAATCCCCCCATCGATTATATCAGATTTATCTATCGAATTATTAGATATTATTGATTAAATCAATCTAATCTTATCATTTGATTGAATCATGATTCTATGATTTAATATATCTCAATGAATCAAGAGATTGATTCATGAAATAAATGAAAATAAAGATTGATTTAATCATTGATTGATGATGAATTAATCGAGAATTTAAAGAATAGATTATCATTAATTGAAGAAGATGATAATCGAATAGAAATTAATTCTTTGAATCAATCATTAGATAATGAATATCTAATGAGAATATATCTAAATAAATCGATTAAAAGATTAGATGAAAATTTAATTGATTAATTCAGATAATGATGATAGATAATATTTGATTCTATCAGATAAGAATGAATGATTCATTCTTTGAAATCTCTTTAAAAATATAATAATGATTGAATCTTATATTCTATTATGATTAATTCAATTGATTCTATTCTCAGAATATCGAGAATAGAATCTCTTGATTATTAGAATATCATCTTATTCTGAGATGATATTCTTTTAATCATCAAATGAGAAATCAAAATGAAGTATTCATCATATAAAAAATCGAAAGATTCTAAAGAATCAATTAATTCTGAAAGAAAAATTATTGAAAATAACCTATCATTCAGAAAATTAGATATATCATCATCAATTGATGATAAAATCAATAAATTGAATCGAGAATTGAGTCGAT
>Ga0213920_1000341_pt1 | contig 39602 bp, 32 predicted proteins | sample McNCre1117MG_FD_161054 | JGI IMG/M metagenome (GOLD analysis project Ga0213920, IMG submission 161054) | Freshwater microbial communities from McNutts Creek, Athens, Georgia, United States - 11-17 MG | ecosystem: Environmental > Aquatic > Freshwater > Creek | place: USA: Georgia | collected...
ACAGCCAAGGCCGATCGCTTGTCCGCAGCCGTGGCGTCGGCGTTGACCACGTTGGAAATCGCGCTGAACGAATCGTCGTCGTTTGACCCTAGCGCCTCCATTCAGACGTTTCGCCTGCACCTGAGCGACATTGGCGAAGCGCGGTTTTTACCCGCGCTGATCTCGGCGGTGCGCCGTCAAGCGCCGGGGATTCGGGTGGAGTCGGCCCCGCTGGCGCACGACGACATTGCCGCCGCCCTCAACAGCGGGCGCTTGGATGTGGCGATTGGCTTTTTGCCCACCGTGCAAGGCACACGCCAACACGCCTTGCTGCAAGACCGCTACATCGTCCTGTTGCGCAAAGACCACCCGTGGCTGAGTGCGCCAGAGGCGCCGCCCACCCAAACGCCCACCACGCCCGCGACCTCCTTGGCGCGTTTGCGCCAACTCGACTATGCGGCCGTGCGCTCGCACGCCGAAACCCTGCACATCTTGCAACTGCTGCAACTCGAAGACCGACTGCGCCTCACGGCCGCCCACTTTTTGGCGCTGCCCGACATCGTGCGCAACACCGACTTGGCCGTGCTCATGCCCCGCAACATTGCCCAAGGCTTTGCGCAAAGTGGCGACTACGTGTTGGTCGAGCCCACCTTGCCGCTGCGGGATTTCACCGTCTCGCTGCACTGGAGCGCACGGTTTGAAAGCGACCCTGCCAACCGCTGGCTGCGTGAACTCGTCACCACCTTGTTTGAGGCCATGCCGCCCGATGAACGGACGGTGTAGCCTTGGCGACGACGGGTTGTTGGCCTGCCAAGGCGGTGAACGCATGGGCGCATTAACATCCAAGCTCATTGCAATTGACCTTTAGGAGCTTCTCTCATGGCCCACGCCGCATTCAACTGGCAAGACCCGTTTTTGCTCGATCAGCAACTGACCGACGAAGAGCGCATGATCCGCGAAGCCGCGGCCGCCTATTGCCAAGACAAGTTGCAGCCGCGTGTGCTGAACGCGTTTCGCAATGAAAAGACAGACATTGAGATCTTCCGCGAGATGGGCGAGTTGGGCTTGTTGGGCCCCACCATCCCCACCGAGTACGGTGGCCCAGGCCTGAACTACGTGGCCTACGGCCTGATTGCCCGCGAGGTCGAGCGTGTTGACTCGGGCTACCGCTCCATGATGAGCGTGCAGTCCTCACTCGTGATGGTGCCCATCAACGAGTTTGGCACCGAAGAGCAAAAACACCGCTTCTTGCCCAAGCTCGCCACCGGCGAGTGGATCGGTTGCTTCGGCCTGACCGAACCCGACCACGGCTCTGACCCCGCCAGCATGGCCACACGCGCCCAAAAGGTGGCGGGTGGCTACATGCTCAAGGGCAACAAAATGTGGATTTCCAACAGCCCCATCGCCGACGTGTTTGTCGTGTGGGCCAAAGAAGTGAGTGAAGGCGGCCAAGTGGGCCCCATCCGCGGTTTCATTTTGGAAAAAGGCATGAAGGGCTTGAGCGCCCCCGCCATCCACGGCAAAGTGGGCTTGCGTGCCTCCATCACCGGCGAGATCGTGATGGACGGCGTGTTTGTGCCCGAAGACAACGCCTTCCCCGAAGTGCAAGGCTTGAAAGGCCCGTTCACCTGTTTGAACAGCGCCCGTTACGGCATTGCGTGGGGCGCATTGGGGGCTGCCGAAGACTGCTGGCACCGTGCCCGCCAATACACGCTGGACCGCCAACAGTTTGGTCGCCCTCTCGCCGCCAACCAACTCATTCAAAAGAAGTTGGCCGACATGCAAACCGAAATCGCCTTGGGCCTGCAAGGTTGCTTGCGCTTGGGCCGCATGAAAGACGAGGGCACCGCCAGTGTGGAGATCACTTCCATCTTGAAGCGCAACTCCTGCGGCAAGGCCTTGGACATTGCCCGCATGGCCCGCGACATGATGGGCGGCAACGGCATCAGCGATGAGTTCGGTGTGGCGCGCCATTTGGTGAACCTCGAAGTGGTCAACACCTACGAAGGCACGCACGACATCCACGCGCTCATCTTGGGCCGCGCGCAAACAGGCATTGCTGCGTTCTCCAACTGAGTGAGCTGCTCACGTGGGTTGACGCTCACGTGACCCAAATGCGGTGGGATGGGTGTTGTCACTAGGCGCGTCCCGCCTCAAATCGATTAATGTGTGGCTTTAGAGATTTTCTGGAGCCACACTGTGACTGACGCATCCCAACCCAAAGCCTCGCTTGATCTGACACGTCGCCAAACCCTGCAAGGCCTCGCGGGCTCTTTGGCCAGTTTTGCAGCCCCAGCGTTCATCAGCAGCGCGGCACTGGCGCAAGACAAGTTCCCCAACAAACCCATCACCCTCATCGTGCCTTGGACGCCTGCGGGCCCCAGCGATGCGGTGTTGCGTGCGTTTGCGGAGAGCGCCAGTCGCATCTTGGGCGTGTCGGTGATTTGCGAAAACAAACCCGGCGCAGGCGGCGCGTTGGGCGCAGCGGCCATGCTGGGTGCGCGCCCCGATGGTTACACGCTGACGCAATTGCCTTTGGGCATTTACCGTCAGCCACACATGCAAAAAACCAACTACGACCCGATCAAAGACATCACGCACATCGCGTGCTTGACGGGTTACACCTTCTGCATCGCCGCGTCGCTGGATGCTCCGTTCAAGACGCTGAAAGAAATGGTGGCTTACGCCAAAGCCAACCCAGGCAAGCTCGAGTACGGCCACACCGGCACAGGCACCACCCCGCATTTGGCGATTGAAGACTTCAGCCAAAAAGCGGGCATCGAGTTGAATCCGATCCCCTACAAGGGCGCAGCTGAAATCATGCAAGCCATCTTGGGCGGGCACCTGCGCATGGCCAGCAGCACGACCGAGATCATTCCCTTGGTCAAAGAGGGCCGACTGCGTTTGTTGGCGACCTTGGGCAGCAAACGCACCAAAGCATTTCCAGACGTGGCCACCGTCAAAGAAAGTGGTTGGGACACCATTTCTGAATCGCCCTTTGGCATCGGCGGCCCCAAGGGCATGGACCCTGCCGTGGTGCGCGTGCTCAACGATGCGTTCAAGAAAACCTTGGACGACCCCAAAGTCATCGAGACCTTGGACAAGTTTTACCAGCCCGTGATTTACATGAACAGCGAGGACTACACCAAGTACGCGGTGCGCACGTTTGAGGCTGAAAGGGCGACGGTGGAACGTTTGGGCTTGGCGAAAAAAGCATGATGACCAACGATTTATCTGACACCCTAGCGCTGCAGCGCGCCGCCTATTTGGCGCACCCTGTGCCCAGCTTTGACGAACGCAAAAGCGATTTGAAAAAGTTGCAGGCCTTTGTGCGCGAGAACCGCGACGCCATCGTGGCGGCGATCTCGGCAGATTACGGCCATCGCTCTACACACGAAACCTTGTTTGCTGAAATCTTTCCCGTGCTTGACGGGGTGGACCACACCCTCAAGCACTTGAAAAAGTGGATGAAGCCGCAGCGCCGCGCTGTCGACTTTCGCAACTTTTTGGGCGCACGCAACACTGTGGTGCCGCAGCCCTTGGGCGTGGTGGGCGTCATCGTGCCGTGGAACTTCCCGATCAACCTGAGCTTTTTAGGGCTGATCGCCATCTTCGCTGCGGGCAACCGTGCGATGGTGAAGATGTCGGAGAACTCACGCCATTTGGCCCAGCTGTTGATCGAGAAAATTCCGGCGTACTTCCCGCCCGAGAAGCTGGCCTTTTTTGACGAAACCGGCGGCGTGGGCATTGCGTTTTCCAAACTCAAGTTCGACCACTTGATGTTCACAGGGTCGGGTCAAACGGGTCGCGCCGTGATGGCGGCCGCCGCGCAGAACCTGTGCCCCGTCACCTTGGAATTGGGCGGCAAATCGCCCGCGTTGGTGTGTGACGATTTTTCGCTGCGCACCGCTGCCGAACGCTTGTTGTTTGTGAAGTGTTTCAATGCCGGCCAGATTTGCACCACGGTCGACCATGTGTACTTGCCCAACACGGCGGTGACAGAGTTTGTGGCCTTGGCCAAAACCATCGTCACCCAACGCTACCCCTCCATCGACAGCCCTGACTTGACGGCCATCATCGACGACACGGCGTTTGCACGCATCACCCAAGCCATGGAGGAGGCGCAGGCGCAAGGGGCAGAGTTGGTGCAGCTGATCCCTGGCAAAAAATGGGATGCGCAAACACGCAAGATCGCCCCGCATTTGGTGCTCAACTTGCCCGCAGACACAGCGTTGCACACCCGAGAAATCTTTGGCCCCGTGTTGCCTGTCATTGGCTATGCCTCGTTGGAAGAGCCCATTCGCGCCATCAACAGCGGCCCACGACCCTTGGCGTTTTACCCCTTCAGCCACAACAAACAAGTGGTGGCCGAGTTGTTGGACCGCGTCATGTCGGGCGGTGTCAGCGTGAACGATGCGTTGTTTCATGTGGCACAGCACGACTTGCCGTTTGGCGGCGTGGGTGAGAGCGGCATGGGTCATTACCACGGCTACGAGGGCTTTGTGACCTTCTCGAAAATGCGCCCCATTTTCAAGCAGGCCGGGTTCAGTGCGGTTAAGTTTTTGTGGCCACCCTACGGCAAGTTCGCCAGCAAATACCTCGACTTTTTGAGCCGTTAAGCTTTTTTGTTCACCAACATAATCCCTGCCGCCACGGCCACCAGCGCGGCGAGGGTGTGGGTGGATACCGTTTCGCCCAACCACAGCGCGCCAAACACCATGGCAAACACGGGCGTCAAAAACACGAACGAGCCCAAACGCGTGGCGGGGTAGTGGCGCAGCAGCCACATCCACATCAAGTAACTGGCGAACGCACCCGCCACGGTTTGGATGATGAGTGAGCCCCACGCAAACGCGCTCACGTTGAATTGCCATACCTCGCCCAATGCCGCAGACACAAAGGGCAGCAGCACTGCACTCATGGTCACTTGGTAATACAACAGTTTTTCTGGGCTGATGCTGGCCAGTCGCGTGGCGCGAATGACCACCGTGGTCAAAGCCCACAGTGCGCCAGAGGCCAAAGCCAAGCCGTCGCCCAAGCCAATGGCCCCTGTGGCGCCGTTGGCGTACAAGCCGTCTTGCAAGGCAAACGCCACCGCCGCAAACGCCAGTGCCAAGCCCAGCCATTGCACGGCACGCATGCGCTCGGTGGGCACAAACAGAGGCAGCAGCACCGCCACCCAAAAAGGGGCGGTGTACAAAAACAGCGTCAAACGCGAGGCGGTGGTGTGCTGCAAGCCCACGTAAATGCACACAAACTCCGCGCAAAACAGCAAGCCCGCCAGCAAACCCGCACCTAAGGTGCCATCGCGCTCAAACAGCGCCACCCCTCGGTGGTGGCACCAGCCCCACAACAAGGCGGTAGCGCCCATGAAGCGAATGGCGGCTTGCAGCACAGGCGGCACTTCGGGCAGCGTGGCTTTGACCAGCACTTGCTGAAAGCCCCAAAACAGGCAACACGCCACCAGCAGGGCCGTGGCCAGGGCATCCAAATGATCGCGACGTTGGGTCATGGGGGTCCTTCAAGGTTCAGCTTTGAACTTAACATGCCGGATCTGTTTTCACGCTGACAAGCCCCATTTTTCATGAACCGTCGCGACTTCAACCTTCAACTGCAACGCAGCGCCATTGCGTTGGCCATGGCCCCTTGGCTCACCGCCACGGCCCAGCCGAGTGAGCAGGTGCGTCGTTGGCGCAGCAATCCGTTTGCATTGGGCGTGGCCAGCGGACGCCCCCGCCCCGACAGCGTGGTGCTGTGGACGCGCTTGCTGATCGCTGAGGAAGACCGTGCATCCAGCGGGCCCGATGCCTTGCGTGTGCAAGTGACGGTGTTTGCCGATGCCGCCCTCAAAAGGCGCGTGCAAAAGATAGACGTGGTGACCGACGCCAGCCGAGGCCACAGCGTGCATGTGCCTCTGCAAAACCTGCAGCCTGCCACCGACTATTGGTACCGCTTCAGCCAAGGCGATGCCTTGAGCACGGTGGGCCATGCCCGCACCGCGCCCGCCGCCAACGCCGATGTGCAGCAACTGCGCATGGCTTTGGCCTCGTGTCAGCATTACGAGCACGGCCAATACATTGCGCATCAAGAAATTGCCCAGCAGTCGCTGGACTTTGTGCTGTTTGTGGGCGACTACATCTACGAGAGCACCAATCCCCAATACGCCGTGCGCCAACACAGCAGCGGCGAACCCAAAACTTTGGCGCAATACCGCGAGCGCTACGCCCAATACAAGCGTGACCCGCATTTGCAAGCCGCGCATGCCGCCCATCCGTGGGTGTTGATGTGGGACGACCATGAAGTGGTCAACGACTATGCCAACGACCAAGACCGCAACTACACCGACCCGCAGCAGTTTTTGTTGCGCCGCGCCGCGGCCTATCAAGCCTACTTTGAGCACCAACCGGTGTTGATCGGACCCGATCCGCAAAGTCCGCAACAAGCGTCGATGCGTTTGTACGAGCAATTCAACTGGGGCAAGTTGGCGGACATTTGGACCTTGGATTGCCGCCAGTACCGCAGCCCCCAAGCCTGCCGCGACCCCGTGCGTGGCGGTGGCCGCATGGTGACGCAGTGCGATGAGCTGGACGACCCCAAGCGCAGCATGCTTGGCGCCGAGCAAGAGCGTTGGTTGGACTTGGGGCTGGCCGCCTCGAAACGCACATGGCGCTTGCTGGCGCAAGCCACCTTGATTGCCCCCACCAGCATCCCCGCACCCGTGGGTCGGGCTACCTACAACGACGCGTGGGACGGCTACGGCCCCGCACGCCAACGCCTCTTACAAAGTGTGGTCGACCACAAGCTGAACAACGTGGTCACCTTGGGTGGTGATGTGCACATGAACGTGGCGTCGAACCTGCGCTTGGTGCCCAACGACCCCCAATCGCCCATCGTGGCCAGCGAGTTTGTGACCACCTCCATCACCTCGCGTGGCATGGGCGACAACGTGTTGGGCGTCATCAAAGCCAACAACCCCGATTTGCTGCACGCCCGCGCCGATGAGCGGGGTTACAGCTTGATCACGGTCACGCCAAGCAACGTGCGTTGCGATTTCAGGAGTACCGCGTTCCCTGCGGGCAAAGAGGCAGGGTTGAAGACGCAGGCGAGCTACGTGGTGCGCAGCGGCAAGGCGGGGCCCACGCCGGTTTAAACCACCACCGAAATTTTGGCGGCGGCTGCCCGTGCGCGTGCCAAGGCGTTGGCATTTTTAGCCAATGCCACTGCCATGCGACGGTACGGACGCGTGGTGGGTTTGCCAAAGATGCGCACGTCCACATCGGGCTCGCTCAACGCCTCAGCCACACCGGTGTAGGTGGGGTTGCTGCCGTCTTGGGTGGCCAGCACCACGGCGCTGGCGCCTTCGGTGCACACGATGTTGGCAATGGGCAACCCCAAAATGGCGCGCGCATGCAGATCAAACTCGCTCAGGTTTTGGCTGATCATGGTGACCATGCCTGTGTCGTGCGGACGTGGGCTGAGTTCGCTGAAGATCACCTCGTCTTTTGTCACAAAAAACTCCACGCCAAACAAGCCTGCACCGCCCAAGTCGGCCGTCACTTTGTCGGCCATGTCTTGCGCGGCTTTGAGGTAGCTCGGCAGCATGGGTTGAGGTTGCCAGCTGTATTGGTAATCGCCGCGTTCTTGCACATGGCCGATGGGCTCGCAAAACAAGGTGGGGCCCTTGCGTTGGCGGATGGTGAGCAGGGTGATTTCAAATTCGAAGTTGATGAACTCTTCGACGATCACTTTCTTGCGGTCACCGCGCATGCCTGCGCACGCGTAGTCCCAGCTGGCTTGAATGTCGGCAGCGGTTTTGGCCACGCTTTGGCCTTTGCCCGATGAGCTCATCACGGGTTTGATGACCACCGGAAACCCAATGGCATTGGCCTGAGCCAACAGCGCGTCAGCCGACTCGGCGTAATTGAACTTGGCCGTGCGCACGCCCAACCCCATGGCCACGTCGCGGATGCGGTCGCGGTTCATGGTGAGGTTGGCCGCCCTCGCGCTGGGGATGACTTCGAAGCCTTCTTTCTCCACCTCCAACAACACCTCGGTGCGGATGGCTTCGATCTCGGGCACGATCAAGTCGGGCTTGTGTTGTGCGATGGCGGCACGCAAGGGCGCCTCATCCAACATGCTGAACACACACGATTCGTCAGCCACTTGCATGGCGGGTGCACCCGCATAGCTGTCGCAGGCGACGACGTAGCAGCCCAAGCGCTTGGCGCTGATGACGAATTCTTTGCCCAGTTCACCTGAGCCTAAAAGTAAGATTTTTTTCATGAATAGTTCCGCGCGTTGTAGTGCCGATGCGGAATTGTTGCCGCTACGCCTACGTACGGCGTATACAAATTACGTCGCTGTGACGATCGCACCGCGATCCAGTGCGTAGCTGCGGTCGCTCACCCAATCGGCGAAATGGTTGTTTTGCTCCGACAGCAGCACGCTCACGCCTTGGGCTTTGAGCGCCAAGATCATCTCGCCCATTTGCTCCACGATCACAGGGGCCACGCCCTCAGAGGGTTCGTCGAGCAACACCATCAGGGGGTTGCCCATCAGCGTGCGTGCCACGGTGAGCATTTGTTGTTCGCCACCGCTCATGTGGCTCGCGGAGCGCTGTTGCATGTCCGCGAGGTTGGGGAAGAGGGCAAACACTTGGTCTAGCGACCACTGTGGCGCGGGGCTGCCATCGGCCCAGCAGCGGGCGGGTTGTATGCCAATGGTGAGGTTTTCCAGCACGGTCAAATCGGTGAAGATGCGGCGGTCTTCGGGCACGTAGCCCAGCCCCCATCGTGCGGCTTGGTAAGGCGCCGTTTTCGAGATGTCTCGGTCCGCAAACATCACGCGGCCTGTGCGACGCGGCATGAGGCCCATGATGGCTTTGAGGGTGCTGGATTTGCCCGCGCCGTTGCGTCCGATCAGTGCCACCACTTCGCCGCGTTGGACATGCAGCTGCGCATCGAACACGACTTGCGCCGCGCCGTACCAAGCGTTGAGGCCTTGCACATCAAGCAGCGGCGTCGGTGCGGTGGATGCGATGGGGGTGGGCAGGTGTTTCATCGCTTTGCGCCTGTTGTCTCTGAGACCCGCTGTGTGGCGAGGTTGCCAAAGGTCTTGCCACTGCCAAAGTACACGGCTTGTACCTGCGGGTTCGCTTGAATCTGTGCGGGCGTGCCTTCGGCCATCAGCGTGCCACGCGCCATCACCAGCACGCGGTCGGCATGCTCAAACACCACATCCATGCTGTGCTCGGTGAAGAGCACGGCCACGCCGCGTTCGGTCACCAAGCGGCGGGTGAGTTCCATCAGGGCGTGTCGCTCATCGGGGGCCATGCCTGCGGTGGGTTCGTCCATCAGCAACAGACGGGGTTGGTTGGCCAGCGCCATCGCCAGTTCCAAGCGCTTCACATCGCCGTAGGCGAGCGCGTTGCAGGGCCGCGAGGCTTGGTCGTGCAAATGCACTTGGGCGAGCAATGCCAAGGCTTCGTCGCGCCGATAGCGCGTGGCGCGCTGCCAAGGCGCCAAGCTATGGCCATCGGCAGAGAGCAGTGCCATTTGCACGTTCTCGGCCACGGTGAGCGAACCAAAAGTTTGTGCGATTTGAAAGGTGCGGCTCACGCCCATGCGCCACAAGTCATGCGGCTGACGGCCCAGCAGCGACACGCCGTCCAAAGTGATGCTGCCACTGTCAGGCGCGAGTTGGCCGTTGACCAAGTTGAAGGTGGTCGATTTGCCTGCGCCGTTCGGCCCGATGAGTGCGAGCAGCTCACCCGCTCGCAAATTGAACGACACATCGTTGACCGCTTGGTTGCCGCCAAAGGCTTTGTGCAGGTGTTGCACACTTAAAAGGGCGGTGCTGTGGTGTGGGGTCATGCCGCACCTCTCTTCTCTGAAGCGTGTGCACTGCTCACGCGCAGCCACAGCGCTTGCACCGACCCCGCAATGCCTTGCGGAAACACCAGCACCATCAGCAGCATGCTGCCGCCCAGTACGGCACGCCAATAGTCGGTGCTGCGCGCCAAGCTGTCTTGCAGCGCGGTGAAGGTCACCGCACCGACCAGCGGGCCGACCAGCGTGTGCACGCCGCCCAAGAGCACCATGACCAAGCCATCGACCGACTTGCTGACGCCCAACACATCGGGCGAAATGCTGCCTTTCGAGAAGACAAACAAGGCCCCTGCCAAACCCGCAAAACCAGCGGCCACCACAAAGCCCAGCCACTGCACACGCGCCACGTTCAAGCCCATGGCTTCGGCGCGGCCTACTGAGTCGCGGCTGGCACGCAGTGCATAGCCCAGAGGCGACATCAACATGCGGCGCAAGGCATAAATGCTGGCGCTCACCAAGGCGAGGGTGAGCCAGTAATACGTGGCTTTGTTTTGCAACCCCTCGCTGGGCCACACGCCGGTGAGGCCGTTGCTGCCGCCCGTGAAGTCGTCCCACTGAAAGCAGATGGACCACACAATTTGCGCAAACGCAAGCGTGAGCATGGCCAAGTAAACGCCCGACAAGCGCACCGCAAACCACGCGATGGGCGCTGACACCAAGGCGCTGACGAGAGGTGCCAACAACAACGCGGCTTCGCTAGACACACCCGCACGCAACACCAGTAGCGCCGCCGCATAGGCGCCCACGCCAAAGTAAGCCGCGTGACCAAACGAGTGCATGCCCGCTGGACCCATGATGAAGTGCAAGCTGGCGGCGAACAAAGCGGCAATCAGAAGATCAATACCCAGCACCAAGGTGTAGGGCGAGTCCGTGGTGAACAGCGGCAACGCCAACAATGCCGCACCGAACAGCAGCCACACGCGTTGCGTGCGTGCGCCGCCCAAACTAAAGGGCGCTTCTTGCTCGGTGCTGGCGCGTGGCGCGCTTTGTGGTTTACCCAGCAAGCCCCAAGGCCGCACCATCAACACGGCCGCCATCACCAAAAACTCAGCGACCAACGTGAGTTTTGAAAAGGCAAACGACACGCCGAACACGTTCACCGTGCCCACGGCAATGCACAGCGCTTTGATTTCGGCAATCAACAAGGCTGCCACAAACGCGCCCGGAATCGAGCCCATGCCGCCCACGACCACCACCACAAACGCGTCGCCAATCGTGGCCATGTCCAACCCCAAGTGCGCGGGCTCGCGAGGCAGTTGCAGCGCACCGCCCAAGCCCGCCAAAGCACAGCCCAGTGCAAACACCGCGGTGAACAAATGGCGTGGGTTGACGCCCAGCGCGCCCAACATCTCGCGGTCTTGCGTGGCGGCGCGCACCAACACGCCAAATCGTGTGCGCTGCAAGCACCACCACAACACAGCCAGCACGAGCGGGCCGATGGCGATCAAAAACAAATCGTAGGTGGGAAAGCGACGACCCAAAATATCCACTGCGCCGCTCAGGTTGGGTGCGCGTGGGCCTAGCAAATCTTCGGCGCCCCAGAGCCACAGCGTGCCGTCTTGAATGACCAATGCCAACGCAAACGTGGCGAGCAACTGAAACAACTCGGGGGCTTGGTAAATGCGGCGCAGCACCAGCACTTCGACCAGCGCACCCAACACGCCGGTGAGCAGGGCCGCACACAGCAAGAGTAAAAAGTAAGCGGTGGTTGGGCTGGCCGCATCGCCAAACATAAGGCCCAGTGCTGAAGTCACGGCAGGCGTTGCGTGTGACACCAGCGAGTAAGCCACGTACACCCCCAGCATGAAAAACGAGCCGTGCGCAAAGTTGACGATGCGCGTCACGCCAAAAATCAACGACAAGCCTGCCGCGACCAAAAACAAAGACGACGCGCTTGCCAGCCCGTTGAGGGCCTGCACCAAAAAGCTAGCGATGTCCATGTGGCGTTTGAGGGCTCAAATTAAAACGCCCGCAAGAGGCGGGCGTTGTGTTGGGGAATTGACCGCCGTTTAATGGCTTGGTCGGAGTTTTTTCACAACGTCATCGCTGGGCTGCACGGTCGCGCCGTCGATGTAGCGGTAGTCTACCAACACCCCTTTGCCACCGTCGTTTTTGGTGCGACCCAAGAACGCGCCCATGGTGGATTGGTTGTCTTGTTTGCGGAACATCACCTTGCCGTAGGGCGTGCCAAAGCTCAGGCCGCTGAAGGCGGTGACCAGCTTTTCGCTCTCGGTGCTCTTGGCCTTGGTGATGCCTGCTGCCAAGGCTTGAATCATGCTGTAGCCCACGACCGAACCCAAGCGGGGGTGGTCGTTGTACTTGCGGTGGTAGGCCAAGAAGAAGGCTTTGTGCTCAGGCGTTTGCACGCCGTACCAAGGGTAGCCGGTGACGATCCAGCCGTTGGGCGTTTCGTCTTTGAGCGGTTCCAAATACTCGGGCTCGCCGGTCAAGAGGCTCACCACCTCACGGCCTTGGAACAAACCGCGCGTGTTGCCTTCGCGCACAAACTTGGCGAGGTCGGTGGCAAACAGCACGTTGAAGATGGCGTCGGGTTTGGCATCGGCCAACGCTTGCGCGACCGAGCCTGCATCGACTTTGCCCAAGGCTGGGGCTTGTTCGGCGACAAACTCCACATCGGGTTGGGCCGCTTTCAGCAGTTGTTTGAAAGTGGCTGCCGCCGATTGGCCGTACTCGTAATTGGGGTACACCACGGCCCAGCGTTTCTTCTTGAGCTTGGCGGCTTCGGGCACCAGCATGGCCACTTGCATGTAGGTGCTGGCGCGCAAACGGTAGGTGTAGCGGTTGCCGTTTTGCCAGACCATTTTGTCGGTCAGCGGTTCGCCCGCGAGGAAGAACACTTTGCGTTGCTTGGCAAAGTCGCCCAGCGCCAAACCAATGTGCGAGAGGAAAGCGCCCGACAGCACATCCACCTTTTCGCGGCTCAGCAGCTCTTCGGCGGCACGCACGGCGTCGCCGGGCGAGGCGTTGTCGTCACGTGTGATGAGTTGCAGTTGTTTGCCGTTCACGCCACCGGCGGCGTTGATCTCTTCGACGGCCAGCTCCATGCCCTTTTTATAAGGGTCAAGAAACGCGGGCTGTGCTTTGTAGCTGTTGATCTCACCAATTTTGATGACGTTCTGAGCGAAGGCGGGTAGGGTGGCTACGCTCAAGAGGAGAGCCGCGGTGCGCAGGGTAGCGATGAGTGTGGTGTTCACGAAAGTGGCCTTTGAAAGCGGACGTGGGCTGTGGCAGCCGACGCCAGAAAAATTGTGAAGCTTGTATTGTCTTGCAAACCTTGCGCTTCATTGCATACGGTTTGAAAGACGCGAGAGGCTGCTGTGCTAGCCTTCGATCATGCCTGTTTCGCGCCGTTTATCGACCCCCAAATTTGAAGCCCGTTGGCCTGCTGCGGTCATTTGGTTGTGCGCGTGGACGTTATTGTGGCGTTTAGACGGGGTGCTCAATTTGGGCAATTTGGCACTTTTATTGGTGTTGGCCAGCGCCATGGCGGGCGTGTGGTTGTCGGCCTTGGTGTCGGTGGGGTGCAGTGCGTTGTCGGTGCTGATGTTCAATTGGTTTTTTGTCGAACCGCGCATGACCTTCAGCGTGCATTTGCACCAAGACATGCTGTTGCTCGTCACCATGATGGCGGTGAGTTCGGTCGTCAGCTATTTGATGGCGCGCTTGCGCATGGCTGCTGCTTTAGAAAGTCAACACGCCCACGCTTCCGAACAATTGCGAGTGTTGGGCGAAACGTTGCGCGAGACACGCGACGCTCGCACCCAAGGTGAGGTGTTGCAGGCCTTGTTGATTCAAAACACGGGTTGCGAGGTGTCCGTGTTGCTCCTCCAAGACGCTGGGTCTGAGCAGGCCACGACGGACAGCCAGTGGGTAGGCGAGCCGCAGGGGCAAGACGTGCAAGGCTTGTGGGCGTGCGTGCAACAGATGGGAGCGATGGGGCCGGGCACTGGGCGTCATGAAAATCAATCGACTGTGTTTTTGCCCTTGCGCGGCCATGTGCGTGCGTTAGGCGCGGTGGCTTTGCATGGTGCAGGGCTCAAGTCATTGACGGTGGTGCAGCGCGACATGTTTCAACAGGCGTGTGATGTGTTGGGCGTAGAACTGGAGCGCGCCCAAACCTTGCGACTTGCCCAGCAAGCCAAAGACGACGCGCAAAGTCAAAGCTTACGCAACACCTTGCTCACCTCTATTTCGCATGACTACCGCACGCCGCTGGCTAATCTCATGGGGGCTGCCTCTGTGATTCAAGCGCAAGCCCCACGTTTGAGTACCGACAAAGTGGCTGGCTTGGCCCAAACCATTCTGGATGAAGCGCAGCACCTCAACCGCATGACCACCAACACCTTGCAATTGGCACGCTTGGATTCGGCCCCTTTGCAGATTAAAAAAGATTGGGAGTCGTTGCAGGAGATTTTGGGCTCTGTGCTCGCCAAAGCCCGTCAGCGTCACCCGCAACGGCAGATCGTGGTGGCGGTGCCCGATGGCTTGCCACTCATTCAATGCGACGCCATTTTGCTGGTGCAACTGTTTGATAACTTGATGGAAAACGCCATCAAGTACAGCCCAAGCCACACGCCGATCGAGATTCAAGTGCTGGCCACAGCCCGTGCTCTTGAGGTGCGGATGATCGACCAAGGCACAGGCATTGTGGATGCGTGGAAAGACAAAGTGTTTCAGGCCTTTGAACGCGTGCACGCTGACACCGCGCAGGCAGACGCGACCGACGACACACAGCTGCGCCGTGGCATGGGCGTGGGCTTGGCCGTATGTAAGGCGATTGCCAAAGTGCATGGCGCCACGATCTGGGTGGAAGACCACCAGCCGCGAGGGGCTGTGATGTGTTTGTCCTTGCCCGTGGCACCGCAGCCCAATGCGTGTGTGGAGGCCTGAAGCGCATGGCCCTCAAAGTGTTGTTGGTCGAGGACGACCGTGAATTGCGCCAAACCTTGCGCGATGCGTTGAGCGTCGAGGGCTACGAGGTGGTGGCCAGCGGTAGCGCTGCCGATGCTCGTGCGGTGCTGCGCCACACGATGACTTCTGACGTTCCCTTGGACGTGTTAATTTTGGACTTGGGCTTGCCCGACGGCGACGGCGGCGAGTTGTTGCGCACGGTGCGTGCGCAGTACGCTTTGCCAGTGCTGATCATTTCAGCACGTCATGACGACGCCAACAAAGTCGCCTTGCTCGATTCGGGTGCTGACGATTACTTGGTCAAACCCTTCAGCATCAGCGAGTTGCTGGCGCGCATGCGTGTCACGCTGCGACACCGCGGTACGGTCGTGCTGGCGCCACAAACGCATTACCGCGCTGGCGCGTTAGAGATCGATTTGGCCAAGCACGTTGTGCGCCTAGCGGGTGAACCCGTGCATCTGACGCCCACCGAGTTCAAGTTGCTGGCGCGCTTGGTGCGTCAAGCGGGGCAGGTGGTGACGCACCGCCAATTGCTGGTCGATGTGTGGGGCGCTGAGCATGTGGACCAAACCCACTATTTGCGTCTGTACATGGGCCAGTTGCGCGCCAAGCTCGAAGCCAATCCGACAGAGCCGGCCTTGCTGTTGACCGAGCCGGGTGTGGGCTATCGCTTGGCTGAATAGGCGCGACACGCCTTGCTGATGCTGACACTTATGCGTTCCTAACACCCATACAGGCAAGCTTGGGGCACTTAAACAGGAGTGCTCATGTCAGCGATAGATTCAGACAACCCGTCCGCGCACATCAAGCGTCAGTCAACCGCCGCGTTGACCTTGGGGGCCGTCGGCGTGGTCTATGGCGACATTGGCACCAGCCCGCTTTACACGGTGAAAGAGGTGTTTTTACCCGCCACAGGCATTGCCTTGACGCCCGAGAACTTGATTGGTGCGGTGTCCACCATCTTCTGGGCGTTGATGCTCATCGTCACCCTCAAGTACGTGATTTTGATTTTGCGTGCGGACAACCGTGGAGAAGGCGGCGCCTTGGCTTTGACGGCCTTGGCGGCCAACGCCGTCAAACACAAACCGAAGCTGCGCCAGTTTTTGCTGTTGTTGGGTTTGTTTGGGGCCACTTTGTTTTATGGTGACAGCGTCATCACGCCGGCCATTTCGGTGCTCGGTGCGGTGGAAGGTTTGGAGATTGTGACCCCCGTTTTGCAGCCCTATGTCGTGCCGATTGCGCTGACCGTGTTGGTGATGCTGTTTGTGATGCAGCGCTGGGGCACCAGCTTTGTGGGCAAGTTTTTTGGCCCCATCATCGTGGCTTGGTTTGTGATTTTGGGTGTGACAGGGGTGGCGCAAATCGTGCAAACACCTGCCATCTTGGCCGCGTTCAATCCACTGCATAGCCTTCAGTTTTTGTATGACCGTGGGCCCTTTGTGCTCGCAGCGGTGGGGGCCATCGTGTTGGCGCTCACGGGGGCTGAGGCCTTGTACGCCGACATGGGCCATTTTGGTCGCAAGCCCATTCAAATCGCGTGGATGGGCTTGGTCATGCCGAGCTTGGTGTTGCATTACATGGGTCAAGGTGCGTTGTTGATGCGCGACCCTGCGGCCATTGAAAACCCCTTCTTTCGCATGTTCTCGCAAGAGTGGTTGGTGGCAGCGGTGGTGTTGGCCACGGTGGCCGCCATCATTGCGTCGCAAGCGGTCATATCGGGCGCTTATTCCATGACCAAGCAAGCCATTTTGTTGGGGTTCTTGCCACGCATGGACATCAAGTACACCTCGGAGCAAGAGGTGGGGCAAATCTACATGCCCAGCGTCAACTGGATTTTGTTGGCTGGCGTGTTGATCGCTGTCTTGACCTTCAAGAGCTCTTCGGCATTGGCTGGCGCGTATGGCATTGCGGTGACCTTGACCATGGTGATCACCACGGTGATGACCTTCTTTGTGGTGCACGATGCTTGGAAAGTTCGCACTCCTTTGGCCATAGTCGCCACGCTATTCTTTTTGACCATCGATGCTTTCTTGTTTGCCGGCTGCATCATCAAATTCTTTGACGGTGGCTGGTTGCCGCTGGCGATGGGTTTGACGCTTTATATGGTGATGACCACGTGGTCGCGTGGTCGTGCGTTGGTGGTGGATACCATCCGTCGCGATGGCTTGGACTTGGGCACCTTCATCCAGCACATTGACTCGGGCAGCCCACACTTGGCCAAGCGCACCGCCATTTATGCCGTGGCCAACCCCGAAACAGTGCCCCAGGCCTTGCTGCACAACATGAAGCACAACCAAGTGCTGCATGAGAAAAACATCATCTTGACGGTGGAGTTTGAGAATGTGCCTTGGGTTTCAGACAAGCAACGCGTGCGTGTGGAGCGTTTGAGCGAACACTTTTGGCAAGTCTGGGTCAAGTTCGGTTTTATGAACACGCCCGATGTGCCCAAGGCATTGGCCCAGTGCCAAGCGCATGGCCTTGAGATTCCCGTGTTTGAAACGTCTTACTTTTTGAGCCGAGAAACGGTGGTTTCTACGCCAGGTGGTGGCATGGCGCAGTGGCGAGAAAAACTGTTCGCTGCCATGACTCGCAACTCCGGCGGCGTGGTGGAGTTCTTCCACCTGCCCGATAACTCCGTGGTTGAACTTGGAACCAGGGTGCAAATATGATCGAACACACCTTACCTGTCACGCTCAAACTCACGGGCAAAGCTGGGCTGGAGCCGCGTGTGGCCGCGCAGTTCGCCATGGCGGCTTCTCACTTTGATGGCGAGGTCACCATTGCATGTCACGGCCGAACGGTCAATGCCAAGTCGGTGGCTGAGGTGATGTCGCTGGGCGCGGTGCACGATGATTTGGTGGAGCTGCACGCCGAGGGCGAGCAAGCGCAGCAAGCGGTGAACGCCTTGATTGCGGTGATTCAAAAGGCGTAGTTCACTTTTATACGCCATGAAAAGGCCCCGCAAATATTGCAGTTTGCGGGGCCTTCTTGCTTTGGCACCCAGCGTAAGCCAAGTGCCGTTGGGGCAATTACGCTTCCAAACGCGCGGCCAAGGCAACTTTGGTCGCGGTCATCTCAACGGGCAAGTGGTAAGCCAGTTGGGTGAACAACTCTTCGTGCAACTTCAACTCGTCGACCCAAGCCGCTTTGTCGATGCTGGTGACGGTCTTGAATTGGTCTGCCGTGAAGTTCAAACCGGTCCAGTTGATTTCTTCGTAGGTAGGACTCACGCCGAACACGTTTTCAGCGCCTTGGGCTTGGCCTTCGATGCGGTCGATCATCCACTTCAAGACGCGCATGTTTTCGCCGTAGCCAGGCCACACAAACTTGCCGTCTTCGCCTTTGCGGAACCAGTTCACGCAGTAGATCGATGGCAGCTTGGCGCCCGCTGTTGCCAGCTTGTCGCCCATGTCGAGCCAGTGTTGGAAGTAGTCGCTCATGTTGTAGCCCATGAACGGCAACATGGCGAATGGGTCGCGGCGCACCACGCCTTGTTGGCCAGCGGCCGCAGCGGTGGTCTCAGAGCCCATGGTCGCGGCCATGTAAACGCCTTCGGTCCAGCTGCGTGCTTCGGTGACCAAAGGCACCGTGGTGGAGCGGCGGCCACCGAAAATGAAGGCGTCGATGGCCACACCGTTGGCGTCGTCCCACTGGCTGTCCAGCGCGGGGTTGTTGGTGGCGGCCACGGTGAAGCGGGCGTTGGGGTGAGCGGCTTTGGCGCCGGTCTCTTTGGCGATGGCTGGGGTCCAGTCTTTGCCTTGCCAGTCGATCAAGTGGTCGGGCAATGAGCCGGTGTCTTTCTCCATGCCTTCCCACCACACGTCGCCGTCGTCGGTCAGTGCGACGTTGGTGAAAATGACGTTCTTGTCCAAGCTGGCCATGCAGTTGGGGTTGGTGTGGAAGTTGGTGCCGGGTGCCACGCCAAAGTAACCCGCTTCTGGGTTGATGGCGTACAACTTGCCGTCCGAGTGCGGCTTGATCCAAGCGATGTCGTCACCGATGGTGGTGACTTTCCAGCCGTCGAAGCCTTCAGGTGGCACGAGCATGGAGAAGTTGGTCTTGCCACAAGCGCTGGGGAAAGCCGCCGCGACGTGGTACTTCTTGCCTTGTGGGTTGGTCACGCCCAAGATGAGCATGTGTTCGGCCAACCAGCCTTGGTCGCGGCCCATGTTCGAGGCAATGCGCAACGCAAAGCATTTCTTGCCCAACAACGCGTTGCCGCCGTAGCCGGAGCCGTAAGACCAGATTTCGCGGGTCTCAGGGAAGTGCACGATGTATTTGGTTTTGCTGCAAGGCCATTTCACGTCGGCTTGGCCTGCTTCCAAAGGTGCACCCACGGTGTGCACGCAAGGCACAAACGCGCCGTCGGTGCCGATCACGTCGTACACCGCTTTGCCCATGCGGGTCATGATGCGTTGGTTCACCGCCACATAGGCGCTGTCTGACAACTCAATGCCCACGTGCGCAATGTGTGAGCCCATGGGGCCCATGCTGAAAGGCACCACATACATGGTGCGGCCTTTCATGCAGCCGTCAAACAAAGGGTTCAGGGTGGCGCGCATCTCGGCAGGGGCCATCCAGTTGTTGGTGGGGCCAGCGTTTTCTTTCTTTTCAGAACAGATGTACGTGCGGTCTTCCACGCGGGCCACGTCGGAGGGGTCGGAGCACGCCAAGAACGAGTTGGGGCGCTTGGCGGGATTTAACTTCTTGAAAGTACCGGCATCGACCAATTGCTGGCACAAGCGGTCGTATTCTTCTTGGCTGCCATCACACCAGTAGACGGTGTCTGGTTTGCACAAGGTTGCCATTTCGGCAACCCAAGCGACCAGCTTGGGGTTCTTTACATATGCGGGTGCATTTACGTTCATCAAAAGCTCCTAAGTCAAAAAATTGAGATCAGAGCCCAGCTTTGTTGGCGCGAGGCTCTGACCTCAATTCATTGCCGTGGTGTGACACGGAGGTCGACTATTTTAAGAATCCAACCCCTTACACAGCCTTTCAAAGGGTCATAAACAGGACAAGATGAGACAAAAAGGCAACAAAAAAGCGCCTGTGAGGGCGCTTTTTTGGGGCGGTGCGTCACAAATCAGTGCGCATCACGAAGGCTTAGGCCATGAACACAGCGATAAAAGCCAACAAGAAAATCAGCACGGCGCCAGCCGCAGGCAACACGATGGGCATGAGTGGAACGATGGCCTCCACCACGTCTTGTTCGCCGGTGTGGGTGTTGTTGTGGGGGTTTGACATGTTCAGCTCCTCAAAAATTAATTGCTGAAATTTTATGCTAATTCATGCTCGCCACTGTCGTGGTCGAGACCGTCAGTGCTGGGTTGAGGGAAATACCTTGGCGCGCAAGCTGATTTTTCAGCAAACCTTGGTAGCGCAAGTTGTGTACAGGCGTCACTGAGTGGTAGGCGGCCGCCCCAAACCAGGTGTAGCCATGACGGTCCAGCCCACGTTTCAAAAACCAAGCGGAGACATAAGCGCCTTTGCACCCATCTAGCAGGTGTTTTTCGGTCACGCCGTGGCGTTGCAGCTCAGGCAGATGCATCGAGTTGATTTGCCCAATGCCGATGTCCACCGTGCCATTTGTGTTTTTGCCGATGGCGCGTGGGTTCAGTCCCGACTCCACCTGCAGCACTGCCAACAGCAAATGTGGGTTTACGCCGTGAAACTCGGCGGCGGATTGCAAACACGACACGGGTGTGGCGGCCCAAGCACCTTGCGCCAAAAGTAGCAAAACATATGAGAGTAGTAACTTGATATTCATGCTTTAATCACTTTTAGTTGATGAAAGTAGTACTTTATCACGACTGTGATGCTTTGTGTATCAAAAGTGATTAAAATGTTAAATATGTGATTTATTAATTGTATGGATAAATTTTCAATCTTTGTATTTGCCATATTGGGCCTCCAATTTGGCAGTTTCTTGAATGTGGTGATCTACCGCCTGCCCAAGCGGCTGCAGCGGGAATGGCGCTCCGATTGCGCGGCTTACTTAGACGTGACGATCCCCGTCGAAGAGGCTGCGCCCCTGCTGAATTTGCATACCCGTTCGCAATGTCCGCAATGCGGCACCACGCTACCCCTCCGTGATTTGTTGCCAGTTTTGAGCTTTTTGCTGTTGCGTGGGCGATGTGCCCATTGCCAACACCCCGTGTCATGGCGCTATCCCTTGGTGGAGTTGGCGGTGATGGCCGCTTGGGGTCTGTGTGCTGCGCGCTGGGGAGCGAGCTGGACGGCTGTTGTGTGGGCTTGTTGTGTGACCACCTTGATCGCCTTGGCCTTCATCGATGCCGATACACAACTGCTGCCTGATGAATTGACACAGCCCTTGCTGTGGTCGGGCTTGATGGCCGCCAGTCTGGGCTTGACGGATGTGCCATTTCTGCATGCGTTTTGGGGTGCGATCGCGGGATATATGAGCTTGTGGCTCATTGCGCAAGTGTTTGAAAAGATGCACGGCCAAGCTGGCATGGGTGCTGGCGACTTCAAATTGTTCGCCGCATTGGGGGCTTGGCTGGGCGCTTGGGCGCTGCCAGCGGTGGTGTTGGGTGCGAGTGTGGGCGTTGTGGGGATGGCGCTGGCGGGGCGGCTCTTGAGACGCAGTCCCTCGAACAAACAAATTCCCTTTGGCCCCTATTTGATCGTGGCCGCGCTGGTGATGGTGTGGCTCAAAGCCACCGGTTTTGACCTGGCAAACGCCTGGATGGTTTAAAAAAGGACAATGAATGAATCATTAAATGCAAATATTTTGACAATTTTGTCAATAAGTAGTACTAAATGTTATTTTTGACTGTATAGTACACACCACATCAACAAGATGTACAACCAAATAAACAAAAGGTGTTAAAAATGAAAGTAAATTCACAAATTAAGTCGCTTCGTAAGCAAGCTGGTTACACGTTGATCGAGTTGGCCATTTCGATTGCCATCATTTCAGTGCTGGTTGTCGGTGCGTTGTTCGGTGTGCAGAAAATCCTCGACAACAACCACGTCAATGCAACCAGCCAGCAAGTGAGCTTGGCTAACACGAACATCACAAAGTTTTCAACGATGTTGGCGGACAAGACGTTTATCACCGATACAAACGCCGCTGCTAACTTAGGCATTTGGCCAGACAACATCTTGACCAAAGATGCAACAGGCAAAGTCACTAAGGTTACGAACCCATTTGGCGGCAATTACTTCACGGCCTCTAACTCTGCTGCAGTCGGTGCTGTGGCGCCTGCCAGTGGTTACTACATTTACATCACCAACGTGCCAGACAAGGTGTGTGCAGCGGTAGCCGGTATGTTTGGTGCTTCTACTTGGCAAATCCGCATTGCCGATGAAGCTGCCGCCATCGTTGCGCCAACAGCTGCCGTCAGTATCACGGCGGGTACAGAGGTGAAGGCGCCAGGTGCAGACCGGATCAGTTTTGCCAATCTGAACACGGCTTGCGGTACGGCCGCTGCCAGAAAAACTGTTTACTTGTTCTACCCCCTGTAATCAGGCAGCAACAAGCACCTCGTCACTACAAATACCGTCCTTGCCCATGTCGTGTGGCGTGGGTTAAGGCGCGTTCATTTGTGCTGCTATCTCTCAGACACAGAAAGCCGTTGCGCATGTTCAAACTAAACCGTTGGGGTTGTCTCGCTCTGTGTGCCTTCGCCACAGCGGGCGTTGCCCAAGCCCAAGATACTTCGATCTCTGCATCGCGTGTTGCACTGGAGGTGGAGTGGATCCGTTCTCCCCGTGCCGTGTTGAGTTTGGATGGGGGCGCGAGTACGCAACAACGTGCCGTCGCGGCTACCTCTTCAGCCAAGCCCGTGATGCTTGAAGCCAACACCTCTCGTGTCGGCAGTCGTCAGGTGTGGAGCATTGAGCAATCTGAGAAACGCTTGTCCAGCGCCTTAGAGCGTTGGGCCCAACAAGCGGGTTGGCAGTTGGTGTGGGAGGCTGAGCGTGACTTTGTCATCGAATCCAACCTGCACCTCGAAGGTGAATTTTTAAAGGCGGTGGGGACAGTGATGCAATCGCTGTCCAAAACCGACTATCCGCTGCAGGCAAAAGCCAACAGCGCGACATTGACACTCCGTATTTCAAGGTACCAAGATGCTGGCGCTCAATAAGATTTCCATCGTTTTGAGCCTCACCCTGTTGGTAGGCTGTGCGCAAAACCTACACGAACGCATATCTAGCGAGCAAATGGACATTCAGGTGCGTGGCGAATCGGTCCAAGCGCAAATGCGCAAGCCCCAAGCCGCCACCCCATATTTGGTGGAAGAAAGCCTGCCGCGCTTCACCACCCGTTCGGTGCCCTACGAGCGCTCCGACAAATTACCCGCCCATTTGGGCAAAGTGACCATGCGTGTGCCCGGTCGCCACAGCTTGAGCAGCGTGGGCGAGATGGTGCAGCGTTTGATAGAAATTCCAGTGGTCTTGACCCCCGATGCCTTGCTCGACCCCGCGCTGTTTGCGCCAGGGCAAGCGGCGGGTGGAGCCGTCCCCGGTGGCCCTGTCCAAACGATGACCGTAGCCGGCGGTAGCGGGCCCAATGGCGCCAATGCAGGCAGCAAGGCCATGCAAGACAACAACGACATCAAGCAACGTGCGGTGGATGCGGGTGCTAGCCAAGCCGCGTTCAGCGATAAAGAGCTGAGCAGCACCCTGGAGCTGAACTACAGCGGCACAGCCGCGGGCTTGTTGGACTACATCGCCGTGCGCGCCGGTCTGCAGTGGCAGTACCAGCAAGGTCGCATCACATTTTCGCGTGTGGTTACACGCTCCATGGCCATCAAGGCCCTGGGTGGGGGCTTGAAAACAACGGGCGCTGTCAGTATGGGCGGCGGCATGATGGCCTCTGCATCGGCTGAAAGTGATGTGTGGCCCATGTTGGAGGCTGCCTTGAAGAATCTGGTGTCTGCACGCGGCCGCATTCAGGTGGACCCAAAAAGTGGCACCGTCACCGTCACCGATGCCTTGCAAAACGTGAATGCGGTGGCCAAGTTCATTGACAAACAAAATGACACCATGCTGCGCCAAATCGTGTTGGATGTGGAAGTGCTGCAAGTGGACTTGAAGCAAGAGCACGCCTCCGGCATTGATTGGAGCGTGGTGAGCCGTGGTTTAGGTGGTGCCCTGAGCATGAGTGGCCCCGTGGGTGTGAACTCCTTCAGCGGTTCAGCTGGCGGTTCAATTGGTGCAGCCATTTCACGCAACGACGGCGGCACGGTCAAGGCACTAGTCAATGCGTTGGAGCAATACGGCCGCGTTTCGTCAACCTACTCCACCGTGGTGGCTACGACCAACCGCCAGCCCGTACCTTTGGGTGTGCAAAGCAGCGAGTCATATTTGGCGCAAGTTACGGCGGGTGTGTCTAACGCGGTCACCGGTGTGGCCACGGGTTCTACCTTGACACCAGGCACCGTCAGTACGGGTTTCAGCATGGTGTTGATGCCCGTCATCATGGACTCCAACCGCATCTTGATTGAAAGCACTTTGCAGGTCAGCGCTTTACGCGAGTTGAAAGACTTCTCTAGCGGCTCTGGCGCGTCGGTCAACCGTATTCAATTGCCTAGCGTCGACAGCTACAGCACGATGCAACGTATCAATGTGGCGTCGGGCGACACGATGGTGATGTCTGGCTTTGAGCGAGAAATCACGCTGCGCGATGAAAACGACATGGTGCGCGGCGTGGTGCCAGGCAGTCGTCGTGGCAAAACCAGCAAGCAAAGTACCGTGATCTTGATCACACCGCGTCTGCAGTGAGCGTGACGCTGATGTTGAACTTTTTCAAGAAACGCAAGGGCCAAGCCGCTGATGCGGCGCAGGCCGATGTCGCGCAGGTGGCGCAGTCCCGCGATGGTGATGTAAATCCTGCGATGAGTGACAAGCTGCCATGTCAATCGATGGCTGTGAATGGTGTCGATTTGGTATTTGGTGCCGCGTGGACGCCCGCATCTGAAGAGTCGAGCACAAAGAAAATTCTGAGCACCGGCTTCAACGAAGGCTTCGTTTACTACACGACCAACGAGTACGAAAGCACCGTGGGTTTGTTTGGCGAATTGCCCAAAGAAGCAAAAAACGCCCATGCCGCCGCCGCGGTGTTTGCCCAGCATTTTTCGGCGGGCGGTATTGAGCTGTTTGTCTTCCAGCATGGTGAATTGTGTGGCTTGGTGGGCTTGATGGAATACGCCCCCATTCCCGGCTTTGACGTCATGGGGACGCAAGCGCAGATTCAGCAGCTGATCAGCGAATTCAACGAGATCAACACCTCGCAGTTGGTGCACACCTACGGCAATGTGAGCTGGATATCTGACATCCAACTGCTCGAGCTGAACAAGGTGGCCTACAAGGCCGATACCAAGTCTAAGCTCAAGCGCATTCCAAACGTCAAGTTGCGCCTGCTTGTGGCAGCGATGGCTGTGATGGGATTGGCCGCGTGTGTGTACGGTTACTGGGAATATCGCGAGATGCAGTTGGCAGAAGAAGCGGCCATTGCCGCAGCGGCACGCAACCCCAACTTGGTGTACGAAGAGACTTTGGCGTTGGCCTTGCGCAGCACCGGCGCGCCAGGTGATGCCAATTTGCAGACTTGGCGCAAATTTTTTGCACAGGTGCCCTTGAACGTCGGTGGCTGGAATTTCAAAACACTTGAGTGCAAGCAATTGGTTTGCGACATCGTGTGGGCCCGTTCGTCAGGCACCTTCAAGACCTTTGAAAGCAAGTTGCCCCCAGCCCTGAATGCTGTGACCAGTTTGAAGCTAGACAACGAACTGGTGAAAGCCGAAGTGCACACGCAGCACACGCTGAGCAAGGACTTGTCTACAGAGGCTAAAAAGAGCCTCGATATCAAGAGTCTGCCTCTTGAGCACGATGTGCAGAAGTTGTGGGGCAGCAAGCTGCAAGACCTTTCGTTGCTCAACAACTTGAATGTGAGTTTGAGCAAAGCCGCCCTCTTTGGTGGCCAAGGCAATCCGGTCGAGCTGATGCGTCCTATCGTCAAAGGCGCATGGAGCATTGACCATGACATTTGGAGCCTGACCGAACTGCCACTGCCGGACTACATCGTTCCTGAGAATTTAAAGATCGCCCGCGTGGACTCAGGAAATTTTCGCTACAAAATTGAAGGAAGCTACTATGCAAAAGCTAAGTAAATGCCTCACCAGCTTCGCCCTTGGTGCTCTGTGTGTGGGAGTCGCATGGGCCCAAAATTCCAACTCCACGTTGGAGCAAGCCATCGAAATAGCGCGTGCCAGCAAGTCTGGTGAACTGGGTTTGCGCACGGCTGTGCGAACCGACAGCGAGGTTTCGTCGTTGCCCAAGTCCGTGCGACCAACCGCCGCGTTGCCCAAAGTTTGGAGCATCGCAGGCATAGACCGCGACCTGACGGCCGAGGTGGTCTACGAAGGCAAGGTGTACCCGCTGTCGTTGAATAAAAACCAAGTGCGTGTTGGCCCTTGGATTCTGTTGCGGTTGAGCGCCAATTCGGCGGATTTTGCGTACTTGCCCAATGGCCAGCGCATGACCGACAAGACCAAAGTGATTGAAGCTTTCCCACCTGCATCGACCTCGCAAATGCAGGGCTACTTTGACGCTCCCGTGACGCTGGGTGCACCCGTTGCCGGTCCTGGTGCGTTGGGTACTCGTCCGCCACTGCCCCCTGAGTTGATGCGCCCAGCGATGCAGCCATGAGTGTCGCAAGCATCTCCCCTGGCAGTGTGACGGGGCAGTACATCAGTAACTTCAAAGATGTGCCTACCTTCAGTAATTTACTGACGCACGGGCACGAGGCCGTGACCACGGTGCCTCGAGAAAAAGAGCGCACCTTGGTGGCACTGGGCTTGGACGACAAAGGCTACTTTTTGTTGTGCATGCCCGAAGAGCAAAACAAAGTGGCTTGGTTTGCACTGCGCGAGCGCCTGAAAGCACGCGGTTACATGCCGCGTGGCCATGCCACGTGCAGCGAAGAGGTGATGAATGTGTTGTTGCGCGACGTTGGTCGCGTGAGCAAAGAAACCGCTCGTCAGATCGAGCAAGATGCGGGTGTCGTCAATGACATCGTCAACGAGTCGCAGCCCATTGGTTGGTTCCGCGACGTGCTCGCCAGTTGCATCAACTTGGGCGCGACGGACTTGCACTTTGAGCTGCGTGGTAATCGCGCCATGGTTCGTGTGCGCTTGGACGGGCTGATGCGCGAGCTGACGGCCGTGCCTTATCAAATTGCGCTCGATGGTATTTCGGCGGTCTACAACATCATTGCCGAAGAGCGCTCGCGTTCCGAGGGCGTATTCAACCAATCGTTGGCGCAACAAGCCATGATTCCGTTTGCATTGGGTTCAGAGACGGTTAATTTGCGCTTCCAGAGCCATCCGGCTGTTTCGGGCATGGACGTGATCATGCGTATTTTGCGTACTAACAAAGATGGGCGCAAAAAGTTGAGTTTGGACACCTTGGGTTACACCCCCTCACAAATTGACGCGTTGCAAACGGCGGTGGGTAGCTCTTGGGGCGGCATTTTCATTGCAGGCATCACGGGCTCCGGAAAAACCACGACCTTGAATACGTTGCTGACACAGTTGGCACAAGAGGGCAACCGAAAAATTGTGTCCATCGAAGACCCCGTGGAGTACCACGTCAATGGTGTGTCGCACTTGTCGATTCAGCGCAGCGTGAACGGGGATGAATCTGCGAACCCTTTCAAGGGGGCCATGATGGCGTTCTTGCGCATGGACCCCGATGTGGGCATGTTTGGCGAGATTCGCGATGAGTTCTCGGCCGAGATGGCCTTGGGCGCGATTCAAACGGGACACAAAATTTTGACCACCGTGCACGCCACTTCGGCCTTGGGCGTGGTGGACCGTTTGACGTCGAAAGCGCTAGGGCTGTTGCGCGACAACGTGTGCAACCCCGAATTCTTGTCGGCTTTGGTCTACCAAGTGTTGACGCCGATCAACTGCCCTTCGTGCAAGGTGCGTGCGATGGATGTGATGTCACCCGCCGCCTTGATCCCGTACCAAACGATTTTTGGTTTGGATGTGCGCGATATTTATTGCGCCAGCGATCACGGCTGTGATGAATGTCTCAAGCCCAATATCGATTACTCCAACAGCAAACACGCGGGTGTGAAGGGTGTGAAAGTGAGCGCAGAAGTGATCTTGCCGGACGAAGACATGTTCTTGTTGCTCAAAGCTGGCAAAGACATCGAAGCTCGCAAAGCATGGCGCGCCAAGCGCATTGCCAAATTCGATGAGCCCGACATGACTGGCAAAGAAGCGTGGGGCCATGCGCTGTACGACATGTCGCGCGGGTTGATTGACCCCTATTACTTTGAAATGAACTTCGGCTTGCCCAAGTTGTTTGCGCCCAAGGTGTAACCCAGCATGCTGAATTCTTGGATCGATGCGATCTTGTTGCGTAGCGCACGCAATGCCTTGCGCGCGCGTCGTGGTGAGTTTTATTACGACTTGGCGTCGTCGTTGACCGATAAGGTGCCCTTGTTTTCAACCTTGAAAGACTACGAGGCCCGTGCCCGAAGACGCAACCGCGGCGACGCGTTGATGTACTTAGAGATGTTGCACGCGACCGAAGTGGGGTCGCTGTCGGATGCCCTGATTCCGATCGTCTCGCCCACTGAGTTGATCTTGTTGGATGCGATTCAACGGGGCGGCGATGCTGAGTTGGCCAAAGGGCTGTTCTTCTTGTCTGAGACTGTGGAGAAGATCGACATGATGCAAGCGGCTGCTCGTAAAGCGGTGGCTTACCCCTTGGTGTTGATGGCAGTTTTTTCAATGATGCTGGCAGGTTTTGCGCTCTTCGCTGTGCCCATCGTGGCCGAGTTATTCGACCCTGCGCTGTGGCCTTTTATGGGGCGCATTTTGTACAGCGTGTCGCAATACATCTTGCATTACGGTCTTTACACCTTCTTAGGTTTTGTGGCTGTTATGGGTGCCTTCACCTACTCGTTGCCCCGCTGGCAAGGGCCTACGCGACGTTACTTGGACCGCTATATGCCCTACGCCATGTACCGCGTGTACACCGGCTCGATGTTGGTCGTGTCTTTGTCTGTGTTGCTGAAGTCGGGTGTGTCATTGCGTTCGGCCATTGAGCGGGCCATGAAATACAGCAGCCCTTGGATGCGCTGGCATTTGAGAGAGATTTTGCGCGGCTTGTCCGATCAAAGTGCCGCCAAGTTTGGTACCGCGTTTCGCACGGGTTTGTTGACCCAAGTGATTGAAGACCGCATTGAGGATGCAGCCAAACGCCGCGACCCGGTGACTGCTTTTGTGAAGATTGGCGTCGGCTCGATCGACAAAATTGTGCGCACCGTCGAAGCCGCATCTAGCAAGGTGAACACGATCATGTTGGTGATCGGTGGTCTGATTTTGGGCGGCATGATGCTCGGCTTCATGCAAACCACCATGGAAATTCAAACGGCCATCAAGCCCGTATAAGCTGTGAAAAAAATAACAACACCCCGACGCGTGCATGGCTACATCCTGATAGAGGTCATGATTGCGATGTTCATTTTTGCGAGCATGGCAACGTATGCGCTGTATGCCCAAAATATGGAAAACAAAGCCGAGCAAGGTCGTCTTTTGGGGCAGCAATACTTGGCCATCAATAAGGCGGTGGGTAACTACATGGTGACCCACTATGCGTCGCTAGAGAAGTTGCCTGTGGGGTGCAGCCAGACCACGTTTGTGGTGGGTACGGCTCAGTCGCGAGACACCTCGCTGGATTGTGGCTTGACGATCACGAGCACGGTCAGCATGGACAACGGCCTTCAGCCGACAGTGGCTGAATTGATTGCGGCAGGGTTTTTGGAAAAAGCACGGGTGAGTGGGGGTTCGTCTGTGGGCGTGCCCAATCTGCCCATGGATTCGACGGTACTTGAAACCAATTTCAACACCGGTGTGGCCGCGACAGCGGTGGGACGGTTGTTCATCAACATCGGCCGTGTGTGCCTAGCCACGCACACGGCAACCCCTGGGTCGGTCAGTGTGGCGCAGGTGCCCGGTGCGAGCGGTTGCCCAGCGTTGACCACCACCAGTTTGACCAGCTTGGTGTTCAACACACAGCCCTACACGTACAGCACGCAAAGCAGCTTTGGCTTTGCCAACCGCATGGGTTCTTTGTGGTCAGAGATAGGGGCCGACGCGGCGATGTCCAACATGACGACGGGTGGTGAACTCAAGGGCTCCAATTTTCAAGTCACCAACCCTGTGCGTAAGAGCGCCAACAACGTGGGGGTGGGCGGCATTGTGGCTGTGCGCAATGGCTATGGCGCGGCGTATCCCAATAACCACGCCCGCGTGGATGGCAGCAACCCACCCACAGCAGATTGGAGTTTTGCGAACAACAGCATCAAAGATGTGACCAAGTTGACGGCTCAGTCCGTCGATGCGCAAACAGTGGTTGCCAAAGTGGTGGATGCCGAAGCGCTGAAACTGGGTGACCGTAACGAGGGGGATGCTTGTGATGCGAGCAAAGAAAACGTATCGTTTGGCAATGACACGATCTTGCTCTGCAAATCGGGCAAATGGACGCCGTTTGGCGCAAAGGGTACGGTGAATGGCCTTGAGTACTATGAGTTTGTGTTGAATAAAAACAGCGGTCAAGGGATGGCGCTTAGCGTCACCCATTGTCCGAAGTCGGGGTGCTCTGTGGGGTATTCATTCAGCAATGGTGGCCCAGTCGAGCTCATCACCTCGCTGAAGAATGATGAATGGCAGCCTGTGCTGGTTCGTGCTGTCGATCAACCGAACGGCTTGAATGGCGTGGTGCAGACGAATTACGGGTTTGAGGTGGACGGCTTTGGATATTACAAATTCATGTTCTACACGGGCGCTGGTCTTTTCTCACAATTATTTAATGCCGAATATGCCTACTTTGTTATCCGGTTTTACCGCATCAACCCATGATTAACCACGTTTCATTCGCGCCCACGAATTATTTGGGCCCCGTCATCAGCGCGCACTACGACCACGTCGAGGTGTTGGCGAATCTGCATGCACAGCCCGATACGCAAGGGTTGACGCGCGGTAGTTTTGTGGTGATGGTGCGTCACACGAATCCAGGCACGCCGTTTCAGGAGGCCCTGCAATCGCCTCGCGAGGAAGACATCAGTCGCGCTGAGTTCATCGTGTTGCGCTTGCGGGATGTGAAGTCGCCGCTCGAATTGAGCGAGCACCACTTACGCCATTGCAACCGCTTGGTGGCCGCGACGCCGGGTTGCGATGCACTCAGTCTGAGCGTGTTGTCGTTCGAGGTGTTGGGCACCTTGTTGCTGGACGCTGCGGGCGCCAATGGCTTTCGTTTTTCGGGCGATGCTGGGCGTCTTGGGCATGCCAGTCGCTACTGCGCGTTCATGCCTTGTCAACTGATGTTGGCCATCATCCTCAATGGCACAGTGCCACGCGGGCAACGCATCAACCTTGGTGTGTTGCGAGAGAGCGAGACCAATGCGTACACGCAACAGCCGCAGCCGATTTACCTGTCGATGGGCGATGTGCGCGGCAAGCGCACCGCCATGTTTGGTAAAACCCGCCTGGGTAAAAGTAACGTGGTGAAGTTGTTGGTGCAGGGCATGCTGGACATCACTGCGCATGACTCTTCGGTTGGACAACTGATTTTTGATGTGAACGGCGAATACGCCAACGACAACCCACAAGACGGTGGCTCCATTGCGTCGTCCTACCGAGACCGTTGTTTGGTGTACTTCTTGACGGACCGAGGCGGCAATGCCGACGGCAAGCTGCTGCGCTTTAACTTCTTTGAGCAAACGGACAAAGCGTTCGAGATCATGCGTGAGTTGTTGCCGGAGTCGACGGTGGCCACCGACTATGTGCGCACCTTGCTGAACTGTCGTTTGCCCGAGTTGGTACGCGACCCACGCATGAGCGAAGACATGGCGCTGCGTGTACTGCGCAAAGTCATGTTGTTCTGGACGATCTTGCATGAGGCAGGGTTTGACCACGATGAGGTGCGCTTGGTTCAGATCTTGAATCACATGGGCTTCAAAACGCTGTTTAACCCTTGCTTTTCGCAAGCGTTGCGGTTGGCGGCTTACCAAGCGATCAACGCTCAGCCAGCACCCGCGGCGCCAAAGTCGTTCTTAGAAATGTGCGCCGAAATGCGTGTGATTGCGAAGTTTGCGCTGTCTTACGGCAACGACCCAAGCTTGATGCGCAATGGCGTGTTCTTGTTTGAGTTGGACGAAATGATCATGGCCAGGTTCTTGACGCCCAACACGTCAGATGGCCCGTTCGTGTTGCGTCCTTGCATGCCGTTTCATGCGCCGATTGCCGATGGGTTCATTGACGAAATCTTGCAGGCGCTGCATGTGGGCAAGACGGTGATCGTGGATTTGGGGGGCGCGAATGAAAAGATCATTCGTTACTTTGCCAAAACGTTGTCGGTGGCGGTGTTTCACGCCCAAGAGCAAAAATTTGTGAACAACGCGTTGAACGACCGGTATGTGCAAATTTATTTCGAAGAAGCGCACATGATTTTTCCTTCCAGCGCGTCAAACGTGATCGACGTGTATTCGCGTTTTGCCAAAGAGGGTGCGAAGTTTCACATTGGCATCGTTTACTCCACGCAGTCGCCGTCTACAGTGAATGAGGACTTGTTGGCGCAGACTGAAAACTTCTTCATTGGTCACTTGTCCAGCGATCGCGAGGCGGCCAGATTGGCCTCTGTGCAACTGGCGTTCAAAGGTTGCGAGGAAGACATCATGCGCATGCGCACACCGGGTTTGATGCGCATGCTGGCGTACTCGAACCGATATTTGATCCCTGTACAAGCGGGGCGCTACAACGGGCAGACGCGGTTTGTAGATGCGCCTTGAGTGACGTCAGGCCTTCACTTTAAGCCACCACGCGCAACACTTCTTCGCCGTAGGCTTCGAGCTTTTTAGCGCCAATGCCTGCAATGCCTTGCAGGCTTTCCAGATCGTGCGGTGCGGCTTGTGCAATGGTCGCCAAGGTGGCATCGTGAAAAATCACATAGGCGGGCAGGTTGTGCGAGCGCGCCACTTCGCCGCGCCAGGCTTTGAGCGCTTCGTAGCGTTTTTGAGCGTCGTCATCCAATGCAATCGGTGCCGCCTTGGTCGCGCCGCTGGCGGTTCGCTTGGCTTTGCGGTCGGCGGGGGTGGACACCGAGGCACGCAAACGCACGGTGACTTCACCTTTGAGCACGCCGCGTGAAGCCTCGGTCAGGTAGAGCGTGTTGAAGGCTTGCGCGTCCACGCCCAAAGCGCCGATGGCAATGAGTTGGCGCAACACGCCGCGCAATTGCACTTCGCTGAAATGCGCACCGATGCCGAACGTGCTCAGATTTTGGTGGCCGTATTGGCTGACTTTTTCGGTGGCTTTGCCGCGCAAGATGTCCATCATGTGGCCAGCCCCGAATGACATGCCGCTTTGTTGCTTCACGCGATAAATGGTGGACAACAGCATGCGCGCGGCCTCAGTGCCATCCCAAATATCAGGTGGGTTGAGGCAGTTGTCGCAGTTGCCACAGGTGTACTTGGGCGCCCCGCTTTCTGCAGTTTTGTAGGTTTCGTCAAAGTAGCCGAGCAGGCGCACACGTCTGCAATCCGTGGCTTCGGCCAAGGCCAGCAACGCATCAAGCTTGCCGCGCATGACTTGTTTGAAGTCCTCGCCTGCAGGGCTTTCGTCGATCATGCGGCGTTGGTTCACCACATCGTTCAAGCCGTAGGCCATCCACGCGTGTGCGGCTTGACCGTCGCGGCCGCCACGGCCGGTTTCTTGGTAATAGCCTTCGATGTTTTTGGGCATGTCCAAGTGCGCCACGAAGCGCACATCGGGTTTGTCGATGCCCATGCCAAACGCGACGGTGGCGACCATCACCAAGCCGTCTTCACGCAAGAAACGGTTTTGGTGCTTTTGGCGAATCGCGCCATCCAAGCCCGCGTGGTAAGGCAGTGCGGCAATGCCAGCTTCGCACAAGTTTTTGGCCACTTCTTCCACGCGCTTGCGCGATTGGCAGTACACGATGCCGCTGTCTTGCCAGTCTGGCCCCGTGTGCTCGCGCTGGATGAAGCGCAGCAGTTGGGTGGATGCATCTTTCTTTTCAACGATGGTGTAGCGGATGTTGGGGCGGTCAAAGCTGCTGACAAACTGTTGTGCGTCTTCGAGCTGCAAGCGTTCGACGATGTCGGCACGCGTGAGCGCATCGGCCGTGGCCGTGAGCGCCATGCGTGGTACGCCCGCGTAGCGTTCGTGCAGCACCGTGAGGGCGCGGTACTCGGGGCGGAAGTCGTGGCCCCATTGGCTCACGCAATGTGCTTCGTCGATGGCAAACAGGCTGAGTTGGCCTTGCTCGTGCAGCATGTCCAGCTGCGCCAAAAAGCGCGGCGTGGTGATGCGCTCGGGCGCGGCGTAAAGCAGGGTGATGTCGCCGCGTCGCAGGCGTTGCTCCACCGCATTGGCTTCTTCGCCGCTCAGGCTGGAGTTTAAAAAGGCCGCTTCAACGCCGGCTTCGTGCAACGCGCCCACTTGGTCGTGCATGAGTGCGATGAGCGGTGACACCACGATGGTGATGCCGTGCCCCGCCCGCTGGCGCGCAATGGCCGGAATTTGATAGCAGAGTGATTTGCCGCCACCCGTGGGCATGAGCACCAAGGCATCGCCGCCGCCACACACGTGGTTGACGATGGCTTCTTGCGGGCCGCGAAAGGCGTCGTAACCAAAAACTTCACGCAGGATGGGGAGGAGAGAGGGCAAAAGAGGAGTGTGTGACAGCGAAAGAGCTGGCATTGTCCCCCATTCAATTTCAAAGTTTCATCGAGTTTTCACAAACGGTACGTAAGGTGGGCTTGCTTGACAACCACTTTGAAAGTTCACCATGCAACGCACCCTGATTTCTGTCTTGTTAGGCCTGTCGGCCAGCGCCGTGTTTGCCCAAACCGAAGTGACGGCCACTTTGGCGGGCCACGCTTACCTTCCCTTCAGCACTGTGACTGCCGCTCCCAGAGAGGCGGGTGTCTTTTTCCAAACCAGTGGCAAATTTGCCAATGACCCTCGTCAGCGTGTTGAAAAAATTGGCAGCGTGGCTGCCAATACTTTTGTGGGAGACCCCAAAAATCCACGCGCTTCAGGCGGGTTTTTGCCTGTCAAGGGGCAAGCTGTGCAAGGCTTTTCGGGCATTCAAGCCGTGGGCAACGGCACATTTTTGACCCTGACTGACAACGGTTTTGGCAACAAAGTGAATTCCATGGACGCGCTGTTGATGGTCCATCTGGTGAAGCCCAATTGGACCAGCGGGAAGACCCGTGTGTTGAAGACCACCTTTTTGCACGACCCCGATCGGAAGGTGCCGTTTTTCATTCAAAACGAAAATACAACCCAGCGTTATTTGACGGGTTCAGATTTCGATGTCGAGTCCATTCAGGTGGTGGGCAACGAGTGGTGGATTGGTGAGGAGTTTGGCCCTTACATTTTGCGCACTACGGCTCAAGGCAAGGTTTTGGGGGTGATTGAAACCGTGGTGGATGGCAAAAAATACACCGGCCCTGACCATTACCAACATGCTCGCCCACCCGTGCCTACTGTCTTGCCGTTCAACGTGCGGCGTTCGGGTGGCTTTGAGTCCATGGCCAAGTCGATCGATGGCAAGACGTTGTTTCCGATGTTCGAGTGGCCGCTTTGGGATGCCGAAACGAAAGCGTATGAGAGCGACAGCGGCAAGCCGTTCACGCGCATCTTCGAACTGGATGTAGCCAGTCAAAAGTACACCGGTCAAATGTGGAAGTACCGCTTTGAGCAGGCGGGCAACGTGGCCGCTGATTTTCAAATGGTCAACGATCGTGTCGGCTTGGTTATTGAACGTGATGATGCCAGTGAAGGTGTGAATCCAATTTGTCCGAAGGAAAATCGCACCGACTGTTTCACCCATCCTGCTCAGTTCAAGCGCATTTACAAGATCGACATGAGCCAAGTGGATGCCCATGGTTTTGTGAAAAAAGTGGCCTACATTGACTTGACCCGCATCGCTAACCCCAATGGCAAAGCGCATTTGGGGGACAACACCGCCGTGTTTGCCTTGCCGCACCTTGGCCCAGAGGGTCTTGCCGTTGTGGATGCTGAGCACATTGCGGTGGTCAATGACAACAACTTTCCTTACTCATCAGGCCGCACCATTGGTCAACCAGACCACAACGAAATCACGCTGCTGAATATCAAGACCTTGATCGACGCGCAGTAAGGGCTGCACCCTGCACCGCACTGTCAGGTGTGGTGTGGTGTGGGGGAATACGGACCATCGTGCATTGGCCGTACTTTCGGTTTTTAAAATACGGCAGATGCAACGTCGCCCTTTATCTGTTGAAAATTTTCGAGCTTGGTATTGGCTCAAAAATCCACAGGATCAAACTCTGGGACAGGCGTTGTCCGTGTACTCGCAAAGCCGTCTAAGTCCGGCGCCGCCCATTCAGCGACAATTCCAGTCCAATCAGCATATCCGCCATTTCTTTGCGCGATATCCAAATGCCAAACAAGCCCAAGCCTGAGAGGCTTGGCAAAAGAAACGTCAGACGCCGCAAGCCTTAGTTTTTCCTGTACCCACCGAATGAAACCTGTTACCTACACCCGCGCCCAAGCGCTACCTGAAATCCTGAAAAAGCGTATTGCCATCCTCGACGGTGCGATGGGCACCATGATTCAGCGTTTCAAGTTGACCGAAGCGCAATACCGCGGCGAGCGTTTCAAAGACTTTCACAAAGACGTGAAAGGCAACAATGAGTTGCTCAGCCTCACCCGCCCCGATGTCATTCGTGACATCCACGAGCGCTACTTGGCCGCTGGCGCTGACCTGATTGAAACCAACACCTTTGGCGCCACCACCATCGCCCAAGCCGACTACGACATGGCCGACTTGGCCTACGAGATGAACCTGGCCTCGGCGCGCATTGCCCGCGAAGCTTGCGACAAATACAGCACGCCTGACAAACCCCGTTTTGTGGCGGGCGCGGTCGGCCCCACGCCCAAAACCGCCAGCATCAGCCCTGATGTGAATGACGCGGGCGCACGCAATGTCAACTTTGAAGAACTGCGCGCCGCGTATTACGACCAAGTCAAAGCTTTGGTTGAAGGTGGTTCCGACGTGTTGTTGGTCGAAACCATTTTTGACACGCTCAACGCCAAAGCGGCGTTGTTTGCGATTGAAGAATTCTTTGAAGCCTCGGGTGAGCGCTTGCCGCTCATCATCAGCGGTACCGTGACCGACGCCTCGGGCCGTATCTTGAGCGGCCAAACTGTGACGGCGTTTTGGCACAGCGTGCGCCACGCGCAGCCGCTGGCCATTGGCCTGAACTGCGCCCTGGGCGCGACGCTGATGCGTCCTTACATCCAAGAACTTAACAAGGTCGCAGGCGACACGTTCATCAGCTGCTACCCCAACGCCGGCTTGCCCAACCCCATGAGTGACACCGGCTTTGACGAAACGCCTGATGTGACAAGCCGCTTGCTGCACGAGTTTGCGGCGGAAGGCTTGGTCAACATCGTGGGTGGCTGCTGCGGCACCACGCCTGAGCACATCGCGGCCATTGGCAATGCGGTGGCTGACCAAAAGGCGCGTGCCTTGAGCGCGGGGCCGTTTTATCGCGAATCGGCGTAAGTTTTAATTCGGCATTAAAACGCGTGACAACATGCGCACCAGTACATAGCGTTTATCGGCGCCATCCGCTGGCGGGTTTTCAATCGGCGTCACGCGTACCAATAATTTGTATTGCATGCCTGGCGTGAAGGTGAAGCCCTCAATGTGACCGTAAAAGTCAGACCATTTTTCTGCGCCGCCTTCTTTCACTTGTAAGCAGCGCATGGGTGCAACGCCTGTGCAGGCCACATCGTTCGGTGCCACGGTGAGCGTGATGTCTTTGCTGGGCTCAGAGGGCGGACCTGATGGGCATTCACCAGCTGACACCCACGTTGCGTTTTGGGCATGCATCACGCATTGGTTGGGAAAAGTTTGTGTCCGTGTCTCCAATTGGCCGCAAACAGGTGCGTATTCGCGGGTGCAGACGTGCGCGTGTGCCTGTGTCGAAATGACGAAGGCGCAGGCCAAACATAAACGTGTGAACATGGTGTGAGTTTTCAGGGTGATTCGGCTTCTTTAACGTTTTGGCTAAAGGAAACGTGCACAAAATGACTCAAAACAAAGGTGGCGACTTTGTGCTGGTTAATTGGCGCGACACATTCACCTGCCCAGACAGGTCACATCGGGGTTGCACTACCCGTTAAAATACAGCCTTCCCCAAGGAGCGTTGCAGCTTCACCCCACCTTTTGAGGTGCGCGCGTGAAGTCAGGCTTGGGGCCGAATTTTTAGCAACGACGCTCACCTGACAATTTGCACCCAGGTGAGTACCCCCATGAATTCCACTGCAGTTCCCCCCATGAAGCTGTCTGGCCTTGAGCCAGTCTCCATCGGCGAGGGCAGTTTGTTTGTCAACGTTGGCGAGCGCACCAACGTCACTGGCTCCAAGGCTTTTGCGCGCATGATTTTGAACGGCGAGTACGAGCAAGCTTTGGCCGTGGCGCGTCAGCAGGTGGAAAACGGCGCGCAGGTGATTGATGTCAACATGGACGAAGCCATGTTGGACAGCCAAGCCGCCATGGTGCGTTTCTTGAACCTCATGGCCGGTGAGCCCGACATCGCCCGCGTGCCAGTGATGGTGGATTCATCTAAGTGGTCGGTCATCGAAGCGGGCTTGCGTTGCATCCAAGGCAAGGGCATCGTCAACTCGATCAGCATGAAAGAAGGCTTGGACGAATTCAAGCGTCAAGCCAAGCTGGTCAAGCGTTACGGCGCAGCGGCGGTGGTGATGGCGTTTGACGAAAAAGGCCAAGCCGACACCTATGCACGCAAGATTGAAATTTGCGAACGCGCTTATCGCGTGTTGGTGGACGAGGTGGGTTTTCCGCCTGAAGACATCATCTTCGACCCCAACATCTTCGCCATTGCCACCGGCATTGAAGAACACGACAACTACGCGGTGGACTTCATTGAAGCCACGCGTTGGATCAAACAAAACCTGCCCGGCGCGAAGGTGAGCGGCGGCGTGTCGAACGTATCGTTCAGTTTCCGCGGTAACGACCCTGTGCGCGAAGCCATTCACACCGTGTTTCTGTACCACGCCATCCAAGCTGGCATGGACATGGGCATCGTCAACGCGGGCATGGTCGGCGTTTATGACGACCTTGAGCCCACACTGCGCGAACGCGTGGAAGACGTGGTGCTGAACCGGGTGCCCAAGTACAAAGAAGGCGAAGCGCACCTCACCCCAGGCGAGCGCCTGATTGAAGTGGCCGAAACCGCCAAAGGCGCTGCGAAGGACGACAGCCAAAAGTTGGCTTGGCGCGGCACACCCGATGCCCCCGTGACGGTGGCGCATCGACTCAGCCACGCGCTGGTGCACGGCATCACCGAGTTCATCACCGAAGACACCGAAGAGGCGTATCGCGAAATTTTGGCCAAGGGTGGTCGCCCGCTGCATGTGATTGAAGGCCCGTTGATGGACGGCATGAACGTGGTGGGTGATTTGTTTGGCCAAGGCAAGATGTTCTTGCCACAGGTGGTCAAGTCAGCCCGCGTGATGAAGCAAGCCGTGGCGCACTTGGTGCCTTACATCGAGGAAGAAAAACGCTTGCAAGCCGAAGCAGGCCAAGACGTGAAAGCCAAGGGCAAGATCGTCATGGCCACCGTCAAAGGCGACGTGCACGACATTGGCAAGAACATCGTCACCGTGGTCTTGCAGTGCAACAACTACGAAGTGGTGAATATGGGGGTGATGGTAC
>Ga0213920_1000342_pt1 | contig 39587 bp, 55 predicted proteins | sample McNCre1117MG_FD_161054 | JGI IMG/M metagenome (GOLD analysis project Ga0213920, IMG submission 161054) | Freshwater microbial communities from McNutts Creek, Athens, Georgia, United States - 11-17 MG | ecosystem: Environmental > Aquatic > Freshwater > Creek | place: USA: Georgia | collected...
TGAGTCGGAGTGCCGGTCAGCTGACCAGGAGTACCAACAAGGTTGTAAACATTCAGGAACTGCTGAAGACCGTCATAATCGATCTTATTCGCAACAGCCGCTACAGCAGGCTTGATGAAACGATCAGAGAAGTCGCTGATGTTCATCGTGAGATCCTGGGTCGTAAACGCCATGTCTACGCCGAACTGGGTTCCCAGAGTCAGCGGTACATAGGTTTCAACAGAGGATTCAACCTGAAGCGCAGGGCCAGTACGACCGACATAACGCGGGGGTTTACGCAGATTGATAGTCGTACCAATCTTTGCACCTTCGATTGCGAACTTATCGTCATACTGACGGCTAACTGCACGAGTAAATACCAACTGGTTGGTAAGTACGCGCAGAGCTTCGTTCGTAATCATACTAATAGTAAGCAACTGATTGCTCATAGTGATTACCTCAACTAAATGAAAAAACAAATGGTTAAACGCCCAATTATTTCTTCAGATAGGAGCCTATCCCTCGAATGATCTGAAAACGCCGCAAGCACTCTAAGGGCCGTAGCAATGCCTGGTACTGACTTGATAACATAGTATTATTATTTGTCAAACATAAAAAAGGCCCAGATGATTAGTCTAGGCCGATAGTGAGGAGTAAGAACCAGCATTGCGCTGGCAGTTACTCTATATCATAGTATGGAGCTAACGAAAGGAATTGAACCCTCAACCGGCGCATTACAAGTGCGCTGCTCTACCTATTGAGCTACGTTAGCGTTTGATTCTAGATTCCTTACGCGCACGCTCTTCAGCATTACGCGCAGCAATAAACTCTGCTGGAGACATTTCATATAACGTCTTTGCTGGATTAGCGCCAGTAGTTCCAAGCGGCTTAATCGGTGTTGGCGCGTTGCTAGTCTTTCTCGGCGCTCTGTTAATCAATTCAGCCAGACGCATACCGGCTTGGATCGGATTCATCTGTGAGATTTCATAGGCTACATCCAGATTCTTGCCGAGTGTGTACGCAATCTCTGGGCCATTATCCAAACCCAATAGCGCCTGGCGGATAGTGGGGTTCTGAGCAAGTCTGGGGTCCGAAGTGATGCCCTCGATAACCGCATCGTAATCCGCAAACTTGGCCCGTGTAGCCGCTTCAGAAGCCTCCAATTTGGCTTGCGCCATTTGTTGGCGTTCCATTTGACTACGCTGTTCGTATTCGGCAGCAACAGCTTTTCTCGCTTCTTCAATCGCCGATACTCGTGTGTATTCCAGCTGAGCCTGGATGTAGCGTGGATCATACTGCCCTCCAGCAAAGTCATCGGGATTTGGCGGCTGAATGCTAGGCGCTACTGGTTCTGGCGCTTTCTGCTGAGTAGCCAACTGTTCCAGCATCTTTTCCAAGCGTTCCGCATGCCTACGCGCTTCATGCTTGTCCTTAGTTAGTTCATCGATGCGCCGCTTATACCAAGGATCTTTTTGCTCCTTATCGTGTTCAGATTCAGCGTGAACCTCTTCCGTTTCAGCATTAGCACCAGATTCCGATTCTTCCAGCGCATTCGCATTAGATGCTGCCGAATCCAGGTTGGCGCTTTCGGCTGTCTGATTGACGCTTTCAACCGCACTATTGCCAAGTTCTTCAGTGGACGCATTCATACTTACTCCTTTTACAATTATTAGATTGAATCTTTACATTTCATTCTTTTCTTCTGGCTTTTGTTCGCCAGTCAATGCAGCTACGTTAGGCTGTCTTGTCATTGCGCCAGGCTTTGGCATTGGCGCTGGTCCGTTTGCGCCTTTCGGAGCTGGCGTAACTGGAGCACCAACAGGACCGCCCATCGCCTCATGGATTCCAGGCGCTGCTGTGTTTTCCAGTGACTCAAACTCCATGTTTTCTTCTGGAAGTTCTTCAGCGCCCATGTTCATCATCATCATCAGATTTTCACGCACTGCTGCCTGCAATTCCTGATCGGTCATCATAAGCTTGCCTTCAACATCCATGCGCTTAGTCTGAGAATCAAACCACTGGCGTTCTGCTTCTTGAATCTTCAGCATCGCTTCGTTGCGAGTGAACTGAAGCTCTTGGCTCATGTGTTCCATCTGCGAAGCCATTTGTTCAATCATTTGCTGTGCTTGAATGACTTGCGGATCAATCTTGGTTCCATCAGCAGTCGGCTGTAGCTGTGGCGGAAGCATAGCTTGCAGGCGCTTAGAGATTTCTTCAGCACCAGGCCAGTCCATGTTCTTCAGCATCAGATCGCCAATCATGTTAAACAGGCTTGGGTTTGCCTGAGTCAGAGCAAGCATCATATTGGCCGCTTCATCGCGCTTAGTTGCATAACTTGGACCTGAGTCACATACAACGTCATACGTTCCGACTGCCGGATTGTAGATGCTATCAATGCCAGGATTGTCCGTGTAAGCACTAGCCTGTGGCATATTTGGATCAATGTTGACCTGTTTGGGCACACCATCTTCGCCGAGGATACGAATCACTCTGGCTCTATCGTATATCTTGGGAATCATATCCAAAACGATACGACCCGCATGGCGAATAGAGCGGTTGAGATTGTCCTGATAATGGAAGTTGCCAGCCTCTGACTGCTTCTGACGCAGCATAAGTGCGCGGCCAGATGTTTCGTTGGACTCACCACCAAGGCTTGGCTGGTAGATACCCATTGACTGCATGATATCGTTTTCAGCAAGCTGAACTGCTTGCATGATTGCGCTTGATGCCTGCGGCGGCTGTGATCTTTGAGGAGGAGGCGCAGGCGTACCCGCGATTGATACGGGGTCATATTCCAGATAAGCAAGAGATTCCTGATTAGCTCTACCCCAACGCGGATCAGTTTCAAACTGTCCTGCAACACCAACAAACGGCGCTTTAGGCGCAAGTGCTACGTTTTCAGCATTGGCTGAAAGATAGTAGTTGTAGAGTCTCTGAGCATCCTTAGCGTTCCTAACAAGTCCTGACAGATACCTTCTGCCTTGTACCCAGACTTCATGCCCGAGCACCGGAATGATTGGAATGTACTTTGTTGGAATCTCAGCTTCTTCTAGAATCGTTTGGCCTGTGACTTTGCACCACATGCAACGTCTAACATCTGCCATGCGAGAACGGCCAGTTTCCTCATCAAAAATTTCTTCTTCAGAATGTTCAATGTAGTAATACTCAGCAATACGGATAGAGTCTTTTGTGTACCAACCTTGCATATCGCCATTGCCAGCAGATTCCCAGTTAGTCTCTGGAACGTCTGGATACAAGCGCTTGAACTCATCCTTTGGTATTTCTTCAGCAATAATGCAGTATTCAGCATCTGACCCATCAGGCTGTTTGCTGTGCGGATCAAAGTAAACCTTCATCGGATCGACAATACGATCAATGTAGATTTCCTGATCGAATGAATTGTCATCAGCCCAGTCATTACGAACGCGGAAATAACCGAGACCGGTATCAACCTGCCATTCCACAGCCGTGTCGTAAGCAATGGATGCGTTGCTGTTGTCTTGAATGTGGCGAATGATGCCCATTAATACTTCTGACGTTTCCTCATCAGCGCCATCATTGACAGGGCGAATGCGAATACTTGGCGTGTTCTGGCGGATCTCATTAACTACGCGGTCACGGAACTGGAGCAAGCGATTAACGACAAGCATTGGCCGTTCTTTACCAGGTCTAGCTCGGTCATACTTTGCAGCTTCAGGCCACTGATCTCCAAGCCTAGCAAAGCGAATGTCATCTAGCATTTCCTGACGATTCTGCGCGGTAGACTCCATGCAAATATCAAAGCGTTTGCGGATGGTTTCTAGCTTCTTTTGCGTAGCCTCTGAATTATCCTCATTGCCAACGCCAAGAGAATCAATGATTGAATCAGTACCTAAGTTCATAGTTATGCGCCCATCCAGCTACCAGTTTGCCCATTATCATACTCTTTTCTGCGTTTTATATTGTCATTGCGGAACATGTCAACGCAAGTTGCCAAGTATCTGAATGCGTCTGCGCCGTGCGAGTATTCATCATGCAACGGTCCAGTCGGCTGACCAGTAGTCTGATTGATACTGCGACGATAACGCTTGAGGCATTCTTGCAAGCGTTTAGTTTTCTCTTTATCCATCCATAGACGCGGAAATAGCATACGACTTAAACGTATGCCATGCTCAACATCGCCAATGGGGATAACTTCAACTTCCCAACCAAGCGCAGTCATAATTTCTGCAGCTGATTTGCCGGTTTTGTAGTCCTTATGCACTGCATCATGCGGCAACCACATTTTGCCCCAGTTGTAATTACGTCTGCGAAGTTCGCCCGAATACCAATCAAGCGTCTGGAATGATTCTTCGATGTAATCAATCACGCGGCATTCAGAGCCTGCGCGTTGCACCATGATGATTGACATAGCGTCATTCCAACCCAAGTCAACGACAATATGCGTCTTGAGCATCGGATCGTGCGTGACCAGGTTAATGCGATGTTGTTCGACCATGAGCTGATATTCATCAGCATAGATAGCGCCATCGACTACTGTCTTTGGCTTGCCCAACCAAATGTTGTCGTAATCCTTTTTGTTATGCGCTTCGCAATGAGCGCGTTCGACTTCAAGGACTGTCGGAAACCAAGGATTATCCATGTAGTTGATCTGAACTACATAGCTGTCTGGAACTTGATTAGCAATGAATCGCGTATACGTATCATCTGTATCCAAGTCTGGATTCATCGTGACCCAGATTTCAGATCCTTCAGCACGGATCGTTGGGATGAGAATGTCCCAGGACTTCTTAGAGACTGACTGCGCTTCTTCAATCCAGCAAATGTTGATATTCGCCATCGACTTGATGGACTCAACCGTGTGATTCGCCAAACCTGAGAACGTGAATATCGTGCCATTTAAGCCACGAATCTCTGTCTCTGTGACTGTGTAGAAGTAACCGAGATTTAATGTCTGTATTTGGTCCACAAGCAGTGTATGGACCGATTGCTTGATTGACTTCTGCACTTCTCTAGCACAGAGAATACGCATTGGCTTTTCAGCACCCTTGATGAGCAATGCAGCAGAGACAGAAAAAGACTTACCGGAGCCTCTGCCGCCATGCAGAATCTTGTAGCGGTAGGGATCAAATAAGCCTTTTAGCTTGGGGGGGAATTTAGCTGTGGTTTCCATCAATTGCATCAATGATGATAGCGCCCATCAGAATATCGCCAGCAGTGATGCCTTCGTTGTCACCTTCGTCAACAGGCCATGAAGCTGATTTAATTCCGGCCTCGGCTTCAGCCTTACCTAAGGCAACGCCACTGACAGCACTAAGAATAATTCCTTCAATGCCAAACATGATTAGTCTCCAAACTTCACCTTGATTGCATGTTGAACTGGGCCACCGTCTGGGCCGGTGATTTGATTCTTTACTTCGGCTGGAATGATCTTTCCAATCAACGCCATGTAAGCGTTTGGGTTTTCTTCAGCTTGGCGTAGAAAGTATTGTTGGCCACCAGCTTGATCTAACGATGCAAGCAGCATGTCTTTGATGGCTACTGTGCTTTTGTTGGCTGATCCTTTGGGCCTGCCTTTTCCGGCATTGCCTCTGTTTTTTGGCGTATCTTTGCCTAGTTTAGGTTCTTGCGTGTTCATTTTGTTTTCAATGAAACGTGATTTCTTGGATTGTAAATTTCTTCCAATGGAACATCGAGTTCATCAAGAGGAAAAATCAATCTTCTCAAGCCAGCAGGATATTTCAATCTTTTTTGAGTCAATCTTGATTCAGCTTCTCCGCCCATTTTGCGGTAAAGATCATCAGCTTCCTCCATCGTATATTGCTGTCCGGTTTCTGGATTAATCTTTCCACCAGCGGTAAATTCTTCTGAACTTCCACCCCTTGCAAAACCCTCTAAATCTTGAATTGCGTGTTGCACTTCATGGATAATAGGAGACATGAAGCGTTCTTCATATTTTGACGGATAAATCATCCCTTGATTCATGTCAGAGATTTCATTTCTTACGTCTTTAGCGTGAGAAAGCATGTCCTTTAATCCGGCACGATAAGTTGGATAATCTTGGTCGAAATATCCTTCAGCGGCCACGCTTTTCCAATAGTCGGGGGATTTTGGATCTCTTAGCCTTGAAAAGTAATCTTTGAGAGTTGCTGTAGCCTGTGGACGATCCAGCTTAACGCTAATCATATCTTCGCCAGTGGGTCCGGTTTCGTATCTGGCGCGACTGGATATGTCTGGATTTGCATAAACCTCTGCTTCAGCTAAATGCGGATAAGCTGAATAAAGTTCTTGATGTGAGTAAGCCTTTCCAAGATCGGTGTCTTGAATATTTGTTCCAGCAATCGTTGATCGCCAATCGGCGGGAGTCGCTTTCATTTCCGCGTCCGAAATCTCAGAGCGCCATTTCTTGTCCCAAGGAGCCTTAAACCATCCAGTATCAAACCAGATTTTTTTAGGATCTTCGCCAGCCTTCTCAAGTTGTTTTGCAACATCCAGAGCTTTCAGATCAGACGTTCGCGCCTTAGTGCCAACAAACGTACCAGCTAGCCCGCCAAGCCCATGCGATCCTGTACCAAACCCACTCAGTTTTTCAAACTGTTCCTGCGCCCTAGGATCTCCGCCAAAGAAATCCTGCCAACCTTTGCCCTGCTCCCATTCCTGACGACCACGCCAGTTGCGGTAGTCTTCAAGCCAATCTGATAGTCCAGCCATACGGTGATCCTCAAAATAAGTTGCTAGTCTTTCCTAGCAGTCAGCAAGTGTACATCTTGCATTGCTTTACTGTTTGAGCCCCGCCAGATCCTCTAACGCATTAGACGGCTTGTAAAGCTAATCTTCTTCGACAGTCGATCCCATCCAGAAATCACAGCTATCTGTCGCTTTGACTGTTCTCATACCGTCATTGCCATGACAATCAAGAAAACAGTCACCATAGTTAGCTCTATCACGAAGCGCCTCGTAGAATTCACAGTTAATACAGATATGTTCAAACTGATTCATCTAGCGTATCCAGCAGCTTCATCAGGTAGTGATTTGCTTTAAGTATATCGCTTTTGAGGGAATTGTTCTCTTTTTTACCAGCGCGTGCAAGGTACTTGATGCATGAACCAATAAGGAATCCTCTGAACTCATCTTCAGTCATCCAAGATTTCATTGCGTTCCAAGGCTGAATGTCGGATTTGTAATGCGTTCCGTTGACCTGATAGGTGTCTGCATGTGTGCTGTTTTCACCTTTCATTTATTTGGCTCCAAAGACTTTTGCAGTAGCTTTCTATAGTGATCCGCTAGGATCTCAGCGTCTTTGCGTAAAATGCATGCAATGTGAAGTTTGTAACTTAAAACTGCAATCCAGATCCATAGAGCTGAGATTAGAACTAACAACCAGTAAGCAAGTTCGTTGTCCACTAATTAAGCCTCCTTTACAAACACACCAGCGCTATTTAACTTTCCGCGTCTATCTTTAATTTCGTCGTAAGCGGCTTCTAGACACTCTAGGAGCGATAAACCAACGATGTCGCTACCAATGATGAGCGTGACAAGAATATCGCCATATGCGTCTCTCGCTGCGTCCTTGTCGCATGAATTGAGTGCCGCGACTAACTCACCAACTTCCTCGATTGTCTTAGCCGCTTGAGCCAGTCCATTAGAGTGCTTGATGATGTCGCGCTGTTCAGCCCAGCGAAGGACTTTAAGTTCTAAATCGCCATAACTTGACATAATGTCTTACTCCTTAATCGCCTTGCGTTTTGCCCAGGCTTGTTCTTGATATTCCCTTGCGCGTTGCTTTTGAAGACAGCCGCAAGATTTTGATTTGCCGGATAGGATGTTCTGCTCTAACACTGAGCGCACTGTTCCACACCGGCACTTAGCAACTAGCACACGCTTCACTCCATTGCTTGTGTGCTTGTCAGCATCTGCTTCAATGATCGTCCAGTAGCCAATGGATTGACCAATGATGTTCCTTCTTGGCATTGGCATTAGCAGCCTTCCTCTACCCAGTCGATTTGACTGGATGCTTTGACTGTTTGTGTACGTTCCCTGATCTTCTTCTTGTCTGCTTCTGAATGCATCGGAAGAGAACAATACCACTGCCATTCGCAACCCTCATACCAAACGCCAATAACTGCTGGACCATGATCTGTTTTGAATAATAGCTTTACACCCTTGTAGCGGAAAGTGCTGTCAATCTCTTTCCACTCTGGCTTATATTCAGCCTTATATAATTGGTTACTCATAATCTTCTATTGTAACTAATAACGCACCAGATTCTACTGGCTCACCATAATAGAGATAAATACGTTTTACTTGTTTGTCATTGAGGAAGACGATTCCTTGTAATGCGTCTAGTGTTGCTTTAAGGCAGTTGTCTAAGTCAATAACTGTTTTACTTGCGTTGCCAGCAATAGTCATCTTTGGACGTAATTCAATAATTACACTGACTGGGCCAGTGATTAACTGCACTTTGCGCTGACTACAGATATACTTGATTTCGTTCTTGTAGCGTGTCGCTTCCTTAGACTGAACCTGCCTGCCTTTGTAGACGCGCCAGATCTTGTTCATCGAGACTGGATAGGGAAGTTCAAGTGTAATCATACGAGCATTGTTGCATTATAAAGCATCTTGTGCAAACTTGATCTGACCCGTTCCCTGTTCCCTCACCTGTTCCCTGCTGTTCCCTAATTCCAAGGGAATGGGTGCAGGTCTAGTGAGAAGATTTAATTCTCACGACCTGTTCCCTGCATTTTTTCTTAAGGGGGAATAGGTCAAAGGGAATGGGTCAATTGACCAATTTTTGTACAATATTTTGATGGCGTTTTTCATAAAATTACGCTGACCCGTTCCCTTTTTTTAGCTAGTTCTATGCTGTCTTGGATTGATGATATGGATCATTCTTGCGTTTCTAGCGCCAGAAAATTCACTTACAAGCTTCTGTTCAAGAAGCTCATCAATGACTTCACCAACGATTGCACCCTTACCTTTGACATGCTTTTTTAGCTGAGAAATTGACATGTCACCTTCATCAGAAAGCACCTGCAAAAGCTTTTCACGCACTTTTAAACGAGTTGCAATCTTTGCTGCGGTTGCGCCAGATTCCTTAACTTCTTTCCTTTCTTCAGTACTAGATATACATGGAATACCATAACGATAACGTACTGTTTGCGTTTGACCCCAAGGCGTTAATACCTCTTCTGAATCTGAATATGAATCAAATTTAATATCAGTAAAATCACATTCAAAACGTCTTTTACCAAGCGTTAAAAACCTTTGACCATCAATATTTAATAAGTATGCAACAGCGTTTGCATCACCTTCAAATGCACCAGCGCCACGCGCAGACATTTGATCTATATCATCTTTGCTTGCAATCTTACTAGTATGTGCAACTAACCAAATAGCGCATTTACCCATTGATTCTTTAATAGATGCAATAACCTTACCGGCCTCTGCATTATCGTTTTCATTATCTAAATCAATAGTCGCGTTTGAGGTATCAAGGACAATCAATGGCTCAGTGACGTAGCCATTAAACTCTGGACCAAGATTGATAGCGCATTCGGCGCGAAGCTCTGCAATAAGATCTGACAAGTCACAGCCTTTTTGCCTTCTTGCATTGACAATCTTAAACCAGTAGCCAAATCCTTCCGCTGGCTCTTGAAGCTTTTCATGTTTACAGATCCCATACATGATGCGCTCAACCTGGTCAGCATCTTCTGTGATGTAGATAACGCGCCGCCTTAGTGATGGCCGAAGATCAGCTTCCGGCACACAAAGATGCGCCGCATGAAACGCCAATGGCACTAAAAGACTGGTTTTACCAACACCTGGAGGACCAGCAATGACGGTGATTTTATTGCTGATAAATCCATCTATGACAAACTCAACTGGTTTTAGCTTGTCAAGTTTGTATTGATACTCAGCGCTATTCTGTGGTTGCTCTGGTTCTGCTTTTTTAAACTTTGCCGCTCCCTCAATCGATTTTGGAATGCTGTCATAGCGCGCCTTCCATGTTTTGTAGTCAGTGTTTTTGCGTAAAGACTGCTCCATGATGGCTCTAACAATGTTAGTGGTTGCGCCATCGTTAAGACCAGATGCAATAAGACTTCCAGAAAGTTTGTTTATGTTGTGATGCAATGCATTGCCATGCAAAATATCATGCACAGCGTTCATTAACTTAGTATCTTGAGGCTCAAATGATGAGCCTGATGCTTTCATTTGCTCCGTTGATTCAAAGCAAACACCGAACACATCTGCTGCATCTAACAGCGTGTATTGATTCTCAGGATTCCATGCAACAAGCCTGTGATTAAACGCGCCATGCTTTGGCTTTTGATTCTGACCAACTGGCAATCGACAATATCTAACCGCATTGTTTCCGCTTTGATCGACTGGCATCAAGCCAATGCTTGCCATCGCTAAAAGAAGGCCATTGACTGCATTTATGTTTGCAGCATTTTCATCATCTTCAGCAATGAACAACCCAACCTGATAATTGCCTGGGCTTGTTTCTATGATGAAGCTTGGTTCACCATTGAGCTTTGTAATGTCTGGATCGTCGGCAACAAGGACTAACAAGCGGTCAAAAAAATCATTCCGCCTTTTTACTTCTCCATTAATTGGCTTTAATGCAGCTACTGAATAATAAGTGTTGCGCTCAACAAGCGTGTCAACATCAGATTGATCGACAATGTAACGCTGTCCGCCCCACGGCGCTTTTGCATCTGGATCTCCAACAAACGCATTCCACCAGACGCTAGAGCCATGCGGTGTTGACTCTAGCAAATGCGCTAAAAAATCTGAATTAAGGACCATGAAAAACTTACTCCATGAATGGAAGCATTTGTTCTATTTTTTTTGCTGCATCAAGAATGTATTGCGCTCTACGCTTTTTCATCTTCCACCAATCTTCTGTTTTCATCAGATCATTAACTAGCGCTGGAACACAGTCCTTCGCGCAATTGCCACAAATAAAAGTGTCTTTTGCTATTGCTGAGTAATATCCATTCCAAACAATTCCACCAATTCTGTGGTCATAGACCTCGCCACAATGAATGCATGGCGTGTCTGTTTCTGGAGCAAATGGCTGTGCAGGAATAATCATTGTTGCTTACCCTCAAAATAGTCGCTAAGAGCCTTCACAGTCTTGTATGAAGGATTGTCGTTTTTCCCAGATCGCACATCGCACACGGTGCTGTAATGCAGGCCAGTTGCATCTGCAACCATGTCTATACGTCTATCAAGCAATTGTTCTCTAACCTCTTCAAGCGTCATCATTTAGGCTACCTCCTAATTTTTTGTGTGAACCTCTTGACATCTTAGTTTACGCTCTGTAGCATTGTCAACAGTCCCAGAGATCACTGGGCACACACTGGAGTAAGAATCATGGCAATAAATCTCAAGTCCACTAAAGGAGTGGCTACAGATGGCGGTGTTAAAGTCCTTGTCTATGGCGGTGCTGGCGCTGGTAAAACTTCCCTCATTGGAACGCTTCCAGATCCAATTATCATTTCTGCTGAAGCTGGCTTATTGTCGCTGGCTGATCTTGACATTCCATACATTGAGGTTACGGATATGGCTTCCTTGCGCGAAGCGTATAGCTTTGTCGCATCTAGCAAAGACGCTGAACGATTTAGATCAGTGGCAATTGACTCTATATCCGAAATCGCAGAAGTCGTACTTAATTCCGAAAAGAAGCAAACCAAAGATCCGCGTCAAGCCTACGGTGCGCTACAGGAGCAGATGACTGATCTGATTCGCGCATTTCGTGATTTGTCTGGAAAAAATGTCTATATGTCAGCCAAGATGGAAAAAGTGCAAGACGAATCTGGACGCATTTTGTATGGACCATCTATGCCGGGTAACAAGCTTGCACAGATGCTTCCATACTTCTTTGACGAAGTGCTTGCATTGCGCGTAGAAAAAGATGACGAAGGAAAGTCACAACGCGCTTTGATGTGCGACTCTGATGGCCTATGGTCAGCTAAGGACCGCTCTGGAAAGCTGGATGCTTGGGAAATGGCTGATCTATCTTTTATCTTTAACAAAATAGCAGGTAACAAATGAAACTTGTAATCATTGACAATTCTGGTGCTGAACATGACCTTGATACCGTTATCCTTGGCATTGCTGGCGATATACATAGGCTTAACCAGCGATTGATTCGCGTAGAAACTGAACTTGGCATTAGCTATCAGGATGTTGAGGCTGAAGCAATTGCAGACACAGAGGAAGAAAATGGATCTGAAGAAGCTGTCTGAGCAATGGCTAGAAGCAAAGACATTAGAACGTGATGCAGCAGAGCGACGCAGAGTTATCGAAGATCAGATGCGTCAATGCTTGAAGATTGAAGATAGCGAAGAAGGCACTGTGACTAGCTTGATTGGCCCATATAAGATCAAAGCTGCATGCCGAGTCAACCGCAAGATTGATCCAGAAAAGTTTCTGATGCTTGCAAATGACGCTAAGATTGAAGTTCAGGACTTTACGCGCTGGAAATGCGAACTAGTGATGTCTGCATGGAAAAAACAACCAGAGTATGTACAGCAAGTATTGTCACGCGCAATCACTGCTGAACCCGGTAGAGCTACGTTTACTGTTGAAACAATTGATAAGGAGTAAGAACAATGCGTTTAGATGAAGTTTTCACACTTGATTCCGTACCAGCACAGACGAACAGCTATGAAGCGCTTCCTGCTGGTATGTATGAAGCAACGATTGCCAATGCCGAGATCAAAGACTCAAAGTCTGGCGGCAAGTACATCAATGTTCGTTACGACATTACTGGGCCAAGTCACGCTGGCCGTGTAGTGTTTGGAATGATTACGATTAATAACGCTAATCCCAAAGCTGAGGAAGTTGGCCGCCAGCAGCTTGGCTCACTGATTCAAGCCATTGGTCTTGATAAGCTTGCAGACACAGATCAGCTTATTGGCGGTCAGCTCATTATTAAACTGACTGTAGAAAACTCTGAACAGTACGGAGAACAAAATCGAGTACAGGGCTTCAGAGCGGCTAATAAAGCATCTAAGCCAAGTGCTGCTACAACCAACACGCCACCTTGGGCATCCAAGAAATAAGTTTCCACTCCCAGTGCTTACGCCCACAAGGATGTGGGCATTTTTTTTGGAGTAAGTCATGGCTACAATGCCAGTATCAAAAAATTACATTGCTGAACAGATAGATATTGCACATGAGAAGAAAGCAGACGGATTCCGTGAACATCTTGGCGTTTCTCTTCTTGGTCATTCCTGTGATCGTTATCTCTGGCTTTCTTTCCGTTGGGCTATTGCTAGTGCGTTTACTGGCAGGATGCTTAGATTGTTTCGCCGTGGCCATCTTGAGGAGGAGACAGTCATAGCAGACCTGAAGCTCATAGGATGCGCTCTTAATGAACGACAAACCCGCGTAGACTTTGGCGCATTTGTATCTGGCAGTTGTGACGGGATTATCACATCTGGTCTACCGGGATATGAGAAGCACAAGGTAGTGCTGGAGATTAAGACACATTCAAAGAAGTCATTCGACGAACTCTGCAAGAAAGGCGTAGCGCTTGCAAAGGAACAGCATTACATCCAGATGCAGGGCTACATGCTTGGTCTTGGCGCTGAGTTAGCGCTCTATTATGCAGTCTGCAAAGACGATGACCGCATACATACAGAGATCATCCATCTAGACAGACAGTTAGCCGAAAAATACGTCAATCGCGGTAAGAAGATTGCCATGTCTGATTACATGCCAGAGCCATTGAGCGCTGATCCATCATGGTATCAGTGCAAGATGTGCAGCTTTTATGATTTCTGCCATGAAACAAAGCTAACGCAGCAGATCAATTGCCGTACATGCGTCCTGTCTACAGCTAACGCTGATAGCACGTTTACTTGCTCTAAGTACGACAACTATAAGATTGAGCCTGAGTACCAGCGCACTGGCTGTGAAGGTCATGTCTTGCATCCAGACTTAGTGCCATGGGAGCGCATGGAATCAGATAGCTTGCATGAAGCTGTCTACATCATAGATGGTCAGCCAGTACGCAATGGTGAGCCTGATGAGCGTGTATACAGGTCATCTGAGATTATCGCTAACCCAGTAGCTTGTGCGCATCCTGATGAGACTACAGAGGCGTTGCGTGTGGTGTTTGATGCAAAATTGGTGAATTGTGGTAGTCAAGAGCCTAAGTTTTGAACAAAAAGAAATCCTTGCTGGAATCATGCAGCTTTATGCGCCAGAAGGATTTGAGGCAGACATTAGTTACGGTAACGGAGCATTTTACAAAGATATAAAACAGCCAACTTACAAGTATGACATCAATCCACAATTAGATGGCGTTACAGAAGCCTGTAGCACTAACATTCCACATAAAGACGCTAGTTTATCCAGCATTGTTTTTGATCCTCCATTTTTGACTTACGTCAGACAAGGAAGGGAAGGCAATGGAAATATGATAATGGCCAAGCGATTTTCTGGCTACTGGCGATATGATGAGCTAGAAACGCATTACAAAAATACGCTAAAAGAGTGTGGCCGCGTATTAAAAAAAGATGGAATCATTGTCTTTAAGTGCCAAGACATAATTCACAATCATAAAATGCATTGCACTCATGCAAACGTCATTAATTGGGGAAAAGAGAGCGGATTTGAGTTGCTTGATTTGTTTGTTCTTGGAGCTTCACACAGGCTTCCAGCGCCAAACAGACAAGGAAAACAAAAGCATGCCAGAGTCTTTCAAAGTTTTTTTCTTGTTTTGCAAAAAAAATTCTCCAAACCTATTGACTCTCACATTCTATAGTCTTAGTATTATCACCAAGCCAAGGCAATACGGAGACATTGGTGAACGACATAGACCAACCAAACACTAAACCAGGCTACTGCCCAGTATGTTCACTGCAAGCAAACATCTGGGATGTGATGAACGCACACTGGTGCTGTAGCTACTGCAACTGGACTGGCTCATTTCCTGACAAAGAACCAAAACTAAAAACAATCTACGGAGCTGAAAACAATGGACACAATTAGAAACACTATCATTATTCTTGCGCTAACCATGGCGTATGTCTATGCAAGCAATATGGATTATGAAGACGCTGTAATTGCACAGCAAGCACATAGTAAATAAGCGAGTAACTGTAAGCCAGCAGAGCAGTCATTGATCGCTGGAGCCAAGACAGAGTGCTGTCACTCTCTCCTCATGTCTAATGGCAGAATACGCGAACTTGGCAATTTCTAACTAAAACAACGATTTAATACAAGTAAGAAGTAACTAAATGAACGTAGAACAGATTCTAGAAATGATGGATCAGATGGTGTTGCCTGCAAGCACTGCTGATATTTACAACCGCGCATTGCGCTCAGGTATCGCCAAGGGCGCAAACATTCAACGTGAACGCGCAGACATGTCTTCATTCTTAGCACGTATGCGTAAGAAAGACCTAGTGTTCAGTCTTCACGATGACGCTGGTGTATTGCTTTGGGATATGAAGAAGATCAAGCAACCAGTACGCGCAGTGCAGGAAAACACCAAGGCTGTGCATGACGAGATTCAACGCATCCGCAAAGATATTCCATTCAATATTGTTCTAGCTACGCTGTTTGATGATCTATCAGACGCATTTGCTGGCGCAGCTAAATCACTACGGCGCTTTCAATGAGCTGTATTAGCGACAAGCAACTTATCCTAGAAGAAGTCTCATACCTAATTGGTCTTGGCTTTAGAGAAGACGATAAAGACCTGATCCTGCTTGGTATGAACGTAGCGCGTAATACCTACGATGATGACCGCTGGGACGAGATTGGCGGCGAGACTTTACGCTGGCATTGCGAAAACTTTTTTAGATTAGGAAACCTGACTTATGCAAGAACTACGACAGTTGGAAACGGTTACGATCCACGAAACAAAGGATCTAGTGACGCTGACATGCAATGATGGGTACGTTATCAAAGCGTATCGCAAGAGCCGCAAAGATCCATACAAATTTGACTGGAATCTTGACGATACTGACTGGGTTTACTCACCAACGAAGCCAGAGCATTTGACGATTCGCAAGATGCTGTCTGATGCGTTAAACGCTAAGAAGATCGCTAAACGGCCATTCTGGGAGAAAAAGTAATGGGAACTAAACACAAACACTACGATGTGATCGTCGCTTGGGCGGCGGGTGAGGAGATTGAATATAAAACAGCGTTAGGCGTTTGGAAACCAACGTATTGGCCTCCATTAAATGAGAATGAAACTTTCCGCATTAAACCAAAGCGCGTGAAGAGAGAGGGGTGGGTGAATGTTTATGGACTTGGGAGTGCTTACGTTTGGCCAACTAAAGAAGAAGCTGACCGAAAATCGAATGAAATAAGAGTAGCCTGCGTCCGCATCGAATGGGAGGAAGAAGCGTAATGCCTGGTCCAATCAAAACATTCCAAGAATGGTACTTAGCTCTTAGTCAGACAACTAAGGAACGCATGAACCTGCATGACGCTGAATTTGTCTGGATGTCCTGCCTGCCAAACGTCAAAGCAGCAAAGCTACAAGGCCGCAGGGAAGCACTACGCGAACTTTATTACGAATTATCTAGCCATGACTATTTCAACGAAGCCAACCTTGTTAAGAGTTTTTACAAGACAGACATCAGCGCCGAAGATGGCGGAGAAGACTACTTTACGAACTGGAGTAAGTGACATGAGCAAATTTCAAACTTTTGTTATCGGATCATCATGTGTCATCCTTGCTGTATCAGCAATCTACTTTGGCTTTTTTGCCGGTCCAAAAACTGTTGAAATCGATGAGCAACACTTTCGATGCACAGCCGCTGAAGCACAAGGCATTAACGCTAAATGCACTCAGTACACCTATCTTGCTGGCGCTAGATGAAAACATGCAATCTTTGTGGTGAATCCAAGCCAATGGATCAATTTACGATCCAATATGCTGGAACGCCAAAACAAAGACATATGGCCAGATGCAAGTCATGCAGAGCGAAAATCAACACAAAGATTAATCAACGAGCTAGGGAAGCTAAAGATTTAATCATCCATGAAGAAACGCCATGTCCTTGTGATGCATGCTTCAAGCAACTTAATTGCAAAGCTGAGTGTGCAAGCTATAGGACTTGGATGGAACATGGTGTATAAAGAGTCTGGCCCAGATCCAATTTAAATAAATTGGCTGTATGGGAGTACATTCTGGGCCACCATATAAAAAGTTATGGGAACACCAATCACTTATTTTCATCAACGCCAGGTAAGAGGGGCGTGATTGAGTGTTCCCACCATATTGAGAGTAAGAACAATGACCGCACCGAAGAAGATTTGGATGTGTTTTGATGATGAAACTTGCGGTATGGGTAGAAATTACATCCGTGCCGACCTTGTTGATGGTTTGGTTGAGGCGTTGGGAGAATTATACGAAGTAGCAAAAAACGTAGAAGACGAAGGCCCATTAGGGGAGGGATGGCAATCAGACTGGTTAATCGAAGAGCTACAAAAAGCCCGAGCCGCGCTGAAAGCGTTGGAGGAAGAATGAACAGCCATGAAACAGCCCTAGAAGAACTTCAAATGCTGCGCGCCTCTTTGCAAGTAGTCTCTTTTGCTTACATGAAAGATGCTCGATTGGTCGGCTCCGCTATAGCGTATTTAGCAATGTTGGAAGACTTGCTTAAAGAACGGCAAAAGGGGGAAAAATGAGCGACAAAGAACTTACCCAGCTGGAATTACAAGAATGCCTTCGTTACGAGGAAGGTACAGGGTTCTTTTTCTGGATTAAAAGAAACAGTAAACGCATAAAAGTTGGGGATAAAGCTGGAACAAGACCAAATTGTGATGGGTACGCAGAAATAATGGTGAACAATGTTTTGTACAAGGCTCATCGTTTGGCTTGGTTATATGTGTATGGCGAATGGCCTCAGAGTCAAATAGATCACATTAATGGCGATAGGTTCGACAACCGTATTGCAAATCTGCGGGACGCTACACCAAAGGAAAATTCTTACAATCGCATACGAGCAAGCAAAAATAACAAAACGTCTTTACTGGGCGTGGTGACAAAGCCGAACGGAACTTTTTACGCTGAGATTAGGGTAGAGAAAAAGAAGTTTCATCTAGGATCTTTCCCCTCCGCAGAGTTAGCGCATCAAGCATATCTTGAAGCCAAAGAAAAATTGCATACGATGGAGGCGGTATGAGCGAAGACAAAGAACTGTTGACCTTGGCGGCGAAAGCGGCGGGGATTGAGATTGCACATATTGAACTTCTGGGTGATGACGGATGGAACCCCCTAACCGACGATGGTGACGCTCTGCGCCTTGCGGTGAAGTTGAGGATGAATGTTGAGTTCTTTGACGATGTTGTTTGGGCTTTCGACAATGACTACATAGATCCTATTGAAGAGCCTTATAAAGACGACCCCTACGCCGCAACCCGTAGAGCCATCGTCCGGGCAGCGGCTGAGATTGGCAGGGGGATGGAATGAGCGAAACAAAATTCACGCCGGGGCCTTGGAAAGTAACTGTTTCTGAGAATGGCATTGATGTGGGCGTTGACGGACTAGATGGAGAGACAATAACCGGATGGATTGAACCATACGATGCCCACCTAATCGCCGCCGCGCCTGAGCTTTATGGGGTGGTTGAAAAATTGGCTAAGTGGAACAAGGATTACCCATCAGCTCGCGTTTATGGCTACGGAGACATCAAACAAATCGCGGAAGAAATGGACGCAATTAACGCCCAAGCAATAGCCGCCCTAGCCAAAGCCAGAGGTGAAGCATGAGCTGCAACTGCAAATCAACCATTCAGGACAAGCTGGTGTCTTCTTACAGCGAAAAGAACCCAGAAGACTTCGACGTTAGCGCGACCATTGGCGGCTACAGCCTCGCCCTAAATTTTGAGCAAAACAAGATGCGATTAGCCGGGACTTTGCCGGTAACAATTGCTTACAGTCGGAAGAACAAAAAGGGCGAGACAAAGGCCAAGACCACCAAGACCTTCATGTTTTTCAACTACTGCCCCTTTTGCGGAAAATCTGTTGCTGAGGATGAAGCATGAGTAACGCAACTGAACTGCTCAGACGGACGATTGATGATCTTGAATTGCAAGTCGGACGCGCCATTGATGAAATCCGTGCTTACATCGCCGCCGAACCAGAAGCGGAGCCATACGCATGGGCGTGGGATGAAATCATGTCAGACGGGCTTGAGCCAGTTGCCGACATAGATAAGCCGGTAGACAACGAACACCGCACAAACATTAGACCCCTCTACACCAGACCCGAGCCAGCAAGGAAGCCGATGAGTGAGGAGGAGATCGATGAAGAGCTTGAAACGAATGAATATTACTGCGCCAAATCATTTGCTGATGGCGTCCGCTTTGCAGAAAAACACCACGGGATAGCAGAATGAGACATTGCGGCCAATGCACCAAATGCTGTGAAGGTTGGCTATCTACTACGGTATACAAACACCAGATTTATCCTGGCGTACCGTGTGCATATCTGAAGAAAGACTGCACAATCTACAAAAATCGCCCAGAAGATCCATGCAAAAAGTTTGTCTGCGAGTGGTTAGCTGATGAATCAATTCCTGCTTACATGCAGCCAAACTTGTCTGGCGCAATTATCATCAAGCATGAAGATCATGTGGAAATGATTGAATGTGATCCACCATTAAAGACACAAGCTCTAGAGTGGTTTCTCATGGCATACATCTCTGGCAAATACGACAACGTATCCTACAGGATACACAATCATGCAAGACACATTAGGACACCAAAATGAAAGACTTAATCTTAGCCGCAGCAGTCACATGCTACAACTATGGCGCTAACATCACACAATGCAGTGATGGCACTACAGCCTACCAGTATGGCAATCAGACACAGATTGTTAGCCCAAACAATGACAGAACAACCGTATATCAGTATGGCAATCAATATCAGATTGACTCATACCAGAATACACAGCCGTTTATTCCGCCAATAGACTCAGGACTTAGAGTGCTTGAACCATTCAAGTAAATGGTCAAAACCAACAAACAGCATAATAGAAAAGACAACGCCAAAGATGATCTTGGCTGACTTACTCATAGCCGCAAGCTTTTTAAGTTCAGCCAACTCTTCTCTTGTCAGACTGTTACTGGTGTCAATGATTTTGAGGGACTCATCGTCCTTCACTTCTTTTCACCAGTCAGCATTAGAATCAAACTAGCAAGCGCAGCGCCAACCTGAGCAATCTGAGCAACCATAGCTGGATCAATATACCAGCCAATAGAACTAGCAAGTCCTACAATTCCGATCCATGTGGTTTTTTCCTTGAGTCGATCAAGTGACCATTGCAAGAATGCTTTCATAGTTAGCTCCGTTCTATCTGGAAATGAGGCCCATCTGGAAAGGTTTTCCAACTTCCGCCCCAGGTTAATTTTACACCAAGTTCTGACGCAGCCTGTTTCATTGCATCAGCAAGCACATGGAAGTATTTCCAATCCCAGGATACTTTTCCATCAACAATCGGAGCAATGTCTACAGCATGACCAGTCAAATGATAGCTTTTCATCGTGCGAGATTTGCCAGCATCTAATAGATATGCCTGACGCTCTTTAGTTCGCAAGCCTTCAACTACAACAAAGTCTACTGGTGTAATTTCTATTGCGCGTTTAACCACTTTGACCAGATCAGGCTTAACACCTTCTAGCCTGCGTAGTGATTTTTCTGAAAGCTGAAACGTCATGCTATTGCGACCAATTTCGGATAACCAATCTTATCTGGATCAGGAGCAATCTCATAACCAGAAGCCTGACCATCAATCAAAAGAGAGTAGTCCTCAGCAGTAAGCTCTACACAATCATCTGGCACTAACGCATAGTCAATCTCAGACGCATAAAAACCATTAGTCGTAGCTGAATAGCGCATAATTAGTACCCAAAAGCAATGTATGAAACTGGAGTGCTAGACGCAGCAAGCGCAGTAAAACCATTGGTGTTTAGATTGTTTGCTGATGTGGCTATCGTAGTCGCGCTGACTGCTGTCACCAAAACACAGAAACAGAGATTAGGAAATGTTGTCGGATAAAGCACTGTGCTTCCACCAGAGGTCGCAGAGCCTTGGCCAAACTGCACAATTAGATCATTCGGAAGTTTGATGTATTTGCTGATGGATGGATCAGGAAGCGTAAAGCCACCGTATCCGTATTTTTGGTTTGACCTGTTATAGAACAAGGCATATCCAACAGATTGTTCAATTAGTCCCCAGGATGTTGAATCATTGACTAATGACACATCATTAGTGCCAGACCGCCTTGCACTCAAAGAACCTTGCAGAGACGTTTGCTGAGTGGCAAACGCATTTGAATAGGCATTTGTTGCTGTCGAAGCATTGATAGGCCAAGATGCGCTAGAAGCATCGGAATTCTTTGACCATTTTAGATTCGTTCCATCATAGTCGATCCACATTTGGTACTGTGATCCAGATGCAGAAGAGCCTGCATTAACAGCAATCGGAATGCTAGAAATTGCGCCAGTTTCAATGAAACCATAGGATACTGATGAAATAAGACTACTGACAGATTCGCCATAGTCAGGAGATACCGTGACAGTCGTTACGCCAGTAGCGTATGCGGAACTAACAACCGTTCCGTAGTATGTTGTCGAGTCGCTATTATTCATTTTGACTCTGCGACCAGTAAGGAACGTAGTCCTGTAATCGCTTGTCACGCTAAAGCTAGTGCTGCTGACATACGTTGGAGTACCGGCAAAAGCGACCCAATTCTGTACGCTTGTCGTACCTGGATCGTTGACACCAGAAATGTTGTCAAACGTAGAAATAACTACGCCATGTGCTTGTCCGTATTCTGGCGGTCCTTCAAGAATCATCTTGTATGAAGATCCAGCTTTCAGCCAAATCTCACCACCAGTCTCACCGCGCTGATCTAACTGAATCGGATTAGACCATGCCGTATCGGCTACTGGTGTTGTATATGCAAGCAACGGAGTAGACGTACCGGCTTCATAGAACCAGATCAGACCGCCAACTAGAAACGTACCGTCATCATTAAACTGAGCGTCTTGAAGGATCGGAGATAGATATGCGTTGGACATGATGTTTACCTACTTACGTCTGCGCCAACCGTTGCGCCGAATGTTGAAGTGAATGGCTGCATTCTGGAAGCGCTAAACAATTTAGCAAGAGGGCCAGACTCCCTTCTCAATAAGGCAGCAGTTTTCTTTGGATCAAGCAAAGCTTCAGCAAGCCTTCTTTGCATTTCTTCCTCATTGTCTTTCATCATGTAACCAATAAGAGGAGTAACCCTACCAAGCATTCTTCCTGGCAATCCGGCGCGTTCGGCAATGTTTTGCATTGCAAGTTTTTGGAATGTATCAGATCCTATTCCTTTACCCGACGTAGCTGCTTGAGCTTGTCTAGTAAGGTCGTTGGCTACTGAATGATAAACATCAATATCGCTTGGCTGCATAATGTCAGAAAGTCTTGCGCCTTTAAATCCAGTAGCTTGTTTTGCAGTGTAATCAGCATTTCTTAAAGCACTTGCATATCTTTCAGCATTTTCTTTTGTCAAAACGCCAAAATCAGACAACGCAGGCGCTAGTTTTTCATAAAGCGACTGACCTACATCCATTCTAGAAATTGGCCTAGAAAGCTCTCTAAATGCAGCTTGTGCTTCTGCATACTTAGGAATGTTCTGGCCGCGCCATTCTTCAAAAGCATTCACAGTGCCTTTAAGCGCATTTTGCTGTGCTTTGCTAAGTGAGGTTTTGGCTTCATCTCGCAATGAATCAAGACCAACCTTGAGCCAATGCAATCCTTGTCCTGAGATTTCAGCAGGCACTTCGCCAGACTCAATTGCTTTAATCAAATCGGCAGGAATTGGTGTACCTTGTTCTGCTGCAATTGCTTGAGCTTGAGAAAGCGCATTACGCATGCTTGGGCGCTTGAATAATTCCCGCAATGACTCATCCACAGGAACATTTGTTTGCATTGCTTCTTCATAAAGAGGTTTTGCGGCAATATCTCTAGCTTCAATTGCTGCGGCTTTGTCTGCTTCAGTGCCAGCAATACCTTCAAGCGCAGCTTTTCTTGCAGATACATTTTCAGCGCGTCTTAACGCATAAGGGTCAGGCAGTGCTTGTTCTGCCCATCGTTGTGTGGCTGCAAGACCACCAGAACTAGGGGCGGCTTCAGCCGCAGTCCATTCAACACCTGGCGTTTTTGATGCAGCGGATTCTAATTCTGTTGCTATATCTTCAGCACGATTGCCAACTTGTCTTTTTAAAAGCCTAGACAGTATGTTTTGTTGACCACCAGAATAAAATGGCTCAACCATTCTTTTTGCTGTCCCGAACGCATAGGGAATAGCCTCACCCACCATTGATCCGCCAGCCCCAAAAGCTGCGCCTTTTGCTCTGTCCGATGCCTCACCCGGAGTAAGTAAGCCACCGGTAAGACCAGCAGCACCTGTTCTTGCTGCAAATCCAGCCAATCCCCGCAGACCTGCACTAGCAACACCGGCAGGACCAACAGCATATTCTGCCGCTTCTACTGGAATACGCCCAAGTGATGGCAAAAACTCCTGTTCCGCTTCAGAATAAGCTTTTCCAGCAGCAAGCTTTTGACGTTCTTCTGGAGTCAAATCGACAAATGGCAGCGCCTCTTTTAAGCCCAAAGCGCCTTCAGTCAGAGCGATATTTGCATGGCGCAAGAATCGTTTACCAGCAGACTCGCTCATCATATCCCTAGGAACTCCATATTGTTCCCAAGGCTGTTTTGCTCGACTCTTTAAGGCTTCTTCAGCGCTTAATCCATAAATGTCATCAGATGGTTTTTTTGCCTTAAATCTATTTAAGGCTTCATCAGCAGAAAGACTGTAAATGTCGCTCATTTTTGATCCCACATGGTTTTAAATTGAGCCTCATCAATTTCGCCCTTATCAAGCATATCAAGAGCGGCTTTGCGTCTGCCTTTTACAGCTTCATCAAGATTTGATTCCTTACCGTACTTGATTTCATATTTATCAAGTAATCGCTTCATTTCATTTACTGCTGCAATCCTATCGCCTCTAGGTATACTAGGATTTGCAAGATTGCCAGCGGCTTTTTCATAAGAGGCTCTATCAGCATCTGATTGCGGTCCTTCAAATCTAGGAACTGACTGAAGCAATGCGGCAGCATCAATTCCTAACTGTGTATCTGCTTTGCTCCAAGGGGTAGATAAAGTTGCAGCTTTAGTTGCCATCGTTCCATATTCAGCAACACCACCAGGAGTTGATTTGTTAATCAAATCTTTCAAATGCTGCTCATCAAACGCAGAAGTCATTTTTTCGTGCTGAATTTCCCTTGTTGCTTCAGCTTCACCAACCTTTCTTCCTTTGGCTTCTTCTTTGGCAAATGCAGCCTTTTCTTCAGGCGTAATTCCTTTGGCTGTCGGAAGTTGTCCACCCTGCTGAACTTGATTGATGTAGATTCCAAGTTTGCTTTTTACGCTTGGATTTTCAATCTTTTGATAAAGATCTTTCAGCTTAGGCAGATTTTCAGGAGAAAACGACACAAGATTGCCTTGCTCATCAGCAATGTTGTAGTCAGTGAAATCTTCCATTGGAGCTTGTTTTCCTAGCTTGCCGCGCCTACCAGATGTCCCTGGCAAGATTTCAGGTCCATGGGTAATTGGGTTTCTATCAACCCTCTCACTAGTGCCCCAATAATGTTCCGATGATTCCGCTGGCGGCAAATTCCTTAACTGCGCTTCTTGTGCAGTTTTAGCCCTTCTAGACGCATAACCAAGACTCTCAGCAGTGCCAAGCACTTGCTCAGGGTGATATAGATCAATCGGCACATCCGGTTTGTAGCCATACGTTTCATCAAGAAACTTTAACGCACCACCAAGTCGGCCTTTAAATGTTTCAAGATCCTGTGCCGTTGGCTGTCTACCAGCAAGAGATTCTTGCCAGTTTTCAATCAATGGACCAAGCGTATTAGCAAACGTATGCTGTTTTGCTTCTTTGGTCTTACGCTGATTTTCTTCAATCTTGCCTTGCGATTCCAGCATCTGAAATTGACGCAGCATTTGTTCATTATTGAACTGCTGCATTTTCTGAGCAAAAGCAGGATCAATAGCGGCTGCTTCACTAAAACTAGCATTTGGATTTGAAGCATAAAGCTCACGCAGTCTTTGAGCATCAGCAATTGCTCTCTGCTTTTCTTGCAAATCAAGCAATGACATTTGATGCTTGGCCTGACGCTCTTGCCAACCGCCAATATCACCAGATTCGGCTAGACCTTGTAAAAGCATTTGAGATAATGGCATAAAAACTCCTACAAAGTGCCTGTTGGCGTTTGACCAAACATAGGCATCATTCCAGTCGGCAACTGTGGTTTATTGGAAGATTTATATAATTGGTCAAATAAACTAGCGCCATATTCACCAATGGCTTTACCGCTAGCTAATCCAAGATCAGCCATATTTTGTCCAGTGGCAAAATTAGACGTAGCCATTGGCTGGTACATGCCTTGAGCCGCCGCTGTCGGACCCATAGCAGCGGTGTAACCCATCTTTGTAATGTCACCGAGCATACCGGCCTGCTGTGCTGCTCCAGCCCTCTGCGCTGATTGTCCTTGGTTATAGACATTAAACGCATTCATGTACGCATTCTGCGCTCTTTGCCATGCGTCTTGAAAACCAGTAGCTGCCTGTTTTTGACCAAACTGTTGCGAGGCTTGCAATTGCGCTCCAGACAACATTCCACCACGCGCTGCGGCTGATTGGTCTATCTGTTTCTGACCTTGCTGAAGCTGAAACTGATAGCCTGGAGTAGCCTGCAACTCAGCCAAGTTACGCACCATTGGCGTATACAGTGGCGATTCTTTATACATTTCAGGCGTGTATTGCTGATATTGAGACTGTCTAAGCAATTCTGGTAGCATCTGCTGATACATTTGCATACCAGCCTTGCCAAACTTCTGATATGGTGCAGCACCTTGCTGTGCAAGCGCCCATATCTGTTCCATCATTTTCTGATTAGCTTTGTTGGCCGCACTACTGGAGGCCATTCCCATACCAGCACCAGCAAGAGAACCGGCAGCGGCGATTGTTCCACCAATAATTGCACCAGCCATAGCTATGCCTCTAATAATTCAATTCGTTTCTGATATTCAGCGTAAGTCTCTGTGAATATCTCTTCCTCAATTTCATCAACTGAGTCTGTGTTGGAGCAATGTACGTTAATCCAGCTTGTGTCTGTTTCACAGTAAATTGCCCTTTGCGTACCAGGCTTAGTGATAAACATGTCAGGCCCAGTAATTATACTCTTTTTGCCCTGTTCGTTATAAACATGGCATGTCCCATATAGAACTATGCACACATGCTCTTTTGCATGAACTTTAGTGATAATTGTTACGCCGCCTTTCACCCAATTGCGTCTTGCATACAATCCTTTACAAAACAAATGGTCCAACGGAGGCTCAAATTCCTCCATCAGACCACGTTTGCAGGATTCTTCCATGGCATAGCGCAAAGACTCTATGCGCTTTACGCCAATGGGTACAAGATCAGTGCTTACTTTTTCTTGCAGCATCCCGGCTTAGACTCTCTAGCTTTTGAGTAAGCAATAGCCTGGGCTTGCTTCATTGGCTTGCCAGCTTTTACCTCAGTCGCAATGTTTTTAGAAATTGTCTTCTGTGATGAACCTTTTTTCAACGGCATGATTGTCTCCTATTAGCCTGACAAAATCGCAGTGTAATAAATAGTAACCGCTCCGCTTGAATTATACCCAATAACTCTTACATCAAAACCTGTGCTGGAAACGCTTTTTAACTGAACTCCGACAGCACCGCTTATGCCAGATGGATCATAAATGTAAGCATTAACTGCTGGTGTTCCTTGAAATGCCGTTGCAAATGTTTGAGAGGTGTCTCCGTAATATACCCCAGGGACACCGTACAGCGTTGTTGTAAATGCAAGAGGCATTGAACCTGTCTGCATTTGACTGGCTGTAAATATAGTGTTTGCAGTATAAGAAATGTATCTTGATGCAAGGTTTGTCATGGATTGAGGACAAACATACACAGATGCCGACCCATAAATACCTATACCACCAGAAGATCCGCCTTGCCCATTTATGTTATTTGTTCCTATTGCTATTCCGTCACCCCCTGCGATTGAAATAGCTTTGCTGGATGGCTGAACTGCAAATTCATTCCCACCAATGTATGTGTTTGTTAATTGTGTACCTACAGTTTGTATGCCAATTGATCCAGAAACAGTGATTTGATTTCCAGATATATTTACACCAGAAAATGAATTTGATGTGGTGTTGATCGCGATATTTGATGCGCTTGCAGATTCAGTGCTATTGCCGGTAAAAACAAAAATTGATGTGCTAGATGAAGATCCTGAACCTGTAACGAACTGCCCAATGTAATGATACAAACCACCTAAAAACTTGCATCCGATAACTTTTAGCCCTCCAGAGGAGTATTGATTGATGCCAATACCTCCAGAAGCCATAGAATACAGACTAGAAACAATTGCGCTATCACCAGAGTCAATATCATATTGATTTTCAACAATTGTTGATGCGCCACTTTGTTGCTGGAATTGGCACGATGTAATTCTAAAATGAGACGCTTTTACAAAGTGAATGCCATCATATCCAGAAATGAATCCGCAATTTATGAAGCATGAATAGCTATTTTCTCCGCTAGATGCGCTGATTGATATGTATGAACCAGATGATCTTGTTGGATTTGTTGTAAATGTTATGTTTTGAAAAAAACAAGCCGATTGTGTTGATATTGATAAAACATCACCAGTTGAACTTGTAGCAACAATGGCCGAGCTATTTTGATTGTCCCCAACAAATGACATTCCAGTAGAGCATGTCAATGAAGAAACAAGATACCGTCCAGCAGGGAAATACAAAGTCCTGTACGGATTAGCATTGATCGCGTTCTGAATGGCTGTGGTTGAATCTACCGTTCCACCAGGATCTGCTCCATACTTTTGAACATTGATATACGTTCCATACGATGCAGCATTGTTAAACGTATTCCAATCCGTACTGGTTAGATAGCCATTGGTCGTACCGTTTGCAGCCGCCATGCTAATCACCGGCGAAGTGCCGCCGGATGAGACTACAGGGGCCGTTCCACCGACTGAATTAACATACGTTCCAGACGGTTGCTTATTGTTGAACGTATTCCAGTCAGCCGCGCTCAAATAGCCATTTGTTGTCGCATTAGCTTCTGTAATGCTAATGTTTGGAGTCGTTCCACCGGATGAAGCAATAGGCGAAGTGCCAGTAACGGCAGTCACTGTTCCAGTGGGCGATGACGTTACCCATGTGCTTCCATCCCAATAAATCGGAACATTGATGGTCGTGTCAAAAAACGGCTGTCCAACCCAGAGATTAGCCGTTGGACGCGCAGACGTTGGGCCTGATCCAGTAAGCCCTGCCAAATAAATCTGGACTAACTGAAACCAGCTTTGCCATACAGCCTTGATTTTACTGCCAGCACCAGCAAGGTTTTCAATCGCAGAGTTAAGTGGCGGCTGTGGGAATGGCATTATTTTGCTGCCTCAGTTGCGTATGCGGCTGCGCTCATCATAACAACCTTCACAGGATCGGTTATGCGGAACTTGAATACGTAGTTACGACTAACGCCAAGCCTGCGCCATTCTGCTCTGCGTAGATATTGACCAGCCTGACCAAAGCTAGTCCACATTTCGTTGCCGTATGTGTATCCACCATCACGGCTAACTTGCAACATAGCTTGCGGATCGTAAATCATTGGAACACTTCCAAGACTATAGCTTGCAATCAGGTCATAACCAGATTCGGTAGTAAGCAAATCGCCAGTTTCAGCAAGCAACAAATCCTCAACCTGTGTTGGAACAAGTCTAGTTGCATCACCAGTGCCTTGCTCCATATCCAAGCGCAACCGATAAATATGCAGTTTATTGAATGATGTGCTTGCAAAGAAATGAGGCGTGATTAGCTCTCTGGCAATGTAATCGCCATTGTCAGTATAAGTCAGCGCGTCATAAGTGTAGAGATTGCCATTGCGATAATCAGACACAAAAATCTGATTCTCAAACTGCGTAGCTCTTTGGCCGTAGTGCCTTGTATCAGCACCAGATGCAAGCTCAGACCAAACGTCTGACGTTGCGTCATACATCCATGTCTTTTTCTGTGACTGGAAGTTGATTACATAGAAGTCATGTCCAGTGAAACGGAATGAGTAAGCAATCGCATCCTCTGGAGAATCGTATTCATTGAATAGATAGTCTAGATCAGGCGTAGACACCGGTACGCAACGATAGTCCTGTACGCGAACAACAGAAATACCACCGCGCCTTGAGCGTCCGAGATAGAACAATTCGCCAGCACATCGAGCAATGGATCTGATAGCAACCAAGCCTACGTCAGTCGGAGATCCTGCAATTCTCTGCAACGGAAACGGATATGCGCCAGTGTTCTGCCAGTATTCTTGAGAAATTGCACCAAGAAGCACTAGCTGGCCGTTATCAACCGTCACTGCCTGCAAGTTATCCGTGTAGGACTCTTTGCTGGCGTACTGCAATGGGTCCCAATAGAAACCATCGTATGACGCTGACAGCCAAAATTGCTTAGTGCCAATGACATTGACAATGAAATAGCTGTCTAGAAATGTTACGGTCGTAGATTTTGGAAAGTTCGTCCCTGTGTACGCAGTCGTAATGTCTCTAAAGTTATTGACGATTTTGCATGTACCGGAATGAGTTCCGCCAAGCGGCACACCGATATGGAAACTATTAGCCGCAGTGCATACACCAGTACCAGGCGTTGGCCCTGTTGCTGTAAAGACCGTTCCAACCGTGTTTGTAGCAGCGCCAACTAACGTAAAGTCAGAGCTACCGACAGTTTCAATAACATATTCAGTGCTTGCCGTTAGATCCGGCGCGTTAGTCTCAATTAGGCTTACTGTATAGTCACCGGAGGAAAGATTTGCATCACCAACAATGGATACGATCTGACCTGTTTTGCGCGTTGTCAGCGTCTCATAAATCGTTGCTACACGGCCTGATCGAGTGTATTGAAGTGTTGCCGTAGCTGGCTGGAAGATATAACCAGTAAGACCATCGACAATCATTAACTGAATGCCGTTATCCGACATGGACACAGTGCCAGTCGTTGTATTCAATTGGCCGCGTGTAACTACATTGCCATCTGGAGAGATTTCTAAAAGCTCATTGTATGCGACAGCAAACAACCGATTGACCGCTTGAAACCACCAGAGGCCACGAATCGGATTAGCACCTACATCCGTAAACGGCTTTAATCCTGGTGTGCCGTAAGCTACAAGGTTTGACTTGTCTTTTTCTGGCTTGATTTCAAGAAACAGATTCTGACGTTTCTGCGCTGATACCGCTCTAGCGCGGCCTGCAACACCAGGGCCAAGGATTGGGAGTTGCATTGTCTCAGGCATGGCTATCGTCCGTATCCGTCTGAATAGATATTGTAACGCAACTGGCTAGTATTCATCAGCGCAACATCAGTTTGCAAAGTCACAGTGCGCTGATTCAGACGCTTAACGCGCTTGAGCGCATTGACCGCAAGTTGAACAGTCGTAGGACGAATGTCAAACTGATACTCTTCAGCTATCCGTACCGCCAGATTGAATACAATCGCTTCCCAGTAACCGGGAGGGAATGACATATAAGCAGTAGGATCTAGCACCATATCAAACGGCTTCCAGCTAGTCAGATTGATATAGGCTGGTCCTTGTGTTGAAGGATCGTTTGGCGCAAAGATAGGATAAATATAGACTTCAGCCAGCGGAAAAGAAGGCTGATAGTAAATGTAGTTCGGGAAATTGGTGCTAAGAGTTTTAAGGCGCACAGCATTGTAGTCATCATATCCAAGCACTTGCATCGGATAGCTGACAGGAATCGAGCCATTGTTGAGGATTAGATACGCATCAACAATTTTCATCGGCCTACTGGTATTGAAATCGCCACCGTAGCCCATGCTGTACGGATTCTGACCAGATACTAATGGGAATTGCTCACGGATAACCTGATACAGTGTTAATTCATCTGCTGACCAGCTATCCAGCATTCGATTGAGCGATTCAAGGCCATCTTGCAGCTCTTGAGCGGTTAGATCAGTATCAACCGCTGAAACCTGGATCAAACGCATAGCAGCGCGGATTAGATCGTTAGCCGTATACATTTGGCCGACATTCTGTGCTGTTTTAGTTGATACAGCTACAGGATTGTTGACGTTCCAGAGATCAGGATATTGCCAGAGTGATTCTGCTAGATCCCAGATGCCGTTAGGGAGGTTGGCTACGTCTACGATAGTTTCTGTGCGTACAAGATTTCCGCCAGCTACTGTCATGTCATATAGCAATGAACCATCAGCAACGTAATAGTTAATGATGCCGTCTTGCGGGAGCAAAATTGGCTGATCTACAAGTGTTGTGCAAGCAGAATCTGAATAGATTGGCACAACAGTCTTAGTGCCAGTGTAAAAAAACTCTCCAGCCGCAGTATCACCAAGATATGCACCAATCGGAGGAACAAGTGTTAATTCAATGAGTAGTGATGACATTGTTGTTACCTGGCGAGTGCGTTCTGGAAGGGGTCAAAAGTATTGTGCTTTTTCATATTTTCCAGCGCGGGTAGATATTGAAGATTCGACTCAACGTGCAATCCTGAGACAAGTTTACCGCGCAAAGGAATCACATGATCGACATGACAGCCATCTGGTTTATTGACGTAGAAATCTCGGATTGCTTTTCTATCGGCCCATTTTGGGGTTTGTCTTGACTCCGCGATTTCACGCAATCGGCTGTGATACCGCTGATAACCTTTTGTTCTTGACTGTCCGTGGATTTCTTCAAAGCCATTTCTCCAACAGACCTCTTTCCTAAAACATCCGCAAGATTGCGTGTGACCTGAGCGTAGCTTCTTACCTTGTACCGTAACAATGCTTCCGCATTCGCATTCACAGACCCAAGTTGCTCTGGTTATCTCTACATTTGAACCACGCGCCAACACGGTTAGCCGACCATGCTTTTGTCCAACCATGTCAATCAGCTTGCCCATCACCGCGCCAAGGAGTTTATAAATGCCGATTCAGCAAAAGCGGCATAAATATATGTTCCACCAGAGGAATTCACATTTCCATAGTTGGCCCTAAACTTAAATCCATTTGAAAGCATATCGAATGGATAAGTGCTAGTGTAATCATCTTCAGCCGCCGACAAATTTGGGTACAGATTCAAATCTTGTGGGTTATAAACATTGCGCGAAGAATCAACGATGACCCAATTACTTGTTGTGTCAGTTCGCTTAATCATGATCCATCTAGGACGGAAATTCGTGAATACAAACGGTCCATCCGCAGACCCGTTGCCGGTATAGCTACCAAACGCGCTGTATCCGGGGATCGCGGCGAAGCAGTAGGCGAGAGCTAAATCACCACTTGTATTATTATTCCTAGATAACGTCATTACGCTGGAAGTCGGCTCAGTATTATTGAACCAGCCGTTCCATACGTTTGCCGCTCCTGTAGTATTCAATGAAAGTGCCTGTGTAGCGCCCAATGACTGATGATAGACACCCCATTCCTGTGTGCTTGAACGATCTTTAAAAATAATCATGGCTGGCTTAACACCGAGGCCGTGACCAATGGTTGCACTTGCCGACCCGTTCATTGTGTAAGTCACCACACTAAACCCAGCCGTCGTATTCGCACTCACTTGGCTAGTGATTGATCCTGCAGTGTTGCTGACTGCTGTGCCGTTGGCTTTCCATTGCCAGCCTACGTAGGTATCGCCGTTAAGATTTACATTGGCAGCGTCAGTTGATCCGGCTACAACGGTAAATCCAGTAGTGGTTGTTGTCGATGGATATCCTCCACTTGGCGTTGCTGCTTCAGCATTCGTTAAATTAGATCGCAGTACATTTGTTACGCCACGGACTGAATCTGATAATGAATGACTGTAGGCTTGGGTTCTATCCTTAACCCAAACAAAATCAGGCTGAAAACTCACTCCATTTACGGTGTTCGTAATGCTCTGCGTAGATCCATTCCCCGTGTAAGTCGTAGCCGCCATGTAGCTTGCACCGTTGACAATGCTTGCGGCTGGTAGGTTGTAGGTGCACAGGGATTTGTATCCGCTTGGCGGCGTGTAGGCGAAGGGGCGTTGGCCGAAGTTGGCGTTAAATGAAACGGCTTGAGCGTTACCATTTGACACAACAAAACAGTAGCTAATTGTTGAAGATGGCAGGCTAATTGCGCCCTGACTTGTATTGTTTTTATAGAACGTGACCGTTCCAGAATCAATGTCTAAAGCAATTCCGATAGTGTCAGTTGTATATGAAGCGCCATAAGATGATGCAGTGCCGTTTACGTTTTTGTCACCGTTGGCTCGATAAAGAACTGAATACTGCCCAGAATTACCGACATCTGTTGCCCATCCATTTATGTCTGTTACTCCAACATAAGACCAAGTATCAGATGAGACAGGAGTAATTTCACAATACCATTTTCCTGATGAAGGCGCAGCCATCGTTGAGCGAACACCATAACCAGCTAGATAGGGAGGGCCACCAGCAGTAAGCGTTGCTGTTAAATTTGCATTAGATGCCGAATTTCCTTGAAGTTTTATTGCATTCCAAACCGCATAATTCCCAACCCCATAACTGCTTCCTGCAAACGGAGTCGGGCTATCAATCATCCAGTCATACGTGGAACCGGAGGTCAGGCTTATGTTGTTCGTAGTCCAGTTGTTGCCGTTACCAGAGGAATCGTAGCCTAGCGTGGTTGTGCTAGTGCCGTTGCTGAAGTTCAGCTTGAAGCCGTTGGTTCCGTAGGTTCCTGAGTAAGCAATCGGTTGCCATACGCCAGTGATCGTGCTGATCTGGCCGAATGATGATGGCGTGAGTGCTTGACCGTCGATGAAGTTGACGTCGGCTAGGTAGCCGTCGAAGTAATTTACTCCTGTTGATTGTGTTCCAATTCTTGCGGCAACAGCATTGTTGTTTATATTTGGAAAATTATAATTTTGAGTAGGCTGTGTACCAGTTAGGCTAATAGAAACGCCATTTACATATAGTTGGACTCTATTTGCTGCTGTTGCTTGCGTAGTATCAACAGAGACTACAATGTGATACCAAGCTGAAGGATCACGATAAACAGAGGTTGTAATTAAATCGTAAGTGCTTCCATTGGCAAAAAATATTTCTAATTGATCTGCGCTAGAAAAGTCTATGCCATCGGTTGATGCGTTAAACGCCGTGAACAGATATTGTGTTGCACCAAGTTTGCCTCTTTTTACCCATTGACTTAAAGTAAATTTTTGCGTATTTCCTGATGCTTGAGTCCTATTCAAATACGCACTTGCGCTAGAACGGAAGCGGAGAGAGTTGGCGATCTGATAACCGCCAGAGGGATAGATATTCAGTAATTGCTGGATACCAGGCATTAGGTCAACCCCGTTCCGTTGATGATCCAGGATGTGCTAGTTATCTTTAACGCTGTTGCTTCGCCATATTGGGCTAATGTTCTACTGCCAGTAGAACCTGTTCCAGCGAGATACAACGTGTCTGACGTAATCGCAATCGTTACGTTGCTAGATGACAGATTTACAAACGAAATAGCCGTTCCAATCGGATAAGCTACGTTGGCATTGCTATCAATTGTGAATGTACGCGCATTTGCATCTGATGACGGATGGAAAATGTGCTTGCCAGAGTCAGAAAGAACAGTCGTATATGCAGCAGACTGGCTATTCTGAGGAATGTTACGGAAGCCAACAGCATTTGTTCCGTCAACCGTACAAGAACTTAAGGTTCCTGATGCCGGAGTATTAAGAACCGCTCCAGATGCAAGCGTAGCAGTGCCAGTAGCATTAAGATTAAGGCATGTAAGCGTGTTTGTTACTGTGTCATAGCCAACATGAGTAACGGTTGTGTCATTTGCAAAACTTGTACCGTCAAAATAAATCAATCCTTTGACGTTTCCAGATGGTGCAGTAAATGCAGTTTGATTTGTTCCGCCATTTGCAATAGGAAGTGTACCGGTTACGCCAGTTGTTAATGGCAAACCTGTGCAATTGGTCAGTGTTCCGCTAGTCGGAGTACCAAGAATAGGAGTTACAAGCGTAGGAGAAGTCGCAAGCGCAAGAACAGTGCCTGATCCAGTAGTGCTATAGCTAGTTTCCCATGCTGATCCAGTGCTGTTTGGAATACCAGAGCCTGGATAAGTCATTGGGCTAGAGTTACTGAGCGTTCCGGTACTGAAACTTAAACCAGTGCCGATAGTTGCATTGCTAAATCCACCTGATCCGTTGCCGTAAAGGATGGATGTGCCAGAAGTTGCTGAGAAACTGCCTGCAACAGAAACGGTCCAAGACGCATACGTTCCTGATCCGCCAGTGTTGTCTACATTGACTACAAGCGTTGTTCCAGAGAATGATGTAATGACACCTTCCATGAAGTTTGCTGGCGTAACGCTGTAAGCCAAGCGAACTCTGGTTCCAACCGTGAATGCCGTTGCATTTGATGCAAGATTAGTCGTAAACGTCTTAGATCCAGTGCCAATCGTTGTTGACGTAGAGCTAGTTAGGCCATAGTAACCTACGCCGATCTGTGCTTGCTGACATGCAGTAACGATAACGCCAGGAGTTTCTGGAGTGACGGGAGTTGTACCCGCAGGAATCGTTTCAATGTAAACCTGTGTGCTTTCCGTTTGCCACATGATTTCAAAGAAATCATTAGCAGCAGCAGTAAAGACGTAATTAACCGCCGCAATAAGCTGGCCGTGAACGCCTCCATGCGATCCGACCACGGCATACTGACTATTTGAATCAGCAACGTCACCAGTTACGCCGCTATCGTTCTTTCTCAGCCATACATTGACATTGTGAATTGATGTGTCAGTGTTTGTGAACTGAATGGAATACTGAAGATTGTATACGCCAGCGTTTGCAAAAGTGATTCGAGTCGGATTGCCAGACAGATCATTGGCAATGCTTACGCCATTAGCTTCAAACGTGTGATTAATCTTAATCGCATACGCAGTGGTCGTATTTGCCGCTGTCTGCGTTGCGTTAGTGTCATAAAAAGACCCGTAATAACCTGGTGAACCGACAATTGACGTAGTGGCGTTAGCGTTAAGCACACCACCAGAGAACGTCATGTTTGAGCCGATGCTGACGTTACTAAATCCACCAGCGCCATTGCCGTACAAAATCGAGCTACCGGACGTAGCTGGAGCGTAGTCTGTACCTGAAACAGCAGCAGAAACACCAGTACCGTTGCCTTTGAGAAGCCCGGTAACGGACGTTGAGAGCGTAATGGCTGGAGTAGTGGTTGCATTCGCTACCGTTCCTGCAAAGCCGTTAGCTGAAGCAACAGAAACGCTAGTTACTGTGCCAGTACCGCCAGATGCACTTAGAGTGCCACCAGCAAACGTAAGGCCAGAGCCTACAGTTACAGCAGACAATGCGCCTGCATTGCCGTAAAGGATGCCTGATGTGGTCGTGGACAGCGTAATGGCTGGAGTTGACGTAGGTGTTTCAACCGTACCGGCAAAACCATTAGCTGTAACGACAGACGCGCTAGTTACTGATCCACCGCCAGCAGTCGTAGCAAGTACGCCACCGGAGAAAGACATATTAGAGCCAATGATAACATTGCTGAAGCCACCAGAGCCGTTACCATACAGAATGCTAGTGCCGCTAGTAGCTGGCGCATAATCAGTACCAGATATGGCAGCAGTGAATGCGCTAGAGCCATTGCCTTTAACCAATCCTGTGATTGAAGTTACGCCAGTACCGCCATTTCCTACCGGCAATGTACCAGTAACGCCAGTGGATAACGGAAGTCCGGAACAGTTAGTCAGCGTACCGGATGTTGGTGTGCCAAGAATTGGCGTAATCAGCGTAGGCGTATTGGCGAATACAAGCGCACCGGAGCCTGTTTCATCTGTAACAGCAGTTTTAAGGTTTGCGCTAGATGGCGTGGCTAGAAATGTTGCTACACCAGTGCCAAGACCAGAAATGCCGGTAGAAACCGGTAAGCCTGTGCAATTTGTAAGCGTACCAGAGCTAGGCGTACCGAGTGCGCCACCTGGAACAATGTAATCTGTGCCTGCAACCGCATTAGAAAACAGTCCAGCAGTTGCTTTCTGAAGTCCTGATGCGCCAGTTAGCGTTAATGTGCTGAATGTGGCTCTATCTGGCGTATCGTCACCAATAGGACCAGGCGCAGGAAGAACGGATTGAACAATCTGATTTGGCGTTGCTTTTTGAGTAACACCAGAATGGACAATAGGCGCGACGTCTGCCGCTGGAATGATCGTACTTGCGGCTGGAAGCTGGGAGATTTTGACGTTTGCCATCGCTAACCTACTCGGTAAGGAACGGGGATATACCCCAAAAAATTAACTGTCAGATTTTGCCGGTCTGCCCCGTTTTGGTTTATCTGAAACTTCGTCAGATTCTACTACATTCAGATAAGTTTCGTACCATTCTGCGCTTGTGATGTATCCCAGAGCGCGTAATTCTTTAAGATGTTCTGCGTCAGTTGCAATCTTGATTGAATCATAGTCTTCAAGATGCATTGCACATGGAAAATCAATCATTTCTTACTCCTTATAAAGAAAAGGGGGCCGAAGCCCCCTAATCTTAACCTTTTTACGGGTTTGTTCCAGCAACAATGCCCACGTTGTTAAACGCAGTAACACCGAAGTCAGTCTGGACAGGGTAAGAACGTGCAACAAATACCAGATAGGTATCAGCAGCAGTCGTTACATCGCCAGAAGTGACGTTCACATACTCAACACTGAGAGTATTTGCAGCAGAAACGTAAGCGCCACCGATGCTAACACCAGCGCCCACAGCCTTAGTTGCAGATACAGAGACAAAATCTCCTACTGCAAGGCCGCTGACAGTGTAGTCAACCTTGGTAACGGTTGCTTTGGTAGCAGTCTGAGCGGTAACTGCGACAGAGAGAACTGCCTGACCGCGCTGAATGCTAGGATTGACGATATTTGGACCTGGATTTGACATAGTAACCTCCTATTAACCAGTTACGCGGGTAGCGAGTTCGGGATAGATGGTTGACCAGCCGTACAGTACGTCAAGTCGGCAAGGCAGCTGATCGCTGTTAATGTCGTACTGACGAACAAGACGGATAGAAACGCCATCTGCTGATGCGCGTCCAGCCATGTCAACACCCTGCGGCAGAATGAGATCCGCTGTGCCGAAAGCAAAAGCATCACGATGGAATGCAATAGCGTTCGGGTAAGAAGAACCATTGGAGCCAGAGATAACGGAAGCGTTACCACTCGGGATCGTACCGGTTGTGCTAGTTACGTTCTGGAACTGACCAGAGAATACCGGAGTCGGGAACACAGAAAGGGTCTGTGAAGAACCAGTACCGGTAACGCCAGCAGTAAGAACGAAGTTACGCAGTGCGCCAGTAGACTGACGGTTCTGCGGGTTGACTGCATATACACCAGGAATGGTGAAAACAGTACCCTGAGTCAGCGTCTTGCCAGAGCTAATCGTTGCAGTAAGAGAGAATGCAGTCTGAGCATTCGTCTGAACTGAACCACCAGCCTGTGCAGCAACTGCCAAAGTGTCAGTACCAACAATGAACGTACCAGAAGTGAAGTTGCCTACGTTCTGATCCATTGCCATATTGAAGCCGAGAGTATTGTCTCCAAGCGCACCTTTTTCAAAGATACGAGAGATAGTACCCTGCGGATTGAACAGGTTAGTAAGACCAGAAACGATGCCAACTTCCACTGTCGGATCGACAACAAAGTGACGATCTTCGTCAACCGGAGCCGCTTCCTGATTCAGACGAGCGCGAGCAGCAAGGATTGCAGCCGTAGACTGAGCCTGAGTCGGAGGAGTAACGGTATTGGTCAACTGACCAGGAGTACCAACAAGGTTGTAGACGTTAAGGAACTGCTGGAGACCGTCATAGTCGATCTTATTCGCAACAGCCGCTACAGCAGGCTTGATGAAACGATCAGAGAAATCGCTGATGTTCATCGTGAGATCCTGGGTCGTAAACGCCATGTCTACGCCGAACTGTGTTCCAAGCGTCAGCGGTACATACGTTTCAACAGAGGATTCAACCTGAAGCGCAGGGCCGGTACGACCGACATAACGCGGGGGCTTACGCAGATTGATTGTGGTGCCGCATTTTCTTATGACTAGCTTTTTAATTTCCTAGTCCTAGCCTTTTCAAGCTAGATGAGACTATATCTTCATCCCAGTAGGATGCAGGGCACTCTTGGAACTTCATCGACCGTTCTGGCCGGTATGTTCTAGTCGTTGAACCTTCAACTCATTCCTGAGTCGCTTGGCTGCTGATTTCCCAATCCTAAAACTTTTCAGTCCTTCACGCTTGTCTTTGCAGACTACGTTGTGGCATTTAGGCTCTAAGGGAGTTCCAGCAATTCACCCTGTTTGCATCTAAACCTTACGGCTTAGAGAGACCAGTTGATCTTTGCACCTTCGATTGCGAACTTATCGTCATACTGACGAGAAACCGCACGAGTAAATACCAACTGGTTGGTAAGTACGCGCAGAGCTTCGTTCGTAATCATACTAATAGTAAGCAACTGATTGCTCATAGTGATTACCT
>Ga0213920_1000343_pt1 | contig 39538 bp, 38 predicted proteins | sample McNCre1117MG_FD_161054 | JGI IMG/M metagenome (GOLD analysis project Ga0213920, IMG submission 161054) | Freshwater microbial communities from McNutts Creek, Athens, Georgia, United States - 11-17 MG | ecosystem: Environmental > Aquatic > Freshwater > Creek | place: USA: Georgia | collected...
GCGTGGTAGTGGTCGTTTCCAACGCCCTGCTTGTTGTCGGTGAAGTGCTTCTCGATGACCACCGCTCCAAACAGGGCCGCCATCTCTACCGCCGGCACGGTGCCGTCGTCCTCGGGGCGCACGTGGTCGCTGTAGCCGATTGCAACGCGGCTGCCGAACTTTTCCTGGAGCACCTGAATCTGGCCAATTTGAGCGTTGGCCTGCGGCGTTGGGTAGTTGAGGATGCAGTGCAGGAGAGTCACGCTGGCGGCTCCGGCCTCAAGAAGCACGTTGAGCGAGTTCTCGATCTCATCGTGGTTGGAGGCACCGCAAGACATGACAACGGGGCGACCGGTGCGGCCAATCTTGCGAAGCAGCGGGATGTTGGTGAGGTCGGCGCTGGCAACTTTGGTCACGGGCATCAGCGGGGTGAGCATGTCAACCGCATCTAGGTCGAATGGTGTGGACATGAAGTCGATACCGCGCAGCTTGCAGTGCTCCGCCAGCTCCGCGTACTCGGCCGGGCCAAAGTTGTCCCAGCGCTGGAACAGCTCGTACTGGCTGGAGGTAGGCTCCTTGGTCTGGTCCCAGTAGGCGGGGCTGGTGCTTTTGGCTGCCAAGGTGGCCGCCTTGTAAGTCTGGAACTTGGCTGCGTGACCACCGGCGCGGGCAACCTGGTCAATCATCTCTTTGGCGCGCTCGAGCGAGCCCTCGTGGTTCACACCAATCTCGGCGATCACGTACGGGTTCAGGTAGTCATAAACCTTGCCGTTGAGTTCGAAGTTGATCATTATTGCCTCTTTATCGTGCGCTGGTTTGCGCGTAGTAGCGGAACGGATCGCTCGCGGGTTTGGCCGCGGCAAGATATTCCGGCAGTGCTTCAAGATTACTAATCAGTGTCAGGTCGCCACCATCGATGGCCGGTTGTACGTTTTCGTAGCCGCTGAGCGGAAGCACCAGGACCTTGCAGCCGAGCGCGAGCCCCTCGAACAGCGTGGTGCTGAAGGCGCCTATGAGGTACTCGCTGCGACTGACGAGGTCGAGGAAGATTGGGTCGCGGTGGCTAAGCGAGAAGTTGGCTGGCAGCGGGCCATCGGTGGCGGAGATTGCCTCACCAAGCGCGCGATAGTCGTCCAGCGACTCGTTTGGGTGCAGGCGATAGATGACACTGTGGTCGGAAAGCGCGCGGGCCACGCCAACCGCCGCCTTGAACAGCTCCCCGCCAATGGCTCCCTGACTTGTGAACAAAACCTGCTTTGGCACAATGCGGTTCTCGGCGAGCGCCTTGGCGCGATACTCGGCGAACGGTTGCGTGGGACCGGTGACCAGCGGCCTGGTTCCCTTGGGCAGCGCGATTCCGCTGGACGAACTGCCCCAGTACTCCCCCCAGGTGGCGATGCGGTCGGCTACCGAATCAACCTGCTGGTGGCTGCGGAACAGGCCGGTTCGCGGATAACTGTATGCGGGGTGATACTTGCTGATGAACCCGTGCTGAATCTCGGTAACTGTGAGGCCGGCCTTTTTGCCAGCCAAAACCAGCGATGGCTCCGAGTAGGCGTTGACTATGTAGAGCTCCTTGGCGCATAGATCGCGGAACAACTTGCCGAAGCCAAGCTGGTCGATGAGCGTGCGACGCACCAGGTACTTGGGGTACTTCTCAAACTTCTCCAGCTTGATCTGGAATGTCGTCTCGAACGCGGTCACAATCTTCATCCAGCGGTTCTCGGCATTCTCACGACTGGTGATTCGCAGGTTCTTGTTCACCTGCTCGGTGTACTGCTGGGAGAAGAAATCACGCAGCCGGCCGAGGTCCAGCTCGGTTGGGTCCGCGGCGTGGGCCTCAGCATTGAAATCGAAGTCGATGATGCGGAAGCTCTTTCCCTCCGCTTTCAAACGCTCGATGATTGCGTCCGAGTATGGTTCGCCGCCGGCCACGCGCCTGCGGAATGGCACGACGATGGCGTCAACCTTGGGGAGGGCGGTGAGGTCTGGCAGGGGTGGCAGCCCCTCCTCCAGCTCGGGCTTGGCAAAGTTTGGGTGCGGGTTGTCAAACAGCGCCAACTCTTGAGCCACGGCGTAGAAGATTCGGGTGCGCAGCAGCGGATAGAGCTGAACCCCGGAGAACCTGGCCTGCACGGCCCCTGCACGGCGCTCCACGCGGTTGAACTCGTCCCAGAACTCTACGAATCTCACTTAGCGATTCCCTTCAGCACGGCGTTGTAGCCGGCTCCAATAACTGCGATGTCGAATCGCTTCACGCTCTCGGCGATGCCGGCGGCAAGCTGGGCCCGAAGCATAGCGTCGGCCATCACTAGCTCGATCGCGTCGGCAAGCGCCGCAGAATCGCGCTGCGGCACCAGGAGACCACTTACCTGATCGGTGATCACCTCATCGATGCCTGGCAGGTTGCTTGCGATAACGCACACCTTGCCGGCGGCGCCCTCGAGCAGAGTCACCGGCAGACCCTCCTGATCTCCGTTTGCGGCGGTAACGCTCGGTATCAGCATCAGCTCGCTCTGGGATATGGCCAAGTGCACGGCATCGCGGCCCTGCTGCCCCCGGAACTCAACGTCGAGCCCCTGGGCTTTCAGTTCTAGCTCGCCGCGGATGGGGCCATCACCGATGACCACCAGTTTTCCTAGCCTGCCGCCGCGCGCCTTGATTTCGCGTAGCGCCTCAAACAGGTACTCGATTCCCTTTTTCTCAACTAGGCGACCCACCACAAGCATCTGCCCGGGGATCTTGGCAGTCCGCTCGGCGAGTTCTCCTACCGAGCGCGTGTCAACGCCCATCGGCAGCAGCGAAATCTTCTCGGCCGGCTGACCCCATTCAACTAGCCTGGCCTTCATCTGGGAGTTCACGGTGGTGATCGCCGCGGCCCTACCGAAAACCCAACGCTTAAGCGCCAGAATTGGCGAGGCGTTTAGCGCGTAGATATCGCCGCCGTGGGTGGTAACCAGAAGCGGCACCGATGGCGCGGCCAGGGTTGCCAAGATTCCCTGTGGAATCACCCAGTGGGCGTGGATCGCCGCGGGGTTCAGCTGACGCACCAGCCTGCGAATGCCGTAGAACTGGAAGTGGGCGAGCAGCGGAACCTGTAGCAGCCGCGACTTTCGCGCCTTCAGGTTGTCGAGAATCGCCCCGTGTGCCAGGTCTTCCCAGCGGCTGAAGAAGTAGCGGTACCGCAGAACGTGGATGCGCTCAGAGCCATCGGGCGAGGTCATGGTCTCGGCTGGCGCAGCGCCAGGGGTCATCGGTGTGAACACGGTGACATCGAAGTCTTTGGCCTGCTGCCAGGCGAGGTCCAGCACAAAGGCCGGAGTGCCATCGCCGGGGGTGCCCGGAAAGGTGGATGCGAGCACCAGCAACTTTGGCTTCATAAGGTAATTTTAGGAGCGAACCTCACTGAAAGGCGTCGGCTTGCGAGTTCTCATTCTCAACAGCGATTCACCCAAGAATCGTGGCGACCGCGCCATTCTCGCCGGAAACATCGAGCTGGTGAGGAGCGTCTATCCAGACGCCCACATTTGGAGCCTCTCTCAGTACCAGGACCGCGACCAGGAGTGGTTTGGAATCAACTTCCACCCCATGTCGCCTTACTCGGTGAAGCCTGGAGACTTCGTCGCGTTGCTCAAGCACGCCAAGTCGGCGGACCTCATCCTGTGGGGCGGCGGCGAGATTCTGAAGGACTACACCAACAAGCTGAGCCTGTTCTACTGGGCCATCAAGCTCTGGGCGGTGTCCAAGGTAAACAAGAACCTGGTGGGCGCCTTTCAGGGAATTGGCCCAACCAGCGCCAACGTCTCAAAGCGCGTGATTGCCTTTACCGTGAGCCGCTGCGCCGCGTTCCTAGTGCGCGATGCCGAGTCGAAGGAGAAGTTGGAAAACTGGGGAGTCAAGATACCGGTTCTCTCCTCGTACGACCCGGCCGTGTTCGACACCGTCAAGCCACTCAGCCCGGACGTTTGGAACGACTTCGCCGAGACCCAGGGCGTTGACTCGCACTTCCTGCACAACTTTGCTGGCTTTGGCCTGCGCCGCTGGTTCCACTACAGCCACTCTGGCTGGCTGCCGGCCAAGTTCCGCTTCTGGGCAAAGAAGGACGCCGGCAACAGCCCGCAGCTGGAGACCTACTTGGGCAACCTTGCCCTGCTGGCCGACAGCGTTGTTGAGGAACACGACGTAAACCTCGTTTTCTTCCCAATGCACGTGAGCGCCAGCGAGAACGATCCCGAATTCGCACGCCAGGTTGTGGCCCGAATGAAGCACGCGGGCCGCACCACCGTTATCGCCGATGACAAGATCTCGCCAGACGACTACCTTTCTATAATCAGCCACGCCAGGTTCTTCGTTGCCAGCCGCCTGCACAGCGCAATTCTTGCCACGGTGGCCAACGTGCCGGCTATCTGTCTCTACTACGTTGACAAGGGCAGGCTGTTCTTCGAGCAGGTTGGTCTGCAGCGCTACAGTCGCGATATCAAGGTCATGCTGGAACCGGGTTGCGCTGATGACTTGGCCAAGCTGGTTGGCGAACTCGTGACCGAGGCGGATGCCGTGAAGGCACAGCAGCTGAGCGCGCTGGCCACGATGCGCGGGCAGATTCGCACCGACTTCATCGCCGGCCTTGCCGCCGCCCACTTCGCCGAGCCGGGCAAGTGAAGAAGTTCGCGCTTAAGACCGTTCCCTGGGTCTTCTACGCCCTCGTGGCGGTGTTCGCCTTCTTCTATCTGAAGGGGCTCGACTGGGCCACCCTCGCCAAGGTGAGCATCGACTGGCGGTGGATGCTTGCAGCCACAATCGCATCCATCGCAGTGCGCTACTGGTTTGCCGGCATCTGGATGTTCCTGCTGCGCAGCCTAAACGCCAACCTCGCCGGGCAGGAGCGAGAGCTGTTCCTCGTGTACGCCAAGAGCTGGCTGGGCCGCTACATTCCCGGTGGCGCCACCTGGATTCTGGGCAAAATCTACTTTGCAACCAAGTTGGGAATCTCTAAGACCAAGTTGGGAATCTCCAGTTTCCTCGAGGGCGCACTCCAGATCATCGTTGTCCTTATTTCTGCCGCTGGAATGCTGGCGGTTGATCCGCACGTTCAGAAGCTTGGCCGAACCTGGGTTTGGCTGCTCCTGTTGGCCGCGGTGGTTGGGCTGGTAACCGTTTACCCTCCGGTATTCAATCGGGTGATTCAGTTTGGCTATCGCAAAGTTCGAAAGCAGAGCATCGACGACGAACACCTGCCGAACACGGCAACGATGGGCAAGGGGATTCTGGCTTTCCTGGTCTCCAGCATTCTGTCCGGGCTTTCGTTCTATTTTGTGGCCGCGTCGGTTGACCCGGCGCTGAGCTGGTCATCGGTGGCATTTATTGTGGGTGCTAGCAACCTCGCCAGTGCGCTGAGCATGCTGGCAGTATTTGCCCCCGCCGGCCTCGGAGTGCGCGAGGGCGTACAGCTTTCGATGCTGCTGCTGGTTATGAATCCCGAGCAGGCACTGGTGGCAACTGTCCTGATGCGCCTTTGGAGCATTGTGATGGACGCAGCCTTCGCAGGGCTCGCCTGGATTATGCGCCGACTAGGCTAGAAACATGACTTACGGCGACGAAGCAGCTCGATTCAAGGTAACCAAGGCAGTCATTCCTGTTGCAGGGCTTGGAACCCGATTCCTGCCGGCAACCAAGGCGATGCCAAAAGAGATGCTCCCCATCGTGGACAAGCCCGTCATCCAGTTTGTGGTTGAAGAGGCCGTGAACGCTGGCCTAGCCGACATCCTCATGATTACTGGCCGCAACAAGAACACCCTAGAGAACCACTTCGATCGCGTTGCCGAGCTTGAGTACACGCTAGAGAACAAGGGTGACACCAAGAAGCTTCAGCAGGTTCAGGCATCCAGCCAACTTGCCGACATCCACTACACCCGTCAGGGTGATCCACGCGGCCTGGGCCACGCCGTTCACCGCGCAAAGAGCCATGTTGCGGAACACTCCTTCGCCGTGCTCCTAGGCGACGACGTTATCGACTCACGCGATGAGGTTCTGCCAAAGATGATCGCCGAGCACGAGGCCGATGGAAGCAACGTGATCGCCCTCATGGAGGTGGACCCATCCATGATCCACATGTACGGCTGCGCCTCGATTGAAACCACCGATGACCCTGACGTGGTTCGAGTGACGGGTCTGGTTGAGAAGCCGGAGCCTGGCACCGCGCCGTCGAACCTCGCTGTCATTGGTCGCTATGTGCTCCGTGCCGAGATGTTTGAGATCCTCGAGGACACCGAACCCGGCCGAGGTGGAGAAATCCAGCTCACGGATGCCCTACAGACCGCGGTTGCGGATCCGGGCCGCGCCGGCGGCGTTAAGGGTGTCATCTTCCGCGGTCGTCGCTACGACACCGGCGACAAGCTGGACTTCATCAAGGCCACCCTACGCATTGCGGTTGACCGCGATGACATTGGAGCCGACCTGCGCGAGTTCCTCAAAGAATTCACGCCAACCATCTAGACCGGCCGGTATCGGCGGATGCGCGAAACAGCGGTCGAAGCTTCCAGCCCCTTAGCTAGGAACGCCTACCTGGATTTTCTGCGGGCACTTGCCATCACTAGCGTGGTGTTCGTGCACTCGGCGTCTTACCTAGATGACCACCTCAAACCCGTAGGCGCACACCTGCCTCCGCTGCTTCGCCTGTTCACCGACCTGGGCGCCTATGGCGTTCCGCTGTTTTTTGTGATTTCCGGTTGGCTGCTGCAGCAGATTTACGGTGACGGTTCCTGGAAAGCGCGCAGTTACTTTGCACGTCGGTTTGCTCGAATCTATCCCCTTTGGGTGGGGTTCCTGGTGTTCTCATTCTTGGTGCCAGCTCTCGGACTCCAAACCGGAATCAGCGAGCTGCTGGCAGGTCAGCCGCTCGGCAACTGGGTTCGCGGAGCGGCAGTGATTGTGCTTGCCGCAACCACCTTCACTCTCTGGGTTAGCCCCGAACTTTGGAACCGCGTGGTTCCAGGCGGATGGTCAATCCAGGCAGAGGTTGGACACTACCTGGTGTTCCCGTTGCTTCGACGGCTACGCAGTTACCAGATTGTTGGCGCGATTGCTCTGGTGCGCCTGGCCACATCGGGACTGTCCATCGCAGCCCAAAACCTCCCGATGGGAAATGCGCGTTCCCTCATCGAGGCTTGGATTCGACTCGGCCTGTCTGACAGCCTGGTCTTTTTTGTATTTGGGATGGTGGCCTGCCGATGGTTTGCATCTAGGCGGCATCTCGGTTGGCGCGATCTACTAGCGGCGCTGCTGCTAGCGGAGTCGCTGCTGCTATGGGTCCCGGACATCCTCCTAATACCAAGCAAATTCGTCTACATTGGGGTTTGCCTGGCCATCACGCGTTTGGCCCTCATGGCTGGACGTTCCTGGCCCAGTGTGAATGCCGTGGGACGCTACTCCTACTTTGTGTATTACGCACACTTTTTTGTTCTTCACTCCATTGTTTCCGTACTCTTGGCCACTGGTGGCATAGTTGCGGTGGCTAGTTCCACTTTGTCGGCCATCGCCTCAATGATTTTGCTCGCGGTATTCACGCTTGCGGCTAGCGTCGTACTGGGCAAGTTTTCTTGGCGCTTCATCGAGAAACCCATCATGGATTGGTCTAGGCGCTTTTGACTCGTAAGGTTGAATGCATGCCAATCAAAGTGGTGTTTCTCGCCATGTACTTCGAAGCCTGGGACGCCCTGGACGAGGTCTATCGCATCATGGCCGCCGACCCGAGGTTTGAGGTGCAGGTTGTCTCTATTCCGCGCCGACTAACCGGTGAGGTTGACTTCGGCAACGAGAATCTGGTGAGCTCCTACCTCGACTCGGTCGGAATCCCCCACGAGCGTCTGAACTCGTCAGACCCAGATGCGGGGCCAGCAAGGATGCGAGAGCTGGCGCCAGACTACGTGTTCATCAACTACCCGTGGCAGCGCAACTACCAACCGGGATACAGGGTTGAAAAACTGACGGAATTCACGAGGGTTTGCTACGTGCCCTACTACTCCATGCCGCTGGTTAATGAACCCGGAGACCAAGGAGTTGCAAGCCACCTCTACGAGCAAAGGTCCCACCAGCTCGCCTCGCTGATCTTCACTCAGGACGCTGCACTTCTGGACGCCTTCGCAACCACCGAACGCGGAGACGGCTACATACACCTGACGGGTTCCCCAAAGATCGACAGGCTAATGGCCCTCGCAAATGATGGCGTTGGAACTTGGCCTATCACGGCTTCCGAGCCCGGCCCCAACCGCCTCGCTGCGGGTCGCCCATTCCGAGTTGTCTGGGCGCCGCACCACTCATATTCGGCGGCCTGGCTCAATTTTGGGATGTTCGCTCAGACCCATCGCGAGATGCTAACCCTGGCGCTTCGTCACCCAGAGATTGACTTCGTGCTGAGGCCTCACCCGTTCCTGTTTGGCACGCTGGTTGACCGCGCCGTGCTGACCCAGACGGAGCTCGACAACTGGCTCGAGGACTGGAACGACCTCTCCAACACGGCCATCCACACCGATGGCGAGTACGCCACGCTGTTTAAGGCGACAGATCTGCTCGTGACCGACGGCATCTCGTTCATCGGGGAATACCCCTTGGTTACCGGTAGACCCAGCGTGTTCCTTGAGAACCGGGGCCACTGGGAGTTTTCGCCGCTTGGTGAAATTGCGGCCGAGGCAAACATTCGTCTCACATCGATGGATGCCTTCGAGCAGCTGCTAGACGAGGTTCGAACCCAGGGGCTTCCGGACCGGACCGAGCAGATAGCCGCGCTGAGGTCGGCTGCTAGCCCTTATCCAGGCCAGGCAGCTAGACGGATAGTAGAGACTGTTGCTGCCGACTCGGCGGCCGGTACCCCGCTGGTGGACAAATCGCTGGTTCGGCGAATCCCCTGGGAACTACGGGAAGGCCGAGAACCGCAGGTTGACTAGCCGCTAGGTGCGGCTGGCCAGACGCCAACTGGCCGTCAAGGCTGGGTCGGCGCCAGTAACTACTTGGTTGCCGTTGGAGTTGGGGTTGGCTTTGGAGCCGCAGGGTAGGTGATTGTCACGTTGCCAACATCGCTCGGTACCAACTCGAACCAGGTGTTTCCGGCGGCCAGCTTAACCGGGTTTCCGGTTGGGTCGGTGAGTTGGACGTAGCCGGCCTGGGTGGTTTTGGTCCAGGTGACCTTGAGCGCGTCACCGTTGCTAAACACGGTTCCGGTGCCGCTTCCCTCTAGCAGGGTCTTGGGCACGAAGCCGTAGCGCGGATCCTTGAAGGAGCGGTCAACCGCAACGCGAAGCACGACTACGTTCACGGCCGAGATCTGCTGCTTGTCGCCGGCGTCGGTCAGTGGCTTGCCATCCTGGGTGCGAAGCCAGAGGCCGTTCTTCCAGTTCCAGAGTGCTGTGGCGGCGGGGAACTGCGCCTTCACGGAAATTACAGGCTTACCTTCGGTTGCCGCGGAAGATTGGGCAGGGTCTGCTACGAAGCTGAGGAAGGGTTTTGGGGCACCCAGGTTCATGTGCTGCGACTGTTGGACCTGCGCGTTTACAAACAGGTTATGTGGTGCAACGCGGTCGGTCACGCGAGTCATGGTCTTCTTGCCCAGCTCGCTGGTCTCGGAGCCGTTGTAGATTCCGGTGGCCTGCATAGCCCGCACGAAAGGTGCCTGTCCTCCCGAGTAGTTGATGATTCCGCCGAATGCCGTGGCTAGGTCTGGGTCCATCGGGCGAACTGAGCGAAGTGGACCAAACTGCACAGGCATCTTGGAGTGCCAAATGGCAAGGAACCTGGTGAGTCCGCCCTCCACCATCTCATCGATGACCACGTCTGTTGAGTTGAGACCCAGCTGCGGGCGAGCCTCGGAGGAGTTATCGATCTTGCCCATCACAACCGGCCCGGCAAGGAACGCATTGCTTCCCTCCGGGTACTCAACACCGGTGAGCGGTGCTGCCACCATCGGTGTTGGAGTGGGGGTTGGGGTTGGGGTGCTGCTACCGCTTGGGCTGGCGCCAGTGGCCGAGGCGCATCCGCCAAGAAGTGCGGCGGTGGCCGCGATAGAAAGAATTTGGGCGGTGCGGTTGATTCTCGACATGAATCAAACCTAAGCGAGCGGCGAGCCACCCACTAGGCTGACACGCGATTCTTAAGCCAGACCTAGGTCTTCCAGACCCACGGCGCTGAGGTACTTGTATCCCTTGGCCTCAATGACCTGCTGCGCACCGGTGTTGCGGTCAACCACGGTTGCAACCGCCACGATGGTCGCCCCGGCGGCCTCCAGGGCCTCGGCAGCGGTGAGCGGCGAACCACCGGTGGTGCTTGTGTCTTCTACAACCACAACTCGGCGACCCTTCACGTCCGGCCCCTCAACCTGGCGACCCATGCCGTGCGCCTTGGCGGCCTTACGCACCACAAAGGCATCGATGGCGCGGCCGCGGGCTGCAGCCTGGTGCATGACGGCGGTTGCCACGGGGTCGGCACCCATGGTGAGACCACCGATTGCGTCAAACTCGGTGATGCCAGCCTGGTCAAGTAGGTCTAGCATGACCTGACCGATGAGCGGAGCCGCCTCGTGGTGCAGCGTGGCGCGGCGGAGGTCAACGTAGTAGTCGGCCTCCATGCCCGACGAAAGGGTCACTCGGCCGTGAACCACGGCAAGTTCCTTGATGAGTTCGACGAGACGTGGCTTAGCGGACGAGTTAAAGGTCATGGCTTAAGTTTAAGGAATGCGCATAGCAACCTGGAACGTAAACAGCATCCGCACCCGCGTTGGTAGGGTAACCGACTACCTCAGCAGGGCCAACCTGGACGTACTGGCGATGCAGGAGATCAAGTGCAAGCCCGAGCAGTTCCCGGTTGCAGAGTTCGAGGCCCTCGGCTACGAGGTCACACTGCACGGCCTGAACCAGTGGAACGGCGTTGCCTTTGCACACAGGATTCCGGCCGAGGACGTTGAGATTGGGTTCGCCGAGATGCCGGCATTTGGAAAGCCAGGCAAGGAGCCAGAGCTGGAGGCCCGCGCCATCGGTGCCACCTTCAACGGGGTTCGACTCTGGAGCCTCTACATTCCTAACGGGCGCGAGCTCGGCGACCCGCACTACGACTACAAGTTGGAGTGGCTGGACCGCCTTGCCGCCGCAAGCGCCGAGTGGCTGGAGCACGAACCCGGCCTGCCATTGGCGCTGATGGGCGACTTCAACATTGCGCCTCTCGACGAGGATGTCTGGGACATTGCCGACTTTGCCGGCTCAACCCACGTTTCGGCCCCGGAGCGCGAGGCATTTGAAGTCTTCGAGCAGATTGGCCTGACCGATGTTGTTCGCCCGAGGGTTCCCACCGGCTACACCTACTGGGACTACCAGCAGCTGCGCTTCCCGCGCAACGAGGGAATGCGAATTGACTTCATCCTGGGTTCCGAGGCCCTCGCGGAACGAGTTGTAGCCGCAGAGATCGTGCGCGACGAGCGCAAGGGTGAGGGTCCGAGCGATCACGTTCCGGTTGTCGTAGAACTCGCTGATTAACCCACCGTTCACCGAGTAAAGAGATACTAAGTTCAGTTTTAGAAACTGGGAGACAAAATGGCCGAGAAAAAAGCGACAGTACTTTTCGTTTGCGTTCATAACGCTGGACGCTCCCAGATGGCCGCCGGCTACCTGCAGCACCTCGCGGGTGACCGCATCGAGGTTCTCTCTGCTGGAACCGAGCCAAAGGACCAGGTCAACCCATCTGCTGTTGCAGCGATGGCGGAGGAGGGTGTGGACATCGGTGCCAACACCCCGAAGGTGCTAACCACGGAAGCGGTCCAGGAAAGCGACTACGTGATCACCATGGGTTGCGGCGACACCTGCCCATTCTTCCCAGGCAAGACCTACCTTGACTGGCCGCTAAGTGACCCGGCGGGCAAGGGTGTTGAGGATGTTCGCCCTATCCGCGACGAAATTAGAGCCAAAGTTGAGGCTCTAATCGCCGAGATAGACCAAAAGTTTTAGCTTAAAGCGGCTTTCCGCAGCGCATCGATGATCGGCTGCGCCCGCCTATCCATTCCAGCCGGGTTTGGTACCCGCTGCGGAACGTAGGCATAGACAATCTCTCCAACGGGATCGGCAACAACTATTCCTCCGCTGTAGCCGTCGTGCCCAAACGCACGGTAAGAGCCGAATGGGATTGCGGTGGTTGCCTTCATGAAAAGCACTCCGTGGCTTCGCGGGTTTGCCCCGGACACCCAGTCTGGGCCGAAAACCTGCGTCTGAGCGAATGCCTCGAGGGTTTGAGCCGAGATGCCGGAGTCACCCTGCCCGTAGCCGGTTGCCCACTGGAATAGTGCCGTGAGCCCGCGTGCCGATGCCACGCCGGATGCCGATGCAAGACCCGCCCGCATTCCCTCGAGCGACGAGATAAACGTTGCCGGTACGTCGCGACTTACGTGTTCTTCCAGCGGGTTCATCCTGGCGATTGGCTCGTCCGAGCCCGGCAGTGGGAGCTGAGGTAAGAGGTCAACAACCTTTGACTCAAACTCCGGTTGAATGCCGATAAACGCGTGTGCGCCAGCAGGCTTCCGAAGTTCCGCCTCGTAGTACTCCTGGATGGTCTTGCCCGTGAGCCTGCGGCAGAGCTCTCCAGCCAGGGGGCCGATGCTGAGGGAGTGGTATCCAAAGCCGTGACCAGGGTGCCAGAGCGGCATCTCGGCAGCCAGCAGGTCTGCGGCCGCCCTGCCATCCATTAGCTGCTCGGGCCTGAGACCGGCTCGGGTCTCGGGCAGCCCCGCCTGGTGGCTGAGCAGCTGTCGAACAGTAATGTTCTGCTTGCCTGAAGCGGCAAACTCAGGCCAGTAGTGGGCAACCGTCTGATTTAGGTCCAACAGATTTAGGTCAACCAGCTTTGCCATTGTCATGGCAGTGAGTGCCTTGGTGACCGAATAGACAACAGTCAGCTCGTCCGGCTGCATTCCGCAGGCGAGGTCAACAACAAGCTTGCCGCCAACATAGGCGGTGAACTGGGCAGGATCTCCCGAGTCAGCTATTTTCTGAAATTGTTCCGCTACGCCCTGAAATCTGGCATCAACGAAGCTGGAGGTCAGGCTCACAATTCCTCGCATCTAGTTAGAACAGGTGGTGCTTGAACCCTTGGTACCGCGAACCCAGGTGGGGAGGGTAGTAGGGGCAGGTGTTCCCGAAGCCGAGGGGCTTGGGCTAGCCGACGAAGATGGGCTGGGGCTGGCCGACGGATCCGACTGGGCGCCTATACCTGGATTGCTGGCCGCGAGAATGAGAGGCTCATCGTTGACGAGCTTCTGGAACAGCTGCTGGGCCTGATCCGGGATGAGTTGAACCCTGCCCTGATTTGGTGCAGGCAGGCCGCCGCGCGATGGAGCCTGAATGAACGTCATGTTCTCCGGGCTCACGTGCTTGAACGCGCCCGCGAGCGCAACCAGGGTGTTGAGGTCAGTCAGTGTGCTGCTCAGGGTCATGTTGCGGGCCGCGGCTTCGGCCAGGCTGTACAGATAAACCGGGTTGGTGAGAACGCCTGAGCTCTTGACCTTGCGGAACAGCGAGCTCATGAAAACCTGCTGGTTACTGATGCGACTGAGGTCGCTTCCGTCACCGATGCCATGGCGGGTGCGCAGGAACTGAAGCGCCTGAAGACCCTGCAGGGTGTGGGTTCCGGCTGTCAGGTTCAGGTGCGTATAGGTGTCGTTGATGGGGTTCGCCACACAAACGGTCACACCACCGATGGCGTTCGACATCTCGATTACGCCCTTGAAGTTGATCATCGCAAGGTAGGGAATCTTCAGGCCGGTGATTGCCTCAACTGTTAGCAGGGTGCAGCCGGGTCCGCCATTGGCGATGGTGGCGTTGATCTGTCCGAGGCTCTGCGGCAGGTAACCGGGGCCGCCGGTGGTGCTCGGGCACGCCGGCCAAGGAACCATAAGGTCGCGCGGGAAGCTGAGGGCCACCGCGTTTTTGCGATCCGCGGATACGTGCAGCAGGATGATCACGTCAGCGAGGTTGCTGGTGATACCCGAGCCAAAGCCACCACCCTGACCGGCGCGAGTATCCGAACCAACCAAGAGCATGTTGATTGGGCCCTCGAGGTTCTTTGGGGCCGCGATGATGTTTCCGTTGGCATCACGCAGTGTGGTTGCGTTCGCGCTTATCTGGCTGTTGAGGTTTACCGCCGAATACCCAACAACTACCAGGGCAGAGGCAACGAGAACGGCTAGCGCGCGCGACGCGAGACCGAAAAAGTTTCGGGCCGAGGAGCGAGGACGCAACACGCCGTGGCGCGGATTGACGCGTTGCGACTTTGGCGTGTTGTTTGTCACTCTTCTACCTCTAAAAGACTGGCGGAGGCCGTGGGATTCGAACCCACGAAGCATTGCTGCTCACTGGTTTTCAAGACCAGCTCCATCGGCCGCTCGGACAGGCCTCCGGAAACAAGTTTAGCCGAGCGACCTGCTAAAGAGTATGCCTTCGAATCCTGAGAGAACTCTGGCCACGCCATCGTCTTCAACCGAGGCGGTCACGGCAATTGCCGCGGCGAGTACATCGTCGGGTCCCTGTCCCATTGCGAACGAGAGCCCCCCGCTCGCCGCCGCCCACTCGAACATGGCTATGTCGTTGCGGCCATCGCCCACTGCGATGGTCTGGTGCGGCTGCACGGCAAGGTGCTGTCGCACCTTCTCGAGCGCGGAGCCCTTTGTGATTCCTCGGGGACTGATGTCGAGCCAGGCCGTGTAACCAATTGCGTAGGTAACCGAGTGCAGGCCGATTCCCGAGATTAGGTCCAGGAACTCATCCACATCGTGCTCGGGTGAAAGCACAACGACGCGGCTCACCGGGTGACTCATAAGGTCTTCGAGCGGGGTCTCGTAGTTTTCCTCTCCTAGCGAGAACGCGGGGAAAGGCTTGTGGAAGCGGTAGCTGCCATCGATGTCTTCGACAGCGAAGTGGGCGTTGGGCAGTGTGGAGATGAGCTGGCTCAGAACCTCGCGAGGGTCGAAGGTTATTACCTCGTGCGGGCGATACCCCTGCTGATCGGCAGGATCTAGCTCCACGGTAACCGCACCGTTTGAACACACCACGAAGCCGGCGTCGATACCCAGTTCGCGAACCACAGGGATGGCGTTGGCCGCAGATCTTCCGGTGGCAACCACAACCTCGTGCCCTAGGGCTCGAACGCGCTGAACCTCGCGCACCACCTCTGGTGAAAGGAAGCCGTCATCGTGCACCAGGGTGCCATCGATGTCGAGCGCAATCAGCCAGCGGTCGTCGCCGACCACCTGCGGGTTTTGCTCGGCAGGGGTCACTTTAGGCCTTCGGTCGAATGAACTCTTGGCCACCCAGGTATGGGCGGAGGGCGGCAGGGATGCGCACCGAGCCGTCGGCCTGCTGGTGGGTCTCCAGAATGGCAACAAGCCAACGGGTGGTTGCCAGGGTTCCGTTCAGGGTGGCGACCGGGGCGGTCTTGCCATCCTCGCGGCGGTAGCGCACGTTGAGGCGGCGGGCCTGGAAGGTTGAACAGTTGGAGGTTGAGGTCAGCTCGCGATAAGTCTGCTGCGATGGCACCCAGGCCTCGGCATCAAACTTGCGGGCCGCGCTGGAACCAAGGTCACCTGCGGCGGTGTCGATAACGCGGTAGTGGAGCTCACATTTCTGCAACATCTGCTCCTGCCAGGCCAGCAGCTTGGCGTGCTCCTGCTCGGCCAGCTCTGGCAGCGTGTAAACGAACATCTCCAGCTTGTTGAACTGGTGCACGCGCAAAATACCGCCAACGTCCTTGCCGTAGGAACCAGCCTCGCGGCGGTAGCAGGTACTCCAACCCGCGTAGCGGTGGGTTCCGTCACCCAGGCCATCGATGATTTCATCGCGGTGATAACCGGCAAGGGCAACCTCGCTGGTACCTGTTAGGTACAGCTCGTCGGCGGGCAGGTAATAAATTTCGTCTGCGTGCGAGCCGAGGAATCCGGTTCCGGCCATGATCTCTGGCTTCACCAGCGTTGGGGTGATGAGCGCGGTGAATCCAGCCTCGGCGGCCTGATCCAACGCAAGGTTCATGAGCGCCAGCTCTAGGCGGGCACCCCAACCCTTGAGGAAGTAGAAGCGGGAGCCGGAGATCTTCACGCCGCGCTCGATGTCGATAATGTCCAGAGACTCGCCCAGCTTCTGGTGGTCCTTGACCTCAAAGTCGAAGCTTGGTTTTTCACCAACGTGCTTGAGAACCACGTAGTCGTCTTCGCCACCGGCAGGAACGCCCTCGATAACCACGTTTTCGATCTGCCAGAGAATTCCGTCGAGCGCCTTCTGGGCCTCGCCTGCGGCGGCATCGGCAGCCTTAACTCGGGCAGCGAGCTGCTGAACCTGAGCAAGAAGAGCGGGCTTCTCGTCCTTGCTGGCGGCCGCAACCTGCTTACCGAATGCGTTCTGCTCGGCACGCAGGGTCTCGAACTCGCGCAGCTGGGACCGGTAAGCCTGGTCGGCCGCAGCGGCCTGATCCACCAGCGATTCATCGGCGCCGCGGGCGCGCTGGCTTGCCTTGATGGCGTCTGGATTCTCACGAAGCAGGTTGAGGTCAATCACGGTTTAAGCCTACCTTCACCCAAGACCGAGCCCCCGCCTCGTCACGGGTGTTGTTAGTCTGAACGGGTGGGCAGCACCGCAGTTATTTACAACCCCCAGAAGGTGGATAAGGCGCGCCTGCAGATTGCAGTGGATCGTGCCCTCTCTCAGTCTGGCGAGCGTCGCGCAACCTACCTGCCAACCACTGACTCAAGCCACGGCCACCTCCAGGCGCGATCGGCTCTGGAGGCCGGAAACACCCTCATTATTGTTGCCGGCGGCGATGGCACCATTCGCGCGGTTGCGGAGGTTCTCGCCTACACCGATGTGAGCATTGGCCTCATTCCTCTGGGCACAGGCAATGTCTTGGCCCGCAACCTAGGGGTGCCTCTCGGCAGCCTATCCCGAGCTGCCCTCAAGGCAGTGCGCGGAGAGAATCACCGCATTGACCTGGGGCGGGTCACGCTGGAGCGGGCAGACGGCAGTTCAAGTTCGCACAGTTTCGCAGTGATGGCGGGTCTGGGTCTCGACGCCAAAATCATCATGAACACCGACGACGACCTAAAGCGAAAGTTGGGTTGGGTGGCCTACGTGGAAGGTGGGCTTCGAAGCCTTCCGGTTCGGTTCGAACGAATGGATGTATCGGTGAACGGCCACCCCGTAAGGCGCTTCAAACTGCACTCGCTGTTGATTGGGAACTGCGGGTTTCTGCCCGGAAACATTAACCTCATGCCGGATGCCCAGCTGGACGACGGCCTGCTAGACATTGCAACCGTTGGGCCGCGACGAGTCTGGAACTGGATTGACTTCTGGAACAGGGTTACCTGGGTGAACTTCCTTCGCGGCCGAGTGGTGGGCGCATCGGAGTTGGCAGACTTCACTGCAAACGTGAAGACATTGGGCAACCTCTCGGGCAAGAGCATCGAGGTGAATCCGCTGCACGAGGTGGATGTTCAGCTGGACGGCGACTCGTTCGGACAGATTATTGCCGCCCGCTTCGATGTGCTGCCGCAGGCTCTAAGCATCCGACTCTAAATGGCTAGACGCCACTCTTTGGCATCTAGTGTCCGCTGCGGAGCGCCTCGAGCCAAGCTCTGGCCTCCGAGTACTCACCGTTAGAGTTGTTGCCGTTTGGAACAGACTCCTGCTTGTCTGCTCTTGGATAAGAACCCAGGAACGTGACCTTCGGGCTGAAGCGATACAGACCCCCGAGGGCCTCGCCAAGTCCGGCGTCCTGAATGTGCCCCTCGGCATCGATGTTGAAGCGGTAGCGACCCAGGCGGTCTCCAATCGGGCGGCTCTCAATTCGAGTGAGGTTCACGCCGCGGGCAGCAAACTGCTCGAGCATCTCAAGCAGGGCTCCCGGGCGGTCGCTCGGCAGCTCAACAATCACGGAGGTCTTGTCACGCCCAGTTGGTGTTGGCTGTACGTCCGGTAAACCAACCTGGATGAATCGGGTCTGCGCGTGCTGGTTGTCCGCGATGTTACGCGCCAGTATCTCAACGGCGTAGTGGTCTGTGATGTGGGTGGTGGACACCGCGGCATCCGCGGCATCGGTGGTTAACAATTCCGCAGCGGCCGCCGCGTTGCTGGTGGCAGGAAGGTGAGCAGCGTTTAACAGGTTGGCTCTCAGCCAAGCCTGAACCTGGGCGTAGGCAACTGGGTGCGCCGAGACCTTCTTAACGTCAGAGAGCTTCGTGCCGGGGCGCGCCACCAAGTTGAAGTTCACGGGAACCAGGTATTCGCCGTAGATGCGCAGGTCACCGATGGTTGCCAGGGTGTCGAGAGTTGCGCTTACCCCACCCTCAACCGATGACTCCACCGGCACAACAGCTCTATGGCACTTGCCATCGATGACGGCGGCGAGCGCCTCCTGCACTGTACCCATTGCGAGCCATTCGGCGCCCACGGCCTCGGGAACCTGGGCCAACGCAAGCTCGGTAAACGTGCCAATCGGACCCAAGAACGCGTAGACCCTGGCGGTCTCGGGATTCTTTGCCGAAGTGTTACCTGTTTGCAATGACATACCTCAAGGGTAGCCGTCAGAATAGTTAAATGAATACGCGCGCAGGCCTGAGGGCTCAACAATCTGATCTGGTGAACATCGAGGGATTGGTGCGCGATTACTACGAGATTCATCCCGATGTTCGCGTTCAAGAACAGAAGGTGGTCTTTGGTACATCCGGCCACCGAGGTACCTCGCTCAACGGCTCCTTCAACGAGGACCACATCGCTGCAATCACTCAGGCCATTGTGGAGTACCGCGCCAGCCAGAACATTCATGGCCCAATCTATGTTGGCAAGGACACGCACGCCCTGAGCACTCCGGCCGAGCGAACCGCGCTCGAGGTACTTGCAGGTAATGGCGTTATTACCCTCGTGGACATTGAGGATGGCTACACCCCTACGCCTGCCGTCTCGGTGGCAATCATTAACCACAACCTCGGCAAGGTCAACGGTGACCCATCGATGGCTGACGGCCTGGTGATTACCCCAAGCCACAATCCCCCAACCGATGGCGGCTTCAAGTACAACCCTCCGCACGGCGGGCCTGCAGACTCCGATGCAACCAACTGGGTTGCCGCCCGCGCCAACGAGATCATCGCAAACGGCATGCGCGATGTTCTGCGCAGCAACCCGGAGCCTAAGGGCTTCGACTTCCGCGAAAACTACGTCACGCAGCTGTGCGATGTGCTCAACATGGAAGCAATCCGGGACGCACGCGTGTCCATCGGAGCAGATCCAATGGGGGGCGCCTCGGTCAACTACTGGGGTGCCATCGGCGAGCGCTACGGTTTGAACCTAACGGTGGTGAACCCGCACGTTGACTTCCAGTTTGGTTTCATGACACTGGACTGGGACGAGAAGATCCGCATGGACTGCTCGAGCCCATACGCCATGGCAAGTCTCATCGAGGGCAAGAGCCGATTCGAGATCTCGACTGGCAACGATGCCGATGCGGACCGACACGGAATTGTCACCGCCGACCACGGCCTAATGAACCCCAATCACTTCTTGGCCGTGAGCATCGACTACCTCTACCGCAACCGTTCGGGCTGGAACCCATCGGCAGCCGTGGGCAAGACCATGGTTTCGTCTGGAATCATCGACCGCGTTGTGGAGTCGCTTGGACGCAAACTCATCGAGGTGCCGGTTGGCTTCAAGTGGTTTGTGCCAGGGCTCATCGATGGCTCGGTTGGTTTTGGCGGCGAGGAGTCGGCGGGTGCATCGTTCCTGCGCCGAAACGGCCAGGCGTGGAGCACCGACAAAGACGGCCTGATTCTGGCTCTGCTGGCTTCAGAGATTAAGGCTGTAACCGGAAAGAGCCCGAGCCAGATTTATGCGGACCTCACGGGTGAGTTTGGCGCTCCGGCATACGAACGCATCGATGCCCCAGCCAGCCTGGAGCAGAAGAGCAAACTAGGCAAGCTGAGTGCCAGCGCCGTGACTGCTTCGCAACTTGCGGGAGAAGCGATCACCAAGATTGAGACCCATGCGGCCGGTAACGGCGCGGCTCTTGGCGGGCTTAAAGTGAGCACGGAGAGCGCCTGGTTTGCGGCTCGCCCATCTGGCACCGAGAACGTTTACAAGATTTACGGTGAATCGTTCCTGGGTGCCGAACACCTCAAGCAAGTGCAGGTCGAGGCGAAGGCTCTCGTTGACTCGGTGCTGGGCTAGCGCCTAGTAACTTGGTGCGTCATCTAGGTGAAAGTATCGCTCCAGCGTAATGAAGCCCGCTGCGTGCATATCTGCGGCTAGGTCGACGCCAACATATCTGAAGTGCCATGGCTCAAACTGGTAACCGGTAATAGAAGAGGCCCCTCTGGGGTAGCGTAAGACCCAGCCGTACCTCCACGAGTTTGCCGCCAACCACTTTCCCGCCTTGGTTGTCGAGAAACACTCGTATATGCGACAGGGCTGACCAACAGCAGCCAAGTCGGCGGCGAGCCCCGTCTGATGTTCGCTGTAACCGGGGCGGGCGGCCAGATTTTCTCCAACAGTGAGGCCGTATTTGGCCACATCGGTGCTGTGCACGGCTACCTGGGTTTTGTAGGAACGGTAGCCGCTCGAGAGCAGAAGTTTGCCTGCGCCGGCCTGATACATGGCGGTTGCCATTCGCTTGATTGCCTTGCCCGCAGGCTTGGCCAACTGTGCGGCCTGGGGGTTCAGGCCGGCGGCATCATCGAAGCGCGGTATCACGAGGTTGGCTGGCGAGTAGGTGATTGGGTTTAGCGGGCGACGTTTGTTGACTACAACCCACGGCGAACTTGCGATGTCAACCGAGAACTGATTTTTGTCGAAGGTAGCGCGCTGCCCTTGGTCGGGGGGTGCAGCAACAGCCCCTGATAAATTATTGACAAATGGAAATAAAATCAGGACCGAGACGGTTACTAAAGTTACTTTCCCATTAATTTTGGAGCGCATAGGCTTTAACTCTAAGCGCGAACCCCCCTACAGAAAGAGTGACTCCTTTTGTCACGTGAAGCACGTAAGGCCGCCGCGGCCGAATCCGCCAAGACCGGCGTAATGACTCACCGTCAGATCATGATGGTGCTTTTCGGACTAATGTCCGGAATGTTCCTGTCCTCGCTCGACCAGAGCATCGTGGGTAGCGCAATGCGCACCATCGCCGATGACCTAAAGGGCCTCGACCTACAGGCCTGGGTTACCACGGCCTACCTGATCACCTCCACAATCACCACCCCCATCTACGGCAAGCTTGGCGACATCTTTGGCCGTCGCCGCCTGTTCATCTTCGCCATCGGTGTCTTCGTTCTCGCATCCGTGGGCGCCTCGTTCTCGCACACCATGTACGAACTGGCAACCTGGCGAGCCATTCAGGGTATTGGTGCCGGTGGTCTATTCACCCTGGCCCTCACCGTGATGGCTGACATCGTGCCACCACGCGAGCGCGCTAAGTACATGGGTATGTTCATGGCGGTTTTCGGCACCAGCTCTGTCCTCGGCCCGCTGGTTGGCGGCCTGTTCGCCGGAACCGACCAGATCCTTTGGATCACCGGCTGGCGCTGGGTGTTCCTCATCAACCTGCCAATTGGAATCCTGGCCATGTTCATGGTGGTCAACTTCCTGCACATCCCGCACCACAAGAAGTCGGGTCGCATCGACTGGTGGGGTGCCGTCTCCATCATCATCGCCGTTGTGCCACTGCTGGTTGTTGCCGAGCAGGGTCGCGGCTGGGGCTGGGGCTCCGCAAACTCCCTCACCTGCTACGCTCTCGGCCTGGTAGGAACCGTTTCGTTCATTCTTATTGAGCGCAAGATGGGCAGCGATGCCCTGCTGCCGCTGAAGCTGTTCAAGAGCAGCGCGTTCAGCTTCTCCACCATCATCGGTGTGATTGTTGGTATCGGCATGTTCGGTGGAATGATGACCATTCCACTGATCCTGCAGATCGTTTACGGCGCCACCCCAACCGAATCCGGCCTGCTGATGCTGCCGATGGTTCTGGGAATGATGACCGCTTCGATCCTCTCGGGTCGCTTCACCGGTAAGACCGGCCGCTACAAGTGGTTCTTGGTTTCGGGCACCGCCTGCATGACTGTGGCCTACTTCTACCTCTCCACGCTCACCTTCAGCTGGGCAATCTGGCAGATCTCCATCGGAATGGTTCTTCTTGGCGTTGGTCTGGGTCAGCTAATGCAGACCCTGAACCTTGTGGCACAGAACTCGGTTGACGCACACGATATGGGTGTTGCCACCTCGGCCGCCACCTTCTTCCGCCAGATGGGTGGAACCGCCGGTGTTGCAATCTTCCTCTCGGTTCTGTTCAGCACCCTGCAGGACAAGGGCAAGCAGATGGGCGAGCAGATCTTTGCCGCCATCAAGGCAAACCCATCGCTGCTGGCACTGCCTCAGAACAAGGTGTTCGCAGACGCGGCCGCCGGCAAGGTCAACCTTGGCGACATGATCTCGAGCGACTCCTCGTTCCTCAAGACCGCCAGCCCCGAGCTGGGCAACCCAATCAAGGACGCCTTTGCCCAGTCGGCTGTGGCCGTTTTCGAGTCCGCAGCCATCGTTGTAGCAGTGGCCTTCATCCTGACCTGGTTTGTCAAGGAGATCAAGCTGCGCATGAAGAGCGGTGTTGAAGAGCGTGCCGAACAGCAGGCCGCCAACGCAGCCAGCATGCACTAGTTGAACTAACGCAAAATCCCCCGTCCGAGTGGCGGGGGATTTTCTTTTACCGCGAGGGGCCTCCGGGTTGCGGCTACCCGGCGTGGCTACTCGGCGAAGTTACTCGGCGAGCGCCTCGAAGTTAACATCCTTGCCCGCGAAGCGCTCACGCATCACCTGGATGGCCTCGGGGTTCTGATCCACCAGCACAAAACGGCGCCCCAGCTCAAGGGCAGCAGCACCCGTGGTTCCCGAGCCGCCGAAGAAGTCGATCACGAGGTCGCCCGGATTACTGGATGCCTGGATGATGCGGCGCAGAATCCCGAGTGGCTTCTGGGTTGGGTAACCCGTCTTCTCTCTGCCGGTTGGGCTCACTATTGTGTGCCACCAGACGTCGGTTGGAAGCTTGCCGCGCTCGGCCTTCTCTGGCGTCACCAGGCCGGGCGCCATGTACGGTTCGCGATCCACGGCATCGCTGTTGAAGAAGTAGCGCTTCGGGTTCTTCACGTAAACCAGGATGGTGTCGTGCTTTGCCGGCCAGCGGTTCTTGGCCTTGCCTCCGTAGTCGTAGGCCCAGATGATTTCATTCAGGAAGCAGTCTCGGCCAAAGAGCGCGTCCAGCAGAACCTTGGCGTAGTGTGCCTCTCGATAGTCCAGGTGCAGGTATAGCGTGCCAGTCTCGGACAGCAGACGCCAGGCCTCCTCGAGTCTGGGCTCCAAAAAGCCCCAGTAGTCGGCGAATTCGTCATCGTAGGAGAGCACGGTCTCGCGAACAATCTCGTAGCGCTGCCCCTTGAAGCCCACGCGATTACCCTCGTCCGAGCGCTTTGTGGTGGTGACTCCGCGTTCCTGTACCCTGCCCGTGTTGAAGGGAGGGTCGATGTATATCAGCTGCGCGCAACCATCGGGCATAAACTTCAAGGCGGGGAGGTTATTACCAATAACCACTTGACCCTGGGACACCGGTTGGCCTGGGATTTGAGTCACATAGAGAGATTAACAGTATGGAACCCAACGTCGTTCACAACACAGACCTTAGCCGCTATGAGATTTGGATTGGCGACGAGAAGGTTGGTCACGCCGACTACAGCGTGCGCCCTGGCGAGATTCACTTTGTGCACACCGAGGTTGACCCGGCCCACCAGGGCAAGAACCTGGCGGCCATTCTGATGCGGGAGACCCTGGCCGACGTTCGCGAGCAGGGCAAGGCGAAGGTGGTTCCGGTTTGCTCGTACGTGGTTCGCTACATGGAGCGTCACCCTGAAACCCAGGACATGCTGCTGAGCCCCATCGAGGAAGCGGTTGCCGCCTGCCAGATTCCTAAGCCAGAGAAGTTTGCCGCCAAGCACAACCTCGAGATGAAGAAGAGTGACCAGTAGCTACTGGAGCCGCGACTGGTACCTGGAGTTCAGTAACCAGCTAGCGGCGAATATCACCGCCCTCGATGATGCCATTGGGCTGATTCTGGTTGGTTCCACCTCGGACACCCATCGGGTTGACGAGTGGTCAGACCACGACTTCTTCGTGGTTACCGTTGAGGGTAGCGGCGAGGGTTTGAGGCAGGACCTCTTCTGGCTGCCTTTCAACGATCGGATTGCCTGGGCCACGCGCGAGACCGCTCACGGGCTGAAGGTGGTTTACGAATTCGGCCACGTTCTGGAGTTCGCGGTATTCAATGACTCCGAGCTGGAACTTGCAAAGGTGAATGCGGCAACTGTTGCAGTTGATAAGGCAAACATTCAGGCGCGAGTGGCCGCATTGCGCACCGCCAGCGAGCCGAACCCGGCCGACTGGGACGCTGAGTTGGAGCTGCTGCTTACCCACATCTTGATTGGGGTGGGCCGCGCCAGGCGCGGCGAGACCCTGATTGCCGGTCAGCACACCCGGAGCTACCTGCTCGGTCACGCATTAGGGCTGCTCGGTCACTGGATTCCGGCGGAGGCAGATACCGAAGGATCGGTGGACAACCTCAATCGCTTCAGGCGCTTCGAGCAGCGCCATCCGCTACTTGCCCGCGAGATTGAAACCGCGCTGCAGGCGGACGTGGAGACTGGCGCAAGCCAGATTCTGGAACTGCTTGCCCGCACCGACCCAAACCCCGGCGATGCCAAGAAGTTTGCACTGGTAAGGGCACGCCTCGGCTGGTAGGGGCTATTCGGCAACTTTCTCGTCGAGCCACTCCACGAGGTCAGCTAGCACCTCTTCGTAGTTGGTCTCGTTGAATACCTCGTGTCTGGCACCGTGGTAAACCACTACCTTCACGTCTCGCAGACCCGCACGCAGGTAGGCCTTCTGCAACAGGGTGTTGCCGCGCTCGCCACCGAGGTGGTCCTCGCTGCCCGCCAACTGAAGTAGAGGCAGGGTGGCGCGAATCGTGCGCTTTGGAACACCCACTAGTCGAAGGCAGTTTGGCAAACCGAACGCCTCCATGGCGGTTTCAGGGAAGTTGAGCGGGTCGTTACGGAACGCCTCGGCAACACCTTCCTTGCGGCTGAGCCACTCGCCGCCAAGCGGTTTGGCACCCTTGGCAACAAACTTGCGATCGTCTCCGCCGTTTGGCAGCACACCCGGAATGGCGAGGGTTGAGCCAGTAAGCACAACCGCGCTGTAGCGGGCGCTGTCGGTATCCAGGATGCGCTGGGAAATCAGGGATCCCCAGCTGTGGCCCAGCAGCACGATCTTGCTGGTTGGATGCTCTCTCTCAATGATGGAGGTGAGCTCTAGCTCATCGGTGAAGACGGCCTTCATTCCACCCGGGCCGAGGCTTCCCTGGCGCTTGATGACGCCGGCATTTCGCATGGAGACGCCGGTCTGGCCGTGGCCGCGATGATCGGTTGCGTAAACGTGGTAGCCCGCGCGGTTGAGGTCCTTGGCTAGGTGGCCGTAACGATTTGAGTGCTCCCCCAAGCCATGAACCAACTGGACGATCGCCTTTGGATTGGCCACCGGCCATTCAAAAAGCGTGATTTCTACACCGTAGCTATCGGTGAAAGTGCGCTGAATCGGAAGTGTGGTCATGTCCACAGATTAGCGGTGTGGTGCAGGTTTTGGGCTCACGCCTCCCGAGTAATCTCAACCTCAACAAACAGCTGCGAGTCGCCGGTGCCGGCGAATACTCCTCGAAGCGGCGGCACATCGTCGTAGTCCCTGCCGCGGCCAACCACAACGTGCCTGTCCGGGAACGACAGGTTGTTGGTTGGATCGTTGGCAACCCAACTGCCGGAAAACCACTCCACCCAGGCGTGAGATTCGCCCACAACGGACTCGCCAATCACGGGTTGCACCTTGGGGTGCAGGTAGCCGCTGACGTATCTGGCCGGGATTCCAACAGACCTCAGAGCCCCGATGGCCACGTGGGCAAAGTCCTGACACACGCCGGTTCGCTTGGCCCAGGCCTCCGCGGCGCTGGACTGCACACCGGTGACCCCGAACTCGTACTTCATGCTCTTGTGCACCAGTTCGCAGATCTGCGTTGCCGCAACGTTTGGGTCCTCGCTGCCCTGCGCAATCTTGCGCGCAGCCTTCACCAGCTCCGCCGGAATCCGGGTGCGCCTGCCAATCTGCACGCAATCCGTCAACTCCAGGTTGCGTTCAGTCGCGGAGGCCAGCTCATCCCAGGTGATCGGTTCGGAACCCTGCTGCGATGGCCGCAGCTCGACCACGGTCTCTGAGGAAATCTCCAGTTCCTGATGCTGCTGGAGAATCTCAAACATCACCACGCGGGTGCCGAAGTAGTCGAGATACTCGTGGCTCAGCGGACGGGGGTTTATCTCTAGAGAGCTGGAGAAGATGATCTGAGAGTTGTCCGCAACCGGCAGCATGCGCACCTCGTTGTACGAGGCGGTAACTGGCTGCGAATATCTAAAGCCCGTCCTGTGCACTACGCGATAACGGTTCACGATGCCTCACCCACCCAAGTTGGAATTGCGTTCACGGGGAAGAAGCGGTCTCGGATGCCCTGCGACACCACATCGATGCCCTCCTGAAGCCCGTGCATCTCGTTGGTTAGGTTGGCGAGAATGGCGGGCGCGCTTCGGTACTCCAGGTTGCTTCCCAACTGCTTCAGCTTCAGCAGGGTTTCGTCCATGCCAACCCGCGAGCCGTCTGGCAGTAACTCTGTGAGGCAGGCCTCGGCCCGGTTGAGGGAGAAGATGACGCTGCGTGGGAAGATCCTGTCGAGCAGAAGAAACTCCGCTGCGTTGGTGGCGGATGGAACGCCGCGATAGGTGCGAAGGTAAGCCTCGTAAGCGCCGCAGGAGCGAAGAATTGTTGTCCACGATGGGCCACTGGCCTCGGTGAGTTCGCTCGTGGCAAGTAGCCTTGCGTTCATGTCGGCGCGCTCGAGGCTTCGACCAAGAGTGAAGAATGTCCATGCCTCGTCTCTGCTGGTGGACGACTCAACAATTCCAACGGCGAGCGCCGTGCGCTCCTTCACCCAGTTAAAGAAGTCGTGGGCGCGATCGAGCGCAACCTTCCTGGGCAATCGGCTGCGTGTTGTGTTGAGGCATTCCCAGAGTTCGGTGTTCACAACCTCGCGCACGCGCCTAGCGTTCTCGCGCGCATTTCCAAGCGATGAAGCCACCGAGGCCGGCTCGTCCTTGTCCACGGTGAGCAACTCCATCAGGCGGTTTCGGTCCAGCGGACCCTGCACCTCTGTGGTGGAGCCGATCACCTTCAGCAGCGAGCGGCAGGCCGTGTCCTCGTCAACCCAGGGGTCTTCCAGTAGCAGTTGCATGTGAACATCAAGCAGGCGGGCTGTGCCGTCGGCGCGCTCAACGTAGCGACCAATCCAGAACAGTGACTCCGCGATTCGACTAAGCATTCTCTGAACCCACCTTCTTCTCACTCTGCTTGGTTGCAGCAGATTGCTGCTGTTGCTGTTGCTGGTTCATGTAGGGGTTGAATGCCTGCGATGGCTTGGTCTGAAACCCGGCAGACTTCGAGGTTTGCCCGGCGACCAGCGCTGAGATGCTCGAGTTGGTTGGCAGGTATTCGCGCGTTGTGACCTTGTCGCCGCCGGCCACCCAGGTGTCTTTAGAGCCACCGCCCTGCGATGAGTTGACTACCAGCTCGCCCTCGGGCAGGGCAACACGGGTGAGGCCTCCCGGCAGAACCCACACGTCCCTGCCATCGTTGACTGCGAACGGGCGCAGGTCGGCGTGCCGCGGCTGCAGTCCCTCCTGAACCAGGGTTGGGATGGTGGAGAAGTGCACAACCGGCTGGGCAATCCAGCCGCGCGGATCCTTGATGAGGGTCTTGCGCAGGTCATCCAGCTGCTTAGCTGATGCGTCAGGCCCCACAACCAGGCCCTTGCCGCCAGAGCCATCCACTGGCTTCACCACCAGTTCGCTCAGGCGGTCAAGCACCTCGGTGAGGCTCTCCTTTTCCTCCAGGCGCCAGGTCTTAACGTTTGGGATGACCGGCTCCTGACCCAGGTAGTAGCGGGTTAGCTCCGGGATGTAGGTGTAGGTTAGCTTGTCGTCGGCTACGCCGTTGCCCACCGCGTTGGCGATTGTCACGTTGCCGAGGCGCGCCGCGGTGACCAGGCCCGGGGTGCCGAGCACGGAGTCGGAGCGGAAGGTAAGCGGGTCGAGGAACTCGTCGTCTACTCTTCGGTAGATCACGTCCACCCTGCGAGGGCCGCTCGTGGTGCGCATGTAAACCATTCCGCCCGAGCAGTAGAGGTCGCGGCCCTCCACAAGCTCCAGGCCCATGAGTCGGGCAAGCAGGGTGTGCTCAAAGTAAGCGCTGTTGTAAACACCGGGGGTCAGCACAACCACCGTTGGGTCGCTGGCGCCGTAGGGAGCGGCCGCACGTAGGGCCGCGAGCAGCTTGTTTGGGTAGTCACCCACCGGCTGAATGCGCATCTCCTTGAAGAGCTCCGGCAGGGTCTGCGTCATCACGCGGCGGTTGGAAATTACATACGAGACACCTGAGGGAACGCGAACGTTGTCCTCGAGCACTCGCCAGTCGCCCGCCTCGTCGCGAATGAGGTCGATTCCGGATACCTGGATTCGCACGCCGTTGGCTGGGTCAACACCAGCGCAGGCGCGGTGAAAGTGAGCGCTGGTTGCAACCAGACTGGCTGGAACCACACCATCCTTGATGGCGTTCTGCGGGCCGTAAATGTCCGCCAAGAATGCCTCGAGCACGCGGACCCGTTGCTTGATGCCACTCTCCAGGTAGTCCCACTCCTCGGCACCGATGACCCTGGGCACGGGGTCGAGCGGGAATGGTCGCTCTTCACCGGCGAAATCGAAGGTCACGCCCTGGGAGAGGTAGGAATTGGCCAACGCCTCGGTTCGACCAATCAGCTCCTCCTGGTCCATGAGACCCAGGGCCCCGTGAACCTGCTCATAGCTTCCGCGCACCTTGCCGTTGGGCAGGAACATCTCGTCGAAAGGAGCCTTTGGCTTTTCCAATGCCGCGAGCAGCTTGGACTTTCCCCCGCGAGGATAACTACTGAATATGTCTCCCATGGTTAGACGTTAGGGGCCGATTGTTGCGAGGTTGTTTCGGGTACGAATCTGAGTTGTGAATAAAAAAGTCCAAACAAATCCCAGCCCGCTCTCAGGAAACTCCCAAGGTTTTACGCAAACATAGAACCATGACCGCAAACTTCCGCTTCGTACAGCCCAACATGAGGGTGCGCCTCGGCCAGCGCAAGATTGTCCGCGTGCAGCGCGGACAAGACTTCCTCGAGATTCTTGTTTGGGCAAGCATCGTTGTTGTCACGGCCATGTTTTTGGTCAACACCGGAGTGAAGTCCATCTCAGACGTGCCCTCCGCACTCGCCTCCATTGGCCGTCTCACCGCCCTTATTGGAACCGACCTGCTGTTGGTTCACATGCTTTTGATTGCCCGAATCCCATGGGTGGATCGCCTCTACGGTCTGGACAAGTCAACCGAGCAGCACAAAAAACTGGGCAAGCCCATCCTCTACCTGATCCTGGCTCACTTTGCCGCTTCGGTTGTTAACTACGCCATGGTGGACAGCAAGACCCTGCTGGACGAGTTCATGAACCTGGTGCTCAACGTGCCAGACATGCTCACCGCAACAATCTCCCTCGTGCTGATGATCATCGTGGTTGTTTCCTCGGTTCAGGCGGCACGTGCCCGCCTCAGCTACGAGGCCTGGTGGGTCATTCACCTGCTGTCTTACCTTTCGGTTTTCCTGGCAATCCCGCACCAGATCTCAACTGGAACCGACATCGCTATTGCCGGTAACCCCTGGCCAACTCTTTACTGGACCAGCCTCTACATCTTTGTGGCCGGAAACATCGCCTGGTACCGCTTCCTCGAGCCAATCGTGATGTCGCTTCGCCTCGGCCTCAAGGTTGAGACCACCGTGCGTGAATCGAGCGACTCGACCTCCATTTACATCTCGGGCAAGAAGCTGGAAAAGCTTGGTTACGAGTCAGGCCAGTTCTTCATCCTCCGGGTGCTAACTGCAAAGCAGTGGTGGCGTGCCCACCCGTTCTCGGTCTCTGCCGCTCCAAACTCGCGCTTCGTTCGCTTCACCGTTGGTAACCGCGGCGATGACACCGCGCTTCTGCAGCGAATCAAGCCTGGAACCCGCGTGATGCTCGAGGGCCCATACGGCGTATTCACCGAGGCTCGTCGCAGCCGCGAGAAGGTAACCCTCATCTGTGCTGGAATTGGTGCCCCGCCAATCCGAGCCCTTGCCGAGTCGATGGCTGCACGCCCAGGCGACGTGACCATCATCTATCGCCTTCGCAAGGCAGAGGATGCCTCGCTCGTTGACGAACTCACCGAGCTCTCGCAGCGCCGCGGATTCAAGCTGACCCTCTTGGAGGGTGGCCGCGGAAACGCCAACTCGTGGATGCCAGCCCACCCGGAGAACATCCCTGATCACGCACGCATCAGTGTGATTGCCCCTTGGATCAGCGAGAGCGACGTGTTCATCTGTGGCCCCGCCGCCTGGACCCGATCTGTTAAGAAGAGCCTGCGTCGAGCAGGAACCCCCGAGCACCAAATTCACGCAGAGGAGTTTGCCTGGTGAGAAACGGAACTCAGTATGTGGCCGGAGCCTTCGGCCTCGGAATCCTCGGTGTCGCCTACTCGATCGGTGCGGCCAGCGCTGCCCCGACCGGTGGCTTTATTGCCGCGGGTCCGTCTGCTAGCGCCAGCGTAAGCAGCTCTACCTCGGCTGCGCCGAGTAGCGCGCCATCCTCGAGCAGCTCGTCGTCAGCCGCTCCATCGGCCAGCGCCTCGTCAACCGCCAAGGCCACCTCCAAGCCAAAGGCTACCAAGAAGGCTTCGTCTAGCGGATCTTCTGGGTCTTCGTCCTCCGGGTCTTCGTCTTCGGGAAGCTCGTCCAGCGGATCCGGAAGTTCGGGTTCCGGTTCATCGGGCGGCTCAACCAGCAGCACGGTGACCAAGACCTCGTCGGTTATTTCCTACCGTTTCGGACAGGTTCAGCTAACCGTTACCAAGACCAACGGCGCCATCTCGGCAATTGACTACGGAAACTCCTCGGCAACCAATGGTCGTGCGGCTGTGTTTCCAATACTCACTCAGTGGGCCATCTCAGCCAATAGTTCCAGTTTCAGCAACTACAGCGGCGCTACCTTTACCACCCAGGCGTTCCAGCAGGCGCTGAGCAACGCTCTCTCCAAGTTCTAGGATTTTCCATGTCAAGAAACGTGCGCGTAAGGGTAGCCAACACCTTCATAGCCGCTTCAGCTATCGCTGGTGGTTTGGTGCTTACCAATCACTTCCACCCATTCACCTCGGCGGCGGCCAGCACTCCAACCCCAAGCAGCTCCGCTAGCACGCCAGCGGGCAGCGGGTCGGGCAGCGGGTCGTCCTCGGGCGGCAAGAGCGGCACCAAGACCTCGGATGCCATTCCGTATCAGTTTGGTCAGGTTCAGCTCACGGTGACCGAGGCAAACGGCAAGATCACCGCAATCGACTACAGCAACTCTTCGGCCAGCAACGGCCGCGAACAGGCCTACCCTTACCTGGTCCAATACGCAATCAAGGCAAACGGCTCAAACTTCAGCAACCTAAGTGGCGCCACCTACACCACCATGGCCTTCCAGCAGGCACTGGATAACGCATTGGCAAAGTTCTAGCGAGCAACTTTGGTAGTTGAAGCCAGGCAGCAGGAGTTCAAATACCGAGACGGGCGCTTCGTCTTCGGCGCAACCTGCATGGGTACGGGTTTCATATTCAGCGGCAATAGTCCGCTGAGCGAAACTCAAACGCTACTCGCATTGGAATCTGCTCTCGCAATCCTCGACGAAGCGGACAGAACCTTCAGCCTCTACAAGCCAGATTCTCCGCTCAGCCGATTGGCTCGTGGTGAAACCTCGGTGGCGGAGTGCCCACCCGTTGTGAGCCAGGTCTGGGATGACTGCGAGCACTGGGAAAAGGTGACCGACGGTTGGTTTTGTTCATTCACCCCGCAGCATACTTTCGATCCATCTGGTCTGGTAAAGACATGGGCTGCAAGGGCGGCCTCGCTGAGCTTGATTGCAATCGGCATTGTTGATTTCACCCTAAATGCCGGTGGCGACATATATCTTGCAGATGGGGCAACGGGGCTAGACGACTGGCGCGTTGCAATCCACAAGCCGGTATCCATCCTGAGCGAATCGGCCGGAGCACTCCTAGTTGTTGACCTTACCGACACCCCATTCCGTGCCGTCTGCACCAGCGGAGTGGCCGAACGCGGCAACCACATTTGGAACCCCAAGGCAGGCGAGTCGATCTCCTCAGGTGAATTGGTGCAGGTAACCACCATCGCCGCGGACCTTGTACAGGCAGACGTCTGGGCAACGGCGGCATTCGCCGAGGGCGCCAGAAGCCTGAGGCATTTGGAAACTTGGAACACGGCAAATCCGCTGGACCAGGTTCAACTGCTTGCAGTATTCAGCGACGGCAAACTAGCCGCTACCCAGGGATTCGAATCTCTTTTGGCCAAACCCGCCGCCGACTACACCTAACGCTAGGTCTGGGAATACGCCCTAACTCCAGATGCTTGGAGCGGGCTCCTTGCCCTTTGGCAGCGCCGTCGTTTTTGCCCACTCGTGAACCCAATCGGGAGCCTGACGTTTGTCCGCGGGACGACCAAACTCGGCAAACACCTGATCCGGGGTCACGATACCCCTCGGGTTCTTCAGGAAGCGCACCCGTACCCAGGACTGGTAGTAGATCTCGCCGGCTACGGTAAACCTTTGGTCCACTAGAAACCCGTCCTTGTCCCAGCCGGCAAGCTGAGTTTCGATCTCGAACTTCTGCCACGGGCTGAGCGACTTTCTGAAAGTCATGGTCTCCGCCACAACCACCGGGTACCAGCGCAGCTTTCGAAGTCGCTTCCAGGTGCCGCTGCGTAGCATCAGGTCGTACCGCCCCAGATCCTGAAGCGAGCCGTACTTGCCGTTGTTCATGTGGTTGAAGATGTCGAGATCACTGGGCCACACCCGGAATGAACGAATTCCAACATCCCATATTGTGAGCCTGGACCGGGTGCGCCAAGACACAACTGCCCAAATTAGGCGTAGCCAAAGATTCACTTTTATTCCATTTCCCGTATGTATTCCAAAACTGGAATACAACTACCAAATTCGAACCCGGTCCTCGGGGTCAAGCCACATTCCATCGCCTGGCTTCACATCGAAAGCGTCGTAGAAGGGGTCGATATTCTTGAGGATTTGGTTGGCACGGAACTCTCCAGGAGAGTGCGGGTCAGTTGCGAGGCGCTGAATCAACGCCTCGTCGCGGATCTTGGTGCGCCAAATCTGCGCATAGGAGGCAAAGAAGCGCTGGTCTCCGGTGAGGCCGTCGATAACCTCGTCTTCGGCACCCGCCAACGAAAGTTTGTAAGCCTTGTATGCGATGCTCGCGCCACCCAGGTCTCCGATGTTCTCACCGATGGTGAAAGCGCCGTTCACGTGGTGCTCGGAGTCAGCACCAAGCTGCTCCGGAATAAGAACCTCGTACTGGTCGATGAGCGCCTTGGTGCGCTCCTGGAACTTGGCGAGGTCCGCCTCGGTCCACCACTGCTCAAGCGCGCCATCGCCGTTGAAGGTTGAACCCTTGTCGTCGAAGCCGTGCCCAATCTCGTGACCGATAACGGCTCCGATTCCGCCGTAGTTTGTGGCGCGGTCGCTATGTGGCGAGTAGAACGGCCACTGCAGGATTGCGGCGGGGAAGACAATCTCGTTCATCGTTGGGTTGTAGTAGGCATTCACGGTCTGCGGCGTCATGTGCCACTCTTCGCGGTCGATTGGCTTGCCCAGCTTGGAAAACTGATCGGCCAAAACCCAGGCGCTGACGCGGCGAACGTTACCCACCAGGTCGTTGGCCACGATGTGCAGGCTGGAGTAGTCCTTGAACTTGGTTGGATAACCAATCTTTGGCGTGAACTTTGCAAGCTTCTCGAGCGCACGTACCTTGGTGGCCTCGGACATCCAGTCCAGATCATTGATAGAGATTTCGTAGGCGCGAAGCAGGTTCTCAACCAGCAGCTCCATGTCGCGCTTAGAGCTTTCTGGGAAGTGGCGCTGAACGTAAACCTCACCGATGGCCTCGCCGAGCGAACCCTCGATTAGGCTCACCGCACGTTTCCAGCGCGGACGGTTCACTTCCATACCGCTGAGGCGGCGGCCGTTGAACTCAAAGTTCTGGGCCACGATGTCTGCGCTCAGATACGGGGCCATCGATGACACAACCTGCCAGGCCAGCCAAGCCTTGATGCTCTCCAGGTTTTGATCGTTGTAGAGCGAAGCCCAGGCCTTGTGGAACTCCGGCATGAAGACCACAACCTCTTCCAGAACCGAAGCGGGAAGACCGGCGCCGGACAGGTAAAGGCTCCAGTCGAAGGTTGGGGTGATTTCCTGCAGCTGACTCAGTGTCATGAGGTTGTAGTTGGTGTCCCAGTTTCTGGCCTCAACAACATCCATGTGGTGCTTGGCAAGCTCGGTCTCGAAAGCTACAACCTTCTGAGCGGCTGCATCAGCGGCCGCATTGTCCCAACCCGCAAGGTGCAGCATCTGGGCAATGTGCGGGGTATAGGCGGCGAGGGTTTCGGCATGCTGTGGCTCGCGGTAGTAGGCCTCGTCCGGCAGGCCGATGCCTCCCTGGAACAGCATGGCGATGTAGCGCTCCGGGTTCTTCATGTCGTTCTCGATGAAGCTGGCAAACAACCCACCGATGCCCGACTTCTCAAACTCACCCAGCAGCTTGGTGGCGTCATCGATGTTGCGGATGGTCTCAATCAGACGAAGTTCGGCGGCGATAGGCGCGACACCTAGTTCCTCGGCACGGGCCTCATCCATGAAAGATGCGTAGAGGTCGCCCAGCTTCTTTGCCGTGCCGGTGGCAGCGGCATCCGATGCCGCCTCGGTAATGATGTCGTGCACCTCCTGCTCCGACTTGTCGCGGAGGGCAATGAAGGCGCCGAACAGCGACTTATCGGCCGGAATTTCGGCGGTGGACAACCAACCCCCGTTGATGTACTTGTAGAAGTCATCCTGTGGGCGAACCGATGGGTCGTGCGCGCTGGCATCAATGCCGAACTGGGCTGTCATGGTTACATCCTAAATGGCTAAAATTGGGCTGTGGACCTGCAAAAGATCATCCTGTACTACGGATTTACGCCAATCGAAGACCCAGAGGCAATGAAGCTCTGGCAAAAGACCCTCTGCGAGACCCTGGGTTTGAAGGGTCGCATCCTCATCAGCAAGCACGGCATCAATGGCACCCTTGGCGGCGACATGACCGCGCTTAAGAAGTACGTGCGCCAGACCAAGGAATATCCAGGCTTCCGCGGCATTGACTTCAAGTGGAGCGAGGGAACCGGAAACGACTTCCCGCGCCTGAGCGTTAAGGCCCGAAAAGAAATCGTGGCGTTTGGTGCGCCTGACGAACTAAAGGTTGACGAGGCCGGAGTTGTAAACGGCGGTGTGCACCTGCGCCCGGAAGAGGTCAACAAGCTGGTTGCTGAGCGCGGCGATGAGGTTGTCTTCTTCGATGGCCGCAATGCCTTCGAGGCCAAGATCGGTAAGTTCAAGAATGCGATTGTTCCGAACACCCACACCACGCACGACTTCATCGCGGACATTGAGAGCGGGAAGTACGACCACCTCAAGGACAAGCCGATTGTCACATACTGCACCGGTGGAATCCGCTGCGAGATCCTCACTCCAATCATGAAGAACCGTGGCTTCAAGGAGATCTACCAGATCAAGGGCGGCATCGTTCGCTACGGCGAAAAGTTCAAGGATGGCGAAGACAGCCTCTGGGAGGGTTCGCTCTACGTCTTTGACAAGCGCATGAACATGGACTTCTCGGAGAACGCCAAGACCATCGGCGAGTGCGAGAAGTGCAGCGCGCCAACCAGCCAGTTCTACAACTGCGCAGACCTTGCCTGCCGTGACCTAATCCTGCTCTGCGCCGACTGCGCCGAGAAGCCTGAGAACCTGCAGTGCATCGACACCCACGTGCGTGGTCGTCGCGTTGAGTTTGCCGGCTAGGTTTCGCCTTGCTCCTCTACGTCATCGTTGACGCCGCCAGCTGCGACCCGGTAACCACGGGTATCGCCGCCGCTCGATCCGGCGCCCACTTCGTTCAACTGCGCGACTTTCGCTCTAACGACCCCGAGTATGTTGCAACCGCGAAGGCCATTCTGGCCGGTGCAGGCGATTCCAAGACCCGCCTGATTGTGTCCGAGCGACCACACCTGGTGCAGCGCATAGGTGCGCACGGCGTGCACATTGGCGAGACCTACCGCGACATTCAGACCGCGCGCGAGGAGATTGGCGAGGGCCCCATTCTTGGAGTCTCCCAGTTCACTCCCGAGTTCATCGCAGAGCACCTCGGCGAGGACTTCCCGGTTGACTACCTGAGCGTTGGACCGGTCTGGACCACCGTGTCCAAGGCCAACGCTGGCGATGCCATCGGTGTGGCCGAGGCCGCCGTGCGAGCCAATGCCAATCCCTACGTCTCTGCGCTCATCGGTGGAATCACGGCTGCGAACGTGGGCGAGTTGAAGGCAGCGCTTTCGCCCGAGACCCGGGCCATGGCGGTTGTGCTGGGCGAGGTTTGCCGGGCAGCTGACCCAGGTGCCGCCGTGACTACGCTTCTTCGGGCGCTGGCCTAAGCCAGCTCGCCTAGGCGCCGGCCAAGGCGCCACGCTCCCTAGGGCCAGATCGCTCCGAGCACTCCTAGCGCGATTGTCGCAAGCAGCAACCAGGCGTCGCCAGGAGAGACCCGCGCCGGAACCACCCAGCTGCGCTTAACGCGCCTTCCGTTGGCATCACGGGCCGAGAATCCGCGCGCCTCCATGGCGATTGCCGCCACCGTAGCGCCGCGCGTTGCGTCTAGGAGGCTCAGACCAATCAGCTGCCAAAACTCAGCCAGACCCCTTTGGGCAACCCCGCGAACTCTTCTCACCAGCACCAGATTCTGCCAGCCAGCCTGCAGGTGCTGCACACGGTTCAGGCCAACCATTCCAGCTATCACAGGCCTGACGGGCAGCCTCAACAACTGGCCCAGCTGGTCACCCAGCACCGATGGCGATGCGGTTGCTGCGAAGAGAATGCCGGGTAATCCGAAAAACGCCGTCCGCAAACCTATTAGTAGGCCGCGACCCACGTCATGCGAGTCGCTCAGCCACCAGTTGCTGAAGCCCAACGACGCCACCCCGATGATGAGCGGGATCATCATCCTCGGCCGCCAAAACACCCGATGCCTCAAGGCGAGCAGCCCAAAGAGTAGAACCTCCAGGCCCAAGGCCGCGAGCGCCCCCATCCAGCTTGTGAAAGAGAGCGCGGTGACTAGGGCTGCGGCAGAGACCGCCAACATTCCCAGCGGAGTGAATGGCACCGCCTCGGCCTTTGCCTGGCGCCCAGGCACAGGGTTGATCTCAACCACCCGGCCGGCAGCGGCAATCAGTAGCGGGTCGTGGGTTGCCAGCGTCACGGCGGTTCCCGCCGCGCTCAATCTGGCTATCAGGTTCATCACCTTCTGCCAGTTGTGACGGTCCAGACCCACGGTTGGTTCATCCAAGAAGATGTGGCTTCCGCCACCGATGACTGCGCAGGCTATGGCCAGTCGACGTTGTTCGCCACCCGAAATTTCGTGTGGGTTGCGCTCGGTCAGGTGAGCTAGGCCAAGCTCCTCAAGTAGCGCCATGGCTCGCAGGGCATCGGAGCCCTGACTCAGGCAGCCGATTACGGTAGTTCCCGACAGTGCCAGCGCTGGATTCTGCGGGACCCAGCCGCACCGCAAACCTTCAGCCAGAGCGGCATCTAGCCGCCGCCGCAGTTCCGTTGACTTGCCGGAGCCGCTGGGGCCAACCAGCGCCACCACTGAGTCACCAAACCTTTGGTCGTCACCGGTATTGGAACCAAACCACAGGCCCCAGCCTTCGAGGGTTTCGGCATGGGACTCCACCACCGACTGCCAGCTTCCGTCAGCCTCGAGCCTGCCGTTGGAACCCAGCACCAGAACTCGGTTAATAAGTGGCAGCCAGGGTTCAAAGACATGTTCGGCGATGATTGCGGAGGCGGCAGACTCGCGAAGATACTCGTAAACAGCTGCGCGCACCTCTGCGGCGGAGGCCGCATCCAGCTGGGAGGTTGGCTCATCCAAGAGCAGCACCGATGGCTGGAGCGTGAGCAGCCCGGCAAGGCACATGCGCTGCAGCTCACCGCCAGAGAGGAGCGCCGGGTTTCGAGCGGTGTCGATGTCTCCCAGCCCCACGCGACTGAGCGCTTCGGTGGCCAACGCGCTCACGCTGGCAACCTCTAGCCCTGCGGACTCGGCTCCAAAGGCAACATCCCTCAGCACCGTGTCCGTGATGGTTGCGTCCGAGTAGTTCTGGAGCAGCAGGCCCGAGCCTTCCGCGGTCACCTCGCCGCGCACATCAAAGGATTCAAGCGACTGCAGCACCCCGCTGAGTGCCAGCAGAAGCGTTGACTTGCCGGCACCGCTCGGGCCGAGAAGAAGCACGCGCTCACCCTTGGCAACACTAAAACTGACTGCGTCCAGAACCGGCGCGACCGCCCCGAAGGGGGTCACGCTCAGCTCCGAGACAGCAATGCCCATTTGCGAAACTATGCGCCAACGGTACGGTTCGACTGCGACGCCGACCTGGCCTCACGTCCGGCGGCAAAAGAATTGATTGCTCCCGCGGCACCCAACAGGCGCACGATTCCCCAGCCGCCGATTCCCGCGATCACAACGCTAGAGACCACACCGCAAACCATGTAGACGGCCTTCTGAGTGAGGCTGTAGTCCGGCACCCAGCTGTAGTACTCGTAGAAAACCTCAAACACCGCACCGATGGCGGCACCGGCCATCGCTAGTGGCAGGTTGAGCTTGCGCCAACTCACCATCGCCAGCACGGCTTCGATGCCGACAGCCTGGCAGGCACCGGAGATCAGCACGGTGAAGGACCATGGGTTTCCACCCAGGACCAGTTCGAGGCTTGCCGCGATGAGCTCCGCGTAGAGCGCTGCACCGGGCTTTCGCACCAGCACACCGCCGAGTACGGCCGGAATCAGCCAGACTCCAAGCTGAAGTTCCGAGAGCGGTGGGTAAATGTTGCCGATGGTGCTTGTTATTGGGTACACGAAGGTGTCGAACCCCCAAAATGCGACACCGAGGGCTGCTGCGAGGATGGCGGTGACCACAAAGTCGACTGTGCGCCAGGCCAGTGGATTTGGATTGCTGTTTTGTGACATTGACTAACTCCCTATGTTGGTTTCCGGGCGAGAGTTTCGCTCGGTAACTCAAGGGAGAGCGGTGCGAATGCACCGACTGAGATACTCGACTTCCTACGCCGGTGCTAACCGGTTCAGGTTCGAGGGTCTGTGGCTTCACCACACTCTCAGCGCCTAATGGCGCTCCCC